>Ga0105047_10010138_pt1 | contig 15425 bp, 13 predicted proteins | sample MAT04_FD_78384 | JGI IMG/M metagenome (GOLD analysis project Ga0105047, IMG submission 78384) | Freshwater microbial communities from Lake Fryxell liftoff mats and glacier meltwater in Antarctica - MAT-04 (megahit assembly) | ecosystem: Environmental > Aquatic > Freshwater > Ice > Liftoff... | reverse complement strand
GACCTGCAGGTCGCGCAGCTCGTCGAGCACACGCTTGGCCTCGACGGTCGACAGCTCCCGGTCGTCGCGCTGGCCCGACGAGGACAGGCAGTGGACGCATTGCAGGTTGCACGCGTACGTCAGTTCCCATGTCAGGCAGATGGGCGCATCGAGCCCGGTCTTCAATTGCGACACCAGCGATTCGACGCTCATGACTGCTCTACTTCCTGGCCTGCGTGGGGGAGAGTGCGAACCACCACGACCTGTGATTCCTGTAGCGACTGAAATGCCGTCACGAACGACGGCCAGCGGGCGTCGGCCACGCCGCATGCGGTGAGCGCGCCCGCAAAGCTGTCGTGGTCGCCCAACGCACGTGCCACGGCGACCATGTCCGGATGCTTGAGGAAGACCAACCGCCGGTTGCCGTAGTGGTACGCCAGCGCGCCGAATGGCTCGGGGCGCAACGCCACCTGCGGATGCAGTGCCAGTGCAGCACTCAACAGCGGGTGGGTGATCAGGTCAGTAGACACCGCACATGCCGTCGATGGAGATCTCTTCCACGAGCAGCTCTTCGATCAGATCGGCGGGGGCCTCGGCGGCCTCGGCGGCGGTGGCGATGTCGTCGTTCTCCATGGACGGGGAGCGTATCGCGTGTCGCCCGGTGGGTGCTCCTCGGGCGACGCCGCTCGTGACAGAGCGTCGTCGTATACTCACGCCCATGGCGGCGGCCCCTTCCTCCCTTCGTGGGCTTGCGCGCTGGAATTCCTGGCGCATCCCACTCATGGCCTGGGTCGTGTCGCGAGCTTTGGGGTTCATCGCACTCGTCGTCACGCCGACCCCCGATGGGCGCTGGTTCAATGCCTTCGGCGTGACCGCAATGGATGGCGGCTGGTACCGGATCATCGTGATGCAGGGTTACCCGAACTCGTCGTCAACCACCGTGTTCACCGCCTGGCCGTTCTTTCCGCTCTACCCCTGGCTGGCCGACATGTTCACGCGAGTGGGCATGCCCATCGGCCCAGCCCTGATCGGGGTCTCGTGGTTCTTCGCTCTCGTTGCATTTGGCGGCGTGTGGCAGTTGGCCTCGCGTCGCTTCGACGACCGCGTGGCGAACCTGTCGGTATGGGTGATTGCCCTGCTGCCTGGCTCGATCGGCCTGGTGCTTGCGTACAGCGACAGCATCTTCGTGGCGGCGCTGGTGTGGATGCTGGTGCTCATCGACCGCCGGGCGCAGGCGGTCGAGGATGCCGGCGTTCTGTCGCGGTGGACGTGGTGGCAGATCGGCGCGTTGGCGGCCATCGGTACCGCGAGCAGGCCGAACGGAATCCTTCTGGTCGCCGTTGCGTGGGCTGCGCTGTGGAGCATCGATCGCCGTTCGCGCCACGCCGTCGCGGCAGCGGTCCCATCGCTCGTGTTCCTGGTCAGTTGGATGATCTATGGCCAACGCAAGGTTGGCGACCCGCTCATCTTTCTGACGACGAAGGCGGCGTGGAGTGAATCGCCGGTCTGGAAGTTCGTGCTCGATCCGTTTGCCCGCGAAGCCGTGCCCTTCCACGTTGCAGTGGCAGTCGCGGTGTTCGCGCTTGCTGCTCCGTCGCTTCGGAGATTGCCGCCGTGGTGGTTGATCTGTATCGCCGTCCTGCTTGTCCCGCAGTTGGTACTGGGGCTGGAGGGCTTGGCTCGCTACGTGACGTTGGCAGCCCCGCTGTCGATTGCGTGTGCGCTCACGTTGTCGCGTCGGCCTCGGTGGGTGCAGTGGCTGGCGCTGGTGGCATGCGCTGCGGGGTTGATGTTCCTGGGCATCTGGGTGGTGCGATACTCGTGGGTGCCATGATTCCCACCGCCCACTATCGCGATGCAGTGTGCGTGGTCACCGGTGGCCTCGGTCTCATCGGGTCGAATCTGGCGCTCGCGCTGCATCGGGCGGGCGCCCACGTTCGAATTGTCGACGCCCTGATTCCTCAGCACGGCGGTGACATTCGCAACGTCACGGCGTTCCTGGAGCCCGACGCCGGCGACCTGCAGATCGAAGTCGGCAACATTGCCGACGAGGCAGTCACCGTGCCACTGCTCGATGGGGCTGATTTCGTCTTCAACATTGCCGGTCAGGTCAGCCATCACGAATCGATGGTCGACCCACTGCGCGACCACGACATCAACGTTCGTTCGCAGCTGATGTTGCTCGGGACGATCCATCGTGTGCGACCAACCGCGGTGGTGGTGCACACCAGCACGCGCCAGGTGTACGGGCGGCCGCGATACCTGCCCGTCGATGAGGTCCACCCGACCGTGCCCCGCGACATCAACGGGGTCAACAAACTGGCCGGCGAGCACTATCACCGCCTGTATGGGGAGATCCACGACCTCCGTACTGTCTCGCTGCGGCTGACCAATGTCTACGGACCGCGCCAGGGTCTTCTCAAGCCCGGCTTGGGGTTCCTGCCGGTCTTCGTCAGCCGTGTGCTGGCCGGCCAACCGTTGAGTGTGTTCGGCGACGGCCAGCAACAACGCGACTGCCTGCATGTGGACGACGTCGTTGGGGCGCTCGCCCTCGCCGGCTCCTGCGCGCTCGCCGGCACCGTCGCGCCAGGTGCGGTCTTCAACGTCGGTGGAAACGAATCGCACACGCTGCTGCAGATCGCCGAGTTGATGTCGGCCGTTGCCGGCACCGGATCCCCGGTCGGCCTGCTGCCATGGACCGACGAACTGAGCCGTATCGACATCGGCGGTTTCCGAACTGATTCGCGAGCGGCTTCCGCTGCGCTGGGCTGGTCGCCTACGCTGGAACTCAGGGACGGAATTGAATTGACCCTCAACTTCTACAGAGAGCATCCGTGGTACCTGTCGTCGACCTGAGCCGCCGCATGGCTCGTCATCGTCGAGCATTCCTCGAGTCCGTCGGCCAGGTGATGGACGGTGGCTCGCTACTGCTCGGCGCGGAGACGGAAGCGCTCGAGCGCGCCTTCGCACAATTCGCCGGCGGCGCAGAATGCGTGGGTGTGGCCAGTGGTGCGGCCGCGTTGCAGTTGGCGTTGACCGCGCTCGACGTCGGGCCAGGCGATGAAGTGATCGTTCCGGCAATGACGGCTGTTCCCACAGCGTCCGCTGTCTGCGCCGTGGGTGCAACACCGGTGTTCGTCGACGTCGATCTGGCAACGGTGGCAATCGACGCAGCCAGTGCGCACGCTGGTCTCACGCCGCGCACGCGAGCCGTGATCGGTGTGCATCTCTATGGCCGGCCCTTTGACATCGCCGCGCTGGCCAAGGCTGTGCAGGTGCCCATCATCGAAGACTGCGCCCAGGCACACGGCGCCGTCGACCGTGTCGCCGGTGCGGTTGCTGCCTATTCGTTCTATCCCACCAAGAACCTCGGCGGCATCGGAGATGGCGGGGCTGTGGTCACCGACGACCCCGAGGTGGCGCAGCGCATACGACGCCTGCGCGCCCACGGCGCGGCGGCGCTCTATGTCCACACCGAGGTCAGCCAGAACTTCCGCATGAGCGAGATCGAAGCGGCGTGGCTGAACCTCACCTTGCCGTTTCTCGCCGCCGACACGCAGCGTCGCCGCGAGATTGCTGCCGCCTACCGTTCAGCTGCGCCTCAGCTCCGCTGGCAGACGGACCACGAGCGCCATGTGCACCACCTCGCCGTCGTGCGCAGTACCGACCGCGATGCCTTCCGTGCGCACCTCGCTGCACACGACGTAGGTAGTGCGGTGCACTATCCGCTCGCGCTGACGCAACAGCCTGCGTACACGCATTTGATGACGGCTGCATGCCCCAATGCGGAGGCCTGGTCGGCCGGGTGCGTGAGTGTCCCTATGTTCGCCGAACTCAGCGACGCCGAGGTCGAAGGCGTGTGCGCTGCGCTGGCGAGTGCACCGACGTGACCGAGTTGTCGAACCCTCATGTGTCGTCGGTGTCGGCGTTCTTCCCCTGTTACAACGACGAGCTGTCCATCGGCAAGATGGTCCGCGACGTGCACGCCGGGCTGGAAGGCGCCGTCGACGATTTCGAGGTGATCGTCGTCAACGACGGCTCGCAGGACAACTCGCTGGAGGTGTTGCGCGAACTTGCTGCCGAGTTCCCACGACTGCGAATCGTCGACCATGAGGTCAATCGCGGTTACGGCGGCGCACTGTTGTCCGGTTTCGCAGCAGCGACGAAGCAGTGGGTGTTCTACACCGACGGCGACGCGCAGTACGACGCTGCCGAGATCGTGCGGTGCATTGCGGCGGTGAAGGCCGACACCGATGTCGTGCAGGGCTTCAAGATCGGTCGCGGCGACCCTTGGCATCGCAAGGTGATCGGCCGTACGTACCACCACGTCGTCAAGTTGCTGTTCCGTTTGCGCGTGAGCGATACCGATTGCGACTTTCGGCTCATCCGCCAGACCGTGCTGGACAAGGTCACGCTGCGTTCCAACACCGGTGTGATCTGCGTGGAGATGATGTGCTCGTTCCAACGCGCCGGGGCACGGTTCGTGCAGGTCGGGGTCAGCCACTACGCACGCCCGCACGGCAAGTCGCAGTTCTTCCGCGTGCCTGCCATTGCTCGCTCGGGTGTGCAACTGCTGCAGCTGTGGTGGCGCCTCATGATTCGTCGCGACACGTAACTCGTTCGCCACGGTCGTGACCCCGGGGTAGCGTCTGCAGCCCTGTGAGCGCTGACCTGTTTCCCGAATTGCCCGCCGAGGTGGCGCAGTTGGCGTTCGCCCGCGCCTGTCGCGACGAGATGATCCGCCGCTTCCGGCAACTGGACCCTGATGCGTCGGCCGACGAGATCACCAAGGAGTACATCGAGGTCACCGTGGCCGAGGCGTTGGAGGACCTGCACACCCCCGGTGCCGGCGATTTCTTCGGCCGCATCACCGACGAGTCGCAGGAGCGCTGGTACATCGGGCGCCGCCACATCGAGAACGACGACCACGACCCGGTGGTGGTGGATTGGCGGGCACCGATCGCCGCGCCCTTCTATCGCGCCACCCACGCCGATCCCTTCGGCCTGGCCCATCGTCGGCGTTTCACGGTTGCCGCAGTGCACGACGGACCCAACGAGCTGACCGCGTACCTCGATGAGCAACTGGACGACCCCGATCACGAGGCCGCCGGCTCGGGCATCCCCGACCCGGTGCTCGCCGAGATCGGCGCCGCCCGAACCGGTGCCATGCGCGAGATCGTGGCCACTATTCAGGCTGAACAGGACATGGTCATTCGTGCCCCGTTGGAGCGGTGTCTGGTCGTGCAGGGCGGGCCAGGCACCGGTAAGACCGCAGTGGGTCTGCACCGAGCGGCGTACCTGCTCTTCGAACACCGTCGCCGGTTGGTCCGTGACGGTGTACTGGTGGTCGGCCCCAACAAGGTCTTCCTCGACTACATCGGCAACGTCCTGCCGTCACTGGGTGAGCGCAGTGTGCAACAACGAACCGCGCTGGAGCTGTGCGTGCCGAGGGTGGAGATCACCGGCGAGGACGACCGTGAGACCCGCCGTGCCAAGGGCAGCGCGGAGATGCTGGCCGAGCTGGAAGTGGCAACGCTGAGCCACATCACTGTGCCCGACGAAGACCTTCGCATTCCCATGGGTTCGCGCACCATCACCATCGAGCGCGACGAGTTCGCCGGCTGGTTGCAGCAGTCGATGGCGGCGAATGCGCCGGTCAACAAACGCCGTGAGTCGATGAAGGGCATCGTGCAGCGCGACATGATGCGCCGCTTCGGTCGCGACGACGTGTGGGGCAAGGCGCCGGCTCTACGCGCTGCGATCACCAAAGCGTGGCCGACGCAGCTGCCGATCAAGCTCGTCGATCAACTGCTGCCCGGCGCACGCGGCAAGAAGCGGCAGTGGACGGTGGCCGACCAATACCTCATCGACGAAGCCAACTCGCTGCTCAACGGAACCCCGTTCACCTACGGCCACGTGGTGGTCGACGAGGCACAGGACCACAGTGCCGTCGCCTTACGCTGCATCGGGCGCCGTAGCCCTGCCGGCTCGCTCACCATCCTCGGCGACCTCGCCCAGTCGACCACGCCTGCCGGCCAACGTGACTGGCAGGAAGCCCTCGGCCATCTACGAGCGTCGGCGTCCGAGGTTGCGCATCTCACCATCGGCTATCGCGTGCCCGCACCGATTCTCGATGTGGCCAACCGACTGCTGCCGTTCACGGACGTCACCACGCAAGCCAGCCGTAGCGTGCGCGCCGAAGGAGTTGCACCCTTTGTCCGCCAGGTTTCGACCGCAGATCTCGCCGACGCGGTGGCCGACGAGGTCCGGGCCGTGCGCCATCGCCATCACAACACCGGTGTGGTCGCGCCGATGGAACTGCATCAGGAGCTTCTCGCAGCCTTCGAACGCATCGGCCTGCACGGCACCGATCGCGTGCACGACCTGGCAGCCAATGATGTTCCGGTGTTCCATGCTGAGGCAGTGAAGGGCCTCGAGTTCGACGGCGTCATCGTGGTCAACCCCCACCAGATCTTCGACGGTTCGGCGCTCGGCGCGCGCCTGCTGTATGTGGCCATGACTCGGGCCGTGCAGGTGTTGCACCTGGTCACCGACGCCGCGTTGCCCGCTGCCATCGCCTAGCCATCGGCCGCATGGCGCCGCCGATGCCCCGCGATGTATGGTTCGCGCCAGACGTCGACTCACATTCCTGGGGGCAATTCGTGAAGACCAAGGCCGCAATTCTCCGTGCACGCCACACACCGTGGAGCGTCGAGGAAATCGAACTCGATCCACCCAAGGCCAGTGAGGTACTGGTCAAGATCATCGCCAGCGGCATGTGCCACAGTGACGAGCACCTGGTCACGGGCGATCTCGCCGGTGCCACCCCCGAGCCCCCGCTGATCGGTGGCCACGAGGGCGCCGGCATCGTGCTGGAAGTCGGTCCTGGCGTGTTCAGCGTTGCCCCCGGCGACCATGTCGTCTTCGGCTTCGTTCCCGCCTGTGGCCGTTGCCCCAGCTGTGCTGGTGGCCACAGCAACCTGTGCGACATGAACACGGTCACCGCCACGGGCCTGCAGCTCAGCGATGGCACCTCGCGCCACCACAGCACCAGCGGCGAAGACCTGCTGCTCGGTATCGGCGCGCTGGGCACCTTCGCCCACCACACCGTGGTACACGAGGCCAGCTGCATCAAGATCGACAAGGATCTGCCGCTCGAGAAGGCCTGCCTCCTCGGCTGCGGCGTCGTCACCGGTTGGGGTTCAGCCGTGTACGCCGCTGACGTGCAGCCCGGCGACACGGTCGCAGTCGTCGGTGTCGGCGGCATCGGCTCGAATGCGGTCCAGGGCGCCAAGATCGCCGGTGCCCGCGTCGTGGCCGCCATCGACCCGATCGAGTTCAAGCGTGAGAAGGCCATGGAGTTCGGTGCCACCCACGCGTACGCGTCCATCGCCGACGCGCTCGGCGCAATGGGCGAGACCACCTGGGACCGCGGCTTCGACAAGGTCATCATGTGCTGCGGCGTCGGCGACGGTGATGTACTCGGTGAGGCGTTCTGGCTCGGCGGCAAGCGCAGCAAGATCGTCGTCACCAACATCCATCCGGTCGGTGAGGCCAGCATCGCGATTCCGGCCGTCTTCCTGACGGTGTTCGAGAAGCAGCTCATCGGTTCGTTGTTCGGTTCGGGCAACCCGCGCAAGGACATCCCCAAGCTGCTCGAGCTCTACACGCAGGGCCTGCTCGATCTCGACGGTCTGGTCACCAAGACCTACCCCATCGAAGGCATCAACGAGGGCTACGCCGACATGAATGCCGGCAAGAACATCCGCGGGGTGCTCGTCTTCGAGCACACCGACTGAGCTTCGGCTCAGCGAGCAGAGGGAGTCGGTCATGAAGTGTCGCGCCGCGGTCTTGCACGGTTTGGGACAGCAATGGCAGATCGAGGACATCACGGTCGACGCGCCCAAGGCGGGCGAGTTGTTGGTGCAGTGGAAGGTCGCGGGCATGTGCCACAGCGACGAGCACTTCGTCACCGGCGACATGGTGCCCCCGGCCGAGATGTTGGCGGCCGCGGGCATGCCCCCGTTCTTCCCGATCCTGGGCGGTCATGAGGGCGCTGGCATCGTGGTCGAAGTCGGCCCCGGCGTGATGAGTGTGCAGCCCGGCGATCACGTGTCGGCAAGCTTCATTCCATCGTGCGGTCGCTGCCGTTTCTGCAGCACCGGCCGGCAGAACCTGTGTGATGCCGGCGCGGGCACCATGCAGAACGGCATGATCACCGATGGCACCAGCCGCCACTTCCTCGGCGACGAGCCGCTCAAGCTGATGGCGAAGTTGGGCACGTTCAGCCAGTACTCCACCGTCGCCGAGGCGTCGGTGATCAAGGTCGACGACGACCTGCCGCTGGATGTCGTCGCACTCGTCTCGTGTGGTGTCGCCACCGGCTGGGGGTCGGCCACCAACCGCGCCGACGTCCGCCCCGGCGACACGGTCGTGGTGGTCGGTATCGGCGGCATCGGCATCAACGCCGTGCAGGGCGCGGCGATGTCCGGCGCCACACGCGTCATCGCCGTCGACCCGGTGGAGTTCAAGCGCGAGAAGGCAGATGAGTTCGGCGCCACGCACACGTTCGCCTCGATGGAGGAGGCCATGCCCGCGATAGCGGAGCTGACGTGGGGGCAGATGGCCGACAAGGTGATCATGACGCCCGGCGTGCTGTACGGCGAGATGATGCGGTTGGGCACCGCCATGGCCGGCAAGGGCGGCACCATCGTGGTCACCGCAATCGCACCCATCACGCAGACCGAGTCGTCGGTGAACCTGTTCGAGTTGGCGATGTGGAACAAGGAGATCAAGGGCACCATCTTCGGCTCGCTGAATCCCCGCAGCGACATTCCAAAACTGCTCGGCCTCTACCGTGAGGGCCAGTTGAAGCTCGACGAACTGATCACCCGCAGATACACGCTCGACGAGATCAACGACGGCTATCAGGCCATGCGTAACGGCGAGAACCTCAGAGGCGTGATCATGTATGACTGAAGTCGCCGCTGAAGGCACCGCGCTGCTGCATCGAGTGTTGGGTCGTGTCGTCGGGCGCGCCCGTGAGATCGAACTGACGGTTGCGGCGCTGGCGGCCGATCGTCACGTGCTGTTGGAAGGCCCTCCGGGCACCGGCAAGAGCACGCTGCTGCGCGCCGTCGCCGACGAGCTCGGCTTGGGCTTCGAGTTCGTGGAGGGCAACGCCGAGCTGACGCCGGCGCGGTTGATCGGTCACTTCGACCCGGCCCGTGTTCTCACCGACGGCTACGACCCGGCGGTGTTCGTCGATGGTCCGCTGGTCAACGCCATGCGCGACGGCTCGCTGCTCTATGTCGAAGAGATCAACCGCATTCCGGAAGAGACGCTCAACGTGCTCATCACGGTGATGAGCGAACGCGAGCTGCACGTGCCCCGGCTGGGCCGCGTTGCCGCCGGCCCCGGCTTCCGGCTGGTCGCAGCAATGAACCCGTTCGACGCCATCGGCACCGCCCGTATCAGTAGCGCGGTATACGACCGCGTGTGCCGGCTGTCGGTCGGGTATCAGGACGCGGCTGACGAAGTGGTCATCGTGCAGCGCGCGTTGCCGGCGGTCGCTGTTGACGGCGACTGGTTGGCCGGTGCAGTGGAAGTGGTTCGTCGCACTCGCACCCATCCCGACGTCCGCATCGGTTCGTCCGTGCGCGGCGCCATCGACTGCGCTGCCGTTGCCGCGTCGCTCGCCTCGCTGCGTGGAGTGGCGGCCGACAACGCAATTGTCGGGCTGGATGCAGCCCTGGTGGCGCTCAGCGGTCGGCTACGACTTCGTGAAGGGTGCAGCCGCAGCGCCGAGGAGATCGTCACCGAGTTGTGGCAGCAGGTGTTCGCGCCGCCGAAGGCAGACGGGGAAGGGGACTCGGGAAAAGCGAGCGCCCCGACGGGGGCGACCCAGGGCGAGCCCCGCCGCCCCAGGTGAAGGAAGGCGACGAGGCCGACGCCGAAGTTGCCAACAGCCAGAAGCGCACGACGTCGCGACGTGAACTGTCCCGTAACCCGCGCTTCGAACAGGTGTCGCCGGAGGTCGGTGAGCTCGACGAGTCAGCCGTCGAAGACAGCATGCGCGACGACCCCGACGAAACCCTGGCGATGCTGGCGGATCTGGTCGGTGCCACCGACGTGAAGCTGCGCGAGCTGGCCAAGCGGCTGGCCGCCAAGCTGTTCATCGACATCGCCCGTCGCGGTCCCATGCGCCCCCGAGGTATCGGCACTCTGCGCGATCTGCCGTATCGGCCCGACGGCGGCGACCTGGACATCGACGCCAGCCTGGAGGCGATCATCGAAGGTCGTGCGGGCGTGATCGACGCGGACCGTCTGCGCGTGCGCGGCTGGGTGAAGCCGGCGACCGCACTGTGCCTGCTGGTGGACCGCAGTGGCTCGATGGGCGGCAAACCGCTGGCCACCGCGGCCTTGGCCGCGGCTGCCGTGGCCAACAGGACGCCGGAGGACTACAGCGTGCTCGCGTTCGGCAAGGACGTAGTGGTCGCCAAGGGGCAGCTGACCCCCAAGCCCAGTGCTCTGGTGGTCAACGATGTGCTGTCGCTCCGCGGCTTCGGCACCACCGATCTTGCCGGCGCACTGCGGATCGCAGCCGAGCAATTACAGCGCAGCCGAGCGGGCCGCAAGGTGACCGTGCTGCTCAGCGACTGCCGTTCGACCGTCGATGGCGACCCGGTGGCGGCCGCAGCCGGCTTGAGCGAGCTGGTCATCGTGGCCCCCGAAGCCGACAGCGAGGAGGCTTTCGCCTTCGCTGCGCAGGTGAGCGCGCGGTGCATCACCGTCAGTGGTCCCAGCCAAGTCACCGAAGCCCTCACCCGAGCACTCGACCGCCCTGCCTGACCCCGCCAGGTTGGGCGCGAAACACGGTCACCTTCGTCGCTTCTGGCGCCCACGGGCGCGAAAGTCGGACAGCCTTGTCCGGGTTTCGCGCCCAGTGGCTCTACTCGCGGGCTGGGGTCAGTCGCAGACGAGGTTGGGGTCGGGCAGGATGTCGCCCTTGTTGTTCTGTTCCGGCTCGGCGACGGTGGTGGTCGTGGCCGCCGTGGCACCGACGACGGTGCTGCTGGGGGCAAGCGTGGAAGTCGACGCAGCGACGACGGTCTCGAAGGTCTGCTCGGGGGCACCAGCGAGCGGTGCCTGGCCCCGGAAGATCGAAAGAATCGCAACCATGTTGTCGCCGCCGATGCGGGGGTCGAGCACGGAGTTGCCGCTGATCATCATGCCCTTGGCCTCGATCTGGTACGTGCGAATGCTGGCTGGATCGACGTCCTTGAGCACGCCGGCGAACTGCAGCATGTCGTCGACCGTGAAGCCGGCCTCCGTCACGATGTCCTTCTGGAGCGTCTCGATGAGCCCGCGGGCCACCGCAGGGTCGTAGAGCCCCTTGCCCAGGGCGGCGCTCAGCGTCCGGCGAAGGAAATCCTGCTGACGAGTGATGCGACCGAGGTCGGACGTGCCGTCCTCGTGGGTCTTGCCGTTCTCGTCCATCCACTTGAGATGGCGCGAGCGTGCATAGGCGAGCGCCTCGTCGCCAGAGAATGTGTGGCATCCTGCCGCCACGTCGAGACCGACGTTCTTGTCGAGAATGCGGGTCGAGAACGGAACGGTGACGCCACCGACAGCGTCGACGATGCGTTTGAACGCACAGAAATCCACCTGGATGTAGTGGTCGACGACGATGCCGAAGTTGTCGAAGAGGGTCTGCGAGAGCACCGTCGGGTCGTTCTTGATGTACGCCGAATTGATGCGGCTCTTGGCCCGACCAGGGATCTTCACCCACAGGTCGCGAGGGAACGACAGCACTGCTGCCTGGCGGGTGACAGGGTCGATGCGCATCACCATGATGGTGTCGCTGCGGCTACCGATGTTCTCGCGGCCAGGGTCGGCAGCGCCCGCCCACGGGGAGTTGGCGTCGACGCAGGCATTGGCATCGCTCCCGACGATGAGAAAGTTCTGCGCGCCAGGGTCGGCGGCCGGAAAGGTGTCGGGCACCCCGGTGCTGGGAGTTTCGCCACCGGCGGTGGAGTCGCTCGGCGTCGGCGTCGGGTCGGTCTGCCCGGCGATGGAGGTGTTGACGTCGATGAGGCTGGTCTGCAGCCGACCGTCGAGCTGGTTCTTGCCGTAGACGAGCGCGCCAGCACCGACGAGGCATGCGATCACCACGATGATGTTGATCGCCAGGACGGCTCGCTGGGCGTTGGTATGGCGCGGCGTGAACGGCTGCGCAGGCTCGATTTCGGGGTTGCTCATGCGCTGCCCAGGTTACCCGCCAGCCCTCCAGCCCGGGGGTCGGGCCTTGTCGGCGGCTACGGGGCTTCGGTCACAGGGGCGAGCTCGATCGCGCAGGTCAGCGCGTACCCTGCTTCGTACTGCACGACTTCGACCGAGCCTGCGTCGCGCAGGTCGCCCTCGGCGGCCTGCAGCAGCGCTTGGGTGGCACCAGGCGATGCGATGACGAGCAGCGCGACCACGGCCTTCTGGCTGACCTTGGCCTCGGTCTTGGTACGGCGAATGTTGGCGAGCACCTCGCACACCGGGTCGAGCATGTGCACATCACCGGTCGCGTTGGTGGAGTCGAGCGCCGGCCAGGGCTGGCTGTGCACCGAACCCTCTTGCCACCAGCTCCACACCTCGTCGGTGACGAACGGGATGAACGGCGCGAACAGGCGCAGGACGGTGTGCAGCGCCTGGCGCAACGCCGCCTGTGCAGAGGCAGCTGCCTCGGGCCCGTGGATGGCGTATGCGCGACTCTTGACGAGCTCGACGTAGTCGTCGCAGAACCACCAGAAGAACGCCTCGGTGGCCTCCAGCGCGCGCGCGTAGTCGAAGCTGTCGAACGCGTTGGTCGCGTCGACGACGACGTTGTGCAACCGAGCCAACATCGCGAGGTCGAGTGCTTCGGTGGGAACGGTGCCTGCCGGCGGTTCGCCAAAGGAGAGCACGAACTTCGAGGCGTTGAGCAACTTGGTGCCCAGCTTGCGGCCGACCTTCATCTGGCCTTCGTCGAGCGCAGTGTCGACGCCGGGCCGTCCACTGGCAGCCCAGTACCGAATAGCGTCGGTGCCGTACTGCTCGAGCAGGTCGATGGGGGTGACCACGTTGCCCTTGCTCTTCGACATCTTCTTGCGGTCCGGGTCCAGAATCCAGCCGCTGAGTGCGGCATGGCGCCACGGGGCGACGCCGTGCTCGTGATGGCTGCGCACCATCGTGCTGAAGAGCCAGGTGCGAATGATGTCGTGAGCCTGGGGGCGCATGTCGTACGGGAAGACGTGGCTGAACAGATCGTCGGTGTCGCTTGGTGCCGCGCCTGACCAGTCGCCGGCGATGTGCGGTGTGAGCGAACTGGTGGCCCACGTGTCCATCACGTCGGGGTCGCCGACGAAGCCGCCAGGCACGCCGCGCTGATCGTTGGTGAAACCCTCCGGGCAGTCGGTACTCGGATCGACCGGCAGTCGGTCTTCGGTGGGCACCAGCACGTCGGAGTAGATGGGGTTTGCATCGCCGTCGAGGCGATACCAGCACGGGACGGGAACGCCGAAGAACCGCTGACGACTGATCAGCCAGTCGCCGTTGAGGCCGCCGACCCAGTTGTCGTAGCGGTGGCGCATGAACCCGGGGTGCCAGGTGACGTCGTCGCCTCGTGCAACGAGTGCGTCGCGCAGTGCGGTATCGCGACCGCCATTGCGGATGTACCACTGGCGGGTGGCGACGATCTCCAGCGGGCGAGTGCCGCGCTCGTAGAACTTCACGGGGTGAGTGATGGGCCGTGCTTCGCCGAGCATCTCACCACTGGCCTGCAGCAGTTCGACGATCTTCTTCTGCGCCTGCTTCGGGAACAGGCCCGCCAGCTGCAGGTACGTCTCGCGGCCCTCGCCCTCGGGAATCCACTCCGGTGCCTCGGTGGCGAAGCGACCATCGAAGCCGATGAGCGCGCGCGAGGGCAGGTTCAGCTCTCGCCACCAGGTGACGTCGGTGGTGTCGCCGAACGTGCAGATCATCGCGATGCCGGTGCCCTTCTCCGGGTCGGCAAGATGGTGGGCGAGCACAGGGACCTCCACGCCGAACAGCGGCGTGCGCACGGTGGTGCCGAACAGCGGCTGATAGCGCGGGTCGTCGGGGTGGGCGACCATCGCGACGCAGCTGGGCAGCAGCTCGGGACGAGTGGTGTCGATGACCAGGTCGGCACCACCGTCGACCTGCCCATCGACGACACGATGGAACGCGACCTTGTGGTACGAGCCGGGCATCTCCCGGTCTTCCATCTCGGCCTGCGCGACGGCCGTACGTTCGTCGATGTCGTACAGCGTCGGTGCGTCCTGCTGGTACGCCTCGCCGCGGGCCAGGTTGCGTAGGAAGGCGCGCTGGCTGACGCGCCGTGCACGATCGCCGATGGTCGTGTAGAGCAGCGACCAGTCGACGGAGAGACCGAGGCGACGGAAGAGTTCCTCGAAAACCTGCTCGTCGAGGTGCGTGATCTCGCGGCACAGCTCGACGAAGTTGGGTCGGCTCACCGGAACCGCGCGGTGGTCCTTGGGGACGTCGCCGTTGTAGGGCGCCGTGAAATCGGGGTCGTAGGGAAGTGACGGGTCGCAGCGGACGCCGGAGACGTTCTGCACGCGGCGCTCGGTGGCCAGACCATTGTCGTCCCACCCAATGGGGTAGAAGACGGCCTTGCCCTGCATGCGCTGGTAGCGGGCAATGGTGTCGGTGTGGGTGTAGCTGAACACGTGGCCGATGTGCAGGCTGCCGCTGACCGTGGGCGGCGGCGTGTCGATGGCGAATACCCCCTCGCGGGCCACCCTGCGGTCGAATCGGTAGGTGGCCTCGGCCTCCCATCGCTGCATCCAGCGAGCCTCGATGCCTTCGAGAGATGGCTTGTCAGGAGTGTTGGTCGTGTCGTGTGCCATAGCGCACGTCAGGCTACAGATGCGGCCAACGAGGGCATCGGATGAATACCGTGGGTAGCTGCTGCACGGGGAGATGAGTAGCAGTTGCTCATTCGCCGGCGGCTGCGGGGGCGCACGATGAACCTGTCCACAACATCCAGACAGGAAACATCATGCAGACCACCTACGTTTCAGAGTTCACCGCTCGCTATATCGATCTCGCCCAGCGCGAGGTGGCGGACGAGCGAGTCGTCGCCGCTGGCGCCCTCAGCCGTGCCGGCGCGATGAGCAACACGATGGTCGCCCGGTTCAGTGGCATCGCGTCGCGTATCATCAACCTCAGCAACAAGCGCACCTCGGGCGGCCTGCCGCAGAATGTCGTCGTGGCGGTGACCGCAACTCGCGTGCTGTTCTTCGGCTACAAGGTGAAGGGCGCCGCACCGGTCGTCACGGAGCTGGCGCTGACGCTGCTGCGCAGCAATGTCCGTGCAGTTGCGACGCCAGGCAGGCTGGCGACCGCCGTCGAGTTCCAACTGGCGGACGGCACTT
>Ga0105047_10010137_pt1 | contig 15425 bp, 13 predicted proteins | sample MAT04_FD_78384 | JGI IMG/M metagenome (GOLD analysis project Ga0105047, IMG submission 78384) | Freshwater microbial communities from Lake Fryxell liftoff mats and glacier meltwater in Antarctica - MAT-04 (megahit assembly) | ecosystem: Environmental > Aquatic > Freshwater > Ice > Liftoff... | reverse complement strand
TGTATGCGCCTCCAATGGCGCTCCATCTTCAAGTACAACGGACTCGAGGCCGAGGCGGTCGTGATCACCGATGTAGGGGATTGGGGTGCTACCGCTTTTGGACATGCGACTTTACGTAACGGCGGTTATCGGCGGCAGGCTCGACGAACGAAGGTGAGAGTCAACTGCCGTGATCGTTGCCGCTGACCCGGGATCCGTGAGTTCCAACCGAAGTAGGAGCACAGCGCGCTAGATACAGGAACACAGCCGCGCCTGCCAGGTTGCCCTACAGTCTCAGCATGCTCGAAGCGGTCAGCGAAGAAGAATTCGGCTCGCGCGAAATGTACGCCGCCTATGGAACCGCCATGTTTCAGGCCCAAGTGCTTGAGCACAGACTGACGTACACAATTGGGCTTGCGAGAACCGCGGCGAAAGAGTTCCGTACCCGAGAAGAACTCCACGCTAGTTTCGAATCAAACTACACCGCGACGCTCGGTACTCTCCTTCACCACCTGCGGCCCTACATCGATGACGCGTCACTTGAAGCCGAATTGACCGCAGCGCTAGAAACTCGGAACCGGCTTGCCCATCACTTCTTCTGGGAACATCAGGACGACCTCGAAACGATTGAGGGGCTCGCCAACATGAGCGACGAAGCTTATCAAGCGCAGCTACAGTTTCAGGCCCTGATAGAGAAGCTCACTTTGGTGCTCCTGCGATTTATCGACACAATTGGGCAAGCGCCGGACGAGCACATTCCGGGCTTGACTGAGGCCGTTGAGTTAGCGCTCGACGCCTTGGGCCCCTCCGACCTGCCCGCAATGCCCAACGCGATTTGAAGTCGGGGGAAGAGGTGCATCTTCACACTGGGCGTGCTGTTCCCGTGGGTCCGCCAGCGTGACCTGACGCACTGACTGGGCCCATGGTTTGCTTTGGGACTGACGCGGAGGTTCTACGGCGCACTCACGGCAGTATTGAGAGAGCCGAGAATGTTGAGAATTAGAGACCTACGGTCTTGCGCATAAGCCTGGGTCCAGTCCGAGGCTCCTGGCGCGGCGTCCATCTTTTGATACCAAGCCAAGTTCACCACGCGTTGCGCCACTGCTGCCTTATCTGGCGAGAGCACGTTATTCGATTCGCACCATTTATCCACTGCTTTCGTCCTCATCGACCGGGGAATATCTGCGACTCCGATTTCGGCGGTCATCGTGTTCCAGCACCTCAACTCGTCGTTGACCGCCCGCACATAAATGTCGAGGTCGATGAGATCCTCCGTCTCAAGAGCGTCTCCTGAATCTGGGTCCACGAGAACAACGATTCTGTCCACCGATACTTTCGCCTTAATCAGCACGTCACGAAGCGCCAGTCCACCGCGGTCCCCGTCGACGAGATAACCCACATGGCCAGCTTCCGATTGAAGGCCCGGGATATCGATGGCCGCCACGCTCGAGAGGCCCGGCGCGACCTGGAATGCGGTGCGCTCACCGGACGCTTCAGCAAATAGCGTAGGCAACACGATTGCCTCGGTCGGGCCCTCACCGATGATTGCTCGCCGTGTTGGTGTGAAGGCAGCGGCAGCCGCTCCCATGCTCAACATGAGGGGTGAGAAGCCTGCTCCCTCTGACCAGAAGCCGTTCTGCAGGCTTGACCATCCCCCCTCGAGCTGCCGGACGACTCGCACCCCATTTCCCATGTCGTTTGGAAGGCAGCCGAACGAGTGTGTGGTGTAGATCACTTTGGCCGCGGACCTCTGTTTTGCCAGCAGTTCTACTAGATCCGCTTGGGCGTCGTAGTGAAGGTGGGTTTCTATTTCGTCAGCCAGCAGAATCTGATTGTCTCCGCCGCCGTTCATGAAGGCCAGCAGTGACGCGAACCAGCGCATCCCTTCACTGCGGTCCGCAAGTGCGGAAACTCCATCGCCTGTAGTCACCTGAATGTGCAGCGCAGTGCTGTCTGTCTCGATTTGAATTGCCACACCCTCCTGCTTCCAGGCTGCAAACACCTTCTTCAGTTTCTTGTTGGCTTCCTTCTTGCGGCTTGTGGCGTCGGCAGTATTGCCGCTCAGGACTTCGTTCTTCAACGCAGCCAGATCGAGGTCCGCAACGTCGGCGAGGTGGCGGAGCGCGGGGTGGGGATTGTCGAGTTCGGTCGAGAGGTCGTACTCGGTATGAAGATCTCTATCCTCGGGACGGTAAAGCCTCAGTTCGGGCAACCGACCCTCGAGAATCTCCTTGATTTTCTCCGTTGGTGTGGCCGCGGTCTCGAGCGCTATGACAGTTTGCAGCTCGCTAACGGCCTCGGATATCAAATTAGCGGCTTTACCAAACTGGTCGCTTGCGAGGGCAGACTCCGGGTCTGCGGCCTGCTGGGATTGCATGAGTTGGCGCAGGGTCTCGATGCGCACTCTCAGGTTCTCGACCTCAGCCTCGGAGTAACTCTCCTCGGGCGAGGAGAGCAGATTCATCAGAGTCGCTAAGTCGGGATCCTCCCCGAGCTCGGTTGCGAGGGGGGCAATTGCCTTATCTGTGAGCGACTTTAGCAAGTTGAGAGAGGCACTGCGGTGGGTAATGTCGCGCTTCGGCACCACGGGACTGTATGACCAACGTCGAATGCCGTCGGCGCCCTTCGTGACTGTAACTCGGTTGACTCCAGCCGCGTCATGGACCTCTGCTATCAGTTGCCGATCGGCGTCTTCAAGCTGAATCTGCCACCGTAGCTCTGGGAAGGTCTCCGGCTGTCGGCGCGAGCGTTCGTGTTGTTCGAAGCCGCGGTCATCGTTGAGGTGGGTGAGGGCCAGGAGAACGGAACTCTTGCCCGCTTCGTTGGGGCCCACGAAGGCGACGAGGTCACTGTGCAATTTGACGGAGGTTGATTTCAAGAATCTTCGGTAACCCTGAAGGGTGAATGCGACGAGTTGCACAAAAGACCTCAGATTCTTGGTACGGAAGGACGCGTAAACGCGAGCATATCTGCGGCCGCAGACGGACGGGGTGTCGCGGAGCGGACCTGCGCCTGGACCACCCATTTACTCAGCGTCCCCGTGCCGACATTCAACTTCGGGGCCAGCGCACTACAGGCGGCATACGCGGTCGGGTAGTCAGAGGGGCGATCCCGCGTCATCCGCGCAGCGCGATCGCGAACTTGGGACCACGCCCGAGTCTGTGAGACCACCTCCAGTCGTGTTGACTCCAAGAGTGTGGGTATGTGCCCTAGAAAGGATCGAAGCGGCTGGCGGGGTGTCCGTCTCGATTGGCTTGGGACGGCTGCCCCCACGCCGTCACCATTTTGTGTGGGCCCCGTCTCGAACTTGCGCTGAGGCACTTCGAGCGGCCAGTCGGCAGTTCTGAAAGGGGACAGCCCGAAGGTAGATCTGGGCAGCGTTGTCCGCGTCGGAAGGCTGGCACCCCGGTATTCTCGCTAGAGATGCATTGCGGCCGCGGTGCGCTAGAACCGGGGGCGATCATCGCGACTTCAATCCACGATCTCTTGGCCGAGTACACGGCGATCGCGCGCGATACCCGAGAGAAGGGGTTGCTGCTCGAGCGCCTGACACGCACCTATCTGACGACGGATGCGACGTGGACGGCCCGCTTTGACGAGGTGTGGTTGTGGCAGGACTGGCCCGACCGCAAGGGCAAACCCGACACTGGCATTGACCTTGTTGCGCGGGAGCGGCACGGCGGCGGGTACACCGCCATTCAGTGCAAGTTCTATGCGCCCGAGCACACGATCCAGAAATCCGACTTGGACTCCTTCTTCACCGCCTCGGGGAAGAATCCCTTCACCTCTCGCATCGTGGTGTCGACGTCGACGAAGTGGAGCAAGCACGCTGAGGACGCCCTCACGGATCAGCAGATCCCCACAGCGCGCATTGGGGTCGATGACTTCGACCAGTCAGACATCGACTGGTCCACATACTCGTTCGCTCGCCCCGATGAAGTAGCGCCGCCGAAGAAGAAGACGCTCCGACCGCATCAGCAACAGGCCCTCGACGCTGTCCGCACCGGATTCGACGCGGAGACCCGCGGCAAGCTGTTGATGGCGTGCGGTACAGGGAAAACCTTCACAAGTCTTCGTATCGCTGAGGAACTCGTCGGGCCAGGTGGGAGCGTGCTGTTTCTGGTGCCCTCGATCGCGTTGCTGTCGCAGACACTGCGGGAGTGGTCTCAGGAACGCTCCATGGACATGAGAGCGTTCGCGATCTGCTCCGACGTGAAAGTGGGCAAGGGTAGCAGCGACGAGGACTTCTCCGTCTCCGACCTTGCCTACCCGGCAACGACCAGCACGTCGCAACTGCTGAGCGAGGTCGCCAGAGCGACGACACCGGATGGCATGACGGTGTTCTTCTCGACCTATCAGTCGATCGATGTGGTCGCTCTGGCGCAGAAGGAAGGGCTGGGCGAGTTCGACCTGGTCATCTGTGACGAAGCTCACCGCACCGCCGGCTTCACCCGCGCCGGCGACACGCAGTCCGCATTCCTCCGCGTCCATGACGACACTGCCGTTCACACCAAGCGGCGCCTCTACATGACCGCGACGCCGAAGATCTACGCCGAGTCAGTGCGCATGCAAGCCGATGAGAAGGCTGCGGTCCTGGTGTCGATGGACGATGAAGGCACCTTCGGCCCAATCTTTCACCGCCTTGGATTCGGTGATGCTGTCGAACGCGGCCTTCTGACCGACTACAAAGTCCTCGTGCTGACCATCGACGAGGAATCCGTCAGCAGCGCGTTCCAGCAGGAATTCTCCCAGCTTGGCGAGTTGAACATTCCCGACGCTGCCCGCATCGTCGGCATCTACAACGGGCTCGCCAAGCGCGGCGTACACGGCATGGACTCCACGCCCCTTGGCCACGTACCGCTTCGCCGTGCAGTGGCCTTCTCACGATCCATCGCTGACAGCAAAAAAGTCAAAGACCTCCTCGACGGGTACGCCGGCGTTAAGGATGCCCGCCCGGACAGCATCGCAGGCCGCCGCATCGACGACACGGACGACGGGGAACGGCAGACGTACTCACTGCAAGCCCGGCATGTGGACGGCACCATGAACGTCCTAGAGCGCAATCGGCACCTGGACTGGCTGAAAGCCGACACCACCGACGAGAACATTTGCCGCATCCTCACCAACCTTCGCTGCCTCTCCGAGGGCGTTGACGTCCCCTCACTCGACGCGGTGATTTTCCTCAATTCCCGCGACAGCCCCGTCGACGTTGTCCAGTCCGTGGGCCGCGTCATGCGCCGCTCGGAGGGCAAGGACTACTGCTACATCATCCTTCCGATCGCCATTCCGGCAGGGTAAACCCCGGAACAGGCACTGAACGACAACACCAAGTTCAAGGTCGTGTGGGACGTGCTGCGCGCGCTCCGCGCACACGACGAACGCTTCGAGGCCAAGATCGAACAAATCGACCTCAACGCCCGCACAGCGGACGGACCCGTCATCGCCACCAGCCTCACCGACGAAGGCCTCGGGGAACGAGCCCTTGGCGTCGAGGACCCGCAGTCCACACAGATCTCACTCGATATGAGCATCCTGGGCGGCGAGTGGACGAACGCGATCTAAGCAAAAATTGTCGACAAGATCTGAGACCGCGACTACTGGGAAAACTGGGCAGCCGAGGTCGCCGATATCGCCGGCCGCCAAATAACCCGCATCACCCAGCTAGTCGACGGCTCCGACACTGCGCTCAGAGATGAATTCGCGGCCTTTGTCGTTGGGCTACGCGACAACCTCAACCCGGCCGTCACCGAAACGCAAGCAATCGAGATGCTCTCCCAGCACCTCATCACCCAACCAGTCTTCGACGCCCTCTTCGCCGGCCACGCCTTCAGCAGCCACAACCCCGTATCCCTCGTCATGCAGCGCATGGTCGATGCCCTTGAAAGTAGCAACCTCGACACCGAAACTGCCGACCTTGAGAGCTTCTACGCGGGAGTGCGCCGCTCAGTCACCGGCATCACCGACGCTGCAGGTAAACAGACGACCATCAAACGGCTGTACGAGAAGTTCTTCACCGGCGCCTTCCGGAACACCTCCGACCGACTCGGCATCGTCTACACCCCCAACGAGATCGTCGACTTCATCCTCCGCTCCGCGGACGAGCTCTCAAGAGACCACTTCGGCGCCGGCCTCACCGACGAAGGAGTCCACATTCTGGACCCCTTCACCGGCACCGGCACCTTCATCGTCCGACTGCTGCAGTCCGGGCTGATCGAGCTGGCCGACCTTGCCCGCAAGTTCCGACACGAGCTGCACGCCAACGAAATTGTCCTTCTGGCCTACTACGTGGCGGCGGTGAACATTGAAGCCACCTACAACGCCATCACCCCGGAGGAGTCCTACGAACCATTCCCCGGGATCGTGCTCACCGACACGTTCCAGTCGACCGAGGACAACGACCGGTACGACGATCACGGCATCTTCGGCGACAACAATCAGCGTGTGAAGGATCAAAACGCGCTCGACATCCGCATCATCGTAGGAAACCCGCCCTATTCGATGGGGCAGAACGATGCGAATGACAACAACCAGAATGTGAAGTATGTCTCACTAGATCGACGAATCGCGGAAACTTATGGCGCAGGCCGCGGCCGAGGAGGAAACAACTCGCTCTACGACTCCTATATCCGCGCGATCCGTTGGGCATCCGACCGCATCAAGGATCGTGGCATCATCGGGTTCGTCACCAACGGCGGATTCCTGGATGGCAACACCGCCGACGGCCTGCGCCTCACCCTCCAAAGCGAGTTCACCGACCTCTACATCCTCAATCTGCGCGGTAACGCCCGCACTGCAGGTGAGCAACGGCGAAAGGAGCGTGACGGGGTCTTCGGTGAAGGCAGCAAAACCACCGTCGTCATTTCCTTCTTGGTGAAGAACCCCGACCGGCGAGGCGCGGGACAGATTCACTACCGCGACATCGGCGACTACCTCACCCGGGGGCAGAAGCTCGCCCTCGTAGAGCAGTACGCCACAATCAGCGGTGTGCCCTGGACGGAAGTTAGCCCAAACGAGCACGGTGACTGGATAAATCAACGCACCACGGGTTACGAGACCTTTGCCCCAGTTGGAGCGAAACATGGCTCGGACTCACCGGATGCCACCTTATTCGGCACGTACTCACGCGGCCTCGAAACGGGGCGCGACGCTTGGATCTACAACTACTCAGCGAAGCGTTTGAGCAACAATGTGACTCGCACGATATCGGAGTTCAACACCCTCCTTAAGGCCTACGAAAAGCATATCTCCACAAGCGCTAACGCAAATAAAAAAGCGGCCGCAGAAGCCTTTTACAACCCTGACCCTTCCGAAATCAGTTGGACGTTGAGTCTGAAGAACCGGCTGGTCGCAAGAAGGCCGATTTCCTATGACTCAGACGCGGTGACTACAGCGGTTTACAGACCGTTCAATAAGGTTCATGGATACTTCAGCCGACCGCTGAATCATATCCAGGGACAAAATCCGAGCTTCTTCCCTGCTGGAGCGAGGAATTTCGGCTTCTACCTCACCGCTCCGGGTGCTGGACATCCATTCTCCGTACTCGCAGTTGATGCACTCCCGGATCTCGCGTTATGGGGCTCCGGGAGCGGGCAGTTCTTTCCACGGTATGTCTACAATCAGGGGCTTTCTGGCAGCATGCTCGATGGGTTGACTCGAGTAGATCGCCAAGACAACATCACGGCCACCACCCTCGCCCGCTACCGGGCGCTCTATGGCGCCGAGGTTTCCGCGGATGACGTTTTCTATGCCGTGTATGGGTTGTTGCACTCGCCCGATTACCGCGAGCAGTTCGCCGCCGACCTGAAGAAGATGCTTCCCCGCATCCCGGACCTCGCAGAACCGACCGACTTCCGCGCGTTCACACACGCTGGCCGGGCCCTTTCGGAACTACACCTGGGCTACGAGAGCGTCGATCCCTACCCGGTCCAGATCCGAGGAGACGGGTCAGCTGATTTGCGGGTGACGAAGATGCGGTTCGCCGGTAAGGCAGGAAAGTGGACCGCTCGACCATCCGGGTCACTGACACGCTGACAATCAGTGGCATTCCCGAGCAAGCGCATGAGTACAAGCTCGGCTCCCGGTCGGCAATCGAATGGATCCTCGAGCGCTACCAGATCAAGACCGACCCGAAGAGCGGCATCCTCAACGACCCGAACATGTGGGGCATCGAGCACGGCAACCCGCGATATATCCTGGACCTGCTTCTACGCATCATCACCATCAGCGTGGACACAGTTCGTATCGTGAACGACCTACCTCAGCTGCGCATTCGCGAGGCGTCCTAAACACCCGATGAGCAAGCTTCGACTACGGCGCGCCTACTGTGCTTGATGTACCGCTATTCCACTTGGACGCCGGCCGAAGCGCCCGAGCCCGCGTCAGACTCTGGCGGCGCTACCTATTAGTCCTCCCTGCGCTGATACCAGCGGACACCCTTATAGATTCCGTAGCTGGCCGCCAAGAGAATCTCGTTGGCACGCTTAAGCGGCTCATCGCAATCCAGAGTGTAGGAGGGGCCTGAAGCCGCCGCTCTCGAGCAGTGATCTGGCGATGTAGTTACCCAGGTTGCGGAACCCCAGCGCGCTGCCGCGCAGATGTTCCAGGCGGCCATTGATCGCCTCGGTCGGCCCGTTGGAAGTGCCGGGCCGGTCAAAGAACGCCAGCACGTCCACTGCGCGCCGCGTCAAGGTTCGCCCGAGCGTGATGACCTCAATCAGCGGGGCCGGTACACCACTGCTGATCGAGTCGATCAGGCCGCGCAAGATCGCCTTCCCGCAGGCACTGTCAGGTTCACGGTAGGCAGTGATCATCCGTTGGTAGATGCTCCAGGTCACTTCGACCTCGACGTGCTCGTCGACAGCGAACAGGGCTCCCAGTCGTGCATGCTGCTTCTGGGTTCGCAGCTTCTCACCGGTGTGGAGAGTGCGTCGGGCTGCATAGAGCGGATCCCCCGACCGCCCCCGATTCCCACGGGTGGCCTGTTGCACTCGTTGACGACACTTGTCCAACGCGTCGCCGGCAAGGCGCACCCCGTGGAAGAGATCCATTACTGCCACCGCGTCAGGCAGCTCCTCAGCGGCGGCGGTCTTGAACCCGGTGAAGCCATCCATCGCGACGACCTCGATGTTGTCTCGCCAGGCCTTCGGCCGGTCGGCGAGTCACTGCTTGAACACGGCCTTGGAGCGGCCCTCGATCATGTCCAACAGGCGTGCCGGGCCGCTCTTGTCGCGGGCGGGGGTCAAGTCGATGATGACCGTGACGTACTTATCGCCGAACCTGGTGTGACGCCAAACGTGTTCATGAACCCCCAGCACCCGCACCGAGTGGAATCGGGCCGGGTCATCGATCAGCACACGGCGACCCTCGGCGAGGATCGCCGTGTTTGCGGTGTTCCACGACACTTTCAGGCCTGCAGCGACGCGGGACACCGAGAGGTGATCCACCACGATGCCCGACAGTGCCCATCGCAACCCGCCGTGGGAGATCTTCGAGCGCGGCCGCGCGGCCGCGCTCGTGTCCTGCCGCCACGTTCGCCGGCACCACGCGCATCGGTAGCGGCGCACGCGCACCAGCAGGGTTGTGGGTCGGTGCCCGAATGGTTCGTGGGCAAGTCTTCGTGTGATGGTGTTTCGCAGTACGCCCTCGGCTCCGCACCTGCGACACTAGCGATCCTCGTCACTGTTCACGACGCGGCATTCCAGTACAGCCCGATCGGGCTCAAGACGCTGCCCAACGGCTTCGAGGCCAAGGTCATCCAGGCGGCAGAAGGTGGTCAGGTCAGGGGAGTCGAAGGTAGCGTTGGGCACGTCGAGGTCTTTCGGATGGGCGGTCTGAGAACCTCTAGCCACCGGCGAGGGGGGTGCCGGACAGCATGACCTTACGGATAACGCCACTGCCAGTCGATGTGCGCAGATCCAGAGACGGCACGTATCTAGGGCGCCAGTCGACACCATCAGCAGGGTCTGAATCATCCCACTCGTAGGCGACTACTCGAAGGGTGTTGGTGAGCCGACCGGCAAGCACGGCCATGGGGAATGGGCCCCTGAAAGCTAGATGGATTTCGGCGTTGTCATTTTCCGTGGAAGCGCGGCGGATATACGCCGCAGCTTGCGCTGCCAGCTCGCCCGCGTCGGCCGGGTCGACGAGGCCCTGCGTGGCGCGGCCAAGATGCTTCCACGCCACAAAGCTTCCTGCGGATTCCTCCAGCAAGCGTTCGAACGCCGCCGGACTGCTCGTCTCCATGAGATCGAGGAACACTGCTACAGCGGGACGGCCCGAGGGGGCTCCGCTACTCACTCCTTCGCTGACGACACGGATGTGGTTGTCCGAGCCGAAGCTTGCCTCCGTGCCGCTTACCCACTCCGCCCCCTGTTGATCGAGCACTGCAATCTCTCCGATTCTGGACGAGGGCAGCGCAGCGCCCAGCGCGATCGCGACCGATGGATGCGCACCGCCGGTGATGAGCACGCGGCGGGCATCCGCGCGGGTCACCGCGTCGGGCAGAAAAGCGATCGTGTCTTTCAGGTCGGAGAGCCCCTCGGCGCTCGGCAGCCGCTCGTGCTGCGAAGGCCGCACACGGACATCGAGGTGGCTGTCGGTTCGGTCATAGACCTGAGGTGTGTTGCGAGTCTGGATGCTGATTCGGAAAGCACCCGCATCAGCGGCGACTAGGGGGCGGCACTGCGCCACTCGATGGAATGTCATCTGGCGCACCACCGCGAGTAGCCCGTCCCTGGATGTGGCGTGCTGATCGACGCCGGTTAGAGTCTGTGGGTTTCGCTCGAGCAGCTGGTCGGGTGCGCTGTAATCGAGCCTCCCTGGCTCGCGCTCCACCTGGTTCGCAATCCCCAGAGCGAACTGGGGGTAGCCCTCATGAAGTGCGATGAGCCGTGGTGCTTCCACCATGCGTACGACCCGACTCGCGGCGATCTCGGGGGTGATGACCAAGACTGCGCCGGATATGCCCTCCTCGATCGCCTGGGCGAGGCGCTGGTCGGTGTCGCCCGGCGGCTGGTCGTCGCGGTCACGCCACACCGGGATCCCTGCGCTTCGAAGCAGCCACGCCGCTTCGCGCGCTATGTCGGTTCCATCGGACTGGCGATAAGAGATGAACAGTGGATCCAGCGGGTCGATAAGCACGAGCGCTTTTGGCATGTCATTCCTCTTCCTCCACTAGCAGTGGCACAAGGTAGGCGGCAGACGGGTATATGACCCACGCCACCGCTCGAATGTTGTCCTCCTCGACAGACACGATGACAGATAGAAACCGCTTGAGCATGAGCTCAGGGTCGTGAAGGTGTCGGAGGTAGGAGCGCAAGTCGGTAGGGCTCGGCTCGGGCACTCCGTTGGGATGTGTGTGCCACTCTCCGATCCACTGGCTCCGATCCTCCTCCCAGGCGGCGCGCGCAAGCTCCTGGGCGTATTGGAGGTCGCGAAGGAACCGATCGGGGTGGTGGTCTGCCTTTGGTCCGGGCGCACCTGCGTGGTGAACCACCAACTGCCCGAGGTCGTGACCGAGGAGGACTCCGCCGGTCTCGTTGCCGCCCAGGGACCTGACCGCCTCTTCGGCTATTGAGGCAAGCGCTGTGCGAGAGACGAGCACCCCCAACGAAGATGGGTCGTTGAAGGTCAGGGGCTGCATGTGATGCAGTCCACGGCGGGCGGCGGTATCGACTGCCAACGGATCTCGCCGACGTAATCGAGATCGAAGGGGGCCAGGAGTTCACCGCCACTCGCGGGCCGGAGTCCCATTACCGCGTACTCGTTGGGAATGCGTTGGGTGTCGTCGCCCAGCCCCGATTCCAGGAGAGTCGCCACGCCAACCTTGGCGGCGAGGACGCCGACGAGCTGCAGGTCGGGCGGTACGGCAGTCATCGGCAGGTGAACGTGCCCCGTTCCGTAGTCGCGCTCCTGGGCGGCCTCGATATCCATCGCTCCCTTCTTTTCCTGTGCTCGGCGGAGGCAGAGCAGGCAACCGAACTTGGGAGTTGGGCGGAGCCGAAGGACCTCACCGAAAGCGCCGTCGTCGAGCACACAGGCCAGTACTGCGGTCTTCCTAGCTCGTCTCGCGAGGTGGCTGATAACACGCCTCGCCGCGATGCCGTCCGCGGTACAGATCACTAGGTCGACGTCGCGCAGCAGAGGCCGCAGGTCATGGGCTTGGGAGACGACATCGAACTTGTGAGGGGTGAACTGCTGGGTCGGCCAGCGCTCCCGAAGAGCCCGAGCTAGCGCGGTTACCTTGTATGCGCCGACGCCCTCTGGCCCGACTATATGACGAAGGGTGTTGTGCCAGCGAAGGCGATCAGGATCCACGAGCTCGATCCTGCCCACGCCGTATCGAGCAAGCGCTTCGGCGGTGTACCCGCCGATACTCCCGCAGCCGACGACCATCACCGATAGATCAGCCAGTGCCTTCACAGGCCACTGCTTCTCGAGCTGATCGATGCCGAGCGTGTCCGGCTCGATGTCCAACGAGAGAGGGGTCACGCCGTCCCGCCTGACTAGCCACCCTGCAAACTCCCGCACTCCGAGGGCGCAGAGGGCGTCTGGAACGTCGGGATCGTGAGTGATCAGAACTTCGGTATTGCCGCCCGGATTGCGCAACTCGGGCACGTGTTCCTTGAACTCGTCGTAGGCGAGGGCGAAGGCCGGGCGGCGCAGCATCAGAAGGTGTTTGATGTTGATGTCGCCCGATGCCCTTCGAACCCAATGACCCTGGAAGCTTGCGTTCGTCCATTTGAGCACCTTGTATTCCGGAGGGATAACCACGGGCAGGATCACACCCGATCCAATGCCCACCTTGTTGACGACAAAGACGCCTTCGGCCTCAACGAGGTCGATGCTCAGATCTCCCTCAAGGGCCGCGGAGTTCGCGATCTTCGCTGCGGCATCACGAGGGAGAAAAATCTCCGCCGCCTCACTCATCCGAACGGTCCGCGTCGGCGTCCGTGACCGGAGCGTTGGCAAATCCAGCTATTAGCGCATCATGCACAGGGTCACTCACGATGCCGTTGATGGTCATCTCGTCGATCGTGCCGGCCTTCATGAGCGCGTACTCGATTCGCCATCCCGCAGCTTTCATCAGCATTTCGGTTGCGCTGGCCTCCGGCCTCCAACCGCCAGTGCTCTGCAGAAGGCACAACGAGCCATCGGGCGATACGTGCCATATTCCCTGGCTATGCTCCTCGAGCTCGGGCTTGACGTTGGCCGGGTACAGACGTGGGGGTGTCATCGGATACGCCGATGGGTAAACCATCACGACCTTGAACTGGTCCCCGCGCAGAAGACGGTCGAGGCCAGCTGGCTCGTCCCTGTCGAACGGCCATCGTGGGATCTCGCCCACCCAACGACCGTGGAGGAACTGGACATCCGCCCCTGGCTCGGAGATCTGCATGAGCGGGGCGAACGCCCCTATCTCCTGCCGGTCTCGCTCAAGTCGCTGCGGGTCTTCATCCGACCAGAGCAGAGGGACCTCGCCTGGCTCTCCACTCATCCTTGCGGCGTGTCCTTTACCTGTCGGGGTACCGCGGGAAGTGCTGCCGGCGCGAGGCTGGCCGGCGGTTGCGGGAACTCCGGTCCGAAAACATTGCCCCATCTTTTGATAGCCGTATGAGAGTCATTGTGGATATAAGCCTGCATAGCCGCCGAAGCCTCCTCCGCGGCGCCGCGCAGCCTGATCGCGAGCTCGGCGTAGTTCAGGTCGGGCTGGACCTCTCCGCACAGCCCTGCGGGGTCGACGACAGTATTACCGCCCTCGATGTAGTACGCGGCAGCAGCGAAGAAGCGCTGGATTGCGCTTGGCTGATGTTGGACATCTCTGGGGAGGTGCTCGAGGGCCAGGGCTTCCATTACCAGAGACTTGATCTTGATGTCTTGGTCGGCGGCCCATCGTTTTAGCATGCGCACCGATCCCGCGAACTTGTTCCATTCGGCATGGCGCGCGGCGACTCGTGAAATCAGGAACTCTGGGTCGCATTCGATCCATCGCTGATTTGCCGCCTCCGGGACTAGGAGATGACCGTTACTACGCAGGGCTGGCATTACGTCGACGGTGAAGCCGGAGTCGTCATCCGGGTCGTCGAGGAAGCACTTGACCGCGTGGTTCCGCCACCTGGCAAGCCGTACGATCTGGGCGAAGGTGCCACCGCTTGCGCCAATCAGTGCCTTGACCTGATCGCGGGTGTGGTCGAGCGCGTCTGCGGCCGACGTGCCCGGCGTGCCCCAGTCACTGTGGTGATCAGCATCAAAAATGATGACGAGGTCCACGTCGTGGATCGGATCCTTCTGGGTTCCTCGAGCAAGCGAGCCTGAGGGTACGACCTCTTTGACGTCGCCGAGGGAACCGAAGGCAGCTTTGAAGATGTCCCGCCGGCGCCTGGCTTCGACTACGTCGTCGGGCTTGGCGTTGACAGTTCTCTTAAACTCGGCAAACGCATCATTAAGACTCAAAGCGACTCCTTAGCCTCGGGTTGGCAATTTGAGGATAAACCCCACCACCGACTATCGGCCGGAGCCAAGAATGGCAGCCCCGAGATCCGGCCGGCCGAACTTGAGTTGAGCGGGTCTGTCCTGAAATCGGGGCTTGTGGCTTAGGAGCCAGAGCTGCGCGCGGTCTGTTCCATATATCTTGGGGCGCCTTCGGGGCTCACGTAGCGATAGTGCGTTCGGCGCGAGATGCCAAATCTTTGCAAAGGTCGCCAACGCGCGTTGCTGGATCTGACATTGCTGCTACCCCTAGACGAATCTTCGCGGGGGTCATCTTCGCGGCGCGTCCGTCCTTTGCGGCCAAGCGCTCGCGCTGACTCGAGGCCCGCCTTGATCGCCTCTGTGATGAGCTCACGCTCGACCTCGGCGAGGGCGGCGAAGATTCCGAATACGAGCTTGCCCGAGGCGGTCGTGATGTCGATGGCGGCACCTTGGCCGGTGAGCACTATGAGGCCGACTCGGTTCTCGGTGAGCTGGTACACCAGGTTGACCAAGTGCCGGAGATCGTGGCCGAGCCGGTCGAGCTTCCATACGACGATGGTGTCGCCCGCCCGCAGCGATCGTATGCATGCGGCGAGCTGCGGCCGGTCGTCCTTGCTGCCGGATGCATGGTCTTCGTAGATACGCGCCTCGTCGACGCCTGTGGAGTTGGTCGGTAAATGGCGGCGTTCTGTGATCGCTCGCTGTCGCGGCCCGAGCGCCGGAGGACATTATTCAGTGAGACTCCGAGACCTTCTATAGAAGGTGGCTCGGGACATGCCGAGATCGCGGGCGACCTGCACCGCAGGCTCTCCGGTCTCAACGAGGCGCATCGCACTTCGAACCTGGCTGTCGGTAACACGGCGGGGTCGGCCGCCGAGGTCTTTGCCGGCGGCGCGTCGTTTGCTGATTGAGTCGATGATGCGTTCGCGTTTGATGTCGTGTTCCATCTGAGCCAATGCCGCCATGATCGTGAACAG
>Ga0105047_10010134_pt1 | contig 15427 bp, 14 predicted proteins | sample MAT04_FD_78384 | JGI IMG/M metagenome (GOLD analysis project Ga0105047, IMG submission 78384) | Freshwater microbial communities from Lake Fryxell liftoff mats and glacier meltwater in Antarctica - MAT-04 (megahit assembly) | ecosystem: Environmental > Aquatic > Freshwater > Ice > Liftoff... | reverse complement strand
TGAGTATTTGAAGATTCGAGTATTCGATCACTTACCTGATCCTCAAATACTCAAATACTCAAATCCTCAAATCCTCAAATACTCAAATCCTCAAGCATGTATTGAGCAACAAAACCCATATTTCGATGTCTTTTTTTCGCGCTGTATGGCGACTGCTTTATTTTGCCATTTACACGTCCATGTGCATTGCGCAAATGGTGGTGGTGGGTTTATTGCCCGGTGCAACGGTCTTTAAAACCCTGCATATCCGGCAGCGGTGGATAGAACACTTATTGCCGGCTATTGGCATCCGCGTGACCGTGCAAGGTGCAGTGCCCGATTTTCCCTGCATCCTGATGGGCAACCACCGCTCTTACCTGGACCCGGCTTTAATCGTGCGTTATGTGTTATATTCCTACCCGGTTTCCAAGGCGGAAGTCGCCAAATGGCCGATCATTGGCTATGGTACCCGCATCACGGGCGTGCTTTTTCTGCAACGGGAGAGCCGGGAGAGCCGACGGGAGACTTTACAGGGAATAGCCGAAAAGGTGCGCGCCGGATTCCCGGTCATTCTTTTTCCAGAGGGCACCACCCAGGCGGCACCGCAAACTATTCGTTTCAGTATTGGCGGATTCAAACTGGCGGCTGCCGCAGGTATTCCGATCGTGCCGGTGGCCGTAGAGTACCGCGATCCGGCGGACTATTGGGTCGGTGAGGATAGTTTTCTGGCACATTTTTTACGGCGTTTTCGCCAAAAGCACATGGATGCCTGCCTGCATTTTGGGCCTGCGCTGCAACATGAGGACCCGGAATGGCTGCTGAAGGAGACGCAAAAGTGGATAGACAGGGAACTTTTGCAGATCGCGGCGGGGTTTTGATGGGAAATGTTTTTAAAAAATTCACCGTAAGTATTATCTTTGCCGCGCAAAAACGCCGATGCCCAACCTGATCAGGGTCATTTTATGACGTTTTTAAACAGTATGGCTCCGTAGTTCAACGGATAGAATGTAGGTTTCCGGTACCTATGATAGTGGTTCGATTCCACTCGGGGCTACAAATTTCGGTGTAATGCTTTGATTTTGAGTTTATTGTCTGGTGTTGGGTGTTACATTGGGTGTTGGTTTTACGAAAAAGCCCCGTCCTGGATGATTCCGGGACGGGGCTTTTATTTTTTGGACTAAGCCTTTACGAGCTTATATCAGCCTACCTTTCCAGGCAACAATAATTCACAGTTTCTTTTTTCGGGCAAGAATTTCCCGAAGAGCTTGTTCTTTTTCATTAACTTTTTTCTGAAAGGTTTGGGCAATATCAGCCTCATAAGCACGGATAGCATCGGCAATCTCCTGGGCATCGGCTAAAAGCGGTCTTTCTTGCAGCATTTGACCCCTTCAATGCGCCATGTTTGTCCGTTGACAGAGCGACTCAGTAATACAGTATCTGAAAAAATTGCCCGCAGTGCGGGACTAAGCATCTCAAAATTTGTTGGCCGATCAGTGAAAAAATCCAGGTCACCAGAGATGCGATGTCCCAGTTGCAGGGAGAGCGATGTACCACCTACCAATCGAAAGTTTTGCAATTCCGGGACATCCATCAGCGCAGTCATTACCCGCTGCATATCCAGCGTGACGGTATTCAGGTACAAACTATTCATACCACATGGTATTGGTGCTTGGAAGAAGCTTTGAATGAGGCCCGATCAGGAATATCCAGAAATACCATACCCTGAATAATGGCGGATTCACGCAAGTATTCAGCGGTCAAGAGTGCCTTCCGACAGCATACGGTCCCGTACCAGCCGTGTGTAAGCCCTATTTCGTCAATGTCGCCTAACTCGAATACTCTCCGAATGATATAGGCACTGTTCCGTTCAACATCAAGGTCTGCTATGTTCACATCCCAGAAATAAGCCCGGTTGAGCAATGCCAGCAATGAGATGTGAGTATTTTCCGTCATTTCGATCGTCGTTTTTATTGCGGCAAGTTAAGGACAAATAAATGTTCAGCGAACGAGATCGGCTGACAAAGCGGCAGAATACATCTTTTCACGGATGTAATTACCCTACTGGCCAATCCACCACGCAACCAACGCCGTGTTGTTCTAAAAATCCAATTACCTTTGCCGCCCAAATTCACTGCGCGTATGGCTGATTGGTTAAGCAAAATAAAGGGCTGTATTTTTAATCTGGACGGGGTAATCGTGGACACAGCGAAGTACCACTATATTGCCTGGCGTCGTTTGGCCAACGAGATGGGCTTTGATTTTTCTGCGGAACAGCACGAAACCCTGCGTGGCCTGAGCCGCATGGCGAGCCTCGAGCGGTTGTTGGACTGGGGTGGTTTGTACATGACCGAAGCCGAAAAACTGCATTGGTCGGACGTGAAAAATAATTGGTATAAGGAATTGATCGTACACATGAAACCCACCGAGGTGCTGCCGGGCGTACTGCCGTTTCTAAAACAGGTACAAGCTGCGGGCAAACGGATGGCACTTTCTTCCGATTCCAAGAATGCCCGTTCTGTGTTGAAATCCACCAAGCTGGACTTTCTTTTTGCGGTAATCATTGATGGAAATGACATTCACCGCAGCAAGCCGCATCCGGAATGCTTTTTGCTGGCCGCAGCCGCTTTAGGTTATACCCCGGAAGAATGTTTGGTGTTCGAGGATGCCGCCATTGGGATTGCGGCGGGTGTAGCGGGCGGATTTTCGGTCGTGGGGGTGGGTGATCGCCAGCATCTTCCCCATGCCCGCACGGTGATTCCCGGATTTGAGGGCTTATCCTTTTCCGAATGGATGGGCCAGAGGCAAGTGGCGGAGACGCAGGGACTGGCCTGGAGTATTTAAAAATTTGTCTGTCTAATCGTTTTACAAGATGAAACTGAATTTGATTTTGTCCATGCTGACCTTATTGTTCAGCTACGCGACCTGTGGTAAAGTGCAAAAAGTGCCGGAGACCGCCGCCGTGCAGGAAGCACCAGTGGAGCCAAAACGGACTAGTATTGGCGGTATGGAGGTTTCCCACTTCCATGAAGGCGGTAGTAATCCGGATAGTGCCTTTACTATGCAAGTGGCAGAGGCTCCCAGGATGGTCAAGGTGCCACTCGATAAACTGCCACCGGCGACGGCCAGTCGCCGGGCTTACCTCGCGACCGGCTGGTGGCACCTGAACATGGCTTTTCAGCCGAGCGACACGACTGTACACCACCAATACCAGCATAAGTGGCTGAAATTCAGAGAAGACCAGACTTTTGATGTTTTAATCAAAAATCAGGTCGTGAGTAGCGGACGCTGGGGCTGGAACGAGGATAAAAACCAGGTTTATCTCGCTTGCAACGATCCTTACCTCAATAATACCTGGCGGGTCAACGAAAAAGGATTTGTCATGGTTTGGATAGGCAATACCGAGCTGAATGTCACCGGCATCCAGGTTCGGGTGATTGACAGCAAAACCCCGCCACCGGCCAATTAAGTAAATTGTCGCTTCATTTTCCAGCGGGGAGCTTTTCTCTCCACCACGCATGAAATATTTTTGCTTGCTTTTATCAAGCGTTTTTTTGTTTTCCTGCCAATCACCGACGCCCACTCCGATCGTGCAAAATCCAGCGCAGTCCCTCCCGGAATATGCCCCGTTCCAGGCACCCGAATGGGCACCCGAAGCGGTGCTCTATGAATGCAACGTGCGGCAGTTTTCTCCGGAAGGCAATTTTCAGGGAGTGCGCCGGCAATTGCCACGGCTGAAAGAGTTGGGGGTGGATATTTTGTGGCTAATGCCTGTTCATCCCGTCGGACAGGCGAAGCGTAAGGAACACCCCGGCGATCTGGGTAGCCCTTATGCGGTGCAGGACTACTTAGCCGTCAATCCCGATTACGGTACTTTGGGGGAATTCAAACTACTGGTGCAGGAAGCCCATGCGCTCGGGCTGAAAGTCATCCTGGACTGGGTGCCTAATCATACCGCCTGGGATGCCGTCTGGATCAAAACGCACCCGGAGTATTACACCAGGGTGAATGGCCAAATGACGGAGCCGCTGAATGAAAAAGGCGAATCTACGGGCTGGACGGATGTGGCCGACCTTGATTACAATCAACCTGGCCTGCGCCAAGCCATGACCGAAGCCCTGCAATATTGGCTGCGCGAAACCGATATTGACGGCTATCGGGTGGATATGGCCGGATTGGTGCCCAACGACTTTTGGACAGCGGTTCGTCCCGCCCTGGACTCTGTCAAACCAGTATTTATGCTGGCCGAATGGGAAGACGAATCGCAGCATTTTCGCTCGGCATTCAATGCTAATTACGGCTGGCGCTGGAAAAATATCACCAAGGATATTTGGATGGGCAAACAAACGCCCCATGCGCTGGATACGCTGTTGGAATATCAGGACAATTTTTACCCGCCTGGCTATGCTCAAATGTATTTTACCCAAAACCACGACGAAAATACCTGGAACGGCACCGAGCAGGATCTGTATGGGGCTTCGGCGGAGGTATTTACGGTGCTGGCCTTTACCTGGCAGGGGATGCCCATGATTTATAATGGCCAGGAAGATGGTCTGCGGCAGCAGTTGGCTTTTTTCAAAAGGAACCCGATCAAATGGGGCAATTATAGTCGCACCGAATTCTTTCGGCGGCTCTGCGACCTGCGCCACAATAACCGCGCTGTATGGTCGGGACAATATGGTGGACCGCTGGTCAAAATACCCACGGATGATGATGACCATGTCTATGCCTTTACGCGGGCCAAAGCGGGGGAGCGAATTATCGTGGTGATGAATCTCAGCCGCGAGAATCGTACGGTCAATTTGCGCCCCGACAGGGAAGCACTGGGTGCTTATCTGAACCTCTTCGCAGCCAGTACGGTACAGGTGACCCCAGAGATGCAGTTGAACCTGAAACCCTGGGAGTATTTGGTATTGACCAATAAATAACCATCCCTCAACTACCCAAAAATGCCTGACAGCCATAGCAGCCCCGACCGATACAAACGCCTGACCATCCCCGGCCTGTTATTTACGTTGGGCATCATTTTTGGCGATATAGGTACTTCTCCGCTCTACGTCATGCGGGCCATCGTGGGGAATGGGGCCATTCGGGGAGAAGTGATTCTGGGCAGCGTATCGCTCATCATTTGGACGCTTACGCTGCAGACTTCCATTAAATACGTGCTGCTGGCGCTCCGCGCCGACAACCGGGGCGAAGGAGGCATTTTCTCCCTTTTTACCCTGGTCCGCAGGCAGCGGCGCGGCCTCATCTATCTGGCCATGATCGGCGGAAGTGCGGTGCTGGCCGAAGGCATGCTGACCCCGCCAATCACCGTAGCCTCCGCCGTAGAGGGGCTGTATTGCCTGGATTTTTTGCAAGGCGTATCCCTTCCAACCGTCTGGATCACGATTGGCATTATCACCGCTTTGTTTTTGATCCAGCAGTTTGGTACGGGACGCACTGCGCGTTATTTTGGACCGGTCATGTTGCTCTGGTTCCTGATGCTGGGTACCCTCGGCGTGCTGCAACTTATTCATTTTCCAAGCGTGTTGCGCGCCTTCAATCCATTGCTGGGTATTAATATGTTGCTGCATCAGCCGGGCGCACTCGTGTTGCTGGGCACGGTGTTTCTGTGTACCACCGGCGCGGAAGCCCTGTATGCTGATTTGGGCTATTGCGGGCGGAAGAATATTCAGGTGACCTGGATTTTGGTCAAAACTACCTTGATCCTCAATTACTTAGGCCAGGCGGCCTGGTGTATGCAGCACGAAGGGGAGGTTCTATCCGGCCAGAATGCCAATCCTTTTTTCGATATTATGCCGGAGTGGTTCTTGCCGGTGGGTATTGCTTTGGCAGTTGTAGCGGCAGTGGTGGCGAGTCAGGGCATTATTTCCGGCACATTCACCCTGGTGAGCGAAGCCATTCGCTTAGGTTTGCTGCCCAAAATGACCGTTGTTTTTCCAGCCAAATTGAAAGGACAACTGTATGTCCCGACGGTGAGCTGGCTGCTGCTGGGTGGTTGCATTTTTGTGACTTTGTACTTTCGCCAGAGCATTGCGATGGAAGCGGCCTATGGCGTGTCGGTCACGATCACCATGTTGATGACCACCATTTTGCTGGCTAATTATTTTGAATTGCGTCGAAAGTCGCCGTGGTTGATCTTTGGCTTTCTGATCTTTTATTTGGGACTGGAGCTGGATTTTTTGTTGGCCAATTTGCTGAAGATCGGTCAGGGTGGTATCCTGACGCTGCTATTTGCGACGGTGCTTTTCGGACTGATGTACGTGTGGTTGCGGGCTAAAACCATTAAAAGTCGGCTGGCGCAAACCGTAGAATTGAGCGACTATCTGGACCAATTGATTACCCTGGGTAATGATAAAGCCCAGCCGCGTTATGCCACCAATCTGGTCTTCCTGAGCGAAACGGCGGGTTTGAATCAACTGGAAGAAAAAATTCTGTATTCCATTTTACAAACGCAACCCAAACGGGCCGACAACTACTGGTTTGTACACATTGAAGTGACCGACGAACCCTATACGATGGAGTATGAAGCGCATACCATCGCGCCCGACGACGTATATAAGATCAATTTCCGCCTGGGCTTTCGGGTGGAGCAGCGTATGAACTTATTTCTCAAAAAAGTGGTGCGCGAATTAATTGAAAGCGATGAAGTACACATTGAAACCCGCTACCACATCGAACGCGACGCTATTCCGACCGGCGACTTTAAGTTTGTCATTGTGCAGGAGTTCCTTTCGCACGAGAACGACCTGCCTTTTTCCGAGAAGATCATTATGGGCATTTATTTGGCGGTAAAAAGCGTCACGGCTTCGCCTAAAAACTGGTTTGGCCTGGATACGGATTCGGTAGAAATAGAAAAAGTGCCGCTGGTGCTGCACCCGGCCAAAAACTTCCGCTTGAAACGCCTGGGCAAATGAAAATACTGCTGCTTCGATTTAGTTCTATTGGCGACATTGTGCTGACTACTCCGGTCGCCCGTTGTCTGCACGAGCAATTGGGCGCAGAAGTGCATTTTCTCACGAAGCAGGCTTTTGCCCCCATTTTAACGTCCAATCCGTACATTGCGCGGGTTTTTTCTTTCCAAAAAGAAGTAACCGAAGTATTATCTGCACTGAAAGAAGAGCATTATGACTGGATTATTGATCTTCATCATAACTTGCGCAGCCTACGGGTAAAGCTGGCTTTGGGTCATCCGGCACGATCATTGAAGAAGCGGAACTTTGAAAAATGGCTGCTGGTCAATTTCAAAATTGATTGGTTGCCAAAAGAGCATGTAGTACAGCGGTATCTGGCGACGGTGCGACATTTGGGGGTACAGGATGATGGGCAGGGTCTGGACTATTTTATTCCGGCGAAGGAAGAAGTGGACGTGGAAGCATTATCGCCGCAATTGAAAGTAAATCAGTTCATTGCATTGGTAGTGGGGGCTGCGCATGCGACCAAACAATTGCCCCTGGAAAAGGCCGTGGCCATCTGTCGGGGATTGCAACAGCCGGTGGCGATTTTGGGAGGCCCAGCGGAGCAAGCCCTGGGAGCAGCTTTGGCGGCAGAGATCGGGGCAGGGGTCGTCAATCTTTGTGGACGGCTCACGCTGCATCAGTCCGCTTCGGTCCTGCGCCAGTCCGCGCGGGTACTTACGCCCGATACGGGTCTGATGCACATTGCGGCGGCACTGCGTAAACCCATTGTATCGGTGTGGGGAAATACTACGCCGCGCTTCGGGATGTATCCGTGGTACCCAACCGGGCTGACATTAAATACGTCAATGGAAGTGCCGGGGCTGGATTGTCGGCCCTGCTCCAAAATTGGCTATGCCGCTTGTCCGCGCGGGCATTTTCGGTGCATGCGCGACCAGTCGGAAGCGCAAATTTGTGCCGCTTTGCCAGCAGAAAACGACCGCGATCTACCAAAAAGCGATTTTTAACAAATATCGGCAAATTGATTCGGGTTGAAATTCCAATTTTGCGCTACTTTTCGCCGAATAATCAAAAGGAACCTCTTTTCCAAAACAGATTGAATATGCACGTTAGACAACTACTTACCTTTTTTGCCGCATTCCTGACCTTGGGCAGCCTGACCGCGCAGGATATTCACTTTACCCAATACAATATGTCGCCCATGACCCTCAACCCCGGCAACATCGGGCGTTTCGAGGGCACCGTGCGGCTCGGAGGCATTTATCGCGGCCAATGGGCCAGCGTCATTGGCAGTGGCAGCCAGTATAAAACCCCTTCTTTCTGGGCCGATGCGCCTATTGTGCGGGGTTTCCGCAAGCAGGATTGGCTGGGGGTCGGACTGGTTTTTATCAATGATAAAGCTGGCGTCGCCGGATTAAAAACCACGGGTGCCAAACTCGGGGCTACCTACCACCTGGCGGTGAACAAGAAGGGCACTACCGCGATCTCGCTGGGGGTGCAGTATGGCAGAATGGGCCGTGGTATCAATCGCGACGAATTGCGTTACGCCGACGGCTTATTGGCCAGTCAGGGCGGCACCTACAATAGCAGTCTGAGCGACGATTATGACCTGACGGCTCAGGACAATGTCAACTACACGGATATTGACGCCGGACTGGTGCTGTCTTCCCGCCTGAATAAAACGATGGATTTCAACGTGGGGTTTGCCATGTTCCACATCAATCAGCCGGACTTCGGTCTGATTTCCGCTGGTGGCGGTGGCGGCATGGGTGGTGGTACGGGCGGTGCTGGCACCGATTTAGTTCGCCGCGCCGTATTTCACGGTCAATTCAACGCGGCACTGACCGATAAATTCACCATCAGTCCGACCTTCTTATATCAGACTATTAGTGGTGCGGATGAAATTGCCGTACAGGCGATGGGGGGTTACCTGTTCGATGAGGAACGCGACATTACCCTGAATTTTGGTCTGGGCTACCGCCTCGGCGATGCGCTGCAAGCCCTGGTTGGTGCCAAGTATAAAGACCTTCGCATCGGCCTGGCTTATGACATTAATACCTCCGATCTGAACTCGGCCAGCAACTATCGCGGCGGCTTTGAGATCGCGGCTAATTACATCGTCAAGATTTACAAAGCGCCAGTGACGAAGACGAAGATTTTATGTCCGAGGTTTTGAGTTATGTGGGTAATATGAAATTGGTTATTTTTTTTCCACTTATATTTTCCAATCCGCTTATAGGACAAAACCCGAATAAGTACAGGCTTAATGTTGGCGGACATTACTTAGCAACCACAGACTATTCCATTCAAATGCCGGACGGGGAAAACTCTTTTAAATCCTTGATTTTAGGATGTTCTCCTTCTTTTGAGGTTCAAGTAAATTTCCCTTTTTCAAAAATATTTCAGTTTGAGACAGGCTACCGTTATAAAGAACATTGGCTAGCTTACAAAATCATGCATATTTATATCGGATATGGTTATACCCAGGGTACCAGAACATTGGCCAAAGGGTATTACACTATTCAAACACCAACAAGCACCACAAAAGGATCAATGATTACGAAAGGTTCTTACAAATACGGGATGGCTGGATTGCGGTTTACCTTTTCCCAAAAATTTATTGATTCGTTGCCTAAATTATGACTACACCTTACGCTTAAAAATAATAAAACAATGGCCTTTGCCATTCGTTATTAATCTATTGCCATTTAAAATCCGTGTTTGTCAAGCATTGTTGAATCCTGATTTTTTTTAAACATACACATGAAAAAACTTTTTTTTCTAACCGTTCTGGTGGGCTTCTCAACGGGGATGGCCCTCGCCCAGCCGATCAACCGCGCCACCCCTGAGGCCAACCTGAAAGCAGCCGAGGAAGCCGTTGCCAACAACAACCTGTATGCTGCGCTCGATCTGTACGAGAAGGTGTACGAGGATAATAAAGACAAGAATGTGGCCGCCAAGATCGCTAAGGTGAACTACGACCTGCGCGATTACGAAAAAGCGGAAAAGGCTTTCAGCCGATTGGTGTTGCGCGACCGTAAGCAGGAATTTACGGAGTTGAAATATTGGTACGCCATGTCCATGAAATTCAACGCCCACTACGCCGAAGCCGCCGATATGTTCAATCAGTACATTGCCGAGGGCAAAGACCCGGCTTTGGTGGCGGCGGGTAAAATCGAACTTGCCGGTTGTGAATTGGGCAAAAAAGCCAAACAACCCGACAACCTGCTCGTGGGTAATATTGGCAAAAAAGCCAACAGTCCACAGACTGAATCCTCGCCTTCTTACAGCGGTGGCGAGTTGTATTACAGCTCGCTATTGGGCAAAGATGTGGTGACTTTGGATGGCAAACAAGGCGATTGGCAAGCCAAAGTGGTCACCGCCAACCGCGCCGGAGTAGAATTTAGTGATCCAAAGCCACTCGGCGAACAGATCAACCGGGAAGGCTGGCACCAGGGCAACGTGAGCGTCACGCCCGACGGCAAAACCATGTACTTCACCCGGGTACAGTTGGAAGAAAAAGGCCAGACGATCCAGGAAAGCAAAATCTTCTATTCCGTAAAAACGGCAGAAGGTTGGGGAGCCGCCAACGAAGTCACCGGCGTAAATGGCGACTATATTGCCAAACATCCCTGCGAAGGCGACCTTTTTGGCGAAAGAGTCCTGTTTTTTGTGGCCAATATGCCGGGTGGCAAAGGGGGCTATGACCTGTATTATGTACCCAAAAAAGGAGAAGGCCAATTTGGTCTGCCGGTCAATTTGGGCGAGGTAGTCAATACCGTTGGGGAAGAAGCCAGCCCTTTCTACCGCGATGGCAAACTGTATTTCAGCAGCAATGGCCGCGCGACCCTCGGTGGATTGGACGTATTCGAGAGCCAGTGGAATGGCTCGAAATGGAGCGATCCGAAGCCACTGCCTTTGGGGGTCAATACCAGCCTGGATGACCAGTATTATACCCAGGCACCCGATGGCATGAGCGGCTTCGTCGTAAGCAATCGCCCTGGCCCGAATAACCTGAAAAGCAAGACTTGCTGTGATGATATTTATGCCTGGGAATTTGAGCGGATCAAAGTGAACCTCAACGCCCTCACTTTCCGGCGGAAACGGGTGGGTGAAAAAGACAATCAGCCATTACTTGGTTCGACCATACAGGTCTTCGACGTGACCGATAAGAATCCGGTCAACGTGGAGGAAAAAACCAACGCGACCACCAATGACTTTGCTTTCATGCTCGTCCCGGATAAATCCTACCGCCTGATCGCTGTCCATGAAGGTTATGTGCCGGATACCCTGGAGTTCAATACGGTGGGTATTAAAAAAACCACCAGCGTCGATAAGAAGCTGACTTTGCGGATGGTAAAACCGGTTAAAGTGGAACCAGACAGCATCGTGGTCACGATCAATGAGCCGATTCGCCTCAACAAGATTTACTACGATTATGACGATGATAAAATTCTGGCTGCATCAGAGCCAGACTTGCAGTTCCTGGTGGACCTAATGAACAAATACCCGGACATGACCATCGAACTCTCCTCGCACACTGACTCGCGCGGTAAGGATGACTATAACGAACGTCTCTCGCAGCGCCGGGCCGATAGTGCCAAACGCTGGATGGTCGCCAAGGGCATCAAGGATGCCCGTATTACCCCGAAAGGCTATGGCGAAACCCAAATTCTGAATGGCTGTACCAATGGTGAGGACTGCGAGGAAGAAGACCACCGCTTTAACCGTCGCACCGAATTTAAAATCCTGTCCGGCCCAACCAGCATTACGATCCAGCGGAAAGAAGAGGCAAAAAAGCCAACGGATAATAAGAAAACGAACGGCAAGCCCGGTGGTAAGCAATAAAATGAAGATGCGTTTTTAGACTTTCAAGGTTTTATAAACGACCGTAAATTAGTGAATTGGCCAAGCGACGCTCAGTTGCTTGGCCAATTTTTATATCCTCTCATTTGTCAAATTATAGCATTTGCCTAATTTTTGTCCCCAGCCATAAAACTCCTATTGGTTGTGTGTGTTCATTGTTTAAATTATTCTCACTTTAAACAATTTTTTCAAAATGAACCACATTACATTTAGTACTCGTCTCTTTCGTTTTACCGCTCTGGTGGCACTTGTCCTGCTTGGTTTTACGGCCTGCCAAAAAGAATCCATTACTCCCAAGGAATTGCAGCCAGGCCCTGATAACGGGCTGGTAAGCGACCGATCCGCCAATACAGTGGTGGATATTGCCATTTCAAATCCTGATTTCAGTAGTTTGGTTGCTGCCGTGGTGAAAACCGGCCAGGCAAACCTATTGAGCCGGGCCAATCTCAATGCCACGGTATTTGCCCCCAACAATGCGGCATTCGCGCAACTGCCCGCTCCTTTTAACAATGCAGCAAATATCAGTAACATTAGCAACCAATTGACTATCAACACTTTGCGCCAAATAATCCGTTATCATCTGGTGCCCGGCAAGCGCACGGCTGCCCAACTGACCAACGGCTCCTACAACACATTGAAAACATCCGCCACTCCCAATGACAACCGCATCTACGTGGGCCGTACAGCCGCCGATGAGGTTTATATCAATGGCGTATCGAAGGTGATCGCAGCGGATATTCAGGCCAGCAACGGAACTATTCACGTAATAGACAAGGTGCTTTCTTTCCCCACCCAAGACATTGGGCAGGTGGCTATTGCCAATGGTAATTTTACTGCATTGGTGGCAGCCTTGAAAAAAACGGGCCTGGCTAATACGTTCTTGCAGCCCATCGGCGATTTGACCGTGTTTGCCCCCACCGATGCCGCTTTCGCACAGTTGCCTGCACCCTTGAATAATGCGCAAAACATCAAGAACATTAGCGATCAGGCTACGATCAACACGTTGCGCAGGGTGCTGCTTTATCACGTTATTGCTGCCCGTGTATTCTCCGTTGACCTGCGGGAGGGTATTCAGCCCAATACTTTGCTGAGTGGCAAAAAAGTGACCATTACTTTGGCTAATGGTGCACAAGTAAAAGGCGATGGGAACGCCTCTGCTTCTAATATCATCATTACCAACATTTTAGCACGTAATGGTGTCATTCATGCTATTGATCAGGTGCTCCTTCCATAGAGAGTGTTCAAAAAAGTGTGGCACACCTAATTTCGATCATGGAGGGTCAACCATTGATCAAAGGTGTGCCACATTTAACTGAACACTCTCCTTCCATCAGGTGGTGGGTCAATAGGACTAAATAATAACGAGGCTGCCTCCTAAGTACCGTTTAGAGCGGTTTAGATGGTTTAGAAAAAAAGCACACCATTGATAATCAATGTTAGGTGTGAGTTCTAAACCTGCTAAACTTTTCTAAACCTGACTTAGGAGACAGCCTCGTTTCTATATTTCCGGGAAAGCAATTTCTACTCAATCAGTCCCCGCCCTTCTTTCACGATCTTCTCTTCCTTCAGCAATTTCTTCATCAGTCGGTCGAGAATACCATTGATAAAATCCTTGCTCTTATCGGTGGAATAGACCTTGGAAATTTCTACGAACTCATTGAGGGTCACTTTGGTCGGAATGGTCGGGAAATAGAGCAGTTCCGAAAGGGCCATTTTCAGCATAATCATGTCCAGCACCGCCACCCGTTCGGCATCCCAGTTTTTGAGGGTCGGCTCGATGTGTTCCAGCAAAGCCACGTCTTCCTGACAGGTTTTACGCAGCAATTCTTCGCCAAACTCCCGCACCGTTTCGTCCGAAGGCTCAAATTCTTTGTAGAACTCTGCGCCGAGTGGCATGGCCTTCAGCGTTTTTTTCATCGCGCCCACTACCAGCGATTCGTCGTCCTGCCAGTTGTTGAACCGATCCTCGGTCATTTCCACGAATACATCGTGGTTGATGAGGAAGCGATACATTTCCAGCAAAAACTTGTTGATTTCTTCGGTGGTTGGCTCTTCTATGGCCAGGTAAGCCTTGTATTCCGGCATTTCGCTGAGCGCGAGATAGAGGGTACGGATAAGGTCTTCATCCAGATTTTCGTGGGCCTTGTATTTGGTCACGATATTCAGGAAAGCCGTATGATTGGCCAAACTCTGGATGGAAGAATTCTGATAAAGACGGGGACTAAATACTTTGTCGTCGTCGGAAGGCAGATATTTGGCGGCCCGGTTCAGGGCGTCTTTCTCCGCGTATTGGGCGACTTTCAGCAGCAGATGCAGTTGGAAAATATACAATTCGTAGGCTTTCCAAATACCCTCATTATAATCCTTGATCAAATCCGTGAACGACAATTGTTCGTCCCGGTTGAGCATGTACAACAACTGCATGACCTTGATACGGACGCTGCGACGACTAAGCATAGAATTTCAAAGGACTGATGTGCGTGATAAAAACCGCCGCAAAGAAACAAAAATGTTTGGTAAGGTGGCGGTAGTTTTTTTATTTCAAGGCTTCTTCCAATTCCCGCAGCAGAATATCGCGACGCACGGGCACTACCCCGGGAAACTCGCACACCTGCCCGCCCGCCAGATTGGAGAGCAGCGCGATGGTCGGCCCATCCAGCCCTGCCGCCAGGCCCAGCGAGGCAATGCTGATGACGGTATCGCCAGCACCGCTTACATCGGCTACGTTGCGGGCCACGGTAGGGTAGAGGTGACCTGCTCCTTCGGCATCCAAAAATAGCCCATGTTCGGATAAAGTAATCATGGTCAATGAATTATGTAATTGCTCGCGCAAAAAATCCACCGCCTGGCGCAGCGAATCCGGCTCTGCCCGAACGGAGAATGGCGCGCTGTCCCGAATTTCTTTCAGATTCGGCTTAAAAAGCGTGACCCCCTGATAAGCGAAGAAATTGGCCTTTTTGGGGTCCACCGTGGTTGGAATGCCCCGCTGCTGTGCCTCGGCAATCACCGCCGTAATCAGGCCCGGCGTCAGTACCCCTTTATTATAATCCTGCAAAATCACCACCCGTACGTCGTGCAGGGTAAGCAGTGATTTTATTTTTTCGAGCAAAATTTCTGCCTCTTCCCCCGTTAGGGCATGGGTGTCTTCGCTGTCAATACGCAGCATTTGCTGGTTGTTCCCCAGTATCCGGGTTTTCACCGTCGTGCAGCGGTCATTGGAAAAAACAAGTCCTGCGGCAGCAATGCCCTGCTGCGGCAGAATCCGCTGAAACGCGCGGCCATCCGCATCTTCGCCCACCACACTGCATAAAAGTGGTTTCCCGCCCAGCGCGAGCACATTCAGGGCGACATTGGCGGCTCCCCCCAGCCGGTCTTCGGTGGTCTTTTGCAGCACCACCGGCACCGGGGCTTCCGGCGAAATACGATGGACGCTGCCCGTGAGATAGCGATCCAGCATCACATCGCCGACGATCAATACGGTTTGGTTTTCGAGTTTTTGGAGGATTTCGGAGGCACTTAAAGGCATAGCGAAGAGGGTGGGGGCGGTGTCAGTTGCTTGAAAAGTTGCAAAAGTAGGGCTTTCCGAAACGGACTTTCGGGTTACTTCCCGAAACGGACTTTCGGGCCACTTCCCGAAACGGACTTTCGGGCCACTTCCCGAAACG
>Ga0105047_10010133_pt1 | contig 15428 bp, 13 predicted proteins | sample MAT04_FD_78384 | JGI IMG/M metagenome (GOLD analysis project Ga0105047, IMG submission 78384) | Freshwater microbial communities from Lake Fryxell liftoff mats and glacier meltwater in Antarctica - MAT-04 (megahit assembly) | ecosystem: Environmental > Aquatic > Freshwater > Ice > Liftoff... | reverse complement strand
GTGGAGCCGCTGGTGTAGAGGATGGCGGCGATGTCGGTGTCGATGACGCGGTGGCCGGTGCGGTCTGGCCCGGCCAGCAGGTCGGCCCATGCCAGCAATTCAATGCTCGCCGGCCAATCGGCTGGCTGCACCACCGAACCGGTGACCACCACTTGCCGCAACGCCGGGCAGTGCGCCAACTCGGGCACCAGCAAAGCCAGCCGCTCTGGCGAGGTGATCAACACCCCAACACCACAATCCTGCGCGATAAATGCCACCTGGCTGGGCTTTAGCAGTGGATTCATCGGCACAAAAACCCCGCCCGCAGCAGGCACGCCAAAGCTGGCGATCACAGCCTCCAGGCGTTTGTCCAGGTAAATGCCGACCCGGTCGGAGCGCGCCAGCCCCAAAGCGGTCAACCCGTGTGCACAAGCACGCACAGCGCTGTCCAGCGCCGCGTAGGCCAGCGTGCTTGTGCCGAATGTCAGGGCTGGAGCCTGCGGCGAGCCTTCGGCGGCCCGATGTACCAGTTCATTGAGCAGATTGGATTCAGCCATGTTGCCGTGAGAGTGTGTGATGCAACGATTGCAGGACAAAGCGTTGACGCTGGAAAAAGTATGGCATGCGCGGGTGACACGTCGCCGAGTCGACACCGTTACATATTGCGTGATTTCGTCGGCAGTCTGTGCGCGCTTGCCGACTTCAGCACCAATCGACGGCCAGACTGCCTGGGCCAGCCATCTACACTCGTGAATTGCTGTCGATTCATCCTCAGGAAACCAAAGGAGCTTTTGGCAATGGACGTGCAACAACAGGTGCTGCGGCTGCTTGACGATGTCTTGAGCTTGGGCGGGCGAACCGCCGGATTCACGTCCGCCACGCCATTGCTGGGTTCGCTGGCTGAACTCGACTCGATGGCCGTGGTCACGTTGATCACCACCCTGGAAGATCGCTTTGGCCTGACCGTTGACGACGATGAAATCGACGGCAGCACCTTTGCCGATGTCGGCAGCCTGGTGACGTTTGTCGAATCCAAACTGGCGGCCTGACACCGGCCCGCTCGCACCCGTGACCGCATCCCGCCAAGCGTCGAACGTGCAGCCGCTGTTTGTCAATCTCGCGCCCGGGCCGATGGGGCGGCGCTTTGTCGTCCACCACACACCCCCTTCGGCCCTGCCACGCGCGCTGATCGTCTACGCGCATCCGTTTGCCGAGGAGATGAACAAGTCTCGGCGCATGGCAGCGCTGCAATCAAGAGCCCTGGCGGCCGCGGGCTATGCGGTTCTGCAGATTGACCTGCTGGGCTGTGGCGACAGTGAAGGCGACTTTGGCGACGCCACCTGGTCGGGCTGGGTTGACGACGTCGTTTCGGCCTGCGCCTGGCTGCGGCGCCAGCACGGCGCAGAGGGGCGCCCAGCCCACGCGATGCCCTTGTGGATTTGGGGCCTGCGGGTGGGTTGCCTGCTGGCAACGCAGGCCGCCTTGCAAACGCGCGATGTCGCCGGCCTGCTGCTGTGGCAACCGACAGTTAGCGGCAAGACCGCGCTGCAACAGTTTTTGCGTCTCAAGACCGCCGCCGAGATGCTGTCCGGCCAGGCCAGAGGCAGCACCGCAGAACTGCGCCAACGCCTGCTCGGCGGCGAGTCGGTGGACGTGGCGGGGTACACCGTGGCGCCGGCGCTGGCAAGCGGCATGGAGGCGGCCGCGCTACAGCCGCCGGTGTCGCCCACCCAAATCATCTGGCTCGAGCAAGCCTCGGGTGAAAACGCTTCGCTGTCCCCCGCCAGCGCCCTGGCCGTGCAGCGCTGGCAACAATCAGGCTGCACCGTACACACCCACGCCGTGGTCGGCCCGGCGTTTTGGCAGACCACCGAGATTGAAGACGCGCCAGCCTGGATTGAAGGTACTTTGGCTGCGTTGGCAGCCATCCCAATTGACCCGCCAGCGACGGCATACGGCCAGCGGCCTGCAACCGAGCCCGTCGCCACGTGACGGTCGACCGGTCGAACCTGGAGGTCGCGATGACCTTCGCCTGTGTCGGCGAACAACTGGTGGGAGTGCTGGCCAGGCCGGCAGGTGACGCGCGCGGCAGTAACGGCCGTACCGGCGTGCTGATCGTGGTTGGCGGCCCTCAATACCGCGCCGGCAGTCATCGTCAGTTCACGCAGTTGGCCCGCGCGCTGGCGCGTGCAGGCTACCCGAGCCTGCGCTTTGACGTGCGAGGCATGGGTGACAGCAGCGGGCAGCTTCAAACTTTCGAGCACCTGGGCGACGACATTGCGGCGGCGCTGGACGCCGCACAAGAGCAGTTGCCACAAGTCCAGCGCTGGGTGCTGTGGGGCTTGTGCGATGGCGCCTCGGCCGCGTTGATGTACATGAACGACACCGCCGACCGGCGGGTGCACGCACTCTGCCTGGCAAACCCCTGGGTACGCACGGCCGATTCTCTGGCGCGCACCCATGTGCGGCACTACTACGGCCGCCGGCTTTTGCAGGCCGACTTCTGGCGCAAATTGGCCAGCGGCAAGGTAGGCCAGCATGCGCTGCGGGAGCTTGGGAGCACACTTCGCTCACTCTGGTCAACCCGACCCAATGGCCGTGCGATTGGCGGGTCGGACCAGCGCCACTTCCTGCAACGTATGGTCGATGGCCTGTCCGGATTCGAGGGGCCGGTGCTGCTACTGCTGAGCGACAACGATTTCACAGCCAAGGAATTCGTCGACTTGTCGGCCTCCGACGCTGGCTGGCGGCGCTCACTTATGCGGCCTACGATTCAACGAATGGCCCTATCACATGCTGACCACACGTTTTCGGACCGGTGCAGTGAGCACCAGATGCACAACATGGTGCTCAACTGGATGGACCATCTCGAAACCACCACGCCACACGTCGCACGATCTCAATCGCGGCTTGCGCGCGACTGATTGCGGAGGCCACATGAACCTGTCGAGAGCTTGTCTACGCGTACTTGCTTCGCGCTGCTCGCCTGTGCTGATCGCCTTGCTTTTCAGCGCTGCAACTACGCTCCCCGCAGCGTCTCAATCCGCAGCTTCCAGTGCTTGTGGAGAGTTGCGCAACCCCTACGGCCCATTCGACTACCGCAAGGACAAAGACAAATTGGCTGTTGTCGAAAACTCGCATTTCACGCCGGAGGTTGAAGCTCTGGTGCGAGGTGTTTCGGGCCCGATCGGTGCCGAACTGAACTACTCGCTGCGCGCTTTTCCAAATCACCCTCGAATATTGGTCGCCTTGACGCGTTTCGGCGAGAAGATGAAAAACCCTCAGCCTGAGGGTTTGCAATTCACGATTGAATGTTATTTCGACCGCGCACTGCGTTTTGTGCCCGACGACACCACAGCACGCTTGCTGTACGCCCAATACTTGGTCAAGCAAGGCCGAAACGTCGATGCGGCAGCACAACTGGAGCAGACCTCTCGAATTGCCGGCGACAACGGATTTACCCACTACAACATAGGCTTGCTATACGCCGAAATGAAGCAATACGACCAAGCCCTTGCCAAAGCGCACAAAGCCAGAGATCTGGGCTTCGAACGTCCGGAATTAAAGAGCACCCTCGAGCGCGCTGGCAAGTGGCAAGAACCACCGCGCCAATGATGTTGGCGCAAACCTTCCGCCTTGGCTTGTGAGCGACTATCGAGTGAGCTGCGTGACCGCCTTGGCTGGCTTGCACGGCACACCATTCAGCCAGCCGGACGCAGTCGAATCCGACCCGTTCTACACCTGGGAGTGGTTCGAGAACTTGGCCCGTTTTGGCGTCGATCCCGGCCACGATCTGCTACTGCTGCAGATTCGGTCCGAACACGACGACACCGATTTTTGCCTGCCCTTGTTGCGCCAAGCCAGCGGCCAGGCCGCCGTGTGGGGGCCAGTCTTTACCAGCCTGAGCAATTACTACAGCAGCCTGTGGGGCCCGGTCGGCGGCACACGAAGGTGTACGTCTGAGGCCTGTCGGGCCGCTATCCGCCATTTGCGCAAGCTGCGCCCAGGCAGCGGCGTGATCGATCTGCAGCCGATCGACACCGACAGCCCGTTCTACCAAAACATGCGCACGGCCCTGCAACTTGAGGGCTACATCACTGACACCTATTTCTGTTTTGGAAACTGGTATCTGGCTGTGGCCGGCCGCAGTTTCGAGCAGTACTACGCTAGCGTGCCCTCGCGCATCCGCAATACCATCCGCCGGGCCCGCAAGAAACTCGACGAGACCGGCGGTTGGAGTTTGAATATCTTCAGCGGCCACAGCGACGGCCTAGAGTCCGCGATTGCAGATTTTGTTGCCGTGTACCAGCGTAGCTGGAAGGTGCCGGAGCCCTTCCCCGAATTTGTTCCCAACTTGGTACGTATGGCCGCACGTGCGGGCTGGTTGCGATTGGGCGTCGTTCGGTTGGGCGATCAAGCCATCGCGGCGCAACTCTGGTTGCTGCATGGGGGCTGCGCGCTGATCTACAAGCTGGCCTATGACGAAGGCCACAAAAAATGGTCGGCAGGATCGGTGCTGACTGCCGAAATGATGCGCAGCGTCATTGATGTGGATGGTGTGCACACCGTCGACTACCTCACCGGCGACGATGGTTACAAGAAGGACTGGATGTCGCAGCGCCGCGAACGGCGAGGGATTGTCGCTTTCAACCCTCGGACAGCGCAGGGGCTAGCCAGCGGCTTGAAGCACATGGCTGCCCGCTGGTGGCGGCGCATCAGGCCCCCCGCCCCCGCTGTCTCCGACGCGCAGGCCAGCGCTGACGCGACTGTGCAGCCGGTCGCTTGAAGGTCGCCGCCACCATGTCCGAAAACAATCGGCTGCTGATGATCGCGTATCACTTTCCGCCGTTGGCGGGCAGCAGTGGCATCCAACGCACCCTGCGATTTGCGCAGCACTTGCCTGCGTTCGGTTGGGAGCCCCTGGTGCTGAGTGCGACGCCACTGGCCTACGAACGCACCAGCGATGACTTGCTCTCTGAGTTGCCCGCGCGGTTGGTGGTGCGCCGCGCCTTTGCACTCGACACCGCGCGACACCTGGCCATCGGCGGTCGCTATCCCGGCTGGCTGGCACGCCCAGACCGCTGGACCACCTGGCGCTTTGACGCTGTGCGCGTTGGCATGCAGATGATCAAGCGCTACCGGCCACGCGCGATCTGGAGCACTTACCCGATCGCCACCGCGCACTGTATTGGCGCGGAGTTACATCGGCGCAGCGGTCTGCCCTGGCTTGCTGATTTTCGAGACCCCATGGCGCAGGACGGCTATCCAGCTGATCCCGCCACCTGGGCCGCGTACCAGCGCATTGAGCAAGTGGCGATCTCGCAGGCGAATTGCAGTCTGTTCACCACGCCAAGCGCGGCGGCGCAATACCGTCAACGCTATCCTGCCCACGCGGCACGCATCCATCTCCTGGAAAACGGCTACGACGAGGATTCATTCGCTGCCGCCAGCCTACGGCCAAGCAGTGCCGCAGGCAACACCGCACGCGTGCTGCTGCACAGCGGCATCGTCTACCCCGATGAGCGCGATCCACGCCAGCTGCTCGCCGCGCTGCGGCTGTTGCACGACGAAGGCGCGATCCAACCCGGCCGGCTGATCGTGCGCCTGCGTGCTGCGGTGCATGACGACTTGATCCGACAGCTGGCTCAGCAGTACCAGGTGGAACACTATGTCGAACTGTGCCCGGCCGTGGGTTATGTCGACGCTCTGCGCGAGATGACTCAAGTCGACGGCCTGTTGGTACTGCAGGCGGCCAATTGCAACCAGCAGGTGCCAGCGAAACTGTATGAATACTTGCGCGCCAACCGCCCGATCCTGTGTCTCACCGACCCTGGCGGCGACACCGCCGCTGTCTTGCGCCACGCCGGCGTGTCGCGCATGGCGCGCCTCGATTGCGCCAAGGAAATTGCCGGGCTGATCCGGCACCACCTTCAAACCCATGGCAGCGACTTGCTGCCGGATGCGGCCGCGGTGGCTGATGCGTCGCGGCTGCAGCGGACGCGGCAGTTGGTGGAGCATCTGCCAACTGCGCCGGCCATGCGAAACCTGGTGCGGTAAGCACCAGCAGACTTGACGTCGGCGGCTAGGCTCGTGAGGCTCCGGCAAAATGGAGCGGTTTGCGCTGACCGGACACACCATCGCCAAAACGCCCGGCACCGGTCAACCCTTGATTGTTCAAAACCGCAGGCTTGCCGATGCTCAATCCTGCCAGATGATCCCGCCCCGATGACAATGTTGCAGGCCTCTGAATTGAACACCCACCCACAGCCCACCATGTCCGAGTCACAGTCCGTCATCACCCACCGACCGATTCGCTTTGCGGTGGTCGGCTGCGGCAGGATCTCCGCCAATCATTTTGGTGCGATCAAGCAGCATGCCGGTCGCGCTGAACTGGTGGGGGTTTGCGACACCGACCCGAAGGCGCTGGCTACCGCGGCGGCCAAGACCGGTGCGCCAGCCTATCCCAGTCTCGATGCCTTGTTGGCGCAGTGTGAGCTTGACGTGCTGGTGCTGTCGACGCCTAGCGGGTTGCACGCCGGGCAGGCCACGCAAGCTGCCATGGCGGGACGGCATGTGCTCAGTGAGAAGCCGATGGCCACCAAGTTCGAGGACGGCCAGGCCATGGTGCGGGCCTGCCACGAAGCCGGTGTCAAGCTGTTCGTGGTTAAACAGAACCGGCTGAATGCCACCGTGCAACTGGTCAAGCGCGCAATCGACCAGAATCGCTTTGGCCGAATCTACATGGCCACCGTCAACGTTTTCTGGACCCGACCCCAAAGCTACTATGACGCCGCACCCTGGCGCGGCCGCTGGGACCAGGATGGTGGCGCCTTCATGAACCAGGCCAGCCACTATGTTGACCTGCTGGACTGGCTGGTCGGGCCGGTCGACAGCGTGCACGCGTACACCGCGACGTTAGCGCGCAATATCGAGGCCGAGGACACCGGCGTGTTGAGCGTGCGCCTGCGCCACGGTGGGTTGGGCTCGATCAACGTGACCATGCTGACCTACCCGCAGAACCTGGAGGGCAGCATCACCTTGATCGGCGAACGCGGCACGGTGCGCATAGGCGGCACCGCGGTCAACAAAATCGACCACTGGCAATTTGATACGGACCACCCCGACGACGAACTCGTCCATGCCACCAGCTATGGCACTGACAGTGTCTACGGGCCAGGCCATCCGCTCTACTACGACAACGTCATCAAGACGCTGCGCGGCGAAGCGCAAGCTCAGGTCGATGGATACGAGGGACTGAGATCGCTTGAGGTTCTGGTCGCCGCCTACCGCTCGGCGCGGGACGGCGTTCGGGTCGGCCTGCCATTGGTGTTTTGATGGCTGCCGCCCTACCATCCAACATCCACCCGTCAGCCATCGTCGACGCCGGCGCCGACATCGGCACTGGCACGCGGATCTGGCATTTTTCGCATGTCTGTGGCGGGGCCCGCGTAGGCGCCAACTGCTCGCTCGGGCAGGGTGTTTTTGTCGGCAATGACGTGCGTATCGGTCGCAACGTCAAGGTGCAAAACAACGTGTCCGTGTACGACGCTGTCACGCTCGAGGACGATGTTTTTTGCGGGCCCAGTATGGTGTTCACCAACGTCCATAACCCGCGTGCAGCGGTGGTGAAAAAAGCTGAATACCGCCCGACACTGGTCAAGCAAGGTGCAACGCTTGGCGCCAATTGCACCGTGGTTTGCGGCGTTGTGATTGGCAGATACGCCTTTGTCGGTGCTGGCGCGGTGGTTGCGCACGATCTACCCGACCATGCCTTGGCCGTCGGTGTGCCAGCGCGCCAGATCGGCTGGATGAGCCGTCATGGCGAGCGGCTGGCATTGCCCCTGGCGGGCAACGGCGTCGCCACCTGTCCGGCCACTGGCGAGCTCTACCGCTTGCAGGCTGGCTTGTGCCATTGGGTTGACCAAGGAACAATGTGAAACAAGCCATCGAGTTCACCGACCTGAAGAGCCAATACCAAGCGCTCAAGGACCCCATCGCCCGACGCATGCAAGCCGTGCTCGACCACGGTCAGTACATCATGGGTCCCGAAGTCCGTGAATTGGAAGACCGGCTGTGCGCCTACACCGGCGCCAAACATTGCATCAGTGTGGCCAGTGGCACCGAAGCGCTGCTGATTTCACTGATGGCGCTTGACCTGAAGCCCGGCGACGAAGTCATCACATCCCCGTTCACCTTCGCAGCGACAGGCGAGATGATCGTGCTGCTGGGTGGACGGCCGGTATTTGTCGACGTCGACGTCGACACCTGCAACATCGACGCGGCGCAGATCGAAGCCAGGATCACGCCACGTACCCGCGCCATCATGCCAGTCAGCCTTTACGGCCAGGTGGCCGACATGGACGCCATCAACGCGATTGCGGCGCGTCACGACCTGCCCGTGATCGAAGACGCGGCGCAGAGCTTTGGCGCCAGCTACCACGGGTTGACCGGCGTTGCGCGCAAGAGCTGCCACCTCAGCACACTGGGCTGCACCAGTTTCTTCCCCAGCAAACCTCTGGGCTGCTATGGCGATGGCGGTGCCATCTTCACCGACGACGACGCGCTGGCGCAGGCCTGCCGCGAGATCCGAGTGCATGGCCAAAGTGCGCGCTATACCCATAGCCGCCTTGGCGTCGGCGGCCGCATGGACACGCTGCAATGCGCTGTGGTCCTGGCCAAGTTGGAACGCTTCGACTGGGAGATCGCCCAGCGCCTGGTCCTGGGCGCGCGCTACCACCGCTTGCTCTGCGACGTGCCAGGTGTACGCCGGCTTGCCGTCAGGCCTGACCGCGATTGCGTCTGGGGTCAATACACCGTCTTCATCGAGGACCGTGCCCGGGTTCAGGCGCAATTGCAGGCACAGGGCATCCCCACGGCGGTGCACTATCCAAAGCCGCTGCATCACCAGTCGGCGTATGCAGCGTATGCCAGCGCGGACGACTGCCCCGTGAGCGTCAGTGCCGGGCAACGGGTTTTGAGCCTGCCGATGAGTGCCGACCTGACACACGCGCAGCAAGACCGCGTGGTGGCTTGCCTCGTCGACGCATTGCGCGCGGCATGAACGCCGCGCTTCGCAACGTGGCACCCACCACCAGCGCATGAGTGACCTCAAGCAACGCATGGCCGCAGGCGCGGCCTGGCTGGTGCTGTTTCGGCTGATCGAACGCGGCATCGGGTTCATCTCCACCCTGATCCTGGCGCGGCTGCTGGTCCCAGGCGACTTCGGCCTGGTTGCGATGGCCACTGCGATCCTTGCGGCACTCGAACTGATGGGCGCCTTCAGCTTCGACATGGCGTTGATCCAGAATCAGAACGCCCAGCGCGAGCACTACGATACCGCCTGGACATTTGACGTTGGATTCGGCCTGCTCAAGGCCTTGGCCATGCTGGCGTTGGCCTACCCGTCGGCGGATTTTTTTGATGAACCGCGGGTTGCGCCTGTGATGATGGCGCTATCCATCGCGGTGGCATTGCAGGGTTTCGAGAACATCGGGGTGGTGGCCTTTCAGAAAGACCTGGAATTCCACAAGGAGTTCTGGTTCGGCCTGACCAAGAAAATCATCGGCTTCATCGTCACCATCAGTTTGGCGCTGTGGCTGCGCAGCCACTGGGCCTTGGTCGGCGGCATGATCGCGTTGCGCCTGACCGGCTTGGTACTCAGCTACCGGCTTCACCCGTTTCGGCCCAGGTTGTCGACGGCGCGCGCAAGAGAGTTATTCAGCTACTCGAAGTGGTTGCTGCTGAACAACCTCTTGATCTTCCTGAACAACCGCGGCACGGACTTCATTATTGGCCGCATCAGCGGCGCCCGTGCCCTAGGCCTGTATTCGGTATCGTACGAGCTGGCCAACTTGCCGACCACTGAATTGGTTTGGCCAATCTCGCGCGCTGTTTTCCCTGGCTATTCGCGGCTGGCCGAGTCGCGGCCGCAGTTGAGCGCGGCATTTTTGCAAGTGATTGGCATGGTCGCACTGCTGACCGTGCCGGCCGGCGCCATTATCGGCCTGCTGGCCGAACCGGTGGTGATGCTGTTACTCGGTGAAAAGTGGCTCGAAGCCGTGCCGCTGATACAGGTGCTGGCGGTTTTTGGCATTTTGCGGTCGCTGCATGGGCCGACCGGATCGATTTACCTGGCGTTGGGCAAACCCAAGGTGGTAGCAATCCTGCAGTGTGTGCAGCTTGGCATTGCAGCCGCACTAATGTTTTACTGTGTGCCCAAATGGGGCGCCATCGGTGCGGCTTATTCTCTGTCGATCGCGGCGTTTTTTGCCATGTCAGCCAACTATGCCATCGTCATCGGTGAACTGTCGCTGCCACTGAGCCGGCTGTTGGACGTAGTTTGGCGCACGGCCGCAGGATTGCTGGGAATGGGCTTGGCCACGTCACTGCTGCGTACTGCTTTGGGTCAGCCCAATGGCGTCGCCGGGTTGGTAGGCAACCTAGTTGCCCTAACCCTAACCGGCCTATTGGCATACAGTGCCACAGTGCTGTTGTGCTGGCGCCTGGTCGGCTCCCCCAGCGGTCCTGAAAGCACTGGAATCGGCTTTGTACGCCAACGGCTGAAAAAGCCCCGCAAGCGGCCATGACCGGCTGCGTGAAAATGGAGAAAACAGCTGTGCCGATGCAGCTGTGGATACGCTTGTGTCAGGTCTGCGCTTGAGGAGGTTACTATGAGTTCTGAATTCAAAAGCGATCAATATGACGCGATCTACGCTTCGGGCGGGCGTAGCGGCATCTACGAACTGCCATACCGATACAGCGGTTACTTTCCGCTGTTCAAGCGGGTTACCCGCTTGCTCAAGGCAAGTGCTGCGACCTCGGTTCTAGAGGTCGGTTGCGGCACTGGCGGGCTGGCGCATATGGTAGCCGAAACGACCCAGATTCGCTACCGCAGTTTTGATTTCAGTCCGGTCGCGGTAGAACGCGCGCGCATCCGCCTGAACGGCTCGAAGGATTTTTTTGTAGGCGATGCGCGTTTGCCAGAGAGTTATGCCATACCGGCAGAGGCCATCGTGTGCACTGAGGTGCTTGAGCACATCCAAGACGATATGGATGTCATTCAGAATTGGCCCAAGGGCAGCTATTGCATCTGCAGCGTCCCAAACTTTGATGCCGACAACCATGTCCGATTTTTCCGTAATGCCGAGCAGGTGCGTGAGCGCTACGGCTCACTGTTGCAGATCGACATCATTGACCAAGTCAAGAAACCCGTCATTGATGACCTGTCACCCACCCATTTCTGGCGTGCCGTGCGCTGGAACCGTTACCGTCCGCGGCGCTTGGCCGAATTGTTCGGCTTGGGCTCTTTCGAGCAGATCGGCGGCTGGTTCATATTTTGCGGCAGGCGCATCTGACCGCCGCTTGAGCCGTTACGCAGGTCAACCGCGGCGGCGCCAAATTCCGCTGCCCACGGCGACGATGCGCAGGGATATAACGTGCCATGCGGACGCCAGCATATGAATATCGTCGCACTTTCGCCAAACGACTGGGACGGTCAGTGGGTCAATCGCCAGCAATTGCTGTCACGGCTGGCGTGCAAGCGGCCCATCCTGTATTCGACCGGGGGCTGGTCGATATGGGACCGGCATTCACCCGCTTACCGGGCGTCCTCGCGCCTGGGCCGGGTCGAGCCAAAAGACAACGTGCTGCTGGACCACCCAGGCCGCTGGCTGCCGCGCTGGCCGGGCCTGCGCATGTGGGACAAGGCCGCTATCGCCAGACAGGCGCGACGCTGGCGCGCTGCCTTCGCCACGGGCGGCAACGCGCCGGTGGTCGCCTATGTCTGCCACCCGATGTTCATGCCCTATGTCGAGGCATTGCGGCCTGACTACTTGGTCTACCACTGTTACGACCTGTTTGCGCACCAGCCGGGCTGGACCGACGAACTCGCCGTGGCAGAGCGCCAGTTGCTGGCCAGGGCTGACCTGATTTTTTCGCCAACGCAGATGCTGTCGGACTACCTGATGCAGCAGGCGCCTTGCCAGGCCTTGGTGCTGCAAAATGCGGCCGACGTTCAGGTCATTTTTGAAGCCGCCCATCGCAAAGTGGCCCCGCCGCCCGATCTGGCCGTTATATCGTCGCCACGCATCGGCTATGTCGGCAGCATCCATCCGCAACTCGACCTGGCGCTGGTGGCCGAACTGTCGCTGCGCCAGCCGCTGTGGCAGTTTGTGCTGATCGGGCCGGAACAAGGCGGTGCCCTGCTGCAAGCTGACGCTGGCTACCAGGCCTGTCGCGCGCGGCCCAATGTGCACTTGCTTGGTGAGCGCCATCGTCATGTCGTGCCCGACTACCTGTTGCACATGGACGCCAACATCATGTTCTACCGGCTGACGCCGGATTCTTGGACCCATGTGGCCTATCCGTTGAAACTGCACGAATACCTGGCTTGCGGGCGGCCCGTGGTCAGCGTGAATCTGCGCATGATCCAGCAGTTTGCCGGCCTGATCGACTTTGCCGACGGTGTGGACGCCTGGGAAAAGGCGTTGACCAAGGCCCTGTCCGAGCAGGATGCATCGCTGCGAGCGCAGCGTCGTGGGGTAGCTGCAAAAAACAGCTGGGAGACCCGTACGGCCGTGCTCGACGCCTGGCTGACCGACTTGCCCTTGATGCGCGCCCAGCGCCTGGCGACAGCAAGCGCACGAACATGACCCGCGGACGTGGCGCGGACAGCGCCCCCGCACCGTTGGCCAACAACCCAGGAGTGAACAGTACATGTGTGGATTCGTAGCATTGCTGGACCCGCAATGCCCGGCCGAGGCCATCGAGCCACGCCTGTTGCGCATGCTGAGCACCTTGGTGCACCGCGGCCCTGACGATCACGGCACTTGGGTCGATGGCACGGTCGGCCTGGGCTTTCGCCGCTTGTCGATCCTGGACCTGTCACCCGCGGGGCACCAGCCGATGACCTCGGCTGACGGCGATTGCACCATCGTCTTCAACGGCGAGATCTACAACTACCTCGAACTGCGCAAAGAGCTGCAGGCGCTGGGCCACGTCTTCCGCTCCAGCGGCGACACCGAGGTGCTGCTGACGGCCTACCGGCAGTGGGGCGCCGACTGCCTGCCCCGGCTCAACGGCATGTGGGCGTTTGTCATCCATGACCGGGCACGCGGCAGGCTGTTCGGCTCGCGTGATCGCTTCGGCATCAAGCCGTTGTACCGCTGGCAGGACGGTGGGCGGCTGGTGCTGGCGTCCGAGATCAAGGCGATCCGGGCATCGGGGTTATGGAAGGGTGGCATGAACCTGCGCACCTGCGCGGCCTACCTGCATGACCAGCGGCTGGACGACAGCAACCAGACTTTCTACGACGGCATCGAGCAGGTACCGGCAGGCCACGCCTTCGAGGTCGACATGGCCGGCCGCACCCGCGAGTGGGCCTACTGGCAGTTGGGTGACATCGTTGAAGAACCGCACCCCGATCCGGCCGGCGCGTTTGCCGAGTTGTTCGAGGACGCGATGCGCCTGCACATGCGCAGCGACGTCCCGGTCGGCGTCAACCTCTCTGGCGGTCTCGATTCCACCGCCATTATTTGCGCGGCCGCACGGCTGCGTGCCGAGTCGGGATCGGGTGCGGAGCTGCTGGCGTTTTGCTTTCAGGACAAACGTTTCGACGAGTCGCGCTACATCACCGACACCCTGGCATTGACCGGCGCGCGCCTGGTGCCGCTGAACGTCACGCCAGCCGCGCTGTGGGATTCACTGCCGCGTGTGCTGGCTTTCCAGGACGAGCCGATGCACTCGATGACGGCCCTGGTTGGCTACCAGCTGATGGGGCTGGCAGCCAGCCACGGTGTCAAGGTGGTGCTCAATGGCCAGGGCGCCGACGAGGTACTTGGCGGCTATGGGAGCTATTTCTTTGACCATTGGGCCGACTTGCTGCGCCGCGGCCAGCTTGGGCAGGCGCGACGCGAGATTGCTGCCTTCAGCCAGGCCCACGGTGGCTCAGCGCGTGAGAGATTCTTGCGCAGCGCGCGGATGGCGCTGCGCCAGTCGATGCGGCATTGGCCGCTGGTCGGCGGCCCCTCGGCGGCGCGCCAACAGGCGCGTGCGCGGGCCCGCCGCTGGCTCAGCCCCGATCTGGCGGCCCACCTTCCGCCAGCCCCGGGCCCGGGTATCGGTTTGGCAGACGTGTTGGGCCGGGCGGTAGGCCAGGCGCCATTGCCGCTGTACCTGCGGGTGGAAGACCGAAATTCGATGGCGCATTCCATCGAGGTGCGGCTGCCTTTCCTGGACTGGCGGCTGGTCAAGCTGGCGTTCAGCTTGCCCGCGTCGCAAAAGCTCAACGGCCCCTGGAACAAGTATGTGTTGCGCGAATCGATGCGCGGCCGCATCCCCGAGTCGGTACGCAGCCGGGTCGACAAGATGGGGTTCCCCACCGATGCTGCCGCCTGGCTGCGTGGGCCACTGTATGAGCCCATGCGCGAGCTGATCCACGACCCGGGATTTCGCAGCAACCCCTTGTTCGATGCCAATCGTCTGGCCGAAGACCTGGAGGCACACAAGACCGGCAGCGTCAACCATACCGACCGCTTGTTCGACGCCGCACAAATGCATTTGTGGCAGAAGCAGGCCGCAACCAGTTGACCCGAAGCACACAAGCCTGGTCTGTGAACTTAGGCGCAGCAGCGGCAGCGGTGTGCACAGCGCAGCGGATTAACATGAATGTTTTGCCAGCGCCCAATGCCGCCTGATCCCATTCGGATGTCGTAAGTCGCCCGCCTCCTGACGCCTTGCGATCCGTCGCCCCATTCCGCACCAACCCCAATCGCCCCCGCATGTCCTTAAGGGATCTCTTACTGTTCACTATGCTGCTCGTGGTCGTCGTGATGACCCCACGCCGGCCCTTTATCGGCGCATTGGGCTGGGTGATTTTTGGCGTGATGAATCCCCACCGGTTGACCTGGGGCGCCGCCTACGACTTCCCGTTCTCGCAAGTTGTCGCGTTGGTCACCTTGTTGGGGCTGGCACTGAACAAGCAACACCGCTCCTGGAAGGGTGGCGCGGCGGCCGGCGTGTTGGTGGCATTTTTTGTGTGGAGTTGCGTCACCACGCTGTTTGCCTTCCAGCCCGATCCGTCACTAGCTTACCTGAGCCGCGTGATGAAAACGTTTCTGATGACGCTGGTGATGCTGATGCTGATGCAAACCAAGCGTGACGTGATCTGGATGGTCGGGGCGCTGGCGTTCTCCTTGGCCTTTTACGGCACCAAGGGCGGCTTGTTTGTAATCGCCACCGGTGGCCAGTACATGGTCAACGGACCGCCCGACAGCCCGATGGAGGGCAACAACTCTTTGGGTGTCGGTCTGGTGATGGTGATCCCCTTGCTCTATTTCCTGCGCCAACAACTTAGCAACCACTGGCTGCGCATGGCGGTCGCCGCCTCGATGTTGTTGTGCTCAGTCTCGGTGATCGGCGCTTACTCTCGCGGCGCGATGCTGGCGATTGCG
>Ga0105047_10010132_pt1 | contig 15428 bp, 4 predicted proteins | sample MAT04_FD_78384 | JGI IMG/M metagenome (GOLD analysis project Ga0105047, IMG submission 78384) | Freshwater microbial communities from Lake Fryxell liftoff mats and glacier meltwater in Antarctica - MAT-04 (megahit assembly) | ecosystem: Environmental > Aquatic > Freshwater > Ice > Liftoff... | reverse complement strand
TTGCCCGTCGCGTCTTCGCGAACGGTCGCAATGGCCTGTTGAACAGAAGTGTGTTCAATGAGTGCCGTTTCGAGTTCCCCTAATTCGATTCGGAAGCCTCGGACTTTAACCTGCTTATCGCGCCGTCCAATGAACTCCAGATTTCCGTCGGGTAGCCAACGCACCAGATCTCCGGTGCGATACATCCGCGCTGAACGATCGATACAGAAGGGATCCTGCACGAAATGTTTTGCCGTCAGTTGAGGAAGATTGAGATATCCGCGCGCAAGCCCGGCCCCTCCGACGTAAAGCTCGCCCGCGATTCCAACCGGCAGTGGGTGCATGAATTTGTCGAGGACATACACACGCGTATTGGGAATGGGGCGCCCAATCTTCGGCTGCACAGTCCCGTCGAGTTTCTGGACCTGTGCGCATGTGGACACCACGCAATTTTCGGTGGGACCATAATGATTGAAGAGTTTGAACGCGTGACGTCCATCGGGCCTGCGGCGAAGCGCGTCGCCACCCGTTAGCAACACGCGCAGGCAGAGCTCTGCTGGCGGAGACGAATCTAATACCGCCTCGGCCAGCGGCGTGGGCATGAATGATTGCGTAATCTTTTGGTCCGCCATCCACGTCAGCAACTGCTGCGCGCTCTGCCGCTCCGAATCGGCCGGAATATAGATGCTCGCACCGCTTGCCAAAGCAGGCCAAAGCTCCCACGCCGAGGCATCGAACGCGGGGCCGGCGAGAAGCGTCGTCCGGTCCGCCGCGCTTAGCCCATACGCATCGAGATGCCAGTGAATCAGATTGGTCAGGCCGGCATGCTCGATCTGAACTCCCTTCGGCTTTCCAGTCGACCCCGATGTGTAGATCACATAGGCGAGGTTTTCTGGCTTGCAGCGCGGCTCGGGATTTTCGATGCTTTCTTTTTCAAGGAGTTGAACATCGTCGAGCAGCAGCAGCGTTCCATTATATGAAAAACGCGAAGCCTGATCGCGGTTGGTCAGCAGCGCAAGCGGGCGTGCATCGGCGAGCATGACGCTCAATCGTTCGGCAGGATACGCCGGATCGAGCGGAACGTAGGCGCCGCCGCTTTTTAGAATTGCCAGCAGGCCAATCACGTTCTCGATCGAGCGTTCCGCGCAGATGGCGATCAGGCGCTCGGGCGCCGCGCCTTTCTTCAGCAAGACATGTGCAAGCTGATTGGCGCGCCTGTTCAGTTCGCCATAACTCAAGGATCGATTTCCTTGAACCAGGGCCACGGAGTCAGGTGATCGCATCACCTGCCGCTCGAACATTTGATGCGCCATCGACGCATCGCCGAAAGTTTTGTCCGTTTTACCCCAGACCTCCAGAAGCATTTTTTCGGTCTGAGCATCAACAAGCGGAACCTGCGCGACAGCCGATTGAGAGCCAGTCTGCAGCGCCGTCAGGATGCATTCGTAATGCTCCATCCAGCGCTCAATTGTTTGTGCATCGAAGAGATCTGGATTGAAGGTACAGACCAGTTCCATGGCGCTGGCAGTCTGCCGCACATTCAAAAAAAGATCGAAGTTGAAGAACGTTTTGGAACCCGGGCGGACATGCGTCTCCAGTCCGCCAAATTTGGCAGACTCAGCCTTCTCGAAGTTGAATGTGACTTCGACCAGCGGCGTGCGGCTGTTGTCGCGCGCCAGCTTCAGCTTTGGAATCAGCGCGCCGAATGTAATGCTCTGATGATCGAAAGCATCGAGCATGCCTGTGCGCGTTTGCTCTGCAAATTCGGCAAGTGTGACCGTCTCGCCGAGCCGGCTGCGCATGGGCAGCATGCTGACGCAATGCCCCACCAGCGGGCGCTCGCCTGCTCGCGACTGTCCTGCCGCCGGAACGCCGACGACAATGTCATCCTGCCCGCTGAGGCGATGAATCAGAACGTCGAATGCCGTTAACAATGTTACAAATTGTGTGCAGCGATGCTTCGCTCCAAACTGTTTGATCCCGTCGAGCGCCGATGGACTCAGCGTCTTTCGTATCTGGGCGGCACCATAGGTTTTCTGCGCCGGGCGTGGACGGTCGGCAGGCAGGTTGAGCACCTCCGGCGGAACCGAATACTGCTCCAGCCAGAATTCTTCATCCGCAAGGTTCTCGTTCTTTCGCGATGTCTCCAGACGCACGTATTCACTGAATTGCATGGGCTCAATGAGCCGCGACATTTGTTGTGTCGTTTGCGCGGAATAAACCGCACTCAGTTCTTCCAGTAGAACACCAATCGACCAACCATCTGCAACGATGTGGTGGAACGCGAGCACAAGCGTATGCTGCGTTTCCGAATGCTTTAGAATGCGCACGCGCCATAACGGTCCGTGCTCCAGATCGAACGGCGTCTGGCCTTCGCTTTCCAGAATCGCGTCGACCCGCCGCCTTTTTTCATTTTCAGTGAGACTGCCGAGATCGATGAATTCGGCCTGAACGTCGCACGTTTCGCGCATCGTCTGATAGTCGCCGCTGCGGCTGAAGATGCAGCGCAACGCGTCATGGCGGCGGCTTAACTGTTGCAGCGACGAGCGCAATGCATCCAGGTCCAGCGCGCCGCCCAATTGAAGTACGCAAATCTCGTTGTACGAGCAGGACGCTTCGCGACTCATCTGGCTGGCCAGCCAGATTTCGCGTTGCCCTTCTGTCAGTGGAAGGATTGCATTTTCGGCTGACGGAGACGGTTTCAGAACAGAACCTGAGCCTTCAACGACAGGCCGCGACTCGCTCCGATGACTTTTTTTTTGAGTCTCATCCAGACCGCCGGGCAAAAATCCGCCCTCCTGCATTTCATCAACACTGTCCATGTACGCCTGCACGACCTTCTGAATATCCTGAACGCTGTGCGCCGTTGAGAGGAAACAGTTGCGTCGTTCCCAGGTGTCGATGCCTTTTTCGCGAAGATGGAAGAAGAGCAGGTTCGCAAGCGGAAACTCCGGCGGGATGAGCAACTTGAAAACCGAACTGAAATGCAGAACCTTCAACGGAGCATGACGGTGTTCGAAATGCGAATTGAGCGTCTGTGCAATCTGCGTGGTCTTCGCATTGAGTGCGTCCTGCAAGCCTGGCCCGGACTCCTTTAAATGCTTGAGCGCAGCGTATGTCGACGCCAGCGCGAGGGGATGGCGCACGAATGTGCCTGCGAAATAAGTCAGGTTGGCCTCGGGCGCGGAACTGTCACCATAGTTCCAGGGTCCGCCATCCAGCGCATCCATGTACGTGGATTTTCCGGCGAGAATTCCAATCGGCATTCCGCCGCCGATGACTTTGCCATAGGCCGCGAGATCCGCCTGCACGCCGAAATGTCCCTGCGCTCCGCGGAGATGCGCGCGGAATCCGGTAATCATTTCATCGAAGACGAGCGCAATGCCGGACTCTGCGGTGAGCTGACGCAGTTCGTGAATGAACGCGCGCGGCTGGAAATCCGGGTGCTTGCTCTGGACGGGTTCGACAAGGACCGCAGCAATGTCGTGTGCATTATTTTTGAGAATCTGCAACGCCTGCGGCGTGCCGTAGTCAAGAATGAGAATCTCCTGACCGCTGTGTTGCGGAATGCCCGGAGCGACGGGGACGGCCGATTGCACGCCCTTAATCGTATTGGCGCGCACGAGCACTTCGTCGAAGAGTCCGTGATACGAGTCGGCGAAAATTGCAATCTTCGGGCGGCCCGTCACTGTTCGAGCGACTCGCATCGCCGCCAGCACGGCCTCGGAGCCGGTGTTGCAAAAGCTGATCCGCTCCGCGCCGGTCATCTCGCAGAATAGTTCTGCGATCTGTCCGGTCAGTACCGACTGCGGGCCGATCGGATACCCCGACTTCATCTGTTCATACATGGCTTGCGTGATGAAATCCGGCGAGTGCCCGAACAGATTTATTCCGTAGCCCATCACAAGGTCGATGTATTCATTGCCGTCGATATCCCACATTTTCGAACCTGCGGTGCGCTTCGCGACCGTGGGATAAACCATCTCCTTCCAGAGTGTCCGGAATCCAGAGATGGCGCGCGGGTCGGCCAGCTTTGCTCGGTTTCTCTGTGTGAATTGTTTGGATTGCGGCGTGCGGCGCGTGTAGCGAGCGATCAGTTCATTCAGGTGTTTTCGCTGACGCTCGCTGAGTTCGTTCTCGCGGCCGCGGGCCAGCGGCGCGTAAGGGCCGTGTGTTTTCGGAGCGCTGGTATCCATTTTAGTTTCAGTGCTTGGCGCAGGGGCGGGGAGCCGCTCGGGCTGAATCGCACTTACTGCAACCGATCCATCGCCGCGCAAGAGAGCCAGTTGCTGCGTCATCAATTCCATCTGTTGCGCAATGATTCGCTCTAAGCTGCTGCCTTTTACAGTGGGCACGACCGCGCTGTTTTGAGAAACGCCGTTGGAGGTGGATTTTCTTTCGACTCGGGCGTTTTGAGTTGTCACTGATGCAGGCGCAGGCGTTTCGGTTTGCGGCTCGTCGAATTTTCCGGCCGGCATTTTCTGATCGAGGTACGCCGCGAGCGCATCGATCGTGGGTAACTCTTCGGCGAGCTGCCGGAATCGCACCCGCACGCCGAACTCGCGCTCCATGGCCTGCGTCGCGCGGGTCAGGAATAAGGAATCGAAACCCAGCTCGAAGAAGCTTGCGGATGTGTTGAGCGCATCAATCTCGATGCCCGAAAGTCCATGCAGAATATTCTGGAGCGCGTCCGCGATCCGCGCTTTGCGCGAGCCAGACGACTGTTGAATCGAGGATGAAGGACTTTCAACCATGGCTGCTGGAATCTCCTGAATCTCTGATTCGGACTGCGACGTATTCACGTCCTGCATGCGCTGCACGCCACGGGCGGGGTGCAATGGATCGACCCAGAAACGCTTGCGCTCGAATGGGTAACCAGGCAGCGGCACGCGGCGGCGGCGCTCGGAGGCGTGGTATTTATCCCATTCAACTTTCGCGCCCGATGTCCAGAGCCGGCCGAGCGTGTTGAGAATGAACGCGCAATCCGGCTGCGTATCCTTGGGATGGCGCAGCGACGGCATGGCCTGGCTCTTGTCCATCTGTGGATGCTGGAATGCCAGCGTGCTGAGCGTGCGGCCGGGTCCGGTTTCGACGAAAATTTGATTTTCTTTCTTCAGCAATTCCACCATTCCTTCGCTGAAGCGAACACAGTTGCGCAGATGCCTGACCAGGTAAAGCGGGTCGTTAATCTCGGCCGGGCTGATCCAGGTGCCGGTCACGTTTGAGATGAAAGGTATGGCTGGCGCCGCGAGCGGAATCTCTTTTACGAATGCGGCAAACTCGTCGAGGATCGGATCCAGCATGATGGAATGCGCGGCGACTGCGATTTTCAGACGCACAGATTCAATCCCGCGCGTGCTCAGTGTTTGTTCGAAAGAGGCGATTGCATCCACGGGTCCGGCGACCACGCAGCTTGCGGGAGAATTCAGCGCGGCGACGGAGAGGTCTGCGCCGACAAGAGTCCGAATCTCATTATCCGGCAAAGGTACGCTGATCATTGCGCCGGGCGGAAGGGTCTCGAAGAGCTGACCGCGCTTGGTCACCAGACGTAAGGCATCCTGCAAGTTAAGCGAACCGGCCAGGCAGGCGGCCGTGTATTCGCCCATGCTGTGGCCAATGAGCGCCGAGGGTCGAAGGCCCCAAGTTGTCCATAGTTTTGCAATGCCATATTCCACGGCGAAGAGGATCGGCAATCCGACCGATGGCCGTTCCATCTCGCGTGCGGCAGCAAACAAGTCTGTAGTTGCCGGAAAAAGAATCGCGCGCAGATCCAGCTTCAGTTGTGACTTGAGAAAGCTCAGGCATTGATCGATGGCATCGTGAAAGACCGGTTCGTGTTCGTAGAGCTCGCGGCCCATATCCGGATACTGCGCGCCGCCGCCGGGAAACATGAAAATCAGGTCGGGTGAAGTGGAACCCGCCGGAGTGGTGCTCTGCTTCTCGCGCATCTCGAGCGCATGGAGCGCGTCTTTGGCATGGCCGCAGACAATCGCGCGACGGTGGCTGAACGCGCGGCGCCCGACCTGAAGCGTATATGCGGCATCGGCCAGCGAGAGTGACGGCGCCGATTTCAGATGCTGCGCCAGGTTCTCCGCCGTTTTCTCCAACGCGGTCGCCGAGCGCGCTGAAAGCGTCAGAAGTTGAGCGGGCCGTGTGGAACTCGATGGCTCTTCGTCGGAGTCGGCGGTTTCTTCGAGAATCAGATGAGCATTAGTTCCACCCAGGCCGAAGGAACTGACGCCGGCACGGCGAGCGCCTTTGCTCGCGGGCCACACGGTCAGTTTTGTATTCACGTAAAATGGACTGCTCGCAAAATCGATCTGCGGATTGGGCTTCTTATAATGGAGACTAGGCGGCAGACGTTTATGCTTCAGCGCCAACGCCGTTTTGATCAAACCGGCGGCGCCCGCGCCTGCATCCAGGTGTCCGATGTTGGTCTTCACGGAACCGATCGCGCAAAAATTCTTCTTCGATGTGCTGCTTCGAAAAGCCTTCGTCAGCGCGGCGATTTCGATCGGGTCGCCCAGTCGCGTGGCAGTGCCATGCGTTTCAATATAGGAGATGCTCTCGGCGTCGGCCTCGGCGACCGCTAGCGCTTCGGCGATCACCGCAGCCTGGCCGGAAACGCTGGGCGCTGTGAAACCCACTTTGGCCGAACCGTCGTTGTTGATTGCCGAACCGCGAATCAATGCGTAAATGCAATCGCCGTCGCGCCGCGCGTCGCTCAAGCGCTTCAACACCAGCATCGCAGCGCCATTTCCAATAATGGTGCCGTTGGCGTCGGCATCGAAAGCACGGCAGTGTCCATCGGGCGAAAAAATGCCGCCTTCCTGAAACGGGTATCCAGACTTGAGCGGCACCTGAATGCGCGCGCCGCCGATCAGCGCCATATCGCTCTCGCCCAGAAGGAGACTCTGGCAGGCCAGGTGCGCCGCCACGCCGGAGGTCGAGCATGCGGACTGAACGTTGATGCCCGGCCCGCGCAGATTCAGCTTGTGCGAAATGCGCGTGGCCACGAAATCTTTATCATTGCCGAGCCACATCTGGGAGAGGCCGTTTGGATTGACCAACTCCGCATGCGTAGCAATGTTGTTGATCAGATATGTGTTGCGCGCCACACCGGCAAAAACACCGATGCGTCCGGCGAAGCGTTCCGGATCGTAGCCTGCATTTTCGAGCGCCAGCCAGGCGCACTCGAGCAGCACGCGCTGCTGCGGATCGGTCTGCTCCGCCTCTTTTGGCATGTATCCAAAAAACGCGGCATCGAAGCAATCCGCATCATCCAGCGGAGCTCCGGCATTGACGTAGCCGGGCTCGCGCAGCACAGCCGGATCGACGCCCGAGGCGATCAGCTCGTCTGCGCTGAACGGCCGAATCGATTCCACGCTCGCGCATAGATTGGCCCAGAACTCGTCGACATTCTGCGCGCCCGGCATGCGGCACGCCATGCCGATGATGGCCACGCGTTCGATGCCTGCATCGTCATTTGCGGCTGGGCGCGTCATTGCTCCTGCCCCCTGGCATGGCGCATCTCTTCGCGCAGGCGCTTCTGGCGGTTTATGTTTTCACGCCGCCCCACTGCGGAACTCGCCACGGACGCAGCGTCAATAGAATCATTGGCGTCCTTCTCCGCTGGAGGCGAGTAACCCAGTTCGCGCGCAACGTCCCACGTCAACTGGGACAGGAAATTGTCGTCTTCGGCTTTCTTCCATGAATCGGCCAGCGTGGGATTGATCCGCAATTGCTTCAAAAACGTCTCGTCTCCCATCGGCGTGGACGTGGCGTAAATGCCGTCGGTCATCTTGCGATCCAGGTCACGGTAAGGATCAACAAGTTTCTCGTTGAAGGGAATGTTCAGCGCCTGGCACATTGCCTCCATGCTCGCGCGCGGGGATTTGGCGAGATCCTCATAGCGCATGCGGTACTGCCGCTCGGGCGGCACTGACTTGAGAAATTCGAGCGTATTCTGATGACTGATCAACCAGATCAACTCGCCCAGTTGACGCGCGGAAAAAGGATGATCGGGCAGGTAGAGCACCTGATTCATGTGCAGCTTTTCGAATGAGCAGACCATCGCGTAAGGATGCCGGACCAGATGGATGTAAACGGCGCCCTCGAAATCCCGCTCCGCCTTCTGCAGCGTGGGCAGATCGAAAACATACGACGGAGACTTGTCGACAAGCGTCCGGTTACCGAGCCACCCTTGCAGCAACCGGTAGAACTCTTTCGTGCTCAGGTTCTGGTGCTCATACTCAGCCATTTTCTGCTTGGCCTCGTCGGCGTCGCAGTGATGCAGCTCCATTAATGTGCGGAGCGTGCCTTCGAGCCAGAGCGCAAATTTTCCGGAGAACGCCGCGCGCCGCTCGGCCAGCGTGTTGAACCCCAGCAGTTGCAACTCGGTGGCCGAAAAGAGATCAGGATGTCCGGCGAGCATGACGCGGAGCAGCGTGGTTCCCGAACGCGGGGGCGAAAGGATAAATATCGCTGCGGGATTTTTGGGCTGATTGTCTTTTATCGAAAGAGCCGGCAGTGTCGGAATCAATCTACGCAACTGCGCCACCATCGCAGCATCGATTTTGGGTTCGCTGGATGCCGATGCTTGCGGTTGATTGCTGCTTCGGATTAATGCATTCACAGAGTTTCCGAAACGGCGCGCGATGGCAGCGCGGTAGTCGCGATGCAGAAACGCGACGCACTCGGCGATCGAAGGTGCCTCGAACAATTTTACGATATAGATGAACTCGCCGATTTCCTTCTGCAGTCTGCTGATGAAGAGCGCGCCCTTGATGGAATCACCGCCCAGTTCGAAGAATTTGTCATGAATGCCAACGCGATCGAGATTAAGGATCTCGCACCAGATGCGCGCGATGAAGCTCTCGAGTTCGTCCCGCGGCGCAACGAAAGCCTGCGCCAGTTCGGGCCGTTTGCCGCCGGGCGTTGGCAGGGCCTTGCGGTCGATTTTGCCATTTGCAGAAAGCGGCAGAGCATCGAGTAGAACCAGCGCCGCAGGCAGCATGAAATCCGGGAGTTTTTCTTTCAGGAAATCGTGCACGCTGCTGATTGTGAGTGCGGTGCCAGGGCGAAGCACGGCATAGGCGACAAGTTTCTTGTCGCCCGATGCATCGTCCAGCGCTGCGACGGCGCATTCCAGAATGGCCGGATGGGAATGCAGCACATTTTCAATCTCGCCCAGTTCAATGCGAAATCCGCGAATCTTGACCTGCTCGTCCACTCGCCCTAGAAATTGAATCAGCCCGCTTGGTAGATAGCGTGCCAGATCGCCGGTCTTGTAAAGTCTGGCGCCATAGGTGTCACTGAATGGGTGCCGCACAAAACGCTGCGCGGTAAGGTCGGGGCGATTGAGGTATCCACGCGCGAGTCCTTCGCCACCGATATAAATCTCGCCGGACTGCCCGACGGCAACCGGATGGAGTTGCTCATTCAGAATAAAAATCTGCGTGTTGCTGATCGGACGCCCGATCGGAACGCTCTCGCCGGCCGGAACGGGACGGCAGGCGTGAACGGTGCTCCACACCGTGGCCTCGGTTGGACCGTATTCATTGTATAGATTTGCCTGAGCGGCGTTGGCGGCATGACGGCCGACGATCTCGGGTGCGCACGCTTCGCCCGCGACGATCACAACCCGCAATGACGCGAGCGCGTTGCCGTGGCCATGTTCCAGAATCGCAGCGTAGAGCGAGGGCAGACAGAGCAGATGCGAGATGTGAGAATGCTTCACGATGCCGGCAAGTTGCGCGGGAGAATGCTGCATTCCTTCAACTGGAATCGCGAGCGTTCCACCGCTGCAAAGCGTCCAGAAGATACCGGCAACCGAGCTATCAAAAGCAAACGACGACAGGAGCAGAAAGGAACTGAGCGGCTCTTTGTAGTACTCAAATCGCGCGAACGTGGAGTGCACCAGATTGCGATGCGTGATCAGTGTCCCCTTGGGTTTTCCGGTGGAGCCAGAAGTGTAGATCGCATAACACAAATTCTCAGCGTTTGCTTCAGGCTTAATCGAATCGGCGGCCTCCGCGGCGATCTTCGGCGCGTCGTTGTCCATCAAAATCAGGCGCGCCGAATTCAGCGGAAGCCGATCGGCAATGGAACTCTGCGTGAGCAGCACGTCGCACTGGCTGTCAGCGATCATGAACTCCTGGCGCTCGCGCGGATACGCGGGATCGATCGGCACGTACGCGCCGCCGGCCTTGAGAATTCCCAGCAGCGCAATAACCATTTCGATCGAGCGCTCTAGGCAGACGCCGACAAGCACTTCAGGCCCAACGCCGAATTGGGAGAGATAGTGCGCGAGCTTGTTGGAGCGGGCATTGAGCTCTCGATAAGTGAGTTCGTGCCCATTCAGCGACACGGCCACATGCTCAGGCGTGCGATTGACCTGTTGCTCAAACATGCGGTGAATGCAAATGTCGGCGGGATAAGGACGCTGCGTATTATTGAAGTCGACCAGTAATTGCTGACGTTGTGTCGCGCTGATTTCGGAAGCGTTGAAGACAGGATTCATTTCATTCGCTCGCAGTTTGCCGGACTGAAAACGCAGTCCAGAAAGGGAACACACCGCACACTTGCTCGTCTACCTGCACTAACGTGTGCCGACAGGTGCAAGCCATGCGCCATTTACAGAGTGGTGAAGTGAACGCCGAGCCCCGTGGGAGAGAATGGCCTCTTGCCTTTTTGAGTCGTGCGTTTTTTGATTCTTTAAGCCGGCGGTCTTACGCGGTGTGTGGCATTACTAGACGAAAGGACGTGAATGAAATCCTTGGGTGCGTTCCGAATTGGGACGGAACTGCTCTTGAAAATCAAGTTCGATCTTTTGTGAAAGTACACTCAAGAAAAATGGAAATCGTCCGAAACTTCTACGCCTTTGCAAGGGAAGAGACTTCGGCTTCAACCGCCAAAGCCGATGGCTTCGATGTGATGCTCAGCCTTGAAGACTTCGCGCCAATCCAGCGCATCTGTCGAGCGTAGAATCCGCCCTCTCCAATTCGAGCCGATAAATTGGTTGTTGCCGTAGGCCACCGTCAGCGGCGCGTTCTTATTGGACTCGCGCTTCCAGGTCGTCCCGTCCGGCGAGGTATACGTCGCGCCCATTCCCACGGCCACGAAGCGGTCTCCGGCCCAGAGAATCGAATTGAGATGCTCGCCCTCTTCGCCGATCAGCCGCTCGCTCCACTTCAGTCCGTCGTCGCTTTTCATGCGCAGGCCATGCAGGCCGACGCCCACAAACACGCCCTTGCCAAAGGCCACATCCACGAGCGTGTCGATCGCCTTCACGTCGGGCGCGTCCTTCCATTCTGTGCCATCGCTTGACGCCGCGCGCCGTCCGCGGTCGCCGACGCCCACGAAGAGCCCGTTTCCAAACGCGATGCGCCGCAGAATATTTTTGCCTTTGATCAGTATGTAGTCGCTCCACTTCACGCCGTCGGGGGAACTGAGCAAAATCGGCGCCGACGCGCCGACCGTGACCGGCTCGCCGCCAATCGCTATGAAGAGACCCTTGCCGAAACCCAGGCCGCGCACATAATTTTTATGCTGCCCGTCCTTGAAACGGGTCTCCCATTTCACCCCGTCGGCGGATGACGCGAAAACATTCTGTCCGCCGAACGTCCCCGCCGCCACATAGCGCCCATTGCCGAACGCGACCGCGCGGTAGTACTCGCCTTCTTTTCCGATCTGCAGATTCGTCCAGTCTGTCCCGTTCTCGGAAACGATTCGCAATCCCTGGTGCCCCGCCGCAACAAACAATGGGCGCGTCGCTGCTTTCGGCGCTGCATCCTCCGCCGTTTGCGCGCTGCGCAAACTCAGTGCTGCCGCGCCAATCAGCGCAGCGGTTGTCGGCTTTGTATCCATGAAAACTTAAACCAGTCCGGGCAGTCGGCCGTTGTATTGAGCGTTCTTCGAGGTCAGATTGTCGCCGAACTTGTCGGTCTTCACGCCCATGCGATTGAGCATCTCGACGTACAGATTCGAGACCGGCGTCTTCTCCTTAAAGGAGAGATGCCGCCCCGGCTTCAGCGTCCCGCACGCCTTGCCCGCCAGCAGCGCCGGATAATTGTCGCGCCCGTGCCCGCCGTCGGCCATGTACGACGTGTACAGAATCATGCTGTTGTCCAGAAGTGTCGAGCCGCCCTCGTCGATGTTCTTCATCTTCTGAATCATCTCGGCGAAGAGCTGCGTGTACCATGCGTGAATCTGCCGGCAGGCCTCGCGCGCGATCGGATCGGCGTCCTCGACGCGCCCCGCATTTCCCTGATGCTCCAGCGTATGGCAATGGCGCTCGTAACCCACGGTCACCACTCCGGGAAAGGAAGCCTCGTCGCTGCCGGCCGCCAGCGTCGCGATGCGCGTCGTATCGGTCTGGAAGGCCAGCACCATCAAATCGGAGATCAGCCGAATATATTCGCCGTGCCGCTCGGGATCGCGCTCGACCGGCTGTACGATTTTATGAAGCGGCGTTCCTTCGGCCGGAAAATTTTCCGGCACGAAGAGCTTCGACGGGCCGGGGGAGGCCGCATCAAGCAGCTCCTCTTTGCGCCGCGATTCCACAAAGTCGATTCGCTTCTCCACGGAGCGCACCGATTGCAGATACTCATCGAGCTTGCGCTGGTCGGTCTTGCCCAGCGTCTGGCGCATGCTCTTGGCTTCGTCGAGAACCAGATCGATGACGCTGTGATCGTACGAATCGCGCGTCGCCGTCTTCTGCACCGTCTCGGCCACCGCGCTGTTGCGCCGGCTCCAGTTTGGAACGACAGGCTTGCGACCACGGAACATGCGTTCGAAAACGAGGCGCGGATTGGCCTCGTACGGCACCGGTGAATCGACGCCGCGGAACGAATATTTCGTCTCTGCGTTGCTGAGTCCCATCTCCAGCGAAGGCAGATACGTCTGGTCGCCGACCGTCTGCGCCGCGAGCTGATCGACGGAGATTCCCGCGAAGGCTTTGCCGCCCACTTTCTTCACCGACTCCGCACCCGTCAGATGCAGGAACGCGCAGTGTTCGTGCGCATTGATATTCTCGCTGCGCCCCGAATGCCCCAGTCCATGCAGCAGCAGAATTTCATCTTTGGCGAATTCCATCGGGCGTAGAATCGAGGGCAACTTGGTCAGCGGGCCATCCTGTTTCGTGCGCCAGGATTCCAGCACCGTCCCGCCGGTCACCGTGAAGATGCCCATGCGCAGCGGCGGGCCCTTGCGCGCCGGTGTGCCATCGGCATGCGCCTTCGACGCCAGCGATTCCATAAATGGAAGCGCCAGCAGCGCGCCCGCTCCGCGCAGCATATCCCGCCGTGATATTCCGCTCTGCGTCTGACTCATGGCTGGGCTCCTTCGAGTGTGGCGCGCTTGGCGCCTGCATCTTCGTCTGGAAAAGAATCGGCATTACGACGGTACTGGAATGGATAGCTGCTCACAACCGCCAGCACCAGCGCCGAGAAGCGATACTGATTTTTCTGCAACGCGAGTGTCACGTCTTGAATCGGGCAGTCGTCGTAATATTGCAGCTCGCGGCGCAGCGCATACGCCATCATCTGCTCGATCATGTTGTGAACGAATTCGTCCTGACGCTTAAGCACCACTTTTTTCAGCTCGGCCGGTCCGGTGAACTTATCGCCGCCGGGCAGCTCGCCGCTATTGTCGAGCGGCCGGCCGCCATTGTCGTCACGCCAGCGCCCCACCGCATCAAAATTTTCAAGCGCATAACCCAGCGGATCGATCTTCTTATGGCACGCCGCGCACGTTGCATCCGCCGCGTGCAGCGCCATCTGCTCGCGAAAAGTCTTCGGCTCTTTCTTCTTATCCTTCTCCTCTTTCAGCATCCCCGCGTCCGGCGGCGGGGGTGGCGGCGGATCGCCGAAAATCACCTCAAGCATCCATTTTCCGCGCAGCGTCGGACTGGTGCGAGACGTATGCGATGTCAGCGCCAGCATGCTGCCCATGCCCATCAGTCCGCCGCGATGGTCCTCCGGCTTCAGCTTCACGCGCTGCATCTTGGGCCCACTCACACCCGCAATATTGTAGTGCTTGGCTAGATCCTGATTGAGAAACGTGTAATCCGCGTCGAGCAGTTCGAGAATGCTGCGGTCTTCCGTGCGCAGATTGTCAAAGAACATCGCCGTCTCATCATGCATGGCTGTGCGCATCTGTTGATTAAACGTTGGAAAAAATTCGGTGCTCGGTCGAGCCACTTCGACCTTCCCGATCTGCAGCCACTGTTCCGCAAAATGCTCCGTCAAAGCGCGCGCCTTGGGATCGGCGAGCATGCGCTTGACCTGCGCCTCCTGCACCGCCGGATCGCTCAGCTTGCCCTGCTCCGCCAGCTTAAAGAGTTCCTCGTCGGGCATGCTCGACCACAGGAAATACGAAAGCCGCACCGCCAGTTCATGCGCGTTGACTTTGTACGCCTCCTGCGATCCGGCCTTGGCCTGATCGCGCTCGACGCGGTAAAGAAAATGCGGCGAGACGAGCACCGGCTTGAGCATTTGGCGCACCGCATTCTCAAACGCTTCGCCCTTCGCCGCCGCGCGATCGTAAAATCCGATCAGCCGTTCCAGCTCCGCCTTCTGCGCCGGTCGCCGGTACGCGCGCCGCACCAGCCGTTCGAGAATTTTATTCGCCGCATCGCGATCGGTGACGTCGGCTGCGGGCCGCGTCGAGAAAAATGCCTCAAAAGCCTGATGGCGTTTTTGCGTCGCGCCGTCGGCCTTGGGCGGAAGCTTTTTTCCTTGAACAGAGAAAAGCAAATCGACGACCTTATCCGCCGCCGCGAAATATTTCTCGAGCAGCACCGGCGGCATCGTCAGCGCGCTGGCCTGATTCGAAAATCCCTGCACCGCCGAATCTTCAGGCATCCCCACCGCATTCGCCGCATTGAACTCAACACCGAGCAGATCGCGAATCGTCAGATTGTATTCGTCCAGCGTCAGGCGATGCAGGATCGAGCGGCCCGGACTGCGCTCCGCCGCATCCGCGCAATCGACCCGCGTCGCCGAGCCCTTGATCCAGCGCAGGATCAGCTCGCGCTGCTCCTTAGTAAGCTGCTTCTCCTCTTCAGGCGGCATCTCCGACGCTTCGATCTGCGTCGCCGCCTTCCTCCACATTTTGCGATGCCTTAAAATGGAAGCCCGGTCGCTGAAAACCGAAAAGTCGATGCCACCCTTCTGCTTCTTCGCGCCGTGACACTTCACGCAACTCACTTCGAGCAGCGGCCGGATCTCTTTCGCAAAATCCGGCACGGCATCGCCCGCCCGCGCCGAAACCGACGCAAGCAGTACGATCAATACAGTGGCGCTTCGAACAGTCATCACGGTTAAGAAAAGTCTCATTCCACGCACAATCTCAGAATTTCACATCTCCATCTACATCTACACCGCACTTCAAAAATGGTGCCACTGGTACGCGTCCGAGTGCCGTATCGAGGACGCTTACCAGTGCGG
>Ga0105047_10010131_pt1 | contig 15429 bp, 12 predicted proteins | sample MAT04_FD_78384 | JGI IMG/M metagenome (GOLD analysis project Ga0105047, IMG submission 78384) | Freshwater microbial communities from Lake Fryxell liftoff mats and glacier meltwater in Antarctica - MAT-04 (megahit assembly) | ecosystem: Environmental > Aquatic > Freshwater > Ice > Liftoff... | reverse complement strand
TTGTCGTGCGTGCCCGTGTACGCCACCGACTTGGCGGTGTGCTCGTGCGGGAGGTGCTCGCTGCCCTTCTCGATCTCGCCGAACGCGAACTGCAGCACCCGCATCCCCGGGAAGCCGAACTGATCGCGCAGCTTCCACACCGCGGGCGTCACCGCGCCGAGATCCTCGGCGACGATCGGCAGCGCGCCGAGCTCCTTCTCCAGACGCTCGAAGAAGTGCGCGCGCGGGCCGGGCACATACTTGCCCTCCTTCGCCGTCGTCGCGTCGGCCGGCACGTGCCAGGCGCGATGGAAGCCGATGAAGTGATCGATGCGCACCGCATCGAAGCGGAAGAACGCGTTCGCGAAGCGGGCGATCCACCAGTCGTAGCGGCGCTCCTTCAGCTCGTCCCAGTCGTAGAGCGGGTTGCCCCAGAGCTGTCCGTCCGCGGCGAAATAGTCGGGCGGGACACCGGACACGAACTTCGGGCGCCCGTCCTTGCCGAGCTTGAACACGTCACGGTGGGCCCAGACCTCGGCGCTGTCGTGCGCGACGAAGATCGGTAGGTCGCCCATCAAGAACACGCCGTGGGTATGCGCGTACTTCTTCAGCGCGGCCCACTGGCGATCGAAGAGGAACTGCGTGAAGGCGTGCTGGGCGATCGGCTTGGCCAGGTCCTTTCTCGCCTTTTCCACCGCGCCCTTCTTGCGATCGCGGAGCTCGGCGGGCCAGTCGAGCCAGCCCTTTCCGGGGTTGGCGTCGTGGATCGCGAGGAACAGCGCGTGATCGTCGAGCCAGCCGCGCTGCGCCTCGAGATAGTAGACGTACTCGCGACGCAGCTCGCCCGACGCGTGCGCGCCGAAGTTGTCGAAGGCCTTCTGCAGCAGCGGGAGCTTCACCTTCGCGGCATGGTCGAAGTCGACGTTCGGCTTCACCGGCGTCACCGCGCTCTCGAGATCGGCCGCCTCGAGCAGGCCCAGCTCGACCAGCTCGCGCAGATCGATGAGCAGCGGGTTGCCGCCGAACGCGCTCACCGCGTTGTAAGGCGAGGCGCCGCCCGACGGTGGCGTGACGGGCAACGTCTGCCACCAGCGCTGCCGGGTCTTCGCGAGGAAGTCGACGAACGCGCGCGCCTCCTTCCCCAGGTCACCGATGCCGTGCGGGCTCGCGAGAGACGTGGGGTGGAGGAGCACGCCGCTCGCCCGGCGATCGAGGATGGTTTGCGCCATGAGACGATGGCTTCGCCTGGCCTCCGGACCAGGTCAAGGTCGGTCGAGCCAGGGACCGATCGCGGCGAAGAACGTGTCGGCCAGGTACCCGTGCCCGAGGTCGTTGGGGTGGCCATCCGGGGCGTTCCACTCGGGGTGGGCGGCATTCTGGTCGAAGACCGGCACGACGATGACCCCGGGATGTGCCCGGGCCAGCTCGGCGACGATGGCGTTCTTGGCGGCCAGCGTGTCGCGATCGGCGGTGCCGTAGCAGCCACCGGGGCCGCTGCCGACGCCGCACAGGAGCGCGGGATCGATGCGGAGATCGCCGAAGAAGATCGTCGATCCCACCGCATCGAGGCGGCTCAAGAGCTCCTCGTAGCCGGTGCGGAAGCGATCCGGCGTGGTCTGCGTGTAGTCGCCGAGCGGGAGGATCGTGACCACCTCGGGGCGCGCGCGCTCGAGCTCCGGCAGCCGCGCGAGCAGCCGATCGATCTTGGCGCCGCCCTCGCCGCGGTTGGTCAGCGTCACGCCGCCGGCGCCGGCGCGGTGGGCCTGGAGCCGCGCGTGGAGCAGCGGAACGTAGGCCAGCTCGGGACGGCTCGCGCCGGAGCCCGCGGTGGAGGACGAGCCCAGGGCTCCGTAGCCGGAGACGGTGTGCATGGGGAGCTCCGCGGCATCGGCGAAGGTGGCGGCGTCGTCGAACGCGGGCGCGGCGTCGTTCGCGACCAGGACCGCAGCGTCGTCGTTCGCGATCACCGCTGCGTCGTTGTTCGCGATCACCGCTGCGTCGGGTGGCGACACCACGAGCGGCTCGCTGCACGCAGCGATCAGAACGAGAGCGGCGATCCTTCGCATGTCACTTCCCTCCGGAGAGCGCCTTTTGCAGGAACATCACCGTCGCGGCCACGAACGCGTCCCGGTTCCCCTTCTTCTGGAACCCGTGACCCTCGTCGGACGCGACCATGTACCAGACCTCTTTCCCGGTCTTTCGCACGCTGCGCACCATCTGCTCCGCCTCGGTGACCGGCACGCGCGGATCGTTGGCGCCTTGCACGACGAACAGCGGCGCGCGGATCTTGGCGACGTTCTCGGTGGGCGAGATCTTCTGCAGGAACGTCCGCATCGCCGGGATGCGCTCGTCGCCGTACTCCACGCGGCGCAGATCGCGGCGGTACTCCTTGGTGCTCTCGAGGAAGGTGACGAAGTTCGAGATGCCCACCACGTCGACGATCGCCGACACCTTGTCCGGGTACATCGCGCCGGTGGCGAGCACCATGAACCCGCCGTACGAGCCGCCGTAGACCGCGACCTTCGACTTGTCGAGATCGGGCTGCGTCGCGATCCAGTCGAACAGCGCCCCGATGTCCTTCACCGAGTCTTCGCGCTTCTCGCCGTTGTCGAGCAAAGTATAAGTACGGCCGTATCCGGTCGAGCCGCGCACGTTGGGGATGATCACCGCGTACCCGAGCTCGCTCACGATGTACTCATAAAACGAGGAGAAATACGGGCGCGCCTGGGCCTCGGGGCCGCCGTGGATCGACACCACCACCGGAAAAGGACCCGAGCCCGATGGCTTCATGACGAATGCGGGGATCTTTTTTCCGTCGAAGGTCGGATATTCGGTGCGCGCGACCTCGTGGAACTTCACCGGGTCGAGCCCGCCGACCTCGCTCTCGGTCCAGCGCTCGATCTTGCCGTTGCTCAGCTCGATGACGTGGATGTCGCCGACGTTCCTCCCGCCTTCGATGCTCAGCGCCAGGCGCTTGCCGTCGCGCGAGAAGTCGAGGCCGTTGATGATCGCGGGGGGGAGCTTGGGATCGGCGCGGAACTTCTTTCCACCGACGTCGTACAGCTCGAGGCGCGACCAGCCGTGCTCGTTGACCGTCACTGCGAGGAGCTTGCGATCGGGGCTGGCGACGAGGGACTCGAAGTCCCACTTCACGTCACCGGAGAGGAGCGTGTCCTTTCCGCTCTTCAGATCGCGCTGCCAGAGCCCGCGATATTCGCCGCCCGCGTCGCTGATGTAAAAGACGCTGGTCCCGCCGGGACCGAACACCGCGGTGTTGATCGCGGCGTCGCTGCCGGGCTTCGGATCGATCTGCGCGGTGAGCCCTTTTCCCGGGGTGAGGACGTGCAGCTCGGTCTTGGTCTCCGAGATCTCGTGCAGCACCAGCACGGCATCGCCGGCCGGTGACCAGTCGAGCGGCGACCACTGGCCGCTCGCCTCGTAGATCATCGTGTGGGCCTTTTGGGGCTCGGCCGCGTCGAACGTGTAGATGTCGAAGTCTTTGCTGTTCCGTCGGGTGGAGTGGTACGCGACGCGCTTTCCATCCTTCGACCAGACGGGCGCGCCGTTGCGCGACGTGCCGTCGGTGAGGAGCGTCATCTCGCCGCCGTTCTTGCTGATCCACAGGAGCTGCGCGTTCTCGCTGCCGCCGGTGTCCATCACCACGAGGCCGCCGGGGCGCGCGGGATCGGGCGAGGGCGCGAAGCCGTCGATGCCCTCCGCGACGAACGTGAGCTGGCGGCGCATGCCGAGCGGCCTGTCGACGCGGTGGAGCTCGTTCACGTTGCCGAACCGGGTCGTGATGAAGAGTCCGCTGCCGGCGTGATCCCAGCCGACGAGATCGGCGCGGCGCACGTTGAGATAGCGCTCCAGCTTCTCCGCCAGCGGCGCCGGGACATCGGGGACGAATTCGGTGGTGATGGTGCCCTTCGTGACGCGCGGGACCGGAGCAGGGCTCGGCGCGACGGGTGGCGCCGCGAGCAGGAGAAGGATCAGGATCGGGCCCATGTTGGCCTTGTAGCAGGACTTGTTCGACATCACCCGTGCGCGCGGTCATGATTGCGCCGTGTTGGTGTTCCCCGGCGTCATTCCCTCGATGCGCGCCGCCCTCGCCATCGTCCTGGCCCTTGCGCCCGCCCTGGCGCTGGCCGAGCCCGTCACGCTGGAGGTCGCGCTGGTCGACGACCCCGACCTACCGGCGCTCGACGACACGCTCGTAGGCCGCGCGATGGCCTCGGCGTCGGAGACGTTCGCGACGCAGTTCGGCGTGGAGGCGCCGAAGTTCGCGATCGTGGCGCGCTTCTCGCTCGACAGCTTCATGAAGAAGTACGCGAAGGCCGCCAGCCCCGAGTGCGCGCCGCTCTTCGCCGTTCGCTACAAGGGCGGCGGAAAAGAAGAGCTGATGAAGCAGCAAGACGCCGCCATCAAGTTCTTCCAGCGCTGGCCGCTCGAGGAGCTGAAGACGTTCATCCCCGCCGAGCAGCGCGCCGCGATCACCGACGTGAAGGCGCTGCACGCGGCGTACATGGACAAGTATCTCGGCACCGTCGCGCTGCTCCAGCAGCAGACCACGCCGGCCATGAAGGAGACGAGCGGCGAGCCCGCGAGCGGCGAGGCGACGATCGTGCCAGGTCGTGTAGCGACCGTTAGGGCCAAGACGCCGCTCCTCGACAAGCTCCCGGTCGAAGGTCGCTCGCACGCCGCGTGGACCTGCGCGCTCGCGGCGCAGCGGCAGTTCGACGTCATCGTCACCAACACCTTCATCCTCGCGGACATCCTCACCGAGCCGCACCCGCACGCGGTGTTCGGTAAAGCGAAGGTCGGCGGCATCGCCGCGCCGAGCCCCGGCCGGAAGGCCCTCGGCGGTCAGGCGCTGGTGGCGAGCACGTTCTCGATCGACACGCCCATCCCGATGCTCTCGGAGCTCGGCGCCAAGAAGGACGCGAACCGCGAGCCTGCGAGCGGCGAGCCGACGATCGTGCCAGGTCGCGAAGCGACCGTTAAGGCCAAGCCGGTGACGGTGGAAGAGCGGGCCAGCATCCTCGGCGCGTTCTTGCTCGCCCACGAGGTCGCGCACGCGGTGTTCGGCATTCCGGACGTGTTCGATCATCCGCCCGGCTGCTTGATGACGACCAGGCCGGGCGAGTCGTATCGCGACGCGCTCACCGTCCTGCTCGCGCATCCCGGCCCGTGCCCGCGCTGCCGCCCTTGGGTCGAGGCGCGCGCCGCGTTCGACAGCGGCAAGCAGAAGCTCGCAGCGGGCGACGCGCAGAACGCCGTGACCGCGCTGACCGGTGCGCTCAAGGCGATGCCGGCGCATTTCCACGGTAAAAAGAAGCGGGTCGCCGCGATCGTGACGCTGGCGGCGCAGGGCTACGAGCAGCTCGGTGATACCGCAAAGGCGAAGCGGTACGCCGCGCTCGCGCTCGAATCGGATCCGACGTCGGAGGACGCGCGCGCGATCGTCGATCGGCGCGCGCCAAAGATCGAGAACGTCGGCTCGAAGCGCTCGATCAAGACTTCGACGAGCGCCGCTAGAGCGACTTCTCGATAGCGGCCTTGAGCTCGGGGCTCTCTGGCGTCACGGAGCTCGGGAACGCGGCGATGACCTTGCCGTCCTTGCCCACGAGGTACTTGTGGAAGTTCCACTTCGGCGCGCCGTGCTTGGCGGCGAGGAACTGATAGATGGGGTGCGTCTTGGTCGACACCTTCTCGAACATGGGGAACTTGATGCCGTACTTGGTGCGGCAGAAAGTCTGGATCTGCTCCGCTGTGCCCGGCTCCTGTCCGCCGAAGTCGTTCGACGGGAAGCCGAGGACGACCAGGCCCTTCGGGGAGAGCTCCTGGTAGAGCTTCTCGAGGCCGGCATACTGCGGCGTGTATCCGCACTCGGACGCGGTGTTCACGACCAGGAGGACCTTGCCCTTGTAGTCGGCGAGGTGGACCTCTTTGCCCATCAAATCCTTGGTGTCGAGATCGTGTAGCGACTGCACGGTTTTCTCCTTCTGAGGCGCGCCCGCGATGGCGAGCGCTGCGGTGATCGCGATCGTGAGCATGCTCATGAGGGAAGGTTAGGCACCGTGGCGGGCCCCCGTCCACGTGATAGTTTGCGCTTCGAGATGGAGCCCCTGAGCGATCAACTGGCCAACGCTGGCGCCGAGCACATGATCTTGTGGCGCGACCCTTCATCAGGGCTGGAAGCCGTGCTGGTGCTCGACGATCTGACGCTCGGTCCGGCCGCCGGAGGGATACGCACGTGGAAGTATCCCAGCCTCGAGGCCGCGGCGACCGATGCGCTCCGGCTGGCAAAGGCGATGACCCTCAAGTGCGCGCTGTCGGGGCTCGACGCGGGCGGCGGGAAGGCCGTGATCCTCGAACATTCGGGGCTCGATCGGCGCCGCGCGTTCGAGGTGGTGGGCCACAAGATCGAGTCGCTCGGCGGCCTCTTCCGCACCGCTGGTGATCTCGGCACCACCGCCGCCGATCTCGAGATCGTCGCGCGCAAGACCCGCTTCGTGCATCTCGGCGAGCACGATCTCGCGTCCGCCGTCGCGAGGAGCGCGCTGCGGGCGATCGAGGCGACCTGCGCCATTCTCGACGGCACCCCGCACGCGGTCTCCGCGCGGCTCGACGGGCGGACGGTCGCGGTGCAAGGCGCGGGCATGATCGGCCGCGCGGTGGCCGAGGCGCTGGCGCTGGCCGGTGCGCGCGTCACGATTGCCGACGTCGATGCCGAGAAGGCGGCGAGCGTCGCGCAGGCGATCGGGGCCACCGTCGTGTCGCCGGGCGACATCCTCGATCAGGCGGTCGACATCCTGGCGCCGTGCGCGGTCGGTGGGGTGATCGACGCGAAGAACGCCGCGACGCTGCGCTGCCGCGCGGTGGTCGGCGCGGCGAACAACGTGCTCGCGAGCGAAGAAGCGGCGGTGATCCTCGCTTCGCGCAAGATCCCCTGCGTGCCGGACTTCATCGCGTCGGCCGGCGCGGTGATCGATGGCATCGGCGCGTCGGTGATGGGCCTGAGGGATCGCACCGATCTCATCGATCGCCTCGGCGGCGTCACGTATCAGGTGCTCAAGGAGGCGCAGGAGACCGGCGCGCTCCCGGCCCGCATCGCCGAGCACCGCGCGCGACAGCGCATCGCACACGCGCGAGCGACGCCGTGAACAAGGCGTTCACGAAGGAGCCCGACGGCGACACGCTCGAAGAGGACGCGCCCGAGGAGACCTGGCCGCTCCCACCGGGCGTGAAAAACTACATGACGCCGGCCGGTGAACGCGCGATCCGCGCGGCGCTCGCGGGGGCGACCGACAAGCGCCGCATCCGCGCGCTCGAGCGCCGGCTCGCGGAGGGCGAGGTGGTCGACCCGGTCGCTCAGCCGCGCGAACGGATCCTCTTCGGCGCCCGGGTGACCGTGCGCGACGCCGATGGCGTGGAGCAGACTTACGCGATCGTCGGCGTCGACGAGGCCGACCCGAGGGCCGGCCGCGTGAGCTGGCAGTCGGTGGTCGCGCGCGCGCTGATCGGCGCGAAGGTCGGCGACATCGTCACCGTCCGGGCGCCGGCGGGAGTTCGGGATCTCGAGATCGTCTCCATCGCGTATTCTTGAGCCCTCCTCTTGCGCCCGAGAACGGTTCGGCGTTTGTGGTCTGGAATGACCGCTCCTCCGCCACCAGCGTCACGCGCCGTGAAGATCGGCGCGGCGATCGCCGTGCTCCTCGCCACGGGTCTTCTGCTGGGCATCGCCGAGGTCGCGGTGCGCATGAACGGGAAGCGCAAGCACGGCTTCGGCGCGATCAGCGAGCTCTACTTCCTCGATCCGGCGACGGGCGTCGTGCTCCTCCAGCCGAATCTCAAGACCTCGCGCATCACGTCGAACTCGCACGGCCTGCGCGGCCCGGAGCCGGCGATGCCGAAGCCCGAGGGCATGCTGCGCCTGGCGTTCCTCGGCGGATCGACGACGGTGTGCCACGAGGCTTCGGACGATGCTCACACCTGGCCGGCGCTGGTGACCGGGCAGGTCGCGACCTCGACCCTGGCCCCGAAGGTCGACTACGTGCTCGGCGCGGGCGGCGGATGGTCGCTGATGTCGCTCCAGACGGTGTGGAGCAAGATCGTCCAGCCGCTCGGCCCCGACGTGGTGTTCATCTACGAAGCGACCAACGACCTGATGATGGATGCGCGCGCGCTGGCCAAGGCGCAGGGTCTCGATCAGGGCGCGCCGGACAAGCGCTCGTGGTTGTCGGAGCACTCGATCATCGCCGATCTGATCGAGAAGAACGTGGTGGTGCTCCTCCGCCAGTCGCGGGCGACGGAGACGGCCGGGAAGATCACGGTCGATCCCGACGTGATGTCGCTCGGGTTCCGCGATCGGCTGCTGTCGCTGGTGAAGTCGGTCCAGACGTCGGGCGCGCTGCCGGTCCTGATCACCTTCTCATCGCGTCTGCGCGAAGGGCAGAGCGCCGAGGAGCGGCGGGCGGCGCTGGTGACGTTCGCGTTTTATTGCCCGTACCTCGACGGCGACACCGCGGTGCGCGTGTACGCAGCGTACAACGCGCGCATCCGCGAGGTCGCGGCCGAGACCGGCGCGATGCTGATCGACGACTACACCGCCGTGCCGGGGGACGCCGCGCATTACACCGACTCGGTGCACTTCACGGACGTGGGATCGGAGAAGATGGCGGCCCGCGTGGCGACGGCGTTTCTCGCGTCGACCGAGGCGCGGGCGCGCCTGAGCCGCTGACTATTCGTCGCCGAGGCGGATGACGGAGAACAGCGCGTTGTTGAAGCCGGCGATCCCGCCGCTCTCGAAGCGGTAGATCGTCTTCGAGTCGTCATCGAGGAACCAGCGGCGGCTCATCGCGTCCGGGTGGTTGCCACCGGGCTCCTCGCCGACCAGGTAGAGCTCCTTGCCAGCCTTGTTGAACGCCTTGCCTTCCGCGTCGAACGTGACCTGGCCCTTGTCGCTGTCCTTGGGCTCCTCGATCTTGCCGCTGCCGACGAAGCCGTGGAACGGGTTCACCGTCGGCGGGATGTGGCCGCCGCTGCGCCCGAAGAACGCGGTGTCGTGGCCCTCGTCGAGCACGAAGAGGTGCGCCGGCGCGTCGTGGAAGCTGGGGCGCGGATCGGTGAGCACCATCAGCTTCTTTCCGAGCGTGCTGATGAAGTCCTTGCCATCGAACTTGGGCTCGCCCGCGCCGACGTTGGAGACGCCGCTGAGGACGACGACCGAGCCGCCGTGGGTCTCGACGCCACCGAAGCTCTGGTTGTCGAGGCGGCCGTAGAGCTCGACCTTCTCGCCTTCCTTCATCTCGGCGCCGCGGATGAAGACCTCCTTCACCTGCTTGCCATCGATCTTGAGGGGCTTGTCGAGCACGAGGTAGCTGCCCGACGGGGGCGCCTCGCCGCCGATCGCCATGATGTTGCGGTTGACGATGCTGCCGCTGACGGTGCGGTGATCGCCGATCTTCGCGGTCTCGCCGCCGATCGCGGTGGCGACCTTGGCGCCGGTGATCTTGCCGCCGTAGGGCGACTTCTTGTCGATCATGCCGCTGACCGACACTTCCTTGCCCGCGAGGCCCTTGGCCTGCTTGGTGGTGAGGTCGAGCGCGAACTTCACCTCGCTGCGGCTGCCCTTGTTCGCGGTGATCAGGAACGCCTTGCCCTTCTCGAGCTTGATGCTGCCCTTGATCTCGCCGCGGCCCTTGAGGCCCGCGCTGCCGACCTTGCCGATCGCGGTCAGCTCTTCGGCCGAGAGGTTCGGGTGCTGTGCGGGCGTCGTGTGCGATCCGCCGTTCGGGCGGCCAACGCCCTGCTCGTTCTGCTGCTGCGGCACCGAGACCTGCGCGCCCTGGTTCGAGCTCACCAATTGGTCGCTGATCTTCTTGGGCGCGACCTGCGATTGATCGGTCGACACCGAGGGGAGGGGAGCGACCTGGCTGGAGGCGGCAGGCTTCTGGATCTTCATGGCGCCTGCATAGCGCAGAATTGGCGGGAAAGGTAGGACGAAAGTCAGTCCTGGATGTACTTCCAGTCGGTGAGCACTTCGCAGCCGGATTCCAGCACCAAGATGGTGTGCTCGAACTGGGCGGAGAGCTTGTTGTCGGCGGTGCGCACCGTCCAGCCGTCGGCCGGATCGAGGATCGTCTCGAACGCCCCGAGGTTGATCATCGGCTCGATCGTGAAGGTCATGCCGGCGCGCAGGCGCGGGTTGGCGCCCTTGCTGCGGTAGTGCGGGACCTGCGGCTCCTCGTGGAAGATGCGGCCGATGCCGTGGCCCACGTAGTCGCGGACGACGCCGTAGCCGAAGCTCTCCGCGTAGTCCTGGATCGCCCCGCCGATGTCGCGGATCCGCGCACCGGCGTGCACCACCGCGATGCCGCGGCGCAGGCACTCCTCGGTGACCTCGACCAGGCGCTTGGCCTCGGGCTTGGGCGTCCCGACGAAAAACGTGCGGGACGTATCGCCGAAGAAGCCGTCGACGATGGAGGTGACGTCGATGTTGATGATGTCGCCGTCCTTCAGGATCTCTTTCCGCGAAGGGATGCCGTGGCAGACGACCTCGTTGATCGAGGTGCAGACCGACTTCGGAAAGCCGCGATAGTTGAGCGGCGCGGGGACGGCGTTGTTCTCGAGCGTGTAGGCGTGGACGAAGTCGTTGATGTCGTCGGTGCTGATGCCCGGCTTCACCAGCTTGCCCGCTTCGCGCAGCGTCTTGGCCGCCATCCGGCAGGCGACGCGCATCGCTTCGGCTTCGCTCGGGCTCTTGATCGTCACGGGATCGGACATCGGGCAAACTCACCACACCGTATGCCGTCTGTCACCCGACCGATGGCCAACCCCGCGGCGCGGGACGAGAAGAGGTCGGTGAATCCCAGCAGATGCCTCGTCATGGCCGCGGTCCTCGGAGTCGCCGCGCCGGCCCTGGCGGTCCCGCCGCGCGCCGTGAAGCTGTCGTGGGCGAGCACCGACGCCTCGACCACCCAGGCGGTGAGCTGGGTGACCGACACCCAGGTCGCCACCACCATCGAGTACGGCATCGCCACCACAGGCGAGCACATGCTGGCGGCGATGCCGGGGCGCGAGCTCACCGGCATCGGCTGGATCCACGAGATCGAGCTGACCGGCCTGACCCCCGATACGCTCTACAAATACCGGGTCGGATCGCCCGGAGACTTCTCGCCCGAGCACACCTTCCGCACTGCGGCCAACGATCAGTGCGCGCCGTTCACCTTCGTCGCGCTCGGCGACGCGCGCTCGCAGAACAGCCGCGGTCCTTCGCCCAACTGGTCCTCGATCCACCGCGAGGCCGAGGTGGCCGGGGCGCGCTTCTTCCTGAACGGCGGTGACCTCGTGCTCGACGGGCAAGAGATCAACCAGTGGGCGCAGTGGCTGGTCGACTCCGAGGCGGTGAACCCGCGCCTCCCGATGATGCCGGCGATGGGCAACCACGACGACGGTCCGATGGATGGCGACAACGCCAACTACAACCGGATCTTCGCGCTGCCGCGCAACCCGATCACCGGCACCGAGGACTACTACTTCTTCGTCTACAACAACCTGCTGATCTTCTCGCTCTCGACGCAGAACTTCCAGGACTGGCCGCGCGTCGCGGACTGGGTGCGGATGGTGTCGGCGCAGTATCCCAGCCACTGGAAGCTCGCGTTCTTCCATCACCCCATCTACACGACGCAGACCCGGCTCGTGATTCCGGTCGGCCACGGCCCGAACGAGAAGGGCCAGAACCCCGACTGGGGCCCCGCGTTCGACGACGCCGGCATCGACGTCGTCATCCAGAGCCACAACCACATCTACGAGCGCTTCCGCCCGCTGCGCTACGATCCGATGGATCCGGACGAGGGTCAGGAAGTGCCGGCGTACGGCAACGGGCCCAACGGCGGGCGCCTCTACATCACGTCGGGCGGCGCGGGCTCGTTCCTCGATCCGCTGATCGAGGCGCGCTTCACCCGCACCGCGAACGGCAGCGAGTCGCGCAGCAAGGACCACCACTACCTGAAGCTCGCGGTCTCCGGTCGCACGCTGCAGGTGTCGACGGTGCGCACGACCGCGGGCAACACTTCGGGCGGCGGATCGCTCATCGACACCGTGACGCTCACGCGCCCGGGCGTGGATCCGTGCGCGAGCATGATGGATCCCGACGTCGACGGTGACGGCTGGGTGCGCTCGCGCGACTGCAACGACAACGACGCCACCATCAGCCCCGGCGCGGCCGAGATCTGCGGCAACGCGATCGACGAGGACTGCACCGGTGGCGCCAACGTATGCCCGCCGATGCCGGGCGACGTCGATGGCGATGGCTCGCCCAGTGACAGCGACTGCGACGACAACGACGGGCGGCGCTACCCCGAGAACGCCGAGGTCGAGTGCGACAACATCGACAACGACTGCGACTGCCTCGAGGTGTGCCGCGGCGTGAACACCGACCTCTGTCCCGCCGACGCGGGCGTGCCGGGCGCCGATGCCGCGTTGCCGGCGGTCGATGCGGCGATGGGTCCCGCGCCCGACGCGACGGCTGGGAATAATGACGACGCGTCGTCGATGATGCCGGTTGGTCTCGACGCCGCGGCCGTGCCCCCGGGGGCTGATGCGGCTGCGCCTGCGGTCGCGACCGACGCTGCGGTCGTTCTGGGCGCGCCCGACGCCGCCGCTGCCGTCACGCCGCCCGCGGAAGCATCGGGGTGTGGTTGTGGCTCGACCGGGCGCGGCGACGCGAGCGCGGTGGTTCTCCTGCTCGCGTTCGCATTCCTCCGCCGACGACGCTCGTGACGCACGGCGACGTGACGCCCACTGCGTTGACCGAGACGCAACGCCCGCTGGTACTCTGTTTTACGCGTGCAGATCGAACGGCACGAGATGCTCGGCCGCCTCGGCGGGAGCCCTTCCACGCTCGTGGCGCTGGTCCGTGATCCGGGCTCGGCGCCGCCCCATCAGCTGCGTGCGCTGAAGCTCCTCGATCGCGAGCTGCTCGCCGATCTCGGCGGCGACGCGGCGTTCAGCGAGGCCGTTCGCCGCGCGGGTCGCCTGCGCCACCCCAACATCGTCGCGCTGCGCGGCTTCGGCAGCACCTCGACCGTGCACCACGTCGTGATGGAGTACGTGTTCGGCGCGTCGCTCGCGCAGGTGCTGCGCGCCTCCGCATGGGCGCGCCGTCCGCTGACCGTGGGATCCGTGCTCCACATCGTCGGCTCGGTCTGCCAGGCGCTCGAGCACGCGCAGGAGACCAGCGACGAGGCCGGCAAGCCGCTCGGCCTCGCGCACGGCTTCATCACGCCGCACAACGTGCTCGTCGGCTTCGACGGCGTGGTGAAGGTCGCCGACTTCGGCATCGCGCACCTCACCAACCGCGCCTCGCGCCGCGTCCCCGGTAACGAGCCGCTGATCTGCGCGTACATGTCGCCCGAGCAGGTCGAGGGCGAGACCCCCGGCCCGCGATCCGACGTCTTCAGCCTCGGCGTCGTGCTCTGGGAGGCGCTCACCGGCCAGCCGCTCTTCGGCCACGGAACGCCAGAGGAAGTGCGTCGCGCAGTGAAGAACAAGATCATCCCGAAGCCGAGCGAGGTCACGCCCGGCCTCAGCCACGTCGCCGACAGCATCGTGATGCGCGCGCTCGAGCGCGATCCGTCCGCGCGCTGGTCGAGCGCCCGCGCGATGCGCTTCGCGATCGAGGCCCTGTTCCGCCGCGCCGGGATGGAGATCGACGCCGCCGAGATCGCGCGCGAGCTGAGCAGTATCTTCCGCGCACCGCCGGTCGACGTTGGCTTCGCGCTGCACGGCGCGGCCACCTCGACGCTGAGCCCGTGTGACCTGTTGCGCGCGATCGAGACCACCCGCCACGACGGCAAGCTCATCCTGGTGCTTCCGGAGGAGCGCGGCGCGCATGACCTCGCGGCGCGCGAGCTGTTCCCCGAGCCGCACGATCTGAGCTCCGAGCGCGTTCGCCCTTGGTCGACCATGGCCGCGCCGAAAGAGCCGAGCATGCCGCGGATCCCGAAGCCCAAGCTCGAGCATGAGGAGACGACGCCGGTCCGGTTCGGTCACGCGCTCTTCGGCGGGTTCCCGCGGGGGCACCTCTTCGCGGCGCTCGTTTTCCTGGTGTTCCTGTCCGCGCTCGCCGTCTGGAATCTTCTCGCGTAAGTATCGCCTTCGTGCGCTACGCGATCTTCTTCGTCGTCCTGATCGCCGTCGACCTGCTCTTGCACTGGTTCTTGTGGACGCGCCTGGTGCGCGATCCGGGGTGGTCGGCGCGGGCCCAGCTCGCAGGCACGATCGTCACGATCGTCTTCGCGGTCGCGACGCCGCTCGGCATGGTGCTCGCGCGCTCGCTGCCGCGCACGATCGCGCAGCCGATCGCCTCGGCGATCTTCGTGTGGATGGGCGTCGCGTTCGTCCTGTTCTCGATCACGCTGTTCTTCCAGGTCTTGAAGGTCGCGCTCGCCGGCGCGGTCGCGCTCTACGCCAAGATCGGATCCGGGGGTGAGGCGCCCGACCCGGTGCGGCGCCAGCTGCTCGCGCGCGGCGCGGCGATCGCGACCGGCGTGATCGCCGCGGGCGCTGCTGCGCGGGGCCTCGCGAACGGCCTCGGCGAGGTCGAGGTGCGGGAGGTCGAGGTGAAGCTCGCGCGCCTGCCGCCGGCGCTCGCGGGGATGACGATCGTGCAGCTCAGCGACGTGCACGTCGGTCCGTTGATCGGGTCGCGCTTCATCGAGCAGCTCGTCGCGCGGGTGAACGCGCTGAAGCCCGACGCCATCGTCATCACCGGCGATCTCGTCGACGGCTCGGTCGCCGAGCTCGGCCAGCACGTCGCGCCGCTCTCGAAGCTGAGCGCGCGGTGGGGTCGCTACTTCGTGACCGGGAACCACGAGTATTACTCGGGGGTCGACGAGTGGCTGCCCGAGCTGTCGCGCCATGGCCTGCGGGTGCTGCGAAACGAGCGCGTCACGCTGGGCGACGCGGCCTCGATCGATCTCGCGGGCATCGACGACGCGCACGCCGATCGTTTCGGCGGCGACCACGGCGCGGATCTGGTGAAGGCGGTGCGCGAGCGCGATCTCGAGCGGGAGCTGGTCTTGCTGGCGCACCAGCCGCTGGCGATCGACGACGCGGCGAAGGTCGGCGTGGGGCTCCAGCTCTCGGGGCACACCCACGGCGGCCAGATCTGGCCGTTCGAGCACATCGTGAAGCTGGTGCAGCCGTACGTCGCGGGCCTGCACACGCACGGCGAGACGACGACCCAGATCTACGTGAGCCGCGGGACAGGGTTCTGGGGCCCTCCGATGCGGATCGGAGCGCCGGCGGAGATCTCGAAGATCATCCTCGTTTAGAAGCGTTTAGAAGCGGAAGTGCGGCCCGAGGGTCCACTCGATCGTGCCGATCACGCTCGCGACCGTCGTCGGCGTGAACAGCGGGCCGATGTCCGGGACCGCGAGCTGCATC
>Ga0105047_10010129_pt1 | contig 15430 bp, 13 predicted proteins | sample MAT04_FD_78384 | JGI IMG/M metagenome (GOLD analysis project Ga0105047, IMG submission 78384) | Freshwater microbial communities from Lake Fryxell liftoff mats and glacier meltwater in Antarctica - MAT-04 (megahit assembly) | ecosystem: Environmental > Aquatic > Freshwater > Ice > Liftoff... | reverse complement strand
GAGGTACTGCCCGCCGCCCGGCCGCTCGACGGTGCGGCAGTCGCTTCCCGGCCCGAGATGCTCGTCCCCGCAACAGTGGGTCCCGGTGCCACCGGGGTGGTCGTGGTGGCGATGGTGGTGGTGGTCGTCACCGGCGGGGCCGACAGGTCGACGCAGACCCCGAACGAACCGACTGGCATCGCCACCCCCTTGGGCCAGAACACTCCGCCGGTGGTCGATGACTCGATCCGACGACCCTCACCCACACAGTTCCCGGCCATCAGACGATCGGCCTGGGCCAGTGCCTCACTCACGAGCTTCTCGGGCAGGCGACCCTCGCCCACTGCGGTCGAGGCATCCTGACCGGCGGTGACGCCGACCCGCACGAGCGTCGCCAGCGCGTTGGTCATGTCGACATCGAGCCCGGCGGCCGGCAGGTAGATACGGTTCACCCAGGCCAATGGATAGGCGCCCGGGATCTCGGTGTTCATGGCCGCCAGCGGCTGGCCGTCGCCCTTGTCGATGGCGAGCGAGATCGTCTCGGTGTTGGGCAGCACCCACTCCCCCGCACCGTTCTGGATCTGCGGGATGAACAGTTGGCGATCGGGATAGTCGGCCATCTGGGCCAGCACCTCGGACACCGGGGCGGCCGCAATCACGCCGCCTTGGGGTATCACGCCCTCCTTGGGGTTCAAGCCGCTGGCGACGAGATTCGCGGTGTTCACCGACCCGGTGCGCGAGGCGCTGCTGAGGAACGGCCAGCTCTCGCTCGTGGCGTAGTTTGCAAGTCCCGACTCGTCGAGCTTCGTGATGAATTCCTCGGGCGCATACTTCTGGGCGAACAGCTGCATGAAGTAGTTCTCGGCCGACGGATCACTGCGCACCAGCGGGATCGTGGGCTTCTGCACCGGCGAAAACGACGCGCCCGGCGGCAGAAACTCCTGGTTGGCGGCAAGGAAGGCAGGGTCTTTCCAGTTGTCGGTGTAGCGGTCAAGCACCATGGCGGCGATGGTCGAGTTGGGCAGTCGCAGTGGGCCGGCATACACCCGCGAGGTTCCCTCGCCCTCCTCGGGATCGAGGGGATCGGGGATGAAGATGCGCAGCGGGTCATAGGGGCCGGCCAAGAACATGGCGGCCGACCCGACCGAGATGGGGGCGGAGATGGTCGAGACGCCTCGGGCCGCAAGCTTGGCCTCGTCATCTGCGCTCAGGGGGAGCGCCGACACGACGAAGTCGGCGTCACCGCGGGCGAACACCTGCCGGCCGTCGCGGTCACCCTTGGCGATGTAGGACAGGTTCATGCCTGCTTCGCTCTCGTAGAGCACCGATCGCCAGATGTTGATCTGGTTGTAGATGGTCCAGGCCCCCGTACCGGTGACCTCGGTGCGTTCCACTGCGGCAGCGATGGCGCTCTCGCCGCGCTCGCCCGCTACCGGCCTGGTATCGGCACCAGAGGGGGTCGGGACGAACGTCGAAGCCAGCAATACGAACCCGAACAGGGTGAACAGCCGCCTCATCGTGGCGCACCGACCTTGGCGAGTGCTCCGATGCGTGACCGGCCACCCGGCGTACTGCCCAACGCCACGAGGGTGCCGCCGACGACGAGATACCACAATGTCTCCTTGTCCGAGATGGGGTCGCTGGCTTCGGTGCTCTTTGCACCGACCGACGACTGCTCCCCGGCGGCCATCTGATCGGCGTTGAGCGAGGGGCGTCCCTCGGCGTCGCGGGTGACTGCGGCGCCGGCAACCTCGGTCGGTGCCGCTCCGGCCGCGAGCTCGCCATCCGTCGCACCGACACCGGTCTGGCCGGTCGAGCCGGCACCCGGGCTCGACCCGCCCTTGGGCGTCGTGCCCGTGGCACCGCCGCCAGCGGGCCCGGCCGCCCCCGGCTTGACAGCGCCTCCGCCCGCTGCGCCTCCAGCACCTGCACCGCCGGCCGCGATCTGCGTGGTGTCGATCGGGCGCGGTGGGGGTGGCGCTCCTTGCAGATCCGTCGGGCGTGGCCCGGCGCCCGGGATTCGGCTGATCTGATCGAGCGCCAGGTTCACGAGCACCGTGGACAACCGGGCGTATCCCAGCGACTCCGCCCGCCTCTGGCCGGCGGTCACCGCGTAGTACAGGAATGTCCCGAGGGTCCTACCCTTCGCCGGGTCGAACCCGTTGGTCTGGGCGATCACGTAGCTGTAGGACGACGGGAAGTAGGCGGCGGGATCGCCCGCCAGGTAATCGAGGTTGAACGTGCCGTCGCGGCGTGCCGTGGCGAACCCCAATGCGGCGGTGACGTTGGGGGCGCCCGGCGGCGTGAAGACGCCGGCGGCGTTTCGCACGAAGGCGTTGGGGAACCCGCGCTCGGTGGAAAAGCCGGCCTCGACGTAGGTGATGGTGTTGGCGCCGGCCAGGTCGTTGGCCACCGTGTTGGCAACGCCATCCGACGCGAACGCCACGCCCATGGCGCCGTAGCCACTGGGCCACTGGCTGGTCGGCCGGCCGGCGCTGAACTCTGATGAGGCGGTGCTGGGCGCGACCTGGGCGATCAGCCCGAGGAAGCGTGCCCACACATCAGGTGCCGTCGAGATGCAGAACTCGCTGAGCACATAGGACGTACCGGAGCCATCGGACCGCGCCACGGGCCGGACGCGCTGACGGGGCAACGCCACCCCGGGGTTGTCGGCGGCGACCTGGGGATCATCCCAGTAGATCTCGTCCTCGGTGAAGAGCCGACACACGGCGACCTGGCTCAGGCGCAGGTTGGTGATGCGCCGGCCGTCGGTGCCGATCAGGTTGTACATGAAGCCGAGGCCGCCGGCGCTCACCGGCACATAGACGAAGTCCTTGCGCGGCGACTTCGAGACCTGCTCCATCTCCTCGGGTTGGAACGGGATGTCGCTCACGCCGTAGTCGAGCTGACCGGCGAGGTACTTCTGGCGCCCGAAGGTGGAGCCGGCGGCCTGGTAGTCGACGTCGAGGTTGTAGGGCGGGCCGGCCACATCGGCGCGCCACTGCTCGAGCTCGAGCTGGGGGAACGACGCTCCGCCACCGGTCACACGAGCGCCTTCGGCGGAGGCCGGCGAGGCCGCTGTCACCAGGCCGAGCACGATGCAGACCGCCGTTGCCGCCAAGAGCCGAGTTGCGTCGAGACGGTGGTTCATCCGAACTGTCCGCTCACATAGGCATGAGTGCGGTCGTGGCGGGGAGCGGTGAATATCTGCTCGGTCGCGCCGGCCTCGAAGATGCGGCCCGGCTGCCCGAGTTCGTCGACCAAGAAGAAGGCACAATGGTCCGAGACCCGCTGGGCCTGCTGCATGTTGTGCGTGACGATCACGATCGTGACCTCGTGGCTCAACTCACGGATCGTGTCCTCGATGACGCGAGTCGAGATGGGATCGAGCGCAGAGCACGGTTCGTCCATGAGCAGCACCGACGGCTTCACGGCGAGGGCCCGGGCGATGCACAGGCGCTGCTGCTGGCCGCCGGACAAGCCCATGCCACCGTCGTCGAGGCGATCCTTCACCTCGTCCCACAGGCCCGCGCCGCGCAGCGACGCCTCGACCAGGTCGCCCGCGTCGGCAACCCGTGATCCCGTGAGCTTCATGCCGGCGAGCACGTTGTCGCGGATGCTCATGGCGGGAAACGGGTTGGGCTTCTGGAACACCATCCCGATGCGGTTGCGCACCGACGGCGGTGACGAATCGGGGCTGTAGATGTCGTCGCCGTCGAGGAGGATCGAGCCGGCGAGCTCGGCGCCCGGCACCAGCTCGTGCATGCGATTGAGGGTGCGCAGGAACGTCGACTTGCCGCAACCCGACGGGCCGATCAGTGCAGTGACCTGTCCGGGCGGCATGTCGAGGGAGCACTGCTCGAGCACCTTGCGACCGCCGAACCAGGCGCTGACCCGCTCGGCCCTGAGGTGGCCGCCGTTGGCCCTCGCCACCACGACCGGAGCGGCGACCGGGGCGACGATCGGGGCGACCGGTTCGGCGGACGCCACCCAGTCACCGGGCACGTAGGGCGGGGGAACTACCTGGGTCATCGGGAGCCTCCAAGGCGGGCACCGCGGTTGGAGACCACGCGGGCGAGGGTGAACAGGATGAGCACGAGCGAGACGAGCACCAGCGCGCCCGTCCAGGCCCGCTGGATCTGCGCGGCGTTCGGCTGCTTGAGCAGCGACCACACGAAGAGCGGCAGGTCGCTCTGCGGTCCCGAGAACGGGTCGTAGTTGGTCGAGGACGAACCAAATGCCGTGAGCAGCACGGGGGCGGTCTCGCCCACGACCCGGGCCACGCCCAGGATCGATGCCGTGACCAGCCCGCTTCGCGCCGTCGGCACCACGACCTTGAGGATCGTGCGCCACTCTGGGGCACCCAGGGCCAGGGACGCCTCGCGGAGCGCTCCGGGCACGATGCGCAGCATCTCCTCGGCGCTGCGGGTCACGAAGGGCAGCATCACCACCGTGAGCGCCATCGAGGCTGCAACGCCCGAGAACCCCTGCTTGCCGATGATCGGTAGGTCCGGCGATACCCAGACCGTATAGATCAACAACCCGGCGACGATCGACGGAATGCCGCTCATGGCGTCGACGACGAAGCGCACCACCGGGGCCATCCGACCATTGACCTCGTTGAGGTAGATGGCGGTCATGATGCCGACCGGCACGCTGAACAAGGTGGCCAGACCGGTCTGCTGCAGGGTGCCGACAATGCTGTGGAAGGCGCCACCGCCGGGGTTGAGCGGGCCGACCTTGCTCATGTCCTCGGTGAAGAACCCGATGCTGAGACCGGGAATGCCCTTGGCCGCCACGTACACGATCATCCAGCCGAGGATGCCCACGGCAAACCCGCCGCTGGACCACACCAGCGACGTCATCAACCGGTCGGTGGCCACCACCGAACCGGCACGGTCGCGCACCAGCAACCACTGCGACACCGAGAATCCAACGCAGGCCCACAGCACCAACGTGAGCGGGTTGGTCCAGTCCATGACGACGGACAGCACCACGGCGAGCGAGACCCCCGAGCACAAGGCGACGGCCATCTCGAAGAGGTCGGTGCGGCCGACGTTGCGAACCTTACGCGGCGTGTCGTCACCAATCGCCGCCGGCTGGGTTGACACCGCTGGCGGCGGCTCGGCCGCAGGGATCGCGGTGCTGGGTTCCTCGAGCAGGGTCATCAGTGGGCGCTCCGTGACTTCGAGACGATGCGGCGGGCGATGAGGTTCACGATGAGCGTCACGATGAACAGCACCAGTCCGGCGGCCACCAGGCCGGAGTGCTCGAGTCCCTGCGCCTCGGGAAAGCGAGTGGCGATGAGCTGGGCGATCGAGCCACTGCCTTCGGTGAGGATCCGGTAGTTCGGCTGATAGCTCAGGCTCACGATGATGGTGATGGCGATGGTCTCGCCCAGCGCTCGGCCGAAGCCCAACAGAGCGGCGCCCACGATGCCCGAGCGGGCGAAGGGGAAGATGACCGAGCGGATCATCCCCCAGCGCGTGCCGCCGAGGGCCAGGGCCCCCTCGCACTGCTCGCGGGGAGCCTGGGCCATCACGTCGCGGGCCACCGACGTGACGATGGGCAGGATCATGAACCCGACGACGATGCCGGCGATGAACCCCGAACGGGTCAGCTGCTCGCCGTCGAAGACCCGAAAGATCGGGATGGCACTGAGGTGGTCGGCGAAGAACTGGGCGACCCCGACGACGTAGCGCTGGAAGACGAAGAAGCCCCACATGCCGAACACCAGTGACGGCATGGCGGCCAAGAGGTCAACGGCGCCGGTGAGCGGTCGACGAATGCGCATGGGGGCGTACTCGTTGATGAAGAGGGCGAGGCCCAGACCCAGCGGCACGGCCACCATGAGGCCGACGACGGCGATGAGGAGCGTGCCGACCAGCACCCCGAACACCCCGAAGGTGCCGAGGCTCGAATTCCACACGCTGTCGGTGAAGAAGGCCTTGACCCCCGAGGTCCCGAAGGCGTCACGGGCGCCGAGCGTGAGGAACACCGCCGTCGATCCAATGATCAGCAACGAGACTGCGGCCGCCGAGAACGAGATGCCTCGGAAGATGCGGTCGGCACGCGAACGTTGCTGAGCGATCGCCCGGGGGACATCGGCCGCGTCGAACGACGGGGTCAGCAGGGAGGTCATGGCTGCCGAGATTTGTCGACCCGGATGAACGGCTCGGGTGGGCAGCACTGAACACACGATGAACATCTCGCTCCCCTGACCGAAGTGTTCGCCCGCTGTTCACCGGGGTGCGGTCGCACCAGTCGCAAGCGACGTGGGTCAGGTCGCGAGCACCGTCGGAGCGGAGACCACCGCAACGGGGAGCGCCACCAGATCGACTCGGTCGACGTCGCGGTGCGGGCTCGTCTGGTGTCCCCGGGGCATCACGCAGATACGGGGCCGCCCGTCGAGCAGGGTGCCGTCCCACAACCCACAGACCCGGTAGCCGAACTCCTTGGTGCAGCGGCGGCGCTCGATGGTGGCGTCCCGGTCCGAGATCACCGTACCCAGACTGTCGTCGCGGGTCGCGAGCAGCGTCTGGTCGACGTGACCCGCCTGCACCAAACCGGCGAGCTCGCCGATCTCGGAGAGCACCATCACGACCTCGGCGGCACCGAGGGCGCCCAGCAGCGCAGCGCGGTCCTCGGTGGTGCGCTCCACGATCACCGTGACCCAGTCGACGGATTCACCGAGCCGGGCGAGGGTCCGCTCCAGCGCGTCCGAGCGTGACCCCTGCACCGTCAACCACACCACACTCGACATCGGGGGATCCTGACGGCACGACACGGCGCGCAGCTGGCCACACGGTGACTCCGGGGTGAACAACTGGTCAGTTCGTGGCAACGGCTCGACATTGATGGGACCGCAGTCGGGCGACAGCGACCGCGCTGACCCCGGCGATCACGGCGATTACGGCGATCACGGCGATCACGGCGAGCACGGCGAGCACGGCGAGCACGGCGAGCACGGCGAGCAGGGCGACGAACGGCGCCTCGGGCACCACCGGGTCGAGGACCACCGCCTCGTCGACAATCGTGAACGGCAGCGACAGCGGCGCCACAGCTGAACCCGGGTCCGACGATGCGAGTCGAACGAAGCAGGTCGTGAGTCCGGCCACTCCCGCCGGGACCGGGTCACCGGACGCGTAGCAGCCCCACCCCGCTCCCCGGTCGGGGTTCTCGCCGCGGAACGCCGCAAGCGACGCGCTGCCCGAACCGTCGGTTTCGGCCGGCACGGTTCGGCGAACCGACTCCGGGACCGCATCGGCCACCCCATCGGCTCAGCTCCCTACCTTGCCGCCACCGATCTTGCGGATGGCGAGCGTTGCCGGCCGGGGGCGTCCGGCGGGGTCGTAGTCGGGCCAGTTGGAGACCGCACGGGGGTTGGCGTTGGTCGGCGCACCCAGGGCTGCGGTGGCCTCGCCCGGGTGCTGGATGTTCACGAACAGCGTCTGTTGGTCGGGGGTCAGCACCGCACCGGTGAGCTCGCAGCCACGGGGCCCCACCAGGAACCGGCGCGTCTCGCCGGTGGTGGTATCGGCGATGAGCAGTTGGTTGTTGCCGATGTTGTCGTACCCCCGGCTGGCCAAAAGCTGGGCGCTGTTGGAGATATCGGTCTCGATGAACAGACGCCCATCGGGATCGACGAGGATGCCATCGGGCGAGCCGTAGATATCGCCCACGATGTTGCCCGGCGCCGAGATGGCGGGATAGGCCGGGTCGCCGGCGAGGGCGAAGATCTCCCAGTCGAAGGTGAGCGAGCGGTGATCGCCCCCGGTCTCGGTCCAGTTGATGATGCTGCCATAGGGGTTGGGCTTGCGGGGATTCACGGCGTTGATGCCCGAGGAGCCGTTGGTGAGGGTGCAGTAGACGGCACCGGTGATTGGGTGGACCGCAATCCACTCGGGACGATCCATCTTGGTGGCGCCCTGGGCGTCGGCGGCCTTGCGGGTGCGCAGGCAGATGTCGGCCTGATCGACCCAGCCGTTGGCGACGGTGAGGGCACCCTCGCCGGCGATCAGCGGAAGCCATGAGCCGCTGCCGTCATCGTTGAACTTGGCCACGTAGAGGGAGCCTTCGTCGAGCGGGCTCTTGGCGGCCGCTCGCAGGTCGGCCCACGGGGCGTTGCCGACGAACTTGTAGATGTAGTCGCCGGCCTCGTCGTCACCGGAGTAGATGACGGCCACACCGTCGGTCTCGGCGAACGTCGCACCTTCGTGCTTCACCCGGCCCAGGGCGGTGCGCTTGACGGGCACCGACGCCGGGTCGAAGGGGTCGATCTCGACGACCCAGCCGAAGCGGTTGAGCTCCTTGGGGTTGACAGCCACGTCGAAGCGGGGGTCGGCGGTGTGCCAGCCATAGCTCGAGGCTTTGGCGACGCCGTAGCGAGCCTGGTCGGCGGTCGGTGCCCACCCTGCAGCATCGGTGCCGAAGTAGCCGTTCCAGTTCTCCTCACACGCCAGGTAGGTGTTCCAAGGGGTGGAGCCATGAGCACAGTTGTTGAGGGTTCCCATGGGCGCATTGTTGGACTGCAACGCCGGGTGGGCGGGGCCGACCGGGCCCGAGAACGTCACTGGTGTCGTGCCGGTCACCCGGCGGTTGAGCGGCGAGTCGGTGCGGCGCCACTTGTTGGCGATGAGCTCGATCTGCACGACCGACACACCGTGGCCGGCAAGGGCCTTCTGCACCTGGTCGAAGGTGATGGGCGCCGGAGCGGCGGGGTAGATCTGGGTGGCATCGGTGTATTCGTGGTTGAGCACGAGGAGGCCCTTGCGGCTGGCGGCGGCGCCGGTGCCTGTCGGGAAGAAGTGCATTCCGTCGTGGTTGTAGCCGATCTGCTGGGCCTGCTCGGCCGCGGTGTTGGAGCCGTCCTTCTTCCAGGCCGGGCCGGTGCTCAGCAACGGTGTTCCCCATGGGATGAGCACCTCGGCGACGTAGCCGTCGGCGACAACCACCACGTCCGCGCTCCCGGCGGGAACCGACTCGAACCCGAGCAACGGCGTCGCATCGGGCGGCACGATCTCGGGAGCACACCCGGCGAGTGAGCCCATCCCGGCACCGCCCACGGTCACCAGCGCTGCAGCGCCGAGGCCACCGCTGAGCATCGATCGGCGGGAGAACCGTGTCGCGATGACGTCGCCGATCTCCCGGTTCATCGAGCTGTTGGAACTTCCCTCGTCCTCGGTCTTCATGATCGCCACTCCTGGTTCGTCGCCACACCGGCGTCGGGTCGTGCGAGAACCTAGAGAGGCGGCAGGAACCCGGTTCGACGTTGCGGTGAACGGCTCGCCAACCCTCCGTGGCTTTTCGGCTGGGGCTACGCCGTCAGGGAACGGCGAGGGGAGCGAGACGAGCCGACCTCCTCGGGCATGTCGCGAAAGAGCACGAGCAGCAACACGTCGTAGGTGATCTTGGTGACGCCGGCGATGACGAGCGGCCAGCCGAACGATGAGTGGGCCAGAAGGGTGCCGGCCAGCAGCGGGGTCGCGGCCGAGGCCAGGCTACGCGGCACGTTGGTCACGCTCGACGCCGCGGCGCGCTCCTCGGGCGGCACGACCGCCATGACGAACGATTGACGCGCCGGCGAATCCATCTGGGCGAACAGCGCCCGGACCAGCAACAAACCGATGGCCACCGGCCCGCTCGGGGCGAAGGCGGCCAACGCCAGCAGGATGTTGGCGGGGATGTGGGTGAACACCATGGTGCGGATCAACCCGATCCGCTTCGCCAGCACCGGTGCCAGCAGTTGGGAGCAACCACCGAGCAGGCCCGCCGCGAAGAACACCGTGCCCGTTGCTGCGGCCGACAGACCGAAGCGGAGATGGAGCCACAACACGAGCAGCGAGGTCACCACGAATCCGCTGCCGGCCGAGTCGAGACTGAACAGGGCGGACAGCTCGAGCACGGTCCGCTTCGATGAACCCAAAGCACCCCGACTGGTGCGGGCCCTACTCGCGTCCTCCGACGTCGACGGTCGACCCAACCCGCGGTACAGGATGCCGATCACCACACCGACGAGGGCATAGAACACGAAGCCCCAGCGCTGGGTGGCAAGCAGCGACCAGTCGAAGCTGTTCGACAAAAGGTGGGGCAACCCCGAGCACAACGCGCCGAACGCTCCGGCGATGGTCCCCGCCAGGTTGTAGTGGGCGAACGTGCGGGGCCGGTCGCCGGGCCCGACCGCGTCGGCAAGCACCGCCTGTTCGGTGGGGAGGAACACGCTGACGTCACCGGCGGAGGGGTTGAGCGTGCCGAGCACCGCCACGACCAGGAGCGGCCAGAACGTCGTGACGACGGCGAACCCGGCTCCCGTCGCCGCCATGACGACCGAGGCCGACAGCAGCAGCGTGCGCAACGCCAAGCGGTGGGCGGTCAACCCGAACGCGAGTGTGAGCGCAGCCGATCCGAGCAGCGTGCCGGTGACGATGGCGCCGACCTCGACCGGCGAGAACCCGAGACCGATGAGGTACTGGGCGAGCAGCACGCTGACGAAGCCGTCGGCGAACCCGCGCAGAGCGCGGCCGGCGACCACCAGCGGCACCTCGGCGCCGCCGGCGGACCTCACGGGCAGCCGCTCACGGGCAGCAGCTCACGGGCAGCAGCTCACGGGCAATTACTGGCTGCGAGGTCTCCGGTGAACGCCACGGGCTCGGGCTGGTTCTTGGAGGCGTCCCAGAATCGCTTTCCGCCATCGGACAGCCCCTCACCGGTCGTGGCGGCCGACCACGGTGCCGAGTTGCGCTCCTGCATCAGCGAATAGGTGAGGAAGATCCCGCTATCACCGGTGCCGTGCCACCACAGCAGGCCGACACCATGCTGGGGGGCGTACTCGATGACGGCCCGGGCACCGATACGGTTCCAGATCGGTTGGCCCGCGTTTCCCTCGTCGAGCGTGAGCGGATCGCCGAACTCGCCGATGACCACCGGGATTGCGTTCTCGTCGATGTACTCGAGCACTTCGCGATGATTGGCGGTGCTGGTTGCCTTGTTGTCGTAGTCGGCAACGTCGCCGAACTGGCCGTCCTTGCCGACCGCCCCATACGAGTGCCACCCGTACAACACGTTGCACTGCCCCGAGCCGAGGCGGAGGATGGAATCGGGGCCGACAAAGGTCTCGACGCCCTGTCCGCTCCCGGGGATGTCGGCCACAAAAATGCTCGTCGGTGCGACGGCCCGCAATCGCAGCAGCGCCTTCTGTTGCAGATCGAGCCAGTTGTTGACGCCTGCCGGCGTGGCCGTGCCTTGCGGCTCGTTGAAGTAGTTGAACCAGACGTAGGGATTGTCGGCCCACTTGCTCGCCAGCCGATCCCAGAACGGGTAGAGCGCCTGCACCTCTTTGTCGGTCTCTTGGTAATTCTTGCCGGTGATGTCGTGGCATTCGACCATGACCACGATGCCCTTCGACGTGTACTCCTCGATGAAGGCGTCGATGCCGGCGTTGAGCTCGTCGAAGGTCGGCTCACCGTCGGGTGTGCAGACCAACGTGGCCCGGACCGTGTTCCAGCCCCAGGCGATGACGTCATCGACGTGGTCGGTGGCGGTGCCGTTCCAGTTGAAGGCGTACCCGGTCTCGTATCTGCCCTGGCGGACCGCCACGTTGGCCCCCATCGGGATGAAAGTCTTTCCGTCGGGCCCCACGATGTCGCCGCCGACAATGGTGAACCGACCGTTCCCCTCGACGGGCAGCCCCGTCGTCGTCGACGCTGGGCGAGTCGTCGATGTGGGACCGGGGGCCGACGTCGTGGTGGGACCGGCTCCATCGTCGGACGAATCGTCGTTCTGTGCCACGGCGACGACGGCGACAACCGCAGCCGCTGCCGTGATCGCGACGGTGAGGACCCAGCTTCTTGCACGCATGGCCTCAAGTCTGGCCCAGCGGGCACCGGAGCATGGACCGCACCCCCGACGGACACCGCAAGAACTCAACCCTGGGTAGTCGTCCACCGATAGCGAGAGGGTGGAGATCGAGCGGCTGACCGATGAGATCATCGAGCGGGTGCTCGGCGCCGCGCTCGCCCAGCGGCCGCCAGTACCCATCGGAGCGATGGCACCCGATGGGTGGTTCATGGAACCGCCCGCGTCCCTGCCGGTCGCCGATGAGCTCGTCCTGCGGGGAGAAACGGCCCTCGAGCTCGCAGTACCCGAGGATCGGGCCCGCATCGTGGCCGGATGGGCGAAAGCCCGCGCCGTGGGCGGCTCTCACGTGCAGGTACGACTCCTCGAGGATCCGACCACACCGGTCGTCATGCAGTTCATCGATGCACGCCATCTTCACGGCGTCTTCGTGGTGGCCATTCTCCCCGAGTCGGGCTCCGTCGCCGCCGACGGATCCGCTGACGGCGTTGTGCTCGCACCTCGGTACTGCTGGCTGCGGCGCGACGGCCTCGCCTACATCATCGAGGCCGATGCCGCCTCGGAGCTGATGTTCGGATGGTCAGCGGCCGCGATGGTGGGCCAGAAGTCGATCGACTTCATCCACGCCGATGACCACGACCGAGCCATCGACAACTGGCTCGAGATGCTGAGCCGTCCGGGACAGTCGTCGCGCTGGCGAGCGCGGTACCTCACCAATGACGGTTCGAGCCGATGGGTCGAGATCACCAACCACAACCGTCTCGAAGACCCCGAGCACGGAGATGTGCTCACCGAGATCCTCGACGTCGGCGACGAGATGGCGATGCACGAGGCGTTGCGGGCCAGCGAGGAGTTGTTCCGCGAACTCACCCACGCGTTGCCCGTGGGGGTGCTGCAGGTCGATCAGGCCGAGCAATCGGTGTTCGCCAACGAGCGGCTCACCGAGATAGTTGGCGGACGACGCATCGAGTCGCTCGACGACTGGCGGGCATGCCTTGTCTCTGACGATGCCGCATCCTTCGATGCCGTTCTCGATGTCGGCAACACGAGCGACCTCGAGCTGCGTCTGCGTCAGACCGACGCCAACGCAGCGTCGGTCTGCCACGTGAGCCTGCGCCGACTGCAGGAGAGTGGCGGCCAAGGCCTGCTGCTGTGCGTCACCGACGTCACCGAAAGCGCCAACCTGCGCGACGAACTCGAGATCCGGGCCACCTTCGACGCCCTCACCGGTTGCCACAATCGCTCCTCGACGCTGCGGCAACTGGCTCAGCTCCTGCGGTCACCCGACGGGCCCGGGGCCGGGGTCGTCTTCATCGACCTCGACCGGTTCAAGCCGATCAACGACCAGATGGGCCACGCTGCGGGCGACGCCATTTTAGTGCTGGTTGCCGAACGCCTGAGCGCCTGCACCCGAGCGCGAGACATTGTTGGCCGGCTCGGTGGTGACGAGTTCGTGGTGCTGTCACCCGGGACCGGGGGCGGCGACCTCGCACGGCTGGCGCGCCGAGTCCAGCGGACCCTCGACGAATCGGCCGTGCTCGGAACCAGTCAAGTGCCCATGAGTGCCAGCGTCGGGGTTGCCGAGGGCCGCAGCGGCGACTCACCCGAGGCCGTGCTCGCCGCTGCGGATGCGGCGATGTACCGGGCCAAACGGGTGCGCAACGCGGCGGCGAACTGAACCGCCACTGACACTGTCAGCCCGTTGCTGACGCTGTCAGCCGTTGCCGCCCTGTCAGCCGTTGCCGTCCTGTCAGCCCGCCGGCGACACCGTGAACCAGACGGCCTTGGTGCCAGCTGCGACGACCCGAATGCCCCACTCGTGAGACAGGTCCTGCACCAGCTGCAGGCCCCGCCCCGACACCCGCGTGACATCGGGCTCCTGCAGCACGGGCTCGCCCGGACCGCCGTCGCGCACCTCGACCCGCACCCGGAGCCCGGTGCGCTCGAGCGTCACGGAGAAGTCGGAGCTGGCATGACGAACGGCGTTGGACGCCAGCTCGGAGACGAGAAGGACGGCGCGTTCACGCGTCTCGGGATCGACGCTATCGAGGTGTTCGGCGACGAAATATCGGGCCTCGCGGATCGAGCGGACGTCGTGAGTGAACTGCCGCTCGATCAACATGGTTCCACCGTCGGCCGCCATTGGCGCTCACGGTAGCAACGCTCCCGCCACCCTCCTCACATTTGAAGCGTTCAGACGGCGCAGCTGATGCAGGTCTGCGTCGCGGGGAGCGCCTCCAGCCGTTCGGACCCGATGGGACCGCCACAGCTCATACAACTCCCGTAGTCACCGCGGTCGAGTTGTTCGAAGGCGCCGTCCAACCGGCCCAGCAGCACAACGGCGTCGCGCAACAACGCTGCGACCTGCTGACGTTCGAACGCGATGGTGTGACCCTCGGGATCGTGCTCGTCGTCGGTGGCGACGTCCTCGGACGCCTCGACGAACGAGTCGAAGGTCCGCTGGAGCGATTCGATCTGCAGCCGGGTTCGCTCGCGCTCGCCTACCAGTCGCCGGCGCTGCTCCTCGGTCGACGGGACGGTCACGGGCCCGACCCTATGGCGGCGCCGGGGTACAGGACCACCGATCGGGGGCGGGTTCGTGTGGCCGGGCGATACGCCGCGCCATTCATGTGCGACTCCCGCCGTTGAGTGCCAGGCTGGCGCCATGCAGACCCTCGACACCCCCGACGGACCAATGGACGCGATCGTGGCCCGCCCCGACGGCACCCCGCGTGGCGGCGTGGTCGTCCTCCAGGAGGCGTTCGGGCTGACCGATCACATCGCCGACATCTGTGAGCGCCTCGCGTTGCAGGGCTGGTTGGCGGTCGCTCCGGCGCTGTACCACCGCACCGGCGCGCCGGTGCTCGCCTACGACGAGATGGATCAGGTGGCGCCGCATTTCCTCGCAGTGACCGCCGAGCACCTCGACACCGATCTTCAGGCGGCGATCGACGTGCTCGACCGGGCAGGCATCGCGCCCGAGCAACGTGGCGTCGTGGGGTTCTGCATGGGAGGAACGATTGCGTTCTGGGCCGCCACTGCGTTCCACCTCGGTGCCGCCGTCACCTTCTACGGCAGCGGACTGACGAGCGGACGGTTCGGATTGGAACCGCTCGTCGAGCTGGCGCCCGCGCTGCGGGCGCCGTGGCAGGGCCACTACGGCGACCTCGACACCGGAATCCCCGCCGAACAGGTCGAAGACCTGCGCGTCGCCACCGACACCTCGGCGGTCGACACCGAGTTGTTCCGGTATGTCGACGCCGGACACGGCTTCAACTGCGACGACCGCACTGCGTTCCACGAACCATCCGCCGCACTGGCGTGGAAGCGCACGCTGGCCTGGTTCGATCAGCACCTCACGCCACCCCAGCCCTGACGGCCGGGACGCCGTCGACAACCCGAACCGTGATGGCCTCGGACTGATCGGCCACTCCGTAGGCGCCGATCAACTCACCTGATTCGGTGAGCTGGCGGTTGAGCGCATCGGTCGCGGCAATGATCGGGCCGGTAGACCGATTTCGACATGACCAGCGGTCCGATTACCTGTTTCCGCTAGGCCGAATGATCCTTCACTGGTATGGGGCTAAGGACTCGCGCG
>Ga0105047_10010125_pt1 | contig 15434 bp, 13 predicted proteins | sample MAT04_FD_78384 | JGI IMG/M metagenome (GOLD analysis project Ga0105047, IMG submission 78384) | Freshwater microbial communities from Lake Fryxell liftoff mats and glacier meltwater in Antarctica - MAT-04 (megahit assembly) | ecosystem: Environmental > Aquatic > Freshwater > Ice > Liftoff... | reverse complement strand
CAACCTGGGCAATTAATGTCGCAGGAAGTTTGTCCGTTTCGATCGACCAGAGAACCAGAGTGTTCGACTGAATTTTGATAGCTGCCGGGTCGTCGTAACACGATAGACCTCCGTCGCCGGGCCGCACGAGATCCGTTGCCAAGATGGCGGGGACATCGCTGCGTTTGTTCGTTAACGTCGGATCTGTTGGCCTGACACCAAGCATCATCGAACCCTTGCCCACAAGAGGCAATCCGTCAATGTCGATTTTCATGAGTCGATACAATTTCACAGTAAAACCGCTCCGACGGGCCGTCGGTTGCTAATCCCATTTTACCCGAATCCGATCCCATGTGGTAATCCTTCCTCACACCACCCGCAACCCAATCCGCCCCGCCACGCTCGGCTTCTCCTCCCGGTCATACTTCTCCAAGTTCCGCACCGTTCCGAATAGTGTAAACCCACTCGCCTCGGTAACAGCAAGTGTCACCGTTTCGCCAACAGTGCTCATGGGTGCATCGAACACCGCAATATGATCCGTCATCGTTCGACCCGTGAGTTGCACGGAATCCCCGGCGTGTGCTTTCGATCCTCGGCGGCTCGGGCCTTCCACGAGCACTTCGACCGCCTTCCCAATCCACTGGCGATGATCCACCAAGCAATTCATGTTTTGAACCTCGAGCAGGTCGTTATTGCGGCGTTTCTTGACCTCTTCGGGGATATCATCCGGGTATTTGCCTGCGGCCTTGGTGCCGGGACGTTCGCTGTATTTGAAGATGAACGAGTTCTTGAACATCGACTCGGCGACGAGATCAATCGACTTCGCAAAGCTCGCATCGGTTTCGCCGCAGAAGCCGACGATGAAATCGGAACTGATCGCCACGCCCGGCACCTTCTCCCGGCAACGGGCCAACATTTCACGATAGTAGGAGACTGTATAGTTTCGCTTCATGCGATTCAACACTTCATCACACCCGGATTGCACCGGAACGTGTAAGTATTTCACTGCCTTCGGCAATGTCCTTACAGCATCGAGCAAATCATCCGTCATATCCTTGGGATAATTGGTGACGAACTTGATGCGTTCGAGCCCGGCGTAGTCGTGCATCCCGGAAATCAAATCGCTGAGTCGTGTATGGCGGCCATCGCCGTGGTCGTGGACGTAGCTATTGACGGTTTGGCCGATGAGCGTCACTTCCTTGCAGCCTTGATCGACAAGTTGCCGGACTTCCGAAAGGATGTGGTCGGGGTGTCGGCTTTGCTCCGGTCCGCGGGTGCTCGGGACCACGCAATACGTACAAAACTTATCGCAGCCGATTTGAATACGGACGTACGCTTGAAACGGGGTGGGCCGCATCTCGGCATCGCGGATCGGGTCGTAACTTTCGAAGCTGGCTTCGACTTCGTGCCGACCCGCATCGGAGCGGCCAAGACTGAGCGCGAACTGAGGTAGCCGGGTTTTGCGGACGTTGCGAACCAGTTCGGGGATCTTCGCGAGCTGTCCGGTGCCGACGACGAGGTCGACGTACGGGGCGCGTTCGATGATGTGTTCTTGATCCTTCTGCGCCATGCAGCCGATGACGCCGACCACGGTATCGGGGTGTTCGCGTTTGCGCGGAATTACTCGGCCAAGCGCGGAGTAGGTTTTCTCTTCGGCCCTTTCGCGTACGGAGCACGTGTTGAAGAGAATCAGGTCCGCGTCGTGGACTGTGTCCGTGAGTTGGTAGCCGTCTTTTCGCAGCGAGCCGATGACGAGTTCGCTATCGAGCACGTTCATCTGGCAACCGACGGTATCAATGTAAACTTTGAGCATGGGTCGGGATTCCGTTATCAACGGGGCCGAGGGGGCGGGGTAAATACGATTAGGTTCCTGCTAGCTGCTCGGGGATTTGAAAGAGCGCTGCTAAATGTAACGAGAAGCCGGGCAACAAAGCCGGAGCCGTTAGCGTAGCGGATTCGCGTAAGAATGCGTAACCGCCGTCGGCTTGATGGACGCGAACAGTTCGAGCGTTGGGGTCGATAATCCAAACAGTATGAACGCCGGCATCCAGCCATTCATCTCGTTTGGCCTCGACGTTGATTGCAAGATCATTTGGAGATATTACCTCGGCAACCAAGTCTGGAACAACGGGACAAAATCCAGGCTGTCGGTATTGCTCGACAGTAAGACGCGGGAACGTGATAAATGCCGAGTCTGGCTTTCGGACACGGTCGGGAAAGTCTACGAAACATCGAAACGGAGAATCATGTGGGAATGCCCAACCCGGGTGACCCGATTGGACATAAAGCCGCAAATAAAAATGCACCTCACCAGAAAGATAAGTCGATTCGGTGCTCACAATTCGCTCCTTCAATGCTCCATCAAGCAGTTCATACGACCTTCCGTCGTCCGGTAGACAAAGCAGATCTTCCGGCGTCACAAACGGTGCGAGCGCAGTCATGGCATTCTCCGGTCAGTTCGTGTTTGGGTTTTGCCCACGAATGCGGGCCAGTTCGACTTCGAGTTCGCGCAGGCGGGCTTCGGTCTCTTTCCGGGTTCGGGCTTCCTCGAGCCCACGAGTCTCGGCCTCTTGCCGGGCTTGAGCTTCGGCCTTCGCCCGAGCCTCGGCTTCCGCTCGGGCCTTCGCTTCATTCCGAAAGCGCGTTTCTGCGGCAAGTCTTGCCCGGGCTTCTTCATTTCGCTGACGCAGAATCTCGTTTCGTTGTTCGAGAATCTCATCCCGTTCAACGACCAGTTCATCCCGTTCCATTGCAATCTCATTCGCTTCATCGGGCCGCGGATACGCGTGGCCCGTGGAGTCGTCCGAAACGCGAACTTGGCCATCGCCCTCAATGGCCACTCGAAACCCGTAAGAACTCACCACACCCTCGCCCGTGTCGTATTCGTCGTCCCAGCGTTCGTCGCCGACGCGCTTCTTCAAGAGCAAGCGTTCGGGCATGAACTCTCCCGTCACATCCACAATCAAATACTCTTGCACGCCAAAGCTGGCGTAAAGGATTGGCTTCAACCCGAAATCGCCCTGGCGGTGCGTTCGTTCCGAAAGCACCTCAACCGTCAGAAACGGAGCCGGCCCGGTTCGCCCGATGCGGTACGACCGCAAGGTCGGCGACAGTGGCAGTGGCGGATCGACGACCATCACATCCGGTGAGACATGCGAGCGGCGATTCTCATCGGTGTAATAGCAGTTCATGTTGCTCAGCACCGTCGCCGTGGGCATCCGCTTTTGAAAGTGGAATTCGAGCGCCAGGAAGAGGATCGCTTCCGTCGTCGTATGCGGTCGCGATTCGCCTATGCCTTCGGTCCCCAGGTCTTCGAAAACGATGGGCCATTCACCCTCGGGAAACATGAAGTGCGTGCCGTAAAACGCCGGTTTGCGGATGCCGTTGTCCGGCAACTCGGGGTTGATCGAACCGCCGTACACGATTGGTAAATTGCCGTTGCTGGAATCGAAATCCTTGAAAATCTCATCCAACGACGGTTGGGGGTTCTCCTCGGGGGGTAAGTCGTCGTCACCGTCGATTGCGTAGGTCCGCGAAACTGCAAGCGGCTTCGGGTCGGGAATGACATCCGGCATGGGGAAACTCCTTCGATTCATTCCTTTCAGAATACCCGCGCGCTCGATAACAATCCAAGCCCGCTCAGCCGGGTATACGAATCCGGGCCCAGTAGCCCCCGTCGCCCGGTTGGCCCGGAACGGCCGTCGATTCGGCTTCGACTTTCAATCCACGGATTTCACGGCGGATTGCATTCACAACCCCCGAGTTCTCATCCGGTTCGATGGAACAGGTCGAATACACAATCACACCGCCCGGTCTCACGCGGTCGATTGCGGTGAAGAGTAACCGCGTTTGCAATCGAATCAGGTCTTCAAATTCCTCGGGCCGCAATCGCCAACGAACTTCGGGCCGTCGACCGAGCACGCCGGTGTTGCTGCACGGAACATCGACCAGAGCCGCATCGAACGGCCCCTCGGGCGGGTTGGTTTGTTGTTTGTCGAGCAAGTGCGGTTCGACGATGGTGATGCCGAGGCGTTGACAGAGCGTTGTCACTGTGTTGAGACGTCGGGGGTCGATGTCGCATGCGACGATCTGGCCGTGGTTCTGCATCAGTTCGGCGAGGTGCGTTGTCTTGCCGCCGGGTGCGGAGCACAAATCGAGGACACGCCAGCCGGGGTACGGGGCAAGAGCACTGGCGACGGTCATCGCCGAGTGGTCTTGAACGGTGAACATTCCCTCGGCGTATCCAGGGAGTTCACGGACTGAGGCACCATCAAGGAGTTTCAGCGATTGTGGATGGCGGCCTGGCTCGGCTTCGATCGACTTCGCGGTGAGTCGCTGTCGATAAGCCATTCGATCGGTTTTTAACTTGTTGATGCGCAGCCAGAGCGGCGGCGGGGCGTTGAACCAGAAGCCGAGGCGAAAGCACTCCTCGGGGCCGAACTTTTCCATCCAACGATCCGCGAGCCACTGCGGCCAACTGAACGCATCGGCGAGGTACCACGCGGGTTCGGTGATTGGGTCCGGCAGTATCGCTTGGTTGAGTTTACGATAGGGGTGCCCCGAAAGCCCACCCACGGCCGTGGGTGGGCTTTGGCTACTTCCAAACGGAATTGCATCAGCCCCCGGACCGTCCACAAACTCATCCGTCACCAGTTCCGCCACGCGCCGCAACACGCCATTCACAAACCCCCGGGCCATTGGGCTACCGATGTGTTGGGCAAGGTCCACCGTCTCATGAACCGCGGCGTGCTTCGGAATCTGCGTCAAAAACGCGAGTTGAAACGCCCCGAGCCGCAGCACGTCAATGAGGCCAGGTTCAACTTGATGGAACGGCCGGTGAATGAACGGCTGAAGCAACGCATCGAGCGTTCCCTTGCGGCGAATCACGCCGAAGACGAGTTGCGTCACGAACCGCCGATCCGCGTGGGAGAGTGCCCCACGGTCGTTCATCAGGTGTTGGTCGACCAATTCACTCGCCCACGCATTGGCGGTGCGGGCGGCAAACAAAATGTCCACGGCAGCGGAGCGGGCAGGTGTCATGAGAGCTTTTCGGGGCCGAAGCGGAAGCCGTCTTGGATGGGATAGCCGCGGAGGAATTCTTCGGCAGTCATGCGCTTTTTGCCGGCGGGTTGCAGTTCGTGAATGAGGAGCAGGCCGCTTTCGGGGGTCGCCACGAGCGGGGGTTCTTTGCCGGTGACGATGGCCCCCTGTTGGTGGGTCTGCCGTTCGCCCTCGAGTTTTTGGGCCTCGGCGCGATAAATGATGACGCGGATGGGTTCTTTCTCCGGTCGATGGAAAAACGTGTATGCCGTCGGCCAGGGTTGAAACGCTCGCACTTGCCGGACAATGTCGTCCGCGGTCTTTGACCAGTCGATGAGGCCGTGCTCTTTCTTGATTTTCGGGGCTTTGGTAACGCCCATCGGGTCTTGCTGAATTCCTTCGATTGGTCCTTTTTTCATGCGTTCAATCACGCTCAAGGCCAGGTTCGCCCCAATGGGGGCGATGCGGGCTTCGAGCTCTCCCGTCGTTTCCTCGGTGAGGATTTCCACTTCGGCCCGGTCCAGCATCTCCCCCGCATCAAGGCCGAGTGTAATACGGATGATAGTTACACCTGTGACAGTCTCGCCACTCAATATTGCATGAGCAATCGGCGACGCCCCGCGATATTTTGGCAATAGCGAGGCATGAACATTGATCGCCCCCAACTTCGGGACGGCGATCACCTCGTTCGAAAGAATTTGCCCGTACGCAGCGACCACGAGCAGATCCGGTTCAAAGGCTTTCAACAACGTCACGCCTTCGGGGGAATTGATGCTCTCCGGTTGAATGACAGGGACGTTGTGGGCTTGTGCAATGGCGGCCATGCCGACGCCGGTTTGCCGTGTGGAGCCGCCTTTGCGTCCCGTGCCACGCTCCGGTTGTGTGACGAGGCCGACGACCTGTTCGTTCGCATTCAAAAGCGATTCGAACGTCGGTTCGGCGAAGGTGCCGGTGCCCATCATCACGATTCGCATGGTGCCATCCCATCGCTCGACTTCGTCTCGCGGCTAACCGGTTCGCTCGACTTCGTCTCGCGGCTAACCATTACAACTTCATCTCGGTGTCCGGGGGTATCTGGCCTTTTCGCTTCGCCTCTTCGAATTCGTAAATGAATTGCTCGAGATCTTTTTTGCTGCCCATGCGGCCAAGCGGGCCCATCTTGTCGATGAACAGCGTGCCATTCAGATGATCGATTTCGTGCTGCCAGACACGGGCCGGGAGGTCCGAGCAAGTCATTTCCAGTTGTTGGCCCTGGAGGTTGTAGTAGCGCACCTTCACCGTTTTGGAGCGGCGGATGTTCTGATAAAGGCTCGGGAAACTCAGGCAACCTTCGCGGTCGGAGATCGTGCCCTTTTGTTCGATAATTACCGGGTTGATCGCCACGACTTCCATGTCCTTCTGCTCGGGGTCGGACTTGAAGTTGATGACGAGCATCTGGTAATCGAGCGCCACCTGCGGCGCGGCGAGGCCGAGGCCCTCGTGTTTGTACATGAGCTCCAGCATGTCATTGGCCGCCTTGATGACGCTGTTGTCAAGCGTCGTTAACGGGCGGGCTTTCGTTCGCAAAGCGGGGTGCGGGTACTGAACGATCTTCATGGCACTTCGGGGCCGGGTTTCGGGGCGTGGCTCAGATAAACGATTATAGCGGTTTTCCCCGGAAAATCGTGGCAACGCGAGCTTCCAACGGTTACCAAAGAGCGTTCTCCCCGTCCCACGGACTGTGGTGCTTTATGCGAAACCTCTGGTCGTTGCCCGTTCTACTGGTGTGTGCGCTACCCGCGTTGGCCATCGATCCACCGCCGGTGGTCAATGGCGTGGAAGGCCAGCCGCTGGCCATGAATGCCGGGCGGGTGCTGCAAACGCTCGAGTTCCTGGGTTCGCCATTGCCCGCGGATGTGGCAAAGAAGCTGCAAACGGCGATCGACGCCAAGGACGCGAAAGCCGTCCAGCAGGTGTTGGATACTCGCGTGCTATTCGTGGTGAATATCAATCCGGAGAGCCGCGTGAAAGTCGCCCGCGGGCCGGGGGACACTTCCCTGCAACAGGCCGGGTTCGTGCCCACACTCGTGAAAGTGGTGAATGAAAGCACGGTCAAGAAACCGCTGAAAATCTCAAGCCCGCAATCGGGCACGCGCTACGGCGGGGCGGGCAAACAAGCTCACGACCCGAAGGACGACCCCAAATGGGTCGATCGGTTTTTGCAAGTCGAAATGTTCAACGTGCCACCGCTGACCGCGGAACTGAGTGGTCTGGGTGTCGAGTATGCAATTGCACTGATTTACAGCGCCGAAGCCGGGAAACGCGAGGCGACCATCGGTTTCGATGTGGGCCAGGGAACGCAGGATCTTGGCTTCCGGGCCGAAGTGCCCGTATTGTTTGAAGTTGCCCCGGCCGTGGCGGTGAAGGTGAACGTGACCGATGTTGATGGCAAGCCGACAACCGGCCGGTTCACGATTACGGATGCCGCGGGGCACGTGTTTCCGCCGCAGCCGAAGCGGCTCGCTCCCGATCTGTTCTTTCAAAAACAAGTCTACCGGCACGACGGTGGAACGATTCTGCTGCCGCCCGGCGAGTTCACCGTGGAGTTTGGCCGCGGGCCGGAATACCGCATGCTCTCGCAGAAAATCCGCGTTGATGCGAAAGGAACCGTTCTTGCCGCGAAACTGCAACGCTGGATCGACCCCATGCAATTCGGCTGGTACAGCGGCGACCACCACATTCATGCCGCGGGGTGTGCCCACTACACGAGCCCCACGGAAGGGGTGATGCCCGAAGATATGTTCTTACACGTCAAAGGTGAAGGATTGAATGTTGGATGTTGCCTCACATGGGGGCCGTGTTTTGACTATCAGCGACAATATAACGAAGCGATGCCTCATAAGCTTTCCGAACCATTCACCGTGTTGAAATACGATGTCGAGGTGAGCGGGTTCGGTTCGCAAGCCCTGGGGCACGTCTGTCTGTTGAACCTCCGCGATCACACGTACCCGGGTTCCGGCGGCAGCAAGCTCAAGGGCTGGCCAACCTGGACGACGCCGCTCATGACCTGGGGTAAAGCACAAGGAGCTATCACCGGTTATGCCCACTCCGCCAACGGGTTGGGTATCAATCCGGAGCAATCGACTCGTCGTTTGTTCGTAGCGCTAGATAAAGGTGGCAAAGGCTTCATCACCAAGGACGACGCCGCGGCCAGGGCGCTGCCGTTGACCGAACCGTTTGCCAAAATCGACGCGGACAGCGACGGCAAAATCACCGAGGTCGAGCTTCGCCAAAGCACCGACCGCACGTGGAAAAACTTGCCGAACATGTGCATCCCGCAAATGGATGGCATTGGCGCTCAAGAGATCTGCGTCACCACCGCTCTTGGTGTGTGCGATTTCATTAGCGCTATGGACACCGATCGCGTGCCGGAGTGGAACTGCTGGTATCACATCATGAATTGTGGTTTCCCACTGAAGGCGTCCGGCGAGACGGACTTCCCGTGCATCACCGGTGGCCGCGTCGGTCAGGGGCGAATGTATGTGCAACTCGGTAAGGTCGATGCGATTGATTACGGAGCCTGGTGCAAGGGGATTCAACAGGGCAAGTCTTATGTTTCGGACGGTTATGCTCACCCGCTCAAGTTCAGTGTCAACGGAATGACCCAGGGGCCGGACGCGGTGAAACTCGACAAGCCCGGGAACGTGGAAGTGAAGGCAACCGTGGCGTTCGCGGAGAACCCCGTGCTCGGCACCGCCAACGGTGGCAAACTCCCCGAGGGGAAAGTGCGGACCGTCGAATTGATCGTCAACGGTCAGGTCGCCGCGACCAAGGAAGTCCCCGCGGATGACAAGTCGCATGATATTTCGTTCGACGTTCCGATTGCGAAAAGTAGCTGGGTGGCCCTCCGCCAGTTCCCGCAGATGCACACGAACCCCGTGAATGTCCTCGTTGGCGGCAAACCGATCCGGGCGTCGAAGGAGAGCGCCCAGTGGTGTATTGGCGTGATTGAACAACTCTGGCGTGTTCGCGAGAAGCAGATCGCCCCCGGCGAACGCGCCGAGGCGGAAAAGGCGTTCGAGAAGGCGAAGGAGATGTATCGGGTGATTGCGAAAGAAGCCGAATGAATTCGGATCGTGGGTGATGCCCATTAATTGGTAGAATTGAGTCGAATCCGTAGTTGCATTTACGACAGCGTTCCTACTAGAAGTATGGAAACGTGAAAAACACCCACACCCCAGGACTCACGTCCCAGGGTGCGAATGCACGACCCCTCGCGCCTTAAACAGCGGCGAGTTCTCGCTTCGGCTTGACTCGGCTCGGAAGGCCTGGGTCCGTCTCCAGGACGTCCTTGAGCCGTTGACGCGCCACGTGGAGGCGACGCTTGATCGTCCCGACCGGGGCGTCGAACTCCCGGGCCATTTGCTTGAGGCTGCGGCCCTTGAGGTAGAACGCCTCAAGGGTTTCGCGGTCCTCGGTCTTCAGCTTGCCGAGGCCGACGTGCAGGCCGGCCTTGGCTTCGCTCAGTTCCAGTTCGTCCACGGGGCCACGCGTGTCGGCGGGGACCGCGTCCAACATGGCGGAATCGGCCCCGAAGAGCGGGCCCCGCCGGGTCAGGCGGTTGATCGCCATGCGGGCGGTGATCTGCCGCAACCAGCCGGCGAAGCACCGGGCGTCTCGCAGTTGCGGGAGCTTCCGCATCGCGTGGACGAAGACTTCCTGAGCGAGTTCTTGCGCCGCCAACGGGTCCCGGACCTTGGTCAGGGCCATGGCGTAAACGCTGCTCTGGAACCGGGTCACCAGTTCGCCGTAAGCGTCCCGGTCGCCCGTCTTGGCCTTGTCAACGAGGATCGTGATTTCAGTCCAGCTCATGGTCGGTATCCTGTCCCGATCCTTCCCGGGGAGTTCGTGGCTGCCGGTCCGCGTCGCCGGTGGGTTGAGCCATCCGCCCCGGATCAGAGCGAAGGGGGACGGCTCAAACCGAACCGGGCGGGCCGTCGGCGGGAGCCCCGTTTGCACCGTTGAAGACCGACGGAGTCGGCCGGGTGCTGCTTCGGGGCTACACCGCACGACGGGGGTTCCCGCGGCGGGAGTCGGCAGGGTGGGCCAAGTGCGAATTTCGAAATGGGGACCGTAGGCTCGGGTGGGGCCGACTGCGGAAAGGACGACTGGGTGTGGTTCACCCGTCAGTCCCGGTTCGCGGTCTAAAAGTGGCCCGCCGGCCGTGGGTTCCCCGGATCGGAAACCGAACGCTGGCACAGTGGTCTGGGGATCAAATCTGGCGAAGGCCGCTGGCTCGGGTCACAAAGGCACAGTTCGTGTCAATCCACGGGTCCGGGGAAATTCCCGGTCGTTGGAACGGACGTTAACAGTGCGGTCGTGATAAGCCGGTCGGCACCTCAGTTCACGGTTGCCAAAGTCGAGCCTGTTCTCCGTTGCCAATTCGAATTCGCATTCGAATTGGCCTCTCGGCTCTCCTGGAGTCGTTCATTCCGGTCGAGCGATTGGCAGTCGCGGTCGAGTCGGAACGAGGACAAGGAAAGCCCCGGATAACTGGTTCGGCTGACCCCCACGGGTTTTCGACTTGCCGATAAGGCAGTTCGAATCCGGGAGCTCGCTCGTGTGTACGAGCGACGGCAAGCCATGTCGCCAGATGAACTTCCGTCCGATGTTGGTGGCATCGAGGTCGGAAGCTGGGGCATCGGGAAATGCCCACGGGACAGGAATGTCGCCGGCTCGTGCTTCACGGTTTCGGCAAAACCCAAACCGATGCGATCGGCCTGAACAACCAGCGTTACGCCGGTTTGCTCGGTCTTCGTCACCAGTTCAATCAGGGTCGTGCGAACCATGGGACACCTCCGGACGACAACAAATGGTGGAGGGACTGGGGGTCCACTCCGAGGATAAAAACTACGCGGTCATGTCGGCTATTCGTTTAAATGCGGACGGTAAAGGTTCCAGAACAGAAAAACCGGGACAGACACAAGTCCGCCCGTCGGGCATAATCTTATACGCGATCTTCGTCTGTTCTTGACTCACATTTTGTGAGGTTTTTGAAATTCACCCCGACGCGACGCTCGAACCGGGGGGAAGTTTCACCACTCTGACGCCGGTCGAAGGGGGGAGGTTCGCGCGTTTTGAGAAAATATTCTGGAGCCGCTTGCGGCTTCGCGGATGGGAATGCGAAGCCGCGAGCGGCTAAATGAGAACAATCTGCGCAAGTTCCCCGGACGTCTAGCTTTTAGAGATTATGGGGTCATCACCGACTCCGCACACCTTGATTTGCAACTCGGAGTTCGTCTCATGCCTAAACTCAATGTCCATTGTTTGGAATCGCGCGATACTCCCGCTTTCTTGAGCGGCGCGGAGATCGTCGTCGGTGCCGATGCAGGTTCCCCCGCTCTGGTTCGACTCATCGACCCGGCCACGCAGATCGAACAAGCCACATTTCTGGCGTTCGATGCCAACTTCTACGGCGGCGTGCGCGTGGCCGTTGGCGATGTCACGGGGGACGGCTATCCCGACCTTATTTGTGCGGCCGGGCCGAGTGGCGGGCCGGTCATCAAAATCTACGACGGTCAAACGGGGGCCACGTCCTCGTTCTTTGCTTATGGAAGCGGCTTCACGGGCGGCGTGAACATCGCCACGGGCGACGTCAATGGCGACGGCGTGGACGAGATTATTACCGGGGCCGGCGCCTCGGGCGGGCCGCAGGTCACGGTCTTCAATGCGTCGGGCACGGCTCTGTTTAACTTCTTCGCCTATCAATCCGAAGTCCGCAGCGGTGTCCGAGTCGCGGCGGGGGATGTCACGGGCGATGGCAAAGCGGATATCGTCACCGGACCTGGCTACGGCGGGGGACCGGATATTCGCGTCTTCGACCTGACCACCGGCGGCTCGGTCCGGCCTCGCAATGGATTCTTTGCTTACGGATCGTCCTTCACCGGAGGCGTCTATGTTGCCGCGGGCGATGTCGATGGCGACGGGGTGGCCGAGATCGTCACCGGGGCGGGCCCGGGCGGCGCACCGCAAGTCAGTGTCTTCGAGGGGGGCGGTCAGCAGATCAACTCGTTCTTCGCCTACGGCACCGACTTCCTCGGCGGCGTTCGCGTGAGCACCGCACAACTTACGACGGACAAGCAAGCCCAGATCCTCACCGTCGCCGGAACTGGGGGAGCCAGTCAGGTCAATGTTTACAACGTGCCGAATGCGAACCCGATCACCTCGATGTTTGCATTCCGAATGAATCAGACCACCGGCTTCTTCATTGCGGGATCGCCGGAGCGGCTCAACATCCCCTCCACCCCCGCGGCGACGGTGGACAACGCCTATGCCAATTTGCAACCCGCAACACAGGCCACACAACCGCTCACCCCGATCACTACTACTACACAACCCTATGCCTACAACGACCAATACTACTCATCCTACCCCTGGTGGTGGTATGGGACTGGGTTAGGCCTCGGCGGCTTCGGCGGCTTCGGCGGCTTCGGTGGCTACTACGGCGGATACTATGGGCCTTCCTACTTCGATGCCCCGGGCCTCTATGCTCCTTTGAATTCGTTCTACGCGCCGACCTTCTTCGACGAACCGACCTACTTCGACCCCGGCTACTACGATCCTGGAACCACTTTCGACGACCCGGGGTATTACGACCCTAGTGGCTACCCCATCGATTCCAACTACTACGACACTGGTTTCAGCGACGGGTTCTTCGACGACGGCAGCTTCACGGGCAGCGGTGGATTCGGCAGCGATTACGGTTTCGACGATTATGGTTTCGATGATTACGGTTTCGGCGGCGGGTTCTTCGATTTTTAATTTGTAGGACAGGCCTCCCGGCCTGTCATTTGTCAGCCGATGTCAGTCAAAAGTCATCGGGACAGGCCGGGAGGCCTGTCCTACATTCCGACAACCAGTTGCACCAGTACTAGTGCCAGTAACCCCATGCTGATGATGCCATTGACGTGAAAGAACGCCCGGTTCACTCGAGTGAGATCGTTCGGGCGGACCAGGAGATGCTCGATCATCAGTAAAATTCCAATCGCACTGAGTCCCCCAAAATAAATCCAACCTAATCGGTCCGAGGCAAACCCCAGGCCGACGAGCAATCCAAACATCATGGCATGACACAGGGCCGCGATGCGCAAGCTGCTGCGGACCCCGAATCGTGCCGGCACACTGTGGAGCCCGGCGGACTTGTCAAAGTCGACATCTTGACAGGCATAGAGAATATCAAATCCACTCACCCAGAAAAGTACAGCCAACCCAAGGAGTGTGGGTGGCAGTAAATCGGTCATCCCTTTCACGGCAATCCATGCAGCCAGAGGTGCCAACATCAACGACGCGCCGAGCCAGAAGTGAGCCAGACTGGTAAATCGTTTTGTCAATGAATAGGCAAGCACAAACAGTAACACGGGCCCAGCAAGATAGAGTGGCCACGGATTGGAGGGTTCGCGAAAGTCAAAGATCAAAGTCGATGCAAGAAAACCAAGACTTGTGACCAGTGTGAACCCCAGGACGACTGCCACGGAAAGGCTGCCGGCCGGGAGATGGCGGCCCGATGTGCGGGGGTTTTTCGCATCGATTCGTCGGTCGACGAGTCGATTGAACGCCATTGCCGCAGACCGGGCGAAGACCATACAGAGAAGAATTCCCAGCAGATCTTCCCAGCGAAATCGCTCGTCGGCCCAGGCCAAGGCTGCACTCAAGAGTGCGAACGGCAGGGCAAAAATTGTGTGGCTGAACCGAATCAGTTCGAGCAATTTTCGGGCAACGGCAAGCATCGGGGCCTCGGACTGAGTGTCGACTTTCGCTCCGCGAAAGACCGGTCTTTCGCGGAGCGAAAGACGACAGTCTAATTCCGCGACGGCATCTCCCTCTGGCTTATGAACCGCGACCGCCGCGGGCGCGACAACTCGCCCGGCACCCATTCCCCGGTTTCGACATATTTCGCAATCGTTTCGGTCAAACTCTGGCCGAGGCCTGGCACCGCTTCCAGTGCCGCCCGGCCACGGTTCGCGAGTAACTGCTCGACCGGTTCGGGAAGGCCCAGGACGACCATTGCCGCCTGGCGCACCGCCCGGATCCGGTAGAGATTTTCGCCTTTGAGGGAAAGGTCGCAAGCATAGTGGCGAAGTTGCCGGGCGATCTCGTTATTCGTCATGGGGAACCTCCAGGTGGTGTTCCTATTAATCCATACGTAACGAATGTCCACAATGTCGGTAGGGGGCCGCTCGGGCCGTTTCCCCCCTTTCTCCGCTGGAAGGGGGCCGGGGTGAGAGGTGGAGCTTTTGCATGGCTAGCGTTCGCTCCCCGGCGGCGTCAAGCCAACGCACCTCGCTCAGCAGGGACCCACGGTCATTAACCCCCATCGACCGGATGAGGATTTTATGGCGACTGTTCGTAAATCGTTTTCATGGCCGTTGCCACGATGGCGACATGCAACGCGACCAGGGCCCAGAATATGATCAGGAACGACACTTTTTTCGTTTTGTGGCGGAAACGCCGTTGCCCCACCAAGGCACCGGGCCAGCCACCCAGGAACGCGAGGAGATGGAGAGTCCGCTCGGAAATCCGACGACCACCGTTGATCGCTCGCTGCTTATCCCACGAATAGACGGCAAAAGAAGCGATGCTCATCACCGTGACGAGAGCCAAGTAGGCCAGAAGTGCGGTTATCATGGAGGTGATTGTCCAGACCTCTCCCATTGAACAGTCAAGCAGGGCGGAAATGAAAAAACCCCTGTGGTTCAGGGGTTTTCATACGGAGCGGGAGAGATTCGAACTCTCGATACAGTTGCCCGTATACAGCATTTCCAGTGCTGCCTCTTCAACCACTCGAGCACCGCTCCGGGATCGCTACCGATCCGACACCGCCGGCCGAACCGAGGTTCGACCGCGAATGTAGATCCTATCGTCGGACCGGCAGCGCGACAACGGGGCCTCCGAAAGCTCGTGCGGTCCGCTTACTTCTTCTCGGGTGCCGGGGCGGGCACGGCTCGGAACGGCTGACCGCCAATACCGAGGCCGCCCAGGCCCGGTTCCACGGGTTTGAAGTCGGCGGGTTTTGTGTAGAGGTGAATCCCATCGGTCACGTAGCCCGCAGGGACTGCCAGGGTCGGTTCCCCGAACAGTTCCTTGTTGACCTCTTTTTGAATCCGCGCCGCATTCTCCGGAGTGGTCACGTAGTAGACGTTGTTATTCCAGACGGGCTTCATTTCGCACATGTCGGCCAGGATTGTCATGACTGTCAGTAACCGAACGTCGCTGAACGTTCCGGAGACGAGGAGTTTGGATTTATCCTTGCACCGACTGTCGATGACGACGTTGGCCCCGGTAAGCTTGCGGAGGTCTTTGAGAACTTCCGTCAGCGGTTTGTCGTCGACCGAAATCGACACGGGTTCTCCGACGATCTGTTCCATCAAGGTCTTTTG
>Ga0105047_10010124_pt1 | contig 15434 bp, 1 predicted proteins | sample MAT04_FD_78384 | JGI IMG/M metagenome (GOLD analysis project Ga0105047, IMG submission 78384) | Freshwater microbial communities from Lake Fryxell liftoff mats and glacier meltwater in Antarctica - MAT-04 (megahit assembly) | ecosystem: Environmental > Aquatic > Freshwater > Ice > Liftoff... | reverse complement strand
GTGCCGTCGTGGTCGGTGCGCGTGGTTGGTACCCCCGCCGCATCGAGCGCGGCGAGCGTGCGCGGTCGCGGGTGGCCGTATTCGTTGCCCGCTCCCACGCTGATGGCAGCGAATGCCGGCTGCGTGTGCCTGAGCAGCTCGGGCAGCGCTGGATCCTCACTCCCGTGGTGTGATATGCGCAGCAGGTCGAGCTGTGGCAGTGCGAGCTCATTGAGGACCGGTCCCTCCGCATCAGCAGGCAGCACTGCTCGAACGGAGCCATGTGCGAGGAGCAAAACGATCGCGCCGTCGTTGTGTAGATCACCTGTGCGTGGTCGCACCGTGCCGTCGCAGCGTGGATGGAGCACGTGAATGACCGCTGGAGCGAGCGTGAGGGTGTCCCCTGCACACAGCTCGATGAGGTCGGGGGTGTCACCTTGAATACGCCGCCACGGCCCCTTGGCCGCGCGCGGCTTTGCGACCCAGGACGGGTGGAGCGAGGCGTATGCGGACGGGAAGCCCCCGCGATGGTCGAGACTGTCATGGGTGAGCACGATGCCATCCACTCGAGTCACCCCGAGCGCGCGCACGCGGTCGACCACGCGCCCGTCGGGTGGGCCGGTATCCACGAGGATCGCACCCGTGGACGTGGCGATGAGGGTGGCATCACCCTGGCCGATATCGAGCACGCCGATGCGCACCTCACCGGCGGCAACTGGTCGCACGGATCCCGAGATGCGCGCCACGCCGGGAAGCGCGCGCACCGGCAACACGCCTACGAGCACGCACACCACGGCTGCCGATGCGAGCACCGGGCCTGCACGCGCTCGCACGCGGCCTGACAATCGCTGCGGCAGACGGGCCGGCACCAGCACGGCAAGACCGACCAGGAAGGGCGCCGCCACGCCAACGAGCACCGACGTGGACTTCGCGCCCGGGAGCGCGGCGGCCCGATGTGCGATATCGAGCAGCGTGCGCGCGAGAAGTCCGACAGGCCACATCGCCGCATCTCCCAACCACGACCATCCCGCGGCATCGCCGAGCAAGGTGAGTGTGGTCGCGGCGAGCCCCGCCACGAGTATGGCGCCCGCGAGCGGTACCGCCACCAGGTTGGCGATGGTACCGGTGAGCGGTGACGCTCCCGTGCGCAGCGTGAGGATGGGCGCCGTCGACACGCCGCACACGGCCGTGGCGGCCACGGCCGCCGCAAGCCACCTGGGCACGCCTCGGGCATGGAGCCACGCGGTCACGGGAGATGCCCACAGCGCGAGCGCTGCGACACATGCGTAGGAGAGCTGCATGCCGATCGATCGGTGCGCGCCCGGCCAGATCCAGCAGATCGCGGCGGCCGAGACGAGCAGCGTCTGACGCAGGTCCGCGAGCGCACCGAGCAGCCATGCTACAAGCGCGAGCTCTCCCATGATTCCCGCACGCACAATCGACGCGCCTGAACCGACGATCGCGACGTACCCGGGGATTGCCACCAGCGCGAGCACCCCGCCCATGGTGCGGCCCGCTCCTAACCCTCGCGCAAGCAGGATGCAGCAGGTGGCGACGAGCGCGATGTTCTGTCCTGATGCTGCAAGAAGATGCCAGAGCCCTGAATCCAGGAACGCTGCCTCATCCTCAGTTGTGACGTGTTCGGTGCGCCCGAATATGACGCCGTCGGCGACTGCTGCGGCAGACGCATCGTTGATGTGCGCGATCGGAATGGCACGCACGGCGTCGAGCGCGCTGGACGCAGATTGTCCAGGCAGGGGCACTGCCACACCGGGAGGCGCAGGAGCGCGCAGCCCCAGCTCCACGACAGCAATGGCGACGACGAGCGCCACCACCGCGACCACCATCGGAAGCCGACCCACCGTCACGTGGTCGCCACTTCGCGAAGGGACTCGACCATCGTGGGACCGATGCCACTGACCCGGTCGAGCTCGTCCACCGATCCGAAGGGTCCGTTCGCCTCGCGGTCATCCACGATGCGCTGCGCTGTGACGGGCCCGATCCCTGGCAGCGCATCGAGCGCTGCTGCGTCCGCCGCATTGATCGAGACCTTGCCTCCAGCTCCTCCACCCGAGGACGCGGCACCCGCCGGGCCTGCTGCACCGTGTGTGTCTGGCGTGGTCGACGGCACCACGATCTGCTGTCCGTCCGTGAGGGGCGCTGCGCGATTGAGCCCCGTCAGACTCGCGCCACGCCGCACTCCTCCAGCTGCCGCAATCGCCTCGTGCACGCGTGCTGTGGCCGGGAGTCGGTACACCCCGGGCACGCGTACGAAACCCGCCACGTCGACCAGCACCGTCGGCAGGCTCCCGCGCACGGCGCCAGCAGCCCCCGCATCCGCACTCGTGCCGCTGCCTTCCTCCTTCATCCCTACAACCGCGCCCACGCCGGCGCCCGCGCGCGGCTGAACTGTTGGATCACCGCCACCACCGCAGCCGAGCGCGAGCAGCGACAACGAGACGACGAGCGTGATGTGGATGAGCGCGCGGCGGGCCATGCCGCACACGCTCGCAGGGAAGGTGTGTCAGAGGGCGCGCGCTGTGTGACAAATCTGTGACATCACTGTCACGATTCGCCACCAGGCGCGTCCTCGTCCTCATCCTTTTTCTTGCGCTTCTTGCGCAGGTGCGGCTTGTGCCCAGCCTTGCCGGCGCTTCCGCCCGCGCCACGCATACCCGCACCGCGGCCCGCCGCGCCACGCGCTGCGGCCGCCTTGACCGGGTCACCACGCAGGAAGTACATGCCCGTCGCGACCACCGCGAGGCCCAGACCCAGGAGCGGCAGCACGAGCTTCCAGTTGTCGGAAAGCCAGCTCATCGCCTTCGCGATCGGGCTCTTCTTCTTCTTCGCCTTCTTGGCTTCCTTGTTGGCTGTGATCTCGCCACCGAGCTGACGCCCTGTCTTGAGTTCGTCGCCCGAGCTGCTCGAGGTCGAACCGCCGCGCCCATTGTTGGTGCGACCCTTACCAGACTGCGTGCGCGATGCGCCCGAGTTCGTGCGTCCGTTGGTCGTTGGGCGCTTGGGCGCGGGGCGCCGCGTGGCCGGTGGCACCTCGTTGCGCGGACCACGTGCAGGCGGCGTTGTGCCGTCGTCGGTCGTCGTCGTCGGATCCTTGTCGTTGTCCTCGATCGGCACCGTGAGCGCGGCGAGGGCTTGGGTCTTGTACCCGATGTCATCGGTCTGGATGGTGAAGGTGACGATGCCCTCGTGCTCACCCTCCACGATCTCATCATCGATCGCTGCGAGCGGCAGCGCAATCGGGTCCTTCCACTTATCCTTGGTGAACACGATCGGCTTGTCGAACTTCGCGAGCTGGTCATCGGCGGTGGGCTGGATCGTGACGTCGCTGAGCGGCTGGCTCTTGAGCTTGACGAACACCGAATCGCCCTGGCCGCCCTCGATGACGCGAGTGCTCGCATCGGTCTGTGTCAGCTCGATACCGAGCTCGTCATTGTCGGTGATCTTGGCGGTGATACCTGCCGGGTTGGCATTGGCCCAGCCGGGGCTCGCCGTGGTGAGCGTGTGGGTGATCACGCCGTTGTGTGGATCGGTCTCGTCGATGTCGTCGTTGATCGCCGTGACGGTGACCGTCTGGGCGACCGCGAAGTTCGCGTTCGTGAAGGTGAGCCCGGTGGGTGCTGTCGTGACCTGGCCGCCACCCGCGATGGCGATCTTCACGTCGCCCGTCGGCTGAGCGCCGAGCGAGATCGTGTACGTGTCCGTACCGCCGGCCTCGCCGACCTGAGTGGACCCCTCGCTCTCAGTGACGATGACCGACGCCACGTCGTCGTCGGTGATCGTCACGGGCTGAGTCGGCGGGGTCGCCGCCGAGCCCGTGCCGTAGGCGATGTCGGTATTGGCCGCGTCGAGCGCGAACGTGATGGTGTCCGCGTGGTCACCCTCGACCACGGTGTCCTGAACTGCGGCGATCGTCACCGGGACGGGCGTGTTCCATGCGCCCGGCGCGATCGTGACCGATGCCGGTGCCACGGTGACCTGGCCCGCAACCGTCAGGTTGATCTTGACGGCGGAGAGCGGCTGCGTGGCGAGCTGCACGCTGAACGTGTCGGTGGCTCCACCCTCGGCGACGGCGTTGGTACCGCCAGTCGGAGCGACGATGACGCGCGCCACGTCGTTGTCGGTGATCGACACATCGACCGGGGTCGGCGTGATCGCCGCGTACTGCGTGTCTGCGGTCGTCACGGCGAAGGTGACCTGACCCGGATGCGGGCTCGGCTCGGTGAACGGATCGTCGATGGCGTTGACCGTAACCGTTTGCGGGGTCGCCCAGTTGGCCGTGGTGAAGTCGAGCGTCGGGGTGATCGTCGTCGCCGCAACCTGTGTGCCACCGTCGACTGCGACGCTGACACCAGTGGAGGGCTGCGAGGCGAGCGCCACGGTGAACGTGCCGCCCGCACCGCCCTCGGTGGCGTTGATCGCCGTCGTCGGTGTGACCACGATGCCGGCCGTGTCGTCGTCGGCGATCGAGACCACGCTGTCGGCGAGCGTGATCGGTCCAAAGTACGGATCGGTCGTGGTGATCGTCTGCACGATCGTCACGGTGTGCGGGTTCGCCTCGTCCAGACCGTCGTCCACGGCGGTGATGACCACGGGGAAGCTGCCAGAGCCGCCGGGCGGGATGACCACGGAGGCCGGAACGATGGTGATCTGACCCGGAACGGACGGCGTGAGATCGACGGTGATCGGAGCGCTCGACTCCGAGGTCACCATGATCGAGCAGGTCACGCTGTGGTCAGCCGCGCCAGGCGCCTCGGAGACAGCGATGGCAGCAGCACAGCCCGTGAGTCCGGCAATGTCGTCATCGTCGATCGTCACGGTCTTGCTCGAGGCGGTGACGCCAACGTAGCTCGGATCGGTGCTCGAGACCGCGAAGCCCCACGTATCGGTGTTCGGGTTCGCCTCGACGATGTTGTCGTCCAGGCCCGTGATGACCACGTCGACGCCGGTGCTCCAGTTGTTCTCGTCCAACAGGATCGGGTTGGACGGGTTGCCGAACTGAGTCTGGGTGGTGAGGATCGTCACGACTTTGCCGGGAGCGGGCTTCGTCGCAAGGCGGAAGTTCACCGTCTCGCTGAGCGTGCCGGCCTCGTCGAGATGTAGATCGCCGTCGTCGGTGACAATCACGCCCGGCACGTCGTTATCGGCGATGTCCACGATGGCATCGGGCACGATGAGACCAGCGAAGAGCGGATCACCAGCACTGGCGGTGGTGAAGCTCACGGGTGCGGGGTGCGGGGTGGCCTCAGCCATCGGATCGTCGACGGCCTTGACCGTGACGAGCTGCGGGATGTTCCAGTTGCTCGCGTCGAACGTGAGGGCGCCGGCCGGCGACACGATCTCGAGTTGCGCGTTCGCGCCAGTGACAACGCTCGGGGTGACGTCGACGGTTGCTGCGCCGCTTGGCTCGGCGGTCAGGGTGACCTCAAGCGTGTCGGACGTGGCACCCGCCTCGGCGACGGCGTTGCTACCACCGGTGGCGGCGACGACGACACCTGCGCTGTCGTTGTCGATGATCTGTGCGACGACGTCGGCGATCGTAACTCCCGGCGCGAGGTACGCGGCATCGCTCCCCGGCGCCACAGCGGCTGTGACGGTACCCGGGTGCGTGGCGCCACCCTCGATCTGATTGTCATCCACGGCTGTAACCGTAACGATGACCGGAGTCGCGAAGCCGAGCGGCGTGAACGTGTGGTTCGGCGGCGAGACGGTCACCTGCGCGTCGGCAGTGAAGTTCACCGTGACGGGTGTGCTCGGCTCGGTATTCATCGCCAGCACGTACGTGTCGCCAGTTGGGCCGGTCTCACTGATCGCGGGCGCAGGGAGCACCGGAGTCATGGTGAACCCGGCGACGTCGTCATCGGCGATCTCGAACTCGGCGTCCGTGATGACGAGATTCGCGGCGGTCGCGTAGTTCGGATCCGTCGAGTCGCTCGTGTGCGACACCGTGTCGAGGTGCGGTGTGACCTCCGTGATGGCGTCATCGACGACCGTAATCTCCACGTCTTGGGGGACGGTCCAGTTCGCGGATGTGAAGATGAGCGGGGCCGGCACGTTCACGTCGCCATTGAGCGACGCCATCGTCACGGTCACGTCCGCCGTCGGCTGGGTGGCCAGGCGCACCTGATAGATGGCCGTGATCGCTGTGTTGGCCTCGTCGAGCGCATACGGGTTGACGGGCGTGGCGATCACGCCGGCCACGTCGTCGTCGCTCACGTTAACCGTGAACGGCGTGCCGACGGCGGCCAGGTAGGTCGGATCCAGGGTCGCGGGGTCCATCGCGGGTGTCACCACGCCCGGGTGGACCGGCGCCTCGTCGATCGAATCATTGACTGCGAACACGTCGAACGTCTGTGCCACGTTCCATGAGCCAGCGTTGAAGATGAAGGTGTCCTGTGGGAGCGTGACCTGCGCGTCCGGAGTGAGCTTGATGGCCACACCAGCGGTGGGCTCGCTCGTGAGCACGATCGAGTACGTGATTCCGACCGTATCCGTCGCCTCATCCACTGCAATCGGGCCCACCGGAGTGATCGTGTAGCCCGCGATGTCGTTGTCCACGATGGCCACGCTGAGCGGCACATCCACGAGCGCGTCGTAGATGGGGTCGGCAGCGCCCGGCGAGGAGATGCCGAGCGTCGCCACACCGACGTGTGCACCTTCAGCGATGAAGTCGTCGTGCGCAGTCAGCGTGATCGTCTGCGGGGTATCCCAGTTGCCCGACGTGAACGTGAGCGGGCTCGCCGGGGTGGTCGGATCCAGCTGCGCGTCCTGGCTGAGCGCGATCTCGACATCGCCGATCGGCTCGCTCGCGAGGGTGATGTCCACCGTCTGGGTGGCGCCACCCTCGGTCGCCGTCAGGCCCGTCGCGGGCGCGGTGACGATGCCCGACGTGTCGTTGTCGGCAATATCGAAGTCGAGGTTCGGCAGCGTGTAGCCGGTGAAGTCTGGATCCGTCGTGGTCACGGCGAACGTCACGCTGCCGATGTGGGGATCGGTCTCGTCAATGTCATCGTCCACGGCTGTGATCGTCGCGATCTGCGGCACGTTCCAGTTGGTCCCGTCGAAGGTGAGCGTTGCCGGGCTCACGGTCGCCTGGCCGAGCAGCGTGGCCAGGTCAATCGACACCGCGCTCTGCGGAGAAGCGCCGAGCACCACGGAGATCGTGTCGGTGGTCGCGCCGGTCTCGGCCACGTTCGTGTCGCCGCCGACCTCGGTCACCGTGATCGACGCGGAATCGTTGTCGGTGATATTCGCCACGGAGTTGGCGGGCACAGGCAGCGCCGAGTACGTCGGGTCCGTGCTGGTGATGGCGTAGGTGATCGTGCCCGTGTGCATGCCCTCGATGAAGCCGTCGTCCACCGCATCCACGGTGAAGGTCGCGCCAGTGGCCCAGGCTGCCGGTAGGATCGTCACGCTCGCCGGCGTGGTGGTCACATCGACGTCACCCGTCATCGTGAAGGTCACGGGAGCCGTCGGCTCGGACGTGAGCACGATGGTCACACTGTCGTTGACGCCACCCTCAGCCGCGTCCAGCGTGCCACCTGCAGGGGTGATGGTGTAGCCGGCAACGTCGTTGTCGGTGACGTTCGCGATGTGGTCGGGCACGACCACAGCACCGTAGAAGGTGTCCACGCTGGTGACGGCATGGCTGATCGTGCCCGGGTGGACGGGAAGCTCGACGATGTTGTCGTTCACGGCAGTGACCGTGACGGTCTGCGGGGTCATCCAGTTGGTGTCGGTGAAGGTGAGGCTCGCCGGGGCCACCGTGACCTGGCTTCCCGGAGTGGTGAGAGCCACGGTCACGTTCGCCGTAGGCTCGCTCGTGAGCTGCACGGTGTACGTGTCGGTGGCGCCACCCTCGGCCACGTCGGTGGACGCACCGCTCAGGGTGATGGTCACGCCTGCGGTGTCATTGTCGATCACGTTGATGGTCTGATCCGGACCGGTCTCGCCATCGAAGTTCAGGTCCGCGCTGCCCATGATGTGCGTGATGACGCCCGGATGCGGGCTGATCTCCTGCACCAGATCATTGAATGCGGTCACGTCCACGGTCACGCCGGTGTTCCAGTTGGTCGAATCGAGGTCGACGCTTGGCACCGAGGTGATGAGCTGCTGGTCGGGCGAGAAGGTGACGGTCACCGGCGCCGTCGGCTGGCTCGTGAGGGTGAGCGTGTAGGTCGCAGCCGGCATGATGCCCGCTTCGTCCACGGTCAGTCCACCCACCGGGGTGATGACGAGGTCTGACGTGTCATTGTCGGTGATGTCGGCGGAAACGTCCATGCCCGGCGTCGCGATGCCGTTGTATGCGGCGTCCACGCTGGTCACGGCGTGCGTCAGCACTCCCGTATGAGGACTTGGCTCATCAAACGTGTCGTCGATCGCCTCGAGCGTGATCGTCTGCGGCGTGTTCCAGTTGGCCGACGTGAAGGTCACATCGGGCACGCTCCACTTGAGCTGCGTGCTGACGGGCGTAACAACGACATTCGCCGCAGGCTGGCTGTCGAGCACGATCGTATAGCTCGACGTGGCGCCACCCTCGGTCACCGCGTGCGGCGCCGTCGGGGTCACCGTCACGCCGGGCGTGTCGTTGTCGGTGATGTCGAAGCTCACGGTCGCGATGGTCAGCGTGCCAGCCGTGTACATCGGATCTACGCTGATGGTGTCATGGCTCGCCACGCCCGAGTGCACCGGCGCCTCGGCGACGAGATCGTCCACCGCATAGATCGTCACCGTCTGATCGACGTTCCAGTTGGCGAGCGTGAAGGTGAGCGTCACTGCGCCGCTCAGCTGCGTGTCCGTGGTGACGACCACGTCGACGCTCGCGGTGGGCTCACTTTGGAGCTTAACCTTGTACGGCTGACCCACGAGCGGTGTGCTCTCGTCGAGCGTGTTCGCGACCGGCGGGGTCACTACGACACCGGCGGTGTCGTTGTCGGTGATGTTGGCGGTGAGCTGCGTGCCACTCGCGCCTGTGTAGTTGGCGTCCGCGCTGCTCGTGAGCGTGTCGACGGTACCGGTATGCAGGCCCTCGGCGATCGCGTCGTCGATCGCGTTGATCGTCACGATTTGCGGCGTGTTCCAGTTCGCAGGGGTGAACGTCACCGTCGGCGAGCCGGACGCGACCTGCACGTTGGTGAACGTCACGGTCACGGTGGCCGTCGGCTGCGTATCGAGCTGCACGGTGAATGTGTCGCCGACGCCACCCTCGGTCACCGTCGTGTCAGGGAGGGTTGCAGCCACGGTCACGCCGGCCGTGTCGTTGTCGGTGATGTTGAGATCCATGTCCGGCACCACGATCGGGCCGTACATCGGGTCGGTGCTAGTGACCGTCTGCGTCACCTTGTCGGTGTGCGTCGCGGCCTCGTCGACCGGATCATCAATGGCGGTGACCGTGATGGTCTGCGCGGTCATCCAGTTGGCCGACGTGAAGGTGACGGACGCCGAGGCGAGCGTCGCCTGCAGACCGAGTGAGGCGAGGTCGATCACGACGTTAGCGGTGGGCTCGCTGCCGAGCGCGATCGTGTAGGTCGCGGTGGCGCCACCCTCGGCGATCGTCAGGGGACCCGGAGCGATGGGCGTGAGGATGACGGAGGCCGTGTCGTCGTCGGTAATGGCGATCGACTGGTTCGGCACGAGCATCCCCGTGTACTTCACGTCCGGGCTCGTCACCAGGTGGCTGACGACCGTCGTATGCGGGCCCTCGGCGATGGCGTCCTGCACGAGCGTGACGGTCACCGTCTTGGGGATGTTCCAGTTCGTGTTGTCGAACGTGACTGTGGTCGGCAGCGCATCGCCGTCGGCGTCGTCGGTGAGCGCGATGGTCACGAGGCCGGTCGGCTGCGACGTGAGCGAGATGTCGTAGTTGACGGTCGTGCCCTCAGGCCCGGCGAGGCCCACGGTCGGCGCCACCAACACGCCTGCGGTGTCGTTGTCGGTGATGGCGACGTCGACTGGGGCGATTGTGAGCGTTCCGGCACCATAGAATGGATCGACGCTCGTCGTGTCGTGCGTGATCTGCGCAGTGTGGGGGCCCTCGTCAACGAAGTCGTCCACTGCAGAGAGGGTCACGGTCTGCGGCACGTTCCAGTTGCCAGCGGTGAAGGTGAGCGCCGGGATGGCAACGAGCTGCCCCCCGATGCTCGCGAATGTGACATCTACGCTCGCCGTCGGCTGGGTATCCAAGGCCGCAGTGTAGGTGTCGCCAGCGCCACCCTCTGTTGCGGTTGCGTTGGTCTTGGAGAGCGTCACTCCCGGGATGTCGTTGTCGGTGATCGTCGCAGTGACGTTGCTGATGGCCGCTATGGCATTGAAGTTGACGTCGAGGCTCGTGGTGGTGTGCGTGATAATGCCCGTGTGCGTCGGCTCCACGACCAGGTCGTCGACGGCGTTGACGGTCACCGTTTGTGCGATGTTCCAGTTCGTGTTGTTGAACACGAGTGACGGCGTGCTCGCGCCGACCTGCGCGTCGGGCATCAGGTTGACAGTGACTGGGGCGCCTGGCTCTGCGGTGAGCACCACGGTATAGGTAGCCGTGGCGCCACCCTCGGTCACTGCAACCGCGGCCGGGGTGATCGTCACGCCGGCGACGTCGTCATCGGTGATGTTCGCGGTCACGTTGCCCACGATCACGGCGGAGTAGTTCGGGTCAGCCGAGGTCACCGTGTGCGTGAATACCTGCGTGTGCGCGCCTTCGACAAGGAAGTCTGGCGTTGCCGTGATGGTCGCCGACTGCGGCGTCGCCCAATTCACGCTCGTGAAGGTGAGCATCGCCGGCACTGATGTGGCCTGTAGGCCGCCGTTGACGGCGATCTGCACATCTGCGGTCGGCTGCGAGGTGAGCACGAAGGCGTAGCTATCAGTCGCGCCGGCCTCGGTGACGTCCGTGCTGCCGGCGGTCTCAGTGACGGTGATACCGGCGGTGTCGTTGTCGGTCACGGTAGCAGCGACGTCATCGGTGAGAATATTGTTATACGCGGTGTCGAGCACGCTCGTCGTCGTGGTCACGACCAGCGCGGGATGCGTGGCCGCCTCGTCGATCGGATCGTCGATGGCCTTGACGGTCACGGTCTGAGGCGCGGCCCAGTTCACGGAGGTGAAGGTGAGCGACGCCGGCGTGGCGGCGGTCTGGCCGTCAGGTGTGGTCAGGGCTACGACCACGTCGCCAGCAGGCTGCGTTGCGAGTACAACCGTGAATGTTGCGCCAACGAGCGGCGTCGCTTCGTCCACGGACAGGCCTGTGATCGGAGTCACGGTGACGGCAGCAGTGTCGTTGTCGGTGATGTCGACCGACTGGTCAGCAATAGCTAGGCCCGTGTAGTGCGCGTCCGCGCTCGCTGCGCTGTGCGTCACATGCACGTTGTGCGTGTTCGCCTCGTCGATCGGATCGTCGACGGCGGTGACGGTGACCGTCTGCACAACGTTCCACACGCCCGGCGCAAAGGTGAGCGTCGGCGAGCTCAGGGTGAGCTGGCCGGCCGGCGGGGTGAGGGTGACCGTCACAGGAGCAGTCGGCTCGCTCGTGAGCACCACGTCATACGTAGCGGTGGTCGCGCCGGCCTCGCTCACGGCGATGGCGGTCGCGCCCGGCGCAATCGTCACTCCGGCAGTGTCGTTGTCAGTGATGGTAACGGGGATGTCGAGCAGCGGAGCGAACGCGTTGTAGACCAGATCCGCGCTGGTCGCGTTCATGTCCACCAGACCGGCGTGCGTGCCGGGTGTCTCATCGATCGCATCATCGATGGCATTCACCGTGATGGTCTGCGGGGTTGCCCAGTTCGCGGAGGTAAACACGAGGGGCGCGCCGGCAGCGACCTGGGTGCCGATCATCGTGATCGTCACGTCGGACGTTGGCTGCGTGTCGAGCACGACGGTGTAGGTGTCGCCGGCCCCACCCTCGGTCGCCGTGAGCGATGCCTTGCTCACGGTGATGCCCGGGATGTCGTTGTCGGTGATGTCCATCGGTACCGACGCCACGGTCAATGCGCCACCGTAGTTGGTGTCCACGCTCGAGGAGGCGTGCGTGATGGTGCGGGTGTGCGTCGGCGTCTCGGTGATGGGATCGTCGATCGCGCCGAACGTCACCGTCTGGTTGGTCATCCAGTTGGTGGAGTTGAACACGAGGCTTGCCGGCGTGGCACTCACGTCGCTCGGGATGGTCAAGGTCACGGTCACGTCGGCCGTCGGCTGCGTGTCGAGCTTCACCTGGTAGGTGCTCGTCACGCCTGGAGCCGGGGTGTCCTCGGAGAAGGTGTACGGACCCGTCTGGGTCACCGTTACGCCAGCGGTGTCGTTGTCTGTGATCGCGACGGCGACAGGCGCAGCAGTGGTCACGCTCGCCCACAGCGGGTCCGGGCTGGCGACGGTGTGGGTGATGCCTCCGGCGTGCGGCGACGCCTCATCGATCGGGTCGTCCACGGCCGTCACCGTGACGGTCTGCACGGTATTCCAGTTGGCGTTGGTGAAGGTGAGGGTCATCGGCGAAGCGGTGACCTGCGCGTCGGGCACGACGGTGACCACGACGTTGCCGGTGGGCTGCGCGCCGAGCGTGATGGTGTACGTGTCGGTTGCGCCACCCTCGGTGACGGCCGTGTCCGGCCCGGTCTGCGCGACGACCACGCTCGGCACGTCGTTGTCGGTCACGTCGACGTTCTTGTCCGCGAGGATCATGCCCGCGTATGCCAGGTCGGTGCTCGTCACCGAGTGCGCGACCTTGCCCGGGTGCGTCGCGGCCTCGACGAGCGCGTCATCGACGGCGGTGACGGTCACCGTCTGCGGCGTCGCCCAGTTCACTGTGGTGAAGACGAGATCTGCGCCGACCGTGACCTGCGAGTCCTCTGCGAGGCTCACTGTGACCGGCCCAGAGGGCTGCGTGTCGAGCTTGATCGTGTACGTATCGCTCGTCGGACCCGTCTCGTTCACGGCCGCCACACCCGGCGAGATGGTGATGCCGGCGGTATCGTTGTCGGTGATGGCCACGTTCACGGGGCCGGCGATGAGCGGCGAGTAGAGCGGATCGGCTGTGGTCGTGGCCATCGAGACCACACCGGTGTGCGGCGACGCCTCGTCGATCGGGTCGTCCACGGCGGTGACGGTGACGATCTGCGGTGTGGCCCAGTTGACGGAGGTGAACACGAGCGGTCCACCGGCGGTGATAACTTGCGCATCGGACGTGACGGCGAGCGAGACGTTCGCCGTCGGCTGCGACGTGAGGCGGACACTGTACGTATCGCTCGTCGCGCCCGTCTCGTCGACGGCCACGGTCCCAAGCGTGTCCACCGTGAATCCGGAGACGTCGTTGTCAGTGATGGCCACGCTCTGCGGCGCGAGGGTCCAGTTGTTATACGTGGCGTCGGCGCTCGTCACGACATGCGTGATGGTGCCCGTATGCGGGTCCGGGACCTCGTCCACGTCGTCGTTCGTCGCCACGATGTTCACCGTCTGTGCGACGTTCCAGCTCGCGGCCGTGAAGGTGAGCGTGGTGATGGTGTTCAACTGCGTGCCGGTGGTGAAAGCGACGAGCACGTCGGCCGTCGGCTGCGTGTCGAGCACGACGGTGTACGAGGAGCCGGCGCCGCCCTCGGTTGCAGTGAGGCCACTCGTTGGCGTGACGGTGATACCGGGGATGTCGTTGTCGACCACGGGCACGACCACGGACGGGATCACGATGAGCGTGTAGAACACGTCGGCTGTCGAGACCGTCAGAGCGCTCGTGGTCGTGTCGATGGGCTCGGTGATGAGGTCGTCGATCGCCGTCACGGTGACGATTTGTGGGCTGGCCCAGTTCACCGTGGTGAAGTTGAGCGCAGCAGGGGTCGACGTGCCGTCGGAGTCGCCAGCCACGTTGATCGTCACAGGCCCGGACGGCTGCGTATTGAGCTTTACCGTGTACGTCACACTCGTCGTGCCGGCCTCGCTTACGGACGGACCCGAGATCGGAGTCACGGTCACGCCCGCCACGTCGTTGTCGTGCACCACTACGGAGACCGGCACGGCGGTCACGGCGCCCCAGAGCGGATCGGCGCTCGTCACTGCATGCGTGATTGGCGCGGCCATCGGGTCGGCCTCGTCGATATCGTCGTTCACGGCCGTGACGGTGACCGTTTGCGGTGTGGCCCAGTTCGCGTTGGTGAACGTGAAGACAGTCGCACTCGTGGTGACCTGCGGATCAACCGTAAGCGTCACGACGACATTCACGGACGGTTGCCGGTCGAGCACGATCGTGTAGGTGTCCGTGGCGCCACCCTCGGTGACATCCGTGTCCGGACCGGTCTGCGCGACGGTCACGCCCGGCGTGTCATTGTCGGTGATGTCGGCAACCTTGTCGACCAGCGTGATAGCGCCGTAGCCGATATCCGCGCTGGTCACTGCCATGGCGACGTTGCCAGCGTGCGGCGACGGCTCGACGAGCGCGTCGTTCACAGCTGTAACGGTGACCGTTTGCGGGGTCGCCCAGTTGATCGGGGTGAAGACCAGATCCGCTCCCACGCTGACCTGGGCGTCCTCGGTGAGCGCGATGTTGACATTGGCGGACGGCTGCGTGGTGAGCACCACGGTGTACGTGGCATTTGTCGGACCGGTTTCATTGATCGCAATCGGACCCGGCGAGACCGTGATTCCCGCCGTGTCGTTGTCCGTCACCGTCGGGACCACTGCCGTGGGCACGATCGGCGAGTAGAGCGGATCGGTACTCGTCACCGTGAAGGACACGAGACCCGGATGCGTCGCTGCCTCGTCGAAGGGATCGTCCACGGCAGTGACCGTGACAATCTGCGGCACGTTCCAGTTAGCGGCGGTGAACAGCAGCGGCCCGGCGGAGGTGGTGACCTGGGCGTTGGGAACGAGCGCGATGCTCACGTTGGCGATCGGTTCAGAGGTGAGCACGACGTTGAACGTGTCGCCCGTCGGGCCCGTCTCGTCGACATCGACGGTACCGAGCGTGTCAACGGTGATACCTGCCGTATCGTTGTCGGTGATCGCGACCGACTGGTTCGCGATTGGGATCGCGACGTAGATCGGGTCGCCGGTCACGGTGTGGGTGATCGTGCCGGTATGCGCGCCCTCGGCGATGGAGTCATTCTTCGCTACCACATTCACGGTCTGCGGCGTTGCCCAGTTCACCGACGTGAACGTCAGTGCGGTGAGCGGATCGATCTGCGTACCCACACCAAATGTGATGATCGTATCCACCGTCGGCTGCGTGTCCAGCTTGATGGTGTACGAGGAGCCTGTACCACCTTCAGTCGCGGTCAGCCCCGTGAGCGGCGTGACGGTAATCCCGGGGATGTCGTTGTCGGTAACGGCGGCGACCTGCGGTGCGATGGCCAGCACGTTGTACGTCAGATCCGCACTCGTGACGGTGTGCGAGATCGTCGCGGTGTGCGCATTCTCGGTGATTGCGTCATCGACGGCGGTAATCGTCACGGTCTGCGGAGTCGCCC
>Ga0105047_10010123_pt1 | contig 15434 bp, 8 predicted proteins | sample MAT04_FD_78384 | JGI IMG/M metagenome (GOLD analysis project Ga0105047, IMG submission 78384) | Freshwater microbial communities from Lake Fryxell liftoff mats and glacier meltwater in Antarctica - MAT-04 (megahit assembly) | ecosystem: Environmental > Aquatic > Freshwater > Ice > Liftoff... | reverse complement strand
GCGGCGAAGACCCCAGCCCAGCCCCGGGCGCCCAGCAACAGGCCGCGCTTCTGCTGCAGGCCGCTGGCCGAAGGAAGCACCGTGCTCATGCCTCGGCACTCCGGCCCTTGATCGCAAAGAGCCCCTGCGGCCGCTTCTGGATGAACACCACGATGAACACCAGCACCATGATCTTGGCCAGCACTGCGCCAGCCCAGTCTTCCAGCAGCTTGTTCAGGATGCCCAGGCCGAGCGCGGCGTACACCGTGCCGGCGAGTTGGCCCACACCGCCCAGCACCACCACCATGAAGCTGTCGACGATGTAGCCCTGGCCGAGATCGGGCCCCACATTGCCCACCTGGCTGAGCGCACAGCCGGCCAGGCCGGCGATGCCCGCGCCCAGGCTGAAGGCCAGCATGTCGATGCGCGCGGTGTTGACGCCCACGCAGCTGGCCATGCGCCGGTTCTGGGTAACACCGCGCACGAACAGGCCCAGCCGTGTCTTGCCGATCAACGCAGCCACGCCCACCAGCACCAGCACCGCGAACACCAGGATCGCCAGCCGGTTGTAGGGCAGCACCAGGTTGGGCAGCACCTGCACGCCGCCGCTCATCCACGACGGGTTTTCCACGCCCACGTTCTGCGCGCCGAAGAGCGAGCGCACCGATTGCATCAGCACCAGGCTGATGCCCCAGGTGGCCAACAGGGTTTCCAGGGGCCGGCCGTAGAGCCAGCGGATCACCGTGCGCTCCAGCACCGCACCCACCAGGGCACTGGCGAGAAAGGCGGCCGGGATGGCCAGCAGGATGTACCAGTCGAACCACGCCGGCAGGTACTGCCTGAACAGGTTCTGTACCAGGTAGGTGGCATAGGCGCCGATCATCATCAGCTCGCCATGGGCCATGTTGATCACGCCCATCAGCCCGTAGGTGATGGCCAGGCCCAGCGCAACCAGCAGCAGGATGCTGCCCAGGCTGGCGCCTGTGAACAGCAGGCCCAGGCGTTCACCCCAGGCCAGCTGACCCTGCACGCTGTCGATGGCGGCCTGGATGGCGGCCTTGACCTTGGGGTCTTGTTCAGTGGCGAGCCGTTCCAGCAACAACGAACGTGTGGTCGGCGAGCTGCTGCCCGACAGTGCGGCCGCTGCAGCGGCGCGTTTGGTCGGGTCGGCCGACGAGATCAGCACCGCCGCGCGCAGCAGTTCCAGGCGGGCCTTCAGGTCGGCATCGGTCTCGGCTGCGGCGGCCTTGTCGATCAACGGCAGCTTGCCCTCGTCGACATCGCCCTTCAGCTCGGCAATCGCCGCGCGGCGCACCGCCACGTCGGGCGACACCAGCTTGAGCACGGCCACCGCCGCTTCCAGCTCGCGGCGCATGCGGTTGTTGTTGACCACGTCCTCGGCGTCGGCCGGCAGCGTGGCCGCCGCGCCGCTGGCGGCTTCCACCACCTTGTCGCCCTGCACGATGAAGGCCTTGCCACCGGCGGTCTTCACCGTGTCGTCGAGCATGGCCTGGATGAACGGCGCCAGCGCCACATCGGCAGCGGCCACCACCTCATTGAGCGCCGCCACCCGCTCGTCGCTGTCACCCGCAGCAATGCGGCCGGCCTGCTCCGGGGTCAAGGCCCAAGCATTGCAGGCGCTGAGCAATGCAATCAGGAGAATCAGACGACGAAGCACAGGCAAGCCCGGTCAGAAACTGAGGCCGGCTGCGGCCAAGCCGCAGCCGCCGAACCAAGCGCACGCCGCGGAACCGGCTTTGCCGGGCCGCTGGCGTACCCTGCGGGCCGCGCCGGGCCAGAGGCCCGACTCCTCGCCAGGCATGGAAGGTCCACTTGACCTTCCATGTCCGGGCTCAGCCCCCCAGCAGGGGGGAGCGCCGCAGGCGCTGCGGGGGGAGTTACTTTTTCTCGACCACGTTCTTCTTGCCCTTGTTCTCGGCGATGAAGTCGCTCCAGGGGTCGGCCACGACCGGGCCCTTGGTCTTCCACACCACGTTGAACTGGCCATCGGCCTTGATCTCGCCGATGAACACCGGCTTGTGCAGGTGGTGGTTCTCCTTGTCCATGGTGGACATGAAACCGCCCGGCGCCGGGAAGGTCTGGCCGGCCATCGCGGCGATCACCTTGTCGGTGTCGGTGCTCTTGGCCTTTTCCACCGCCTGCTTCCACATCATGATGCCGATGTAGGTGGCCTCCATCGGGTCATTGGTGATGGGCTTGTCCTTGTGGCCGGGGATGTTCTTGGCCTTGGCGTAGTCGCTCCACTTCTTCACGAACTCGGTGTTGGCCGGGCTCTTGATCGACATGAAGTAGTTCCAGGCCGCCAGGTGGCCCACCAGCGGCTTGGTGTCCACGCCGCGCAGTTCTTCCTCACCCACGCTGAAGGCCACCACCGGCACGTCGGTCGCCTTCAGGCCCTGGTTGCCCAGTTCCTTGTAGAACGGCACGTTGCTGTCGCCGTTGATGGTGGAGACCACCGCAGTCTTCTTGCCTTCGGAGGCGAACTTCTTGATCTTGGCGATGATGCCCTGGTAATCGGAGTGGCCGAACGGGGTGTACTCCTCCATGATGTCGGCATCGGCCACGCCCTTGGCCTTCAGGAACGAGCGCAGGATCTTGTTGGTGGTGCGCGGGTACACGTAGTCGGTGCCCAGCAGCACCCAGCGCTTGGCGCTGCCGCCGTCCTTGCTCATCAGGTATTCCACCGCCGGAATTGCCTGCTGGTTGGGCGCGGCGCCGGTGTAGAACACGTTCTTGCTGAGCTCTTCACCCTCGTACTGCACCGGGTAGAACAGCAGGCTGTTCAGCTCTTCGAACACCGGCAGCACGCTCTTGCGGCTGACGCTGGTCCAGCAACCGAAGGTGACGGCCACCTTGTCCTTGCTGATCAGCTGGCGCGCCTTCTCGGCGAACAGCGGCCAATTCGATGCCGGGTCGACCACCACCGGCTCCAGTTTCTTGCCCAGCACGCCGCCCTTGGCGTTGATCTCTTCGATCGCCATCAGCACGGTGTCTTTCAGCACCGTCTCCGAGATGGCCATGGTGCCCGACAGCGAGTGCAGCACGCCCACCTTGATGGTGTCCTGCGCGAAGGCGGGCACTGCGTACAGGCTGGCGCCGACGGCGACGGCCGACAAGGCGGCGGAAAAGTGGCGGCGGGTGGTTGACATGTTGGCTTGGCTCCTGGTGGGCAGACTGCCCCGTTGATTGGACAGAAGCAGTTTGAGTGCCGGCCGGCATTCGGGCCATACGACACATGTCGTAGGCGCGCACCGCTGCCGTTGCTGCGCTCCAGCACGGAACAGACCGCCTGCGGCCCTGCTGCTCCGGTGATGGCCGCACCCGAGGCCGACCCACACTGGTCGCAGCCCATGAGAAATCCCATGTCCACCCGTTGGCGCGCCGGTCTGGCCGCTGCACTGGCCTGCGCCGGCGCGGCCTGCGCGGCCGCGGAGCTCAACACCACTGAACTGATCTGGCTGAAGGCCGCCGCCCCGGTACTGGCCTTTGCCCGCGCCGAGAAGCTGCCGCTGAAAGTGCTGGTGCAGCCGCAGGACACGCCCGGGCAGACACCGATCGGCATGGCCTTCATCGAGGGCAACTGTGTGCTGGTGCTGTCGATGCGCGGCAACCCCGAAGCCCAGGCCACGCTGGACCGCATGCCCCCGGGGCTGCGGGGCCCGGTGGTGGAGGCCATCACCGCCCATGAGCTGGGCCACTGCTGGCGCCACCTGCGCCAGACCTGGGGCACGCTGCCGGCCGGGCTGGTGGATCTGTCGGGCTTCAGCCAGGTGACGGCCGAGCAGGAGGTGCTGCTCAAGGACATGTGGCGCACCCGCCGCGAGGAAGGCTTTGCCGACCTGGTGGGCCTGGCCTGGACACTGCAGCAGCACCCGCAGCACTACGCCGAGGTGCATGCCTGGTACACGCGTGAACGGGCCGATCAGGCAGTGGACACCGGCCCGCACGACACCCGGGTGTGGATCCGCCTGGCGCAGGACACCGCCGCCTTCGGCCGTGCTGGGTCGGTGTTCGAGCGGGTCGACGCGCTGTGGCAAGCCGGCCTGGTCGCCGGCTTCTGAGGTTCGGCCGGCAGCGCGGCAGCCGGCCGCCGCGCCACAATGGCTGGCGTCGGCAGCTTGCAGACCAGGTGGATGCCGACGCCGACTCATCAACCGCAGCCACCGGGCCGGACCCGGCGGACCACAGACACGCCCATGAACCAGCCCCCCATGCTCGAAACCCTCACGCAGTCCAAGATCCACCTGGTCGGCGGCGAGAAAGGTGGCGTCGGCAAGTCGATGGTGGCGCGCCTGCTGGCGCAGTACTTCATCGACCATGCCATGCCCTTCGTCGGCTACGACACCGACCGCTCGCATGGCGCGCTGCTGCGCTACTACACCGGCTATGCCTCGCCGGTGCTGGCCGACCGCTACGAGGCACTCGACGCCATCGTCGAGAGCGCGGCCGAGCAGCCCGGCCGCCGCGTGCTGGTCGACCTGGCCGCGCAGACCCACGCACCGCTGGTGAAGTGGATGGACGAGTCGGGCGTGCTCGACCTGGCCGAGTTGAACGGCATGGCCATCCACTACTGGCATGTGATGGACTCCGGCCGCGATTCGGTCGACCTGCTGGCGCGGCTGCTCGACCAGTTCGGCGCCCGGCTGCGCTATGTGCTGGTGAAGAACCAGCTGCGCGGCGACGACTTCAGCCAGGTGGAGAAGAGCGGTGAGCAGGCCCGCGCCGTGGCCTTCGGCGCGCGGGTCATCACGCTGAAGCATCTGCACGACCCGGTGGTGCAGAAGATCGACGCGGCCAACGCCAGCTTCTGGGCGGCCAGGAACGTCACCGACAAGAGCGGCCCCGGCCTGGGCATGATGGAGCGCCAGCGCCTGAAGATGTGGCTGGCGCACGCCATGGCCGAGATCGACAAAGTGCAGGTCTGAGAGAGCCCCCAGACCTGCCGCTTCGCGTCAGGCCCCCCGAGGGGGATGAGGTAACTTGGGAGCGGCCCGGCGTTTCCTCATGAGTTTCAGGGCAGCCCTCAGCCGCGCGCGCCGCCCAAGCCCGGCACGCGGGCCAGCACCAGCGCGGCGGCGGCGGTGCGGGTCTCCACGCCCAGCTTGGGCAGGATGTGCTCCATGTGCTTGGTGACGGTGCGCGGGCTCGCGCCCAGGATGTCGCCGACGTCGCGGTTGGTCTTGCCCTTGGACACCCAGTAGAGCACCTCGGCCTCGCGCGCAGTGAGCCTGAACTGCGCCATCAGTGATTCCAGCAACGCGGCGTCGTTGGCCTCGCTGGCCACCACCAGCCACTCGGCCTCGTCGGGGTCGCTGCCGTCGTCGTCGACGGCGCGCTCGGCCAGCTCGCCTGTCATCGCATGCAGTGCCAGCGTCAGGCGGCGGCCGCCCCGGGCGCAGACCAGGGGCTGCGGCAGCGCGCCGCGGGCCACGCCCGCCACCTGGGCGCGCAGCCAGTCGATCAGCGGCACCGGCGCAGCGCTGCCCTCGCTGCCGAAATGGTCGCGCAGCAGGCTGCGCGCCAGCGCGGTCTGCCACAACAGGCGGCCGTCACCCGCCCGCACCACCAGCGTGGCATGGCCGAAGGCGTCCAGCGCGTTGCGGGCCTGGCGCTGCTGCCGCGCGGCCTGGGTGTGCACGGCGATGCGCGCCAGCACCTCGCGCGGCTGGATCGGCTTGGTGACGTAGTCGACCCCGCCGGCGCTGAAGGCCGCCACCACATGTTCGGTTTCGGTCAGCGCCGTCATGAAGACGATGGGGATGGCGGCCGTGCCCGGCTCGGCCTTGAGCCGGCGCGCCACCTCGAAGCCGTCCATGCCGGGCATCAGTGCATCGAGCAGCACGATGGCCGGGCGCGCCTGCCGGGCCCGGGCGATGGCGCTGGGGCCGTCGGTGGCCACCAGCACGGTGTAGCCGGCCTCGTCCAGCGCGTCGTGCAGCAGGCTCAGGTTGTCGGGCAGGTCGTCGACGATCAGCACCACTTCGCCGGCCGCATGGGCCAGCGGGGCGGGCGGGGTCAGCGGCGGCGGCAGCGGCAGCAGTTCAGGCGGCATCGGGCAAGGAGGCAGGCGGGGCCGGCTGGGCTGTCGGCGGTGGTGTGGCGGCCATGTCGGGGCCGGGATCGGGGCCGGGGTGGGCCAGCGCGGATTGGATCAGATGCGCCATGGTGTCGAGCTGGAAGTTGCGCGCCAGGCCGCGCAGCCGGTCGAGGAAGGCGGTGCTGGCGGGGTGCTCGGTGGCCAGCGCGTCCAGCTTTTTCTGGATGCCGCGCAGGTAGCCCAGCCGCACCAGTTCGTCCAGCGCGCGCAGTGCATCGGCCGGTGGTGCCACCAGCGACAGCGCGCCGGCCTGGTTGTCGGCGGCGGGCGGGCCGGCCGGTTCGTCCACCCACTGCAGCGCCAGCCGCCGCTGCAGCCAGCCCAGCAGTTCGGCCATGCGCAGCGGCTTGACGAGGAAATCTGCCGGCGTGATGCCCAGGTCGTTCTCCAGCCCCTTGTCGAAGGCGTTGGCCGAGACGATGGCCGCCGGCGCGCTGCTGAGGCCCTGGGCGCGCAGGCGGCGCAGCGTGGTCCAGCCGTCGATGCCGGGCATGGCCAGGTCGAGGAAGATGGCGTGCACCGGCGCACTGGCGGGCTGCGCGGCCAGCAGCGCCAGCGCGGCCTCGCCGGATCCGGCCTGCAGCAGGCTGAAGCCCAGCGGCACCAGCCGGTCGGCCAGCAGGCGGCGGTCGGCTTCCTCGTTGTCGACCACCAGCAGGCGCAGCCGCTGCCCGGCATAGCCGGTGTGGCGCAGCAGCGCCGGCCGCTCGCGCTGGCTGGCGCGGGCCTGCAGCTCGGGCAGGTACAGCAGCACGGTGAAGCAGCTGCCCTGCCCCGGCGTGCTGCGCACGCTGAGCTCGCCACCCATCAGGCCGGTGAGCATGCGCGAGATGGTCAGCCCCAGGCCGGTGCCGGTGCTGGCATTGCCGCCGGCAGCGGTGCCGCGCACGAAGGGCTCGAAGACCTGCGCCAGCTCGGCCTCGCCCATGCCCGGGCCGGTGTCCTGCACCTCGAAGCGCGCCATCTCGCGGCTGTAGTCGACCCGGAAGCTGACCTGCCCGCTGCGGGTGAACTTCACCGCATTGCCCAGCAGGTTGATGAGGATCTGGCGCAGCCGCTTTTCATCAGCGCGCACCAGTTCGGGCAGCGTGCCGCTGCGGCTGTGGACAAAGCGCAGGCCGCGCTCGGCCGCCTGCGGCTCGAACAGGCGCACCAGTTCGTCCACCGCGTCGGCAAAGTGCATCGGGCCCGGCTCCAGCGCCAGGCGGCCGCTCTCGATGCGGGCGATGTCCAGCGTGCCCTCGATCAGGCTCAGCAGGTGGTCGCCGCCGCGGCGGATGACCTGCACCGCACCGCGCCGGTGCGCCGGGATGGCGGGGTCGTCCTCCAGCAACTGGGCATAGCCCAGGATGCCGTTCAGCGGCGTGCGCAGCTCATGGCTGATGGCGGTGATGTAGCGGCTCTTGGCCTGGTTGGCCGCGTCGGCCTGGCCGATCGCCTGCTGCAGCTGGATGTCGGTGCGCTGGTGCGACTCGACCTCGTCGCGCAGCGCGGCGGCCTGCCGCTCCAGCACCAGGGCCTGCTCGCGCAGCGCCACCGCCTGTTCATTCAGCGCCTGGGTCTGGCGGCGGGCCTCCCGTTGCGCCAGCGCACGGCCGCGCTGGGCCAGCACCGCCCACCAGGCCACCATGCCGGCGATCAGCAGCAGCACCGCGAAGGCCTGGCCGAAGCCGGTGCGCAGCAGCGGCGCCACCGCTGCGGCGCTGACCGCGTCCAGGCTGCCCAGCGAGCGCAGGCCCAGCAGATAGAGCGCACCGAACAGCAGCGCCAGGCCCGGCACCACGGCGACCATCAGCAGCAGGTAGGCCGACAGGCCGCCCTCCAGATGGGGCGCCATGCGTGCCGGCAGCAGGCGCTGCAGCAGCCGCAGCCATTGCTCGGACAGGCGGGCCTGCGGCTTGCAGAGGTCGTCGCAGCGGGCGTCGAGGGTGCAGCACAGCGAGCAGATCAGGCCGCCGTAGGCCGGGCAGGCGGCCATGTCCTCGGGCTCGTAGTCGCCCTCGCAGATGCTGCAGCGGCGCAGCACCTGGCGGCCGAGGTAGGGGCCGTGGCGGGCCGCATCGTCGGCCTCCAGCTGCTGCGCGGCCACGGTGCGGCGCGCCAGGTAGTAGCGCCCGCCGGTGGCCCAGGCGATCAGCGGCGACGTGACCATCGCCACCACCAGCGCGATCATGGCCGACCAGGCCTGGGCCATCGGGCCGAAGGCACCCAGGTGGGCAGCGATGCTCAGCACCGAGGCGATGCCCATGGCGCCCACGCCCACCGGGTTGACGTCGTACAGATGGGCGCGGCGGAACTCGATGCCCTTGGGGCTGAGCCCCAGCGGCTTGTTGATCACCAGGTCGGCCACCACCGCCATGATCCAGGCGATGGCGATGTTGCTGTAGAGCCCCAGCACATGGCCCAGCGCCTGGAACACGTTCAGCTCCATCAGCACCAGGGCGATCAGGGTGTTGAACACCATCCAGACCACCCGGCCGGGGTGGCTGTGGGTGAGGCGTGAAAAGAAGTTGCTCCAGGCCAGGCTGCCGGCATAGGCGTTGGTGACGTTGATCTTGAGCTGGCTCACCACCACGAACAGCGCGGTGGCCGCCACCGCCCAGCCATAGTGCGGGAACACGTACTCCCAGGCCGCCAGGTACATCTGGTTGGGGTCGACCGCGCGCTCGGGCGGCACCATGTGGGCCAGCACCAGGTAGCACAGCATCACGCCGGCCAGCATCTTCAGCACGCCCATCACCACCCAGCCAGGCCCGCCCAGCAGCGTGCCCATCCACCAGCGGCCGGCGTGGCCGGGCTGCTTCTCGGGCATGAAGCGCAGGTAGTCGGCCTGCTCGCCCATCTGGGTGATCAGCGCGATGCCCACGGTGAGCGCCGCGCCGAAGCCCAGCAGGCCGAAGCCCGGGTGCAGGCCGTCCTGCCCGGCATAGCTGGTCAGGCCGCCGAGCTCAGCCGGCGCCTTGATCAGCACCACCGCCAGCGGCAGCACCAGCATGGCCAGCCACAGCGGCTGGGTCCACATCTGCAGGCGGCTGATGGCGGTGACGCCGTAGCTGACCAGCGGGATCACCACCAGCGAGCAGATCACATAGCCCCAGGCCGGCGGGATGTCGAAGGCCAGCTCCAGCGCGTAGGCCATCACCGCCGCCTCGAGCGCGAAGAAGATGAAGGTGAAGCTGGCGTAGATCAGGCTGGTGATGGTGCTGCCCAGGTAGCCGAAACCGGCGCCGCGGGTGAGCAGGTCCATGTCCACGCCGTAGCGGGCCGCGTAGATGCTGATCGGCAGCCCGGCCAGGAAGATGATCAGCCCGGTGGCCAGGATGGCCAGCGCCGCATTGGCAAAGCCGTACTGCAGCAGCAGCGTGGCGCCCACCGCCTCCAGGATCAGGAAGCTGGCAGCGCCGAAGGCGGTGTTGGCCACCCGCCATTCGCTCCACTTGCGAAAGGTGCGCGGCGTGAAGCGCAGCGCGTAGTCTTCCATCGTCTCGCGCGCCACCCAGCGGTTGTAGTCGCGCCGGAAGGTCACCACCTGCTGCGGTGGCGACGGCGTGGCATTGGGGGCGGGCGGGGTGGCCATGGCGGCGAGCAAGAAGCAAGAAACACACCGAGTCGGCACGGGCGGGTGGCGGGTGGACCGGCTGCTGCCACCCGGCCAGTCAGGTCGCGCCCGCCCGCCTGCCTGCCGGACGGGGTCAGCCCAGGCTGATGTGCAGTTGCCGCGCGCCGCTGGCCAGGCGCGCGCGCAGCACCGCTGCATCCACCCACACCCCGGCGGCGCGGTAGCGGTTGTGGCCCGGCTGCAGCGCCAGCGCTTCACCGTCCAGCGCCACCGCCAGCGGGCCATGGCCGCGCACGCCCACGCTGTAATGCACCTGCACCGCATGGCCGTAGAGCTGCAGCGCCACCACCAGGCCGTCCAGCGTGGCGGGCAGCACCGGGTCGATGCCCAGGCGGTGCTGCTGCTGCACCAGGCCCAGCAGCACTTGCCACACCAGGCGCAGCGCAATGCCCGCACCGCTGCTGTACACCCGCCAGCCGCCTTCCAGCACCACCGTGCCCTGGGCGATCTGCGCGTAGTGTTGCCAGGCCGTATCGCGGTCGGCAAAGGCGGCGTCCGAGCTGGAGTGGTAGCAGTTGCGCTGGCGCGGCGCAGCCTGCGGCACCAGGGCCTGCAGGCCGATCGGGTTGGCCAGGCGCAGCGCGTGCAGCAGGGCGTCGCCCCGGCCCAGCCGCCCCAGCGCCTCGGCCCAGCGCAGGTGGGCGTGGGTGTACATCAGGCCGATCTCGCGGCCGAAGTAGCTGGCGCTCTCGCCGCGCTGGAACAGCGCCATCGTGCCGCCGGTGTAGCGCAGCGGCCGGTCGAACAGGCGCAAGCCGTCGGGGCCGAGCAGGTGCTGCGCGATCAGCGCCCCATGTGCTTCGGCCTGTTCCGGGGTGAACAGCTCGTCGGCGATGGCATGCACCATGGCCAGCGCGCTGTGGTGGATGCCGGTGCGCGCATCGCGCGGGTGCAGCAGCAGGTCGGTCACCACACCGTCGGCGAATTCGGCATAGCCGGTGAGCACGCCGTCGACCAGCAGCAGGCGCTGGAAGTCGGCCGCCACCGCATCCGCCTGGGCGCTGAACGCTGCCGCCTCGGCGCTGCGGCCGATGTGCTGCCACGCCACAGCCAGGGCACGCAGCGTGCGGTGGTGCAGCGTCACCGTCCAGGCGCTGCACAGGTGCTCGCGCAGCGCCGGGTCGGCCGGCTGCAGCGCGTCGTTCCAGTCGCCATGGCCATAAGCGGCCAGGCAGGTGCCGGCGATGGTGCGGCGCTGCACCACGGCCAGCGCGCGCTGCACATGCGCCGCCATGGGCTGGAGGCCGGCCGTGCCGTGGAAAGGCAGCGCCTCGTCCAGCAGCGCGGCATCGCCGCTGGCCTGCAGGTATTCGGCCAGCGCCACCAGTGGCCAGAAGACGATGTCGCCGTGCGAATCGTCGGCGCGGATGTGGGCATCGCGCGGGTAGAACATGAACCACTGCGGCCAGTCGCCGTCGGCGTTCTGGGCACTGAACACCCGGCACAGCAGGTCGCGCAGCGCATCGTGGCGGCCCAGGGCCAGCAGCAGTTCGGCCGGGCCCTGGCAGACGTCGCGGGTGCCCCAGCCGCCGCCGGAGAACTGCTCCAGCCCGCGGGGCACCAGGTAGTGCACCAGCGCGTTCTGCGCCAGCCAGGGCAGCCACTCGGCGAGCTGTTCGACCGCCTGCCCGGCCGCATTGGCCGGCGTCTGCCAATGCAGCGCCGGCGGTTGCCGCCCGCCGCCCAGCACCGGCGGCTGGCCGCTGGTGTCGGCGATCAAGGTGCCGTGCAGGCGCAACTGCAGACTGCGCAGACCCTGGCCCTGCAGGCACAGGTAGGGCAGGCGCCGGCTACGGCCGTCGAGAAACAGCGCCTCGTCACCGCACACCACCAATGCCGCGCCGTCACTGCCGGCCTGCAGGCGCAGCCCGCCGGTTCCCAGGCGCCCGGCCAGTGCCCCGTCCGGCGCGGGCTGCACGGTGATGTCGATGCTGTGCCAGGCGCTGTCGGGGGCGGCGCTGTCCCGGGCGGCGCTGTCCCGGGCGGCGCTGTCGCTGTCAGTCCACAGCACCGGCCCTTCGGCCAGGCCGTCGTCGGCGCCGTCGGCGGAATTGAAGGCGATGTGCTGGCTCACCAGCACGGCCAGCGGCGCGCCTTCCAGGACCGACAAGCGCAGCCCCACGGCGGGGGCATCGGGCGCGGCATCGGCCTGCACCTGCAGCGTGTGGCCGGGCCGGTGGTAGATCCAGGTGGCCTGGGCCGGCGTCACACGCCAGGCCGACGGCAGATCGAGCAACTGCCAGCCGCTGCCTGCATCGACGAACAGCCGCAGCCCCAGCGCGCGGAACACGCCCAGGTGGCCGCGCTGGGTGGACAGGCAGCGGTTGGCGCTGGCATGGCCCTGGGTCAGGCTGGAATGGAACACGCCGGCCATCCACACCGTGCTGGCCACGGCGGTTTCATCGGGCGTCCAGTGGCTGCCGCTGCGCAGCAAGTGGCCGTGCGGGCGCAGCACCCGCAGCTCCTGCGCGCGGGTGACCACATGCGCCGTGCCGCCGGCAGCTGCGCCGTCATCGGCGCCCTCGACGTCGTCGTGGAAGAAGCCCAGCGGCGTGCCGTCGGCTGCGGTGTCCTCGTGGCGCCAGCCGCTGCCGAACCAGGCTTGCAACTGGCCGCGGTCGGGGTCGGCCGACGGCCACAGCGCCGCGCTGCTGAAGAGGTTGCGCGGGTCGTCGGCCGCGTCCCCGCTGTCTGACACGGCTGGCAACGCGGCTGGCGACACGGCTGGCAACGCGGCTGGCAACGCGGCTGGCGGCGCCGCCGGTGGCCGGGCCTCCGGCAGCGCCAGCACGGCGGCCAGGCCGTCGAGATCGGCCGCGCTGCTGGCCGCCGGATGGTGCGCCTGCAGCGCGCCGAAGAAGCCCCGCTGCTGCCGTGCGCCGGGCGCCAGGTCGAACGCCTGCTCCTGCAGCGCCGCCAGCGCATGTTCATGCTGCAGCCGCGCATCGGCCAGGGGCTGGTGCAGCAGACCGCTGGCGCAGCCGGCACGCGCCGCCCGGCCCAGCACTTGCAGCGCGTCGGTGGCATAGCGGCTGGCATGGCCCAGGCTGCCGCTCAGCAGCCAGGGCACCTGGCCGGCCACCGGCGCGTTCTGCCGCGTGGCCAGCAGCACGCCGTGCACCGGGTGCCGCAGCGGCTGGTGGTCCAGGTACTGGCTGACGTAGGCCTCGTTCAGCCGGATGGCGCTCCAGGGCGCCAGGGCCAGGTCCTGCAGGTAAACCAGATCCACCCGCAGCATGTCGGCGCCGGTATTGCGCAGGTCCACATGCCAGAACCAGGCATCGCCCTGCGCGGCCAGCACCAGTTCCACCCGCCAGGCCAGGCCCTGCCACAGGCCGGCCTGCCACACCCGCCCGCCCTGCGCATGCTGGCGGCCGGGCGCCGCCGGGCCGAGCAGCGGCACGGGGATGCAAGTGCCGTCGGCGTTGTGCAGGCGCAGCCAGATGTTGGCCGGCCCGGCCTCCAGCGGGCTGGCGGGGAACAGGTTCACAGTCAGCGCCTGCCAGCGCAGCGTGTGCAGCGCGCCGTGGGCCTGCAGCCGCGCCTGCAGGCGGCCGTCGGCCGACGACAGCAGACGGACAGGCGCAGCAGGGGCAACAGGCGTCATGGCGTGGAGCAGACGGGGCAAGGTGGCGGCAGACCGCCGCGCGCTGGTCGGCAATGTAAACGATTTCATCGATCGCCTGAAACAGCGAGGTCGGCGCACTGTTGGCGCACTGTTGGCGCACTGCTGGCGGCCAGATGCAAGCGCCAGCCTGACCCCAGGCTGCCGCCCGGTGCAGAGTGAACAGGCCCGCATTTACCCTGACCCCACGCGGCCGGGCACGCCTTACCATTCCATGAGAACGTTTCCACGACACTGCCCGCCAACGCCAACCACCTCGAACCATGCCCGACGCCAGCACCGTCTTCCCGCCCGGTTTCCTGTGGGGCGCGGCCACCTCGGCTTACCAGATCGAGGGCGCACCGCTGGCCGATGGCGCCGGGGTGAGCAACTGGCACCGCTTCAGCCACACACCCGGCCGGGTGGCCAACGGCGACACCGGCGACATGGCCTGCGACCACTACCGGCGCATGCCCGAAGACGTGGCGCTGATGCGCCAGCTGGGGCTGCAGGCCTACCGCTTCTCGGTGGCCTGGTCGCGGGTACTGCCCGAGGGGCGTGGGCGCATCAATGCCGCCGGCCTGGGCTTCTACGACCGGCTGGTCGACCAGCTGCTGGCCGCCGGCATCGCCCCGCTGCTGACGCTGCACCACTGGGACTGGCCCGCCTCGCTCGACGACCGTGGCGGCTGGCTCAACCCCGACAGCCCGCAGTGGTTTGCCGACTACGCCCAGGCGGTGGCGCGCGCGCTGGGCGACCGCGTGGCCAGCTGGGCCACGCTGAACGAGCCCTGGGTGATCACCGACGGCGGCTTCCTGCACGGCACGCTGGCGCCGGGCCACCGCAGCACTTACGAAGCCGCCATCGCCGCCCGCCATCTGATGGTGGCGCACGGCCTGGGGGTGCAGGCGCTGCGCGCCGCCGGCTGCCGCCAGGTCGGCCTGGTGGTCAACATCGAGCCCAAGGACCCGGCCAGCGACCGGCCGGACGACCTGGCCGCCTGCGTGCGCGCCGACGCCTACATGAACCGCCAGTTCCTCGACCCGGCCCTGCTCGGCCGCTGCCCGGCGCCGCTGCGCGAAGTGTTCGGCGAGGCCTGGGTGGACTGGCCGCAGGCCGACCTGGCCACGGCCAACCAGCCGCTGGACTGGCTGGGCATCAACTACTACACCCGCAGCGTGAACCGGCACGACGATGCCGCCTGGCCGGTGCGCGCCAGCCCGGTGCGCCAGCCCCAGGCCACCCACACCGAGACCGGCTGGGAGGTGCGCCCGGCCAGCCTGCTGGCCACGCTGCAGTGGGTGCAGGCGCAATACGGCGACATCCCGCTGTGGATCACCGAAAACGGCGCCGCCTTCTACGACCCGCCGGTGGCCCCGCCCGAAGGCGTGGACGACCCGCTGCGCACCGCCTACCTGCGCGGCCACCTGGGTGCGGTGGCAGATGCCATCCGCGCCGGGGTGGACGTGCGCGGCTACACGGCCTGGTCGCTGCTCGACAACCTGGAGTGGGCGCATGGCTACAGCAAGCGCTTCGGCCTGGTGCATGTGAACCTGGCCACCGGCCAGCGCACGCCCAAGGCCAGCGCACGCTGGTATGCCGACCTGATCGCCCGCCACGGAGCCGGGCTGTAGGCCGGCGGCACAGGGGCAGCACAGACCATGGCCACCACCATCAAGGACGTCGCGCGGGCCGCCGGGGTGTCGGTGGCCACCGTGTCGCGTGCGCTCAACGGCGCCGAGAACGTCACGCCCGAGACCCGCCAGCGGGTGCAGGCTGCGGCGGCGGAACTGCGCTTCACGCCATCGTCAGCGGCGCGCAGCCTGATCACCCGCCGCACCCACACCGTGGGCGCGCTGTTGCCCGACCTGTTCGGCGAATACTTCAGCGAATTGATCCGCGGCATCGACCTGAAGGCCCGCGCGCGCGGCCTGCACCTGCTGGTGAGCAGTTCACACGGCGACGCCAGCGAGGCGGCAGCGGCGCTGCGGGCGATGCACGGCCGGGTGGACGGCCTGCTGGTGATGACGCCGCACATCGACACCGCCGCACTGGCGGCCAACCTGCCGCATGGCCTGCCGGTGGTGCTGATCAACACCCGGCTGCCCGAGGAG
>Ga0105047_10010117_pt1 | contig 15440 bp, 11 predicted proteins | sample MAT04_FD_78384 | JGI IMG/M metagenome (GOLD analysis project Ga0105047, IMG submission 78384) | Freshwater microbial communities from Lake Fryxell liftoff mats and glacier meltwater in Antarctica - MAT-04 (megahit assembly) | ecosystem: Environmental > Aquatic > Freshwater > Ice > Liftoff... | reverse complement strand
CGTGCGCACCGCCGTATCCGAGCGTCGTGTGCTGATCGAGACCGTCGAGCGCCGCACCGGCCTCACCTGGGCCACGCGCCTCGGCCAGCTCCCGGTGGCCATGCTCGGCCTGGTGGCCATCGCCCCCGCCTGGTTGCTGGCCCGACGTCGACCGGCGGCCGACGACGTCACGGCGACAGCGGGTGGTGCAGCCGATAGGTCTGCCACGCCACCCACGAGCTGAGCAGCGTCGGCGGCACCATCACGCCGGCGCACAGGGCGCCATCGCCGGTGAACGTCACCCAGCCGATCAGGTAGAGCGTCACGTAGGCCAGGCCGCCGGCCACCGCCGCGGTCAGCGGCACAGCTCGGCCCGCGCCCCGCTCGAGGGCCCAGGCGGCGAGGGCACCGCCGACGATGATCACCACCGTGTCGGCGAACACGAGCGAGTCGAGCACCGCCGGCTGGAGCTCATCGAGCTCGAACAGCTCGCGCACGGCCGGCGCCCAGGCCATGGCCGCCCACCATGCCACGCCCACGAGGGCCTGCACCACCAGGTAGCCGGCCAGGAGGCGCTCGGTGCGAAGGTCGTTCACGGGGACGCCTCGCTCACAGCTCGACCACCACGGTGAACGGGCCGTCGTTGACGAGCTCGACGGCCATGTCGGCACCGAACACCCCGGTGGCCACGGGGGCGCCGAGCGCACGGAGCCGGTCGACGACGGCATCGACCAGCGGCTCGGCCACGTCGCCTGGCGCGGCCGCCAGCCACGACGGGCGCCGCCCCTTCGAGGTGTCGCCGTAGAGCGTGAACTGGCTGACGACGAGCATGCCGCCACCCACGTCGGCCACCGACAGGTTGGGCCGACCGTCGGCATCGTCGAAGATGCGCAGGTGCCAGAGCTTGTCGGCGAGCTGGCCGGCCCTCGCCACGTCGTCGTCGTGGGTGACCCCGACCAGCACGCACAGGCCGCCGTCGATGGCCCCCACCACGGCGCCGTCCACCGCGACCGACGCCCGGGTCACCCGCTGCACGACCGCCTTCACGGTGACGTCGGTGTCACGACGACGGCCGCACGCGGATGCCGTCGAGCACCTGGGCCTGCAGCGACGCCCACCACACGGCCGGCTCGGGCCAGCCCATGGCGGGCTGGGCCACGAGCAACGACGCGGCTCCGTGCACCGCGGCCCACACGTTGAGGGCCAAGACCAACGGGTCGACGTCGATCAGCGCACCAGCGTCGGTCCCGTCGCGCAGGTTGTCGATGAGCAGGGCGAAGCCGGGCGTGGTGGCCAGATCGGCCAGGGAGGCGACGCCGCCGCGGGCCGAGCGGTCGGTCATGAACAGGATGCGGTACTGCTCGGGGTTGGCGGCCGCCCACTCGAGGTAGGCCAGCGCCATGGCCGAGAGCCGTTCGATCGGGTCTTCGATGCCCTCGGTGGCGGCGATCATGTGGCCTTCGCTCTCGCCGAAGTCGCGCTGGCACACGGCCCACATCAACGAGGACTTGTCGGGGAAGTGCAGGTAGATCGACGGCGCCGTCCGCCCGATGCGCTCGGCCACCATGCGCACGCTGATCTTCGACTCGTCGCCGTGCTCGTCGAGCAGCGCGGCGGTGGCGTCGAGGATCTCCTCGTGCAGCAGCTCGCCGTCGCCACGCTTGGCCCGGTGGGGCCGCGCCGGCGCGGCAGCACCCGCCCCGGGGTCGGAGCGGGGGGTGCCGGTGTCGCCAGGTGCAGTGGTGATGATGGACCTCCGAGGCCCTCAGCGGCCGACCGGTTGGCGGTCGTCGCTCGTGGTCGGAACGGTAGTCGGCACGTCACGCAGGTCGACGGCCTCGAGGGCACGTTCGGCTGCACCTTCGCTCAGCCCGACCCGGTCATAGATGCGCCGCATCCACCGCGGTGCCCACCAGTTGGCGTCGCCGGCCAGGGCCATGAACGCCGGAACCAGCGTGCCACGTATGACGGTGGCGTCCATGAGCACGGCCAACGTCAGCCCGAGCCCGAACAGCTTGATGAACGACACCCCCGAGGTGGCGAAGGCCAGGAAGACCACCGAGATGAGGGCGGCGGCGGCGGTGATGATCCGCCCGGTGCGGGCCAGGCCCGCCGCCACCGAGGCCTGGTTGTCGCCGGTTCGGTCGTACTCCTCCTTGATGCGGGACAGGAGGAAGACCTCGTAGTCCATGCTCAGCCCGAAGGCGATGCAGAACATGAGCACCGGCGTGGTCGTGTCGAGCACCCCCGTGGCGGTGAAGCCGAGGGTGTCCGACAGGTTGCCGTCCTGGAAGATCCACACCATGGCCCCGAACGTGGCGCTCAGGCTCAGCATGTTCAGCACCAGGGCCTTGACCGGCACGAGCACGCTGCCGAACGAGAGGAACAGCAGCACGAAGGTGGCCAGCACGATGATGGCCAGCGCCCACGGGAGCCGGTCCGAAATGCCGGCCTTGAGATCGACGAGTTGGGCCGACTGGCCGCCGACGAGCATCTCGGCTGGTGCGGGCGTGGCCCGGACGGCGGCGATGAGATCTTCGCCTTCGGCCGACATGGGCTCGACCGCCGGGACCACGCTCAGCCAGGTCCCCGTGTCGGCCCCGCCGAAGAAGCGCTCGGGCAGCGGCGGCGACTCGAGCACCTGCACGCCGGCGACGTAGGTGCCCGTGCCGGCGTCGACGCGCGACACGCCCGGCGTGGCCGACAGGGTGAGGGCATAGGCGTCGAGGGCGTCGTCGGTCAGTGCCGTGGCGTCGGCCGTGGCCACGGTGACGGCGGCGGCCTCGTTCGAGGCGTAGTGCTCTCGGAGCTCATCGGACACCTGCCGGGACGACACGTCCTCGGGCAGCACCCGGTCGTCGGCCAACCCGAAGGCGATGTGGCGGAACGGGGCGCCGAGTACGAGCAGCAGCCCGACGACCACGATGATCACGGGGATCGGTCGGCGCATCACGCCCAGGGCGAGCCGCCGCCAGCCCTCGCCCGACCGGGCGTCGCGAGCGGCCCGGTGGGGCAGGGTCCAGCGATCGACCCGATCGCCCAGCATGGCCAGCACGGCGGGGAGCACGACGACGCTGCCCAGCACGGCCAGGGCCACCACCGGGATGCCGGCGTAGGCGAACGAGCGCAGGAAGGCGATGGGGAAGACCAACAGCGCGGCCAGCGACACGGCCACGGTCACGCCCGACAGGAACACCGACCGACCGGCCGTGGCCACGGTTCGCACGATCGCTTCGGAGCCGACCCGGCCGGCCGCCCGCTCCTCTCGGAACCTCGACACGACCAACAACGAGTAGTCGATGGCCAGGCCGAGCCCGAGCGCCGTGGTGAGGTTGAGGGCGAAGATCGACACGGTGGTCACCCCGGCCAGCACCTCGAGCACGAAGAAGGTGCCGACCACGGCGATGGCCCCGACCATGAGCGGGAGCAGGGCCGACACGACGCTGCGGAACACGAACAGCAAGAGCAGCAGGGTGAGCGGCAAGGCGATCAGTTCAGCCGTGGCCAGGTCGGACTCGATGCGGGCGCCCATCTGGTGGAACACCTCTTCGATGCCGCCCACGGCCACGGTGGCCACGCGGTCGTCGCGGTTGAGCTCGGCGCTGATGGCCTCGATGGCCTCCCGGCGCTCTTCCTCGCTTCCGGTGACCCGGCCGAGCACGAGGGCGCTCGATGCGTCGTCGGCCCGCAGGGGGGTGGCCGAGTCCATCGACCAGTAGGAGGCGACGTCGGTGACGCCCGGTTGCAGGGCCAGGTCGGCCGCCGCCGCGTAGCCGGCGGCGACCACACCCGGATCATCGACGGTGGTGCCCAATGCGGCGGTCACCAGGAGCACGACGTTGGGATCACCGGCGTCGAAGCGATCCTCGACCGCGGCCAGCGCCCGACTGGAGTCGGACGCCGGGTCGTCGAACCCACCCGACGACAGGCTCTTGGCCACGTCGCCGCCGATCACGGCGGCGAGCACGACCAGCAGCCCGGCGACGGCGACGACCGCCTTGCGGTAGCGCACCAGACCTCGACCGATTCCCACGAAGCGCATGTCAGACCTCCCGTTGGCCGGCCGAACCGGCGGTAACTTACCGTTGATAACTTACCGACGGTTCTACGCCCCGTTGCGGGCGATGTCCACGTGTCTTGCGTCACCGAGCGACATCGAGGACAGGCTTGTCGTAGGATCTGGCCATGATCGATCGGCGGCAGGCGGCCGCGAGGTTCGGCGGTGCGCTGACGGCGCTCGCCCTTGCGGCTGGGGGTCTCGTGGGCACGGCGACCGCCGCGCCGGCGCAGACGGCACCATCGCCCGCCCCCGGCATCGACTGGGAGACGGCCTCGTTCCTGCCCGACGCTCGTGGGCAGCCCTACAAACTCCTGGACGCCGGAGGCGACGAGACGGAGGAGGTGCTCCTCTACGACGGGAACGATCGGCGGGTGTCCTCCCTCCACCCGGACCTGGGCTTGACCAACCCGACCCCGGTCCCGTCGTCGTGGCCCCGCGTCCTCGACTACGAGCACGACGTCGACGGTGACGGCAGCACCGACCACACCAGGCTCGTGATCCCCTACAACGCCACGGCGTACCTGATCGTGCAGCTCCAGGCGGCGCCCGGGGTGTTCGCGGCGGAGACGACCATCTCGGTGATGCCGCAGTTCGGCGGCCGGCCGTTCGTGATGGAATACCTCGTCGGTGACTACACGGGCGACGGCCTCCCCGACATCGTGGCCGGCTCCGGTCGCATCTGGATGGCCGAGCAGCGCGCCGACCACACGTGGATCGCGCCCCGCGAGCTCACCACCATCAACGGCACCCTGCAGGCGCTGGCTGACATCAACAACGACGGACGGTGTGACGTCGTGGTGCTCCGGCCCAACGGCACCACGGTCACGATCGCCCGCCAGCAGGCCGGCGGCACCATCGCCGGCACCACCGGGTTCGAGCTTCCGATCAACACGTGGAAGATGCAGTACCTGGATCTGAACGGCGATGGCCGGACCGACATCCTGTTCGACGGCGGCGACGAGCAGGTGTGGCTTCGCAAGGCCAACGGGTTCTGGGACGTTCGGGCTCTCGGCCTGGCAGACAGCGCGACGTTGCGGGCGGTCGACGTCGACGGTGACGGCGACAGGGATCTCCTGGCCGACTCGATCGTCACCGTCCCCGTCGCCGGCACCCCACCGACCGAGAGCCGCATGCGGACCACCGCGTACCGGCGCGACGGCACGACCATGTCCTGGCAGGCGCTCGAGGTGCGAGTCGGAGGCGTCTGGGTGGCCGCGGACCTGATCGACGACCTCAACGGCGACGGAGCCGTCGACATCCTCTTCGCCCGCGGGTACCCCGAGGGCCTCGGCATCGCCTTCGGCGCCACCAGCGACCACACGCCCACCATCGCCCTGCCCGCGCCGCCACCTTCCCCGATCCCGACGACGTGGGTCGGCGAAGACCTGACGTTCGCGGTCACCGCGGCGGATGCCGACGGCGACCTCACGGGTCGAGGGGTCCGACCCAACGAGTTCGGAACCACGCTCACCTGGGCCGGTGACGAGGTGACGATCACGAACCCGACCCGCGACGGCACCTGGCCGATCACGTTCGTTGCCGTGGATGCCCAGGGCCGGTTCCGGAACGCGACCACGAAGGTGCTGGTGAAGCCCGTCGCCCGCGTGACCGGCACCGTGACCGACGGCGTCCGACCCCTCGCTGGCATCACGGTCGAGACGAGCTCGATCGACGGCCAGGAGCTCATGACGACGACCGATGCCAACGGCACCTTCACGTTCACCGGCGTCCACTATGAGTACGACGTCCACGTCCTCGATCCCACGGGTACCCACGACGAGGAGTCGTATCCGGGCCGGCTCTCCTTCGACCGCAACCTGTTGTTCGAGCTGACCCGCACCAGCTCCGCTTCACCGATCCCCGTGACCAGCACGGCCGACGACACCAGCGAGGGCTCGCTGCGTCAGGCCCTGCGCTTCGCCGAGGTCGATGGTCGTCCGAACACGATCGTGCTCGCGCCCGGCGCCGTCCATGAGCTCACCTGCGCAGGCGGTGGCGAGCTCGTCGCCGTCACCGGGGGCGAGCTCGCGATCATCGGCAACGGCGCCACCATCCGCCAGACCTGTCCCGATCAGCGGGTGCTCCGCACGGCGAGCTCCACGCTGGAGCTCCACCAGATCACCCTGACCGGCGGTGACGCCCTCGGCAGCGGCGGCGGGATCACCTCGGACCGGGGCGTCGTGCTCGTCGACGCAAACCTCGTCGCCAACGCGGCCACCACCTACGGAGGCGGCGTCTCCGCGCAGACCGTCCGGGGCTCCGGTCGGATCGCCGACAACGTCGCCACCACCGGCGGCGGGGTGAGCACCAACAACGCGGCCGGTCCAGGCCTGCTCGTGGTCGACAACACGGCGACGGGCAACGGCGGCGGCCTGTACGCCAGCAACGTGTCCGATGTGACGTTGCAGAACAACGTCGCCTCCGGACGCGGCGGCGGTTGGTACATCCCGACGAGCACGGCCACCACCGCAGCTCGCGTGGCGGCATCGGGCAACGAAGCGGCGTTCGGCGGCGCCATCGGGGGCCTGGCCAACGGCACCATCGTGATCGAGGACAGCCAGCTCACCGGCAACATCGCCACCGCCGACGGAGGCGCCATCGCCGGCGGGACCGTGACGGTGCGCCGCGCCACGCTGTCGGGGAACACCGCCGGCAACGAGGGCGGTGGCGTCGAAGGCGGCGTCGTCTCCATCGAGCGCTCGGCGCTGCTGTCGAACCAGGCGGCCGTCGGTGGGGGTGCCGCCGGTGACGTCCTCGTGCTCAAGCAGTCGACGGCCGACGGCAACGTGGCCACGACGCGAGGTGGCGCGCTGGCCGGAAGCGGCTCGGCCTCGCAGTACGTGAGCGTGTGGCTCTCGACCGTGACCGGTGGCAGCGCACCCTCGGGGGCGCTCGTCTCCACCGGGGCCAGTCGGTTGACCCTCGACTGGGGCCTGCTGTGGGAACCGTCGGGGTCGCCGTCGTGCCAGGTCGGCAGCACCACCTCGGCCGTGGGCGTCAATCTGGCCCCCGACCTGTCGTGCGGCACCGACGCCGAAGACGTCGTGGGTGTCGACCCGCTGCTCGGACCGCTGACGTCGATCGCCGGCGAGGCGGTAGCACGAGCCCCTGCCGTCGGCAGCCCCGCCATCGACCCGATGCTCGGCGTCGGCCGGGTGTGCGACAGCGCCGACCTGCGCGGCACCCCTCGCCCCCAACGGCAGTCGTGTGACATCGGCGCCGTGGAGGCCCCCGGCGGCGGCGCCGTGCGCGCCCTCTCGCTGCCGGGCAACCACCAACTGCTGGGCACCGCCAACGGACCGGCCGGATCGACGGCCATCGCCGGGACGTTCGTCGGCGTGAACGCCGGGGGGCTCGCCACCGTCGGGGCCGGCGGGTCCGACGGCTTCGTGGCCAAGCTCGACGCTGCCGGCGCCGCCTCGTGGATCGTGCCCCTCGGCGGCACCGGCGAGGACGCCGCACGTGGGGTGACCGTCGACGGCGCCGGGTTCGTCACCGTCGTGGGCTCCTTCCAGGGGAGCGCCACCATCGGCGGCACCCCGCTCGTGAGCGCAGGCGGCACCGATGGCTTCATCGCTCGGTTCGACCCGGCCGGCGCCACCGTCTGGGTCCGCCAGCTCAGCGGCCCCGGCGACGAATCGCTCACCGGCGTGTCCGCCGATGCAGTCGGAGGCCTGGCTGCCATCGGCTCGTTCGGCGCAACCGCCACGTTCGGCGCCACGTCGCTCACCGCCACCGGCGCCGGCGACGCTGTCGCGGCACGACTGTCCACCACCGGCAACGTCCAGTGGACCCGTCGGCTCGGTGGCGCGACAGGCGAGGCATTGCTCACCGTGGCCACCGAGCCCGGCGGCCAGATCACCGTCGGCGGTTGGTTCGCCGGAACGGCGAGCCTCGGCTCGGGCGCGTCGGTCACCGCTACCGGCGGACGCGACGGGCTCGTCGTACGCATGGGCTCGGGCAGCGCCCTCAAGTGGTGGCGCACCGCGACCGGCGCCGGTGACGACCAGGTCTCCTCGCTGGCCACCACGACCGATGGTCGCGTCGTGGTCGGCGGCAGCAGCGCAGGTGGCGTCACCGTCGGCCAGGGACCAGGCGCAGGGGTGCTCCCGGCCCTCGGCGCCACCGACGGGCTCGTGGCGCTGCTCGACAGCACCGGTGCGACGCAGTGGTCGATGCCCGTGGGCGGTGCGGGAGCCGACCTGCCGACGTCGGTGGCCATCGACGCCGGGGGCACGCGCATCGGCGTCGTGGCCGCCACCGTCGGCGACGCCGGTGCCGCCGGCGTGACGCTGAAGTCCCCGGCGCTGACCCACACCGTCGTGGCGCTGCGCGCCGACGGTACCCGCCAGTGGTTGCAGCAGATCAACCGATTCGCCAGTGCCGACGCCACCAACGGGGTGAGGATGGCGGCGAGCGGCGAGGTCATCGTGCTGGCTCGCACGAGCGGCGGGCGTTTCGGCCTCGGCAATGCCGGACTCGTGCTCGGCTACCCGTCAGCCTTGACCATCGGTGCTTTTTCCTGGTGACCCCGGCGGAGCTGCGGCGCTGGAAGCTCGGCTGACCGTGGGCTGTGACGCCCGTCTCACCGCCTCTCGTGGCATTTGACCGCGCGGTCAAGGCTGACGAGACTTGCGGATTCGTGCATGTCCGTCCAGGACGGCCGGGACCCGCCCCGGACCGCACGGCCACGACCCCGAGGTGACCCGTGACGGCCCCCCACGACGACCAGCCGCTGAGCATCGCCTTCCTCGCCTACCGAGGGAAGCCGCACGTCGGAGGCCAGGGTGTCTACACCCGCCACCTGACCAAGGCGCTCGTCGACATGGGCCATCGCTGCGAGGTCCTCGGCGGCCAGCCCTACCCCGTCCTCGACGAGCGCGTGCCGCTGGTCGAGCTACCCAGCCTCGACATCTACAACGACCACTTCCCCATGCGCATGCCGGGGCTGTGGGAGCTGAAGGACTGGCCCGACTACGTCGAGGTCACGGCCTTCTCCCTCGGCATCTTCCCCGAGCCGCTGTCGTTCTCGCTGCGGGCCATGCAGCACCTGCGCAGCCGCGTCGCCGACTTCGACCTCGTGCAGGACAACCAGTGCCTCGGCTACGGCCTGCTGGGCATGGAGCAGGCCGGCCTGCCCGTGCTGGCCACCATCCACCACCCCATCACCGTCGACCGACGCCTCGAGATGGAGCACTCCCGCACGGCCTGGGAGCGCTTCAGCAAGGCCCGCTGGTACGCCTTCACCAAGATGCAGAGCCGAGTGGCTCAGCGCATGACCCGCGTGATCACCGTGTCGGGCAACTCGTTCGAGGACATCCACACCGATCACGGCGTGTCGAAGGACCGCATGCACGTGGTGCCCGTGGGCGTCGATCAGGAGATCTTCACGCCCCGACCCGAGGTGGCCCGCATCCCCGGCCGCCTGATCACCACGGCCTCGGCCGATGTGACCATGAAGGGTCTGCGCTACCTGCTCGAGGCCGTGGCCAAGCTCCGCACCGAGCGGCACATCGAGCTCACCGTCATCGGTCGCCTCAAGGAGGACGGCCCGTCGGCCAAGATCATCGACGAGCTCGGCCTGCGCGACGCCGTCACCTTCATCACGGGCGTGCCCGAAGAGCGCATCATCGAGCTCTACGCCGAGGCCGAGCTGGCCATCGTCCCGTCGCTCTACGAGGGTTTCTCGCTGCCGGCCATCGAGGCCATGGCCTGCGGCGTCTGCCTGGTGGCCACTGACGGCGGTGCCCTGCCCGAGGTGGTGGGCACCGACGGCGACACCGCCCTCGTGGTCAAGGCTGGCGACAGCGACGCCCTGGCCGCCAAGATCCGGCTGGCCCTCGACGATCCCGAGCTGCGGGCCGCCGTCGGCGCCCGCGGCCGTCGCCGCGTGATCGAGCGGTGGACGTGGCGCCACACGGCCGAGGGCACGGTCGAGCACTACCGGGCCTTGCTGGCCGAGACCGCCCACATCCAGGCCCGCCGAGCCGGCGGTGCCGGCACCGCCCCTCGCTTCCAGCGCACGGCGTCGGCCGCCGGCCGGGTCCCCACCGCCAACCTCGCCACGGCGACGAAGGCCTGAACATGCTGACCGTCGACTACGACCGACTCGGCCTCGGTGCCGGCGACCTCCTCCTCGACCTGGGCTGCGGCTTCGGCCGCCACGCCTACGAGGCACTGCGACGCGGCAGCCGAGTGGTGGCCTGCGACATGGCCCTGCCCGAGCTCGTCCAGGTGCGAGCCATGTTCGAAGCCATGACGGAGAGCGGCGAGGCCCCGCCGTGGGGCATGGCCGACTGCGTCACCGGCGACGCCACCTGCCTGCCCTACCCGGACAACACGTTCGACCGGATCATCGCCTCCGAGGTCATGGAGCACATCCCGAACGACGTCGGTGCCCTCGACGAGCTGCTGCGGGTGCTCCGCCCGGGCGGCACGCTGGCGGTGACCATCCCGGCATGGTTCCCCGAGAAGGTGTGCTGGGCCATCACCGACGAGTACCACGCGCCCCACGTCGAAGGCGGCCACGTCCGCATCTACACCGAGAACGAGATGCGCACGAAGATGGCCGGCGCCGGCTTCGAACCCCTCGGTGTGAGCCACGCCCACGCCCTGCACTCGCCCTACTGGTGGCTGAAGTGCGCGGTGGGCACCACCAACGACGACCAGCCGCTCGTCAAGGCCTACCTCAAGCTCCTCACGTGGGACATCACGAAGGCCCCGGCCATCACCCGCATCCCGGAGCGCATCCTCAACCCCATCCTGGGCAAGAGCCTCGTGGTCTACGCCCGCAAGCCCGTGGCCGAGCGCGAATTCGTCGGTGCCGATGCGTGAGCTGATCGTCCCCGAGGTGCCGGGCGTGCTCAGCCGCGCCCAGGTATCGGCCACGGTCGACGCCATCGCCGACTGGCAGCTGCCGTCAGGCATGGTGCCGTGGTTCCCGGGCGGCCACGCCGACCCCTGGAACCACATCGAGGCGGCCATGGCCTTGGCCATCGGCGGACGGATCCCCGAGGCCGAGCGGGCCTACCAGTGGCTGGCCGACGTGCAGCGCCCCGACGGCTCGTGGCACCAGTACTACCTCGAGGACTCCGTCGAGCAGGACAAGCTCGACGCCAACGTCATCTCCTATATCGGCGCCGGCGTGTGGCACCACTGGTTGCTGACCGGCGACCGAGGCTTCGTCGAGGCTTTCTGGCCGGTGGTCGAGAAGGCCGTCGGCTTCGTGCTCGACCTGCAGACGCCTCGGGGCGAGATCATCTGGGCCCGCCACGCCGACGGCACGCCGTGGTCGTTCGCCCTGCTCACCGGCTCGGCGTCGATGGTGCACAGCCTGCGCTGCGCGCTGGCCATCGCCCAGCTCCTCGGCCACGAGAAGGGTGACTGGGAGCTGTCGATCGATCGCCTGGCCGACGTCGTCCGTCGCCACTGCATCGGCGAGCTGCCCGACGCCTTCGCCCCCAAGCACCGCTGGGCCATGGACTGGTACTACCCGGTGATGGCCGGCGTGCTCCGCCACGACGAGGCTCGCGCCCGCCTCGACGAGCGCCGTGACACGTTCCTGATGGACGGCCTCGGCATCCGGTGCGTGAGCGACCGTCCGTGGGTCACCGCGGCCGAGACGTGCGAGTGCTTGCTGGCCCACCTGTCGGTTGGTGAGGACGACCTGGCCGCCGACATGTTCGCCTGGGCCCAGGTGCTGCGAACCGACGACGGCCACTACATGACCGGCGTCGTGCACCCCGAGATGGTGAACTTCCCGGGTGGCGAGCGCACCACCTACACCGACGCCGCCGTCGTGCTGGCCGCCGATGCCCTGTCGGGTGCGTCGCCCGCGGCACGGCTGTTCGTGGACCACGACGACCTCCCCGGCCTCCTCGGCGCCGACGTCCACATCGACGACGACCTCGACCGCGACCGCGACTGAACGCCGCCCACCCTGCGGAGGTGGGCGGCGTTGGGTCGCGACTTCGCCAGAGATGCCGCGCCAGCTTCAGCCCTCGTCGGCGTTCTCCCCGCCGGCTTCGGCCTTCTCACCGACGACCTGGAAGGCGTCGTCGAGCTGGACGTCGATCTGTGAGCCGTCATCGAGCGTGACCTCGACCTCGTAGAGGCTCTCCTCGTCACCGACCTCGGTCTCGGTCACCGTGCCCTGCCCGGTGTGATCCAAGGCAGCAACCGATGCCTGGTCGAGCGCGGTGCCCTCGATGGCGCGATCGGTGGCGTCGTCGTCGACGGGAGCATCAGACGCAGCTGCGGCCACACCGCCGGCCACGACGAGGGCGAGGCAGATGCCGGCAGCGGCGATGACGACCTTCGGGGTGGTGCTGGTGTTCTTCATGGGCTTCTTCTCCGTGGTTGGTTGGTTCCTGCCTGAGGTGATGGGAGCAGTGTGCAACACGCACCCTGAACCTCAGCTGACGATGGGGACCGGGGCTGTTCAGGCGGCAGTCAGCTCCGTCGGTCACCATGGTCACGTGAAGCTGCTCGTGATCGAGGACGACCGCAAGATCGCCACTGCGGTGAAACGTGGCCTCGAGGCCGAGGGCTTCGCAGTCGAGGTGGCGTTCGACGGCGACGACGGGCTGTGGCTGGCCACCGAAGGATCGTTCGACGCCATCATCCTCGACCTGATGCTTCCGGGACGAAGCGGCTTCCGTGTCTGTTCCGAACTGCGTGACGCCGGCAACTGGACGCCCATCCTGGTGCTCACGGCCAAGGCGGGGGACCTCGACGAGACCGAAGCGCTCGACACCGGTGCCGATGACTTCCTGACGAAGCCGTTCTCGTTTCCCGTGCTCGTGGCCCGGCTGCGGGCCCTCCTGCGACGCGCCGCCGGCAAGGACCCGGTTCCGGAGACGGTTGGTGAGGTGCGGCTCGACGCCGGCACCCGCCAGGTGTGGCGAGGCGGGGTCGAGGTGGCGCTGACGGCCAAGGAGTTCGCCGTGCTCGAATTCCTGCTCCGGCGATCGCCCCAGGTGCTGAGCAAGGACGAGATCCTCGCCGGTGTGTGGGACTACGACTTCGCCGGCGACCCGAACATCGTGGAGGTCTACCTTCGACGCCTGCGACGCAAGCTGGATGAGCCCTTCGGGCGACGCTCGCTGCAGACCGTCCGCGGCGCCGGCTATCGCCTGGTCGATGATGGCTGAGCGCCGGCGCACCCTGGCGTCCGTGCGCGTCCGGGTCACCGCTGCGGCCACCCTGGCCGTGGCCATCACCCTCCTGGCCAGCGGCCTGCTCTTGGTGGCGACCCAGCAGCGAGCGCTGCGCGAGAGCCTCGACGAATCGCTCGGTCAGGTGTCCGACCAAGTTGCCGACGAGCTCCGAGCCGGGCGACTCCCTGCGGTGGCGAGCGGCTTCGGCGATGACGACGCCATGGTGCAGGCCATCGACGCAACGGGGACGATCGTGCTCGCCACCGGCGCCGCGCCCGACGATCGGGCCCTCGTCGACACAACCGCCACCAGCGGCCGAACCATCACCGACTCCGTGTCCGGAGACACTCAGCCGTATCGGATCCTGGCCCGAACCGTGGATACCACCCAGGGCCGGATGACCGTGATCGTGGCTGCCAGCGAGGGCGATCTACGGGAGAGCCGGTCAACGCTCGTGGGGGCGCTGGCCGTCGGCATCCCACTCGTCGTCGTGCTCCTCGGCGCACTGGTGTGGGTGGTCGTGGGGCGGACGCTCGCACCCGTCGACGCCATCCGGGCCACCGTCGAGTCGCTGTCCGGCCGCGACCTCGATCGCCGCGTCGTCGAACCCGGCACCGGCGATGAGATCGACCGCTTGGCGGTGACGCTCAACGAACTGCTGACCCGCATCGAGCAGGCCACGGACCGTCAACGGCAGTTCGTGGCCGATGCCTCGCATGAGCTCCGCAGCCCGCTCACCCGGATGCGCACCTCGCTGGAGGTCGACGTGGCCCACCCATCGCTGGCCGACGCCGATGCCACCCGGCAGAGCGTGCTCGACGACACCCTCGAGCTCCAGCGTCTGGTCGACGACCTCCTCGAGGTGGCCCGCCTCGACGCCCATGCGCCCCTGGCACGTCGCCCCCTCGACCTCGACGATGTGGTGCTGAGCGAAGCGAGCCTGCTCGACTCGCCGGGCATCACGGTCGATGTCCGTGGAGTATCGGCCGCCGCCGTCAACGGTGATCGGGATCACCTGCGCCGAGTGGTGCGCAACCTGCTGGACAATGCGGTCGCCCACGCGGCCAGCCGCGTCGTCGTCACACTGGCCGAGGACGAGGCGGCGAACACGTCGACGATGGTGGTCGCCGATGACGGGCCTGGCGTCCCGCTCGCCGATCGAGACCGCGTCTTCGAGCGGTTCACCCGACTGGACGCCGCACGCGAGCGGGCCGTCGGCGGGACCGGCCTCGGCCTCGCCATCGTCCACGACATCGTCGAGGCCCACGACGGCACCGTCCACATCGAGGACAACCATCCCGGCGCCCGGTTCATCGTGACGCTCCCCAGCGCCTGATCCTCCCCCGGCACGCCGGGACCGAGCTCCCAGCACCGCCGGAGATGCGTGACCGGCTTCAGCGTTGGGCGAGCTCGAGCAGGCGTTGGACCTCGAGGCCGCGGCGGGCGTCGCACGGGTGCGGCCCACCGGTGCGGGCCACGTGGGCGAACTCGGCCCGCAGCGCGTCGAACGTCGCCCCGTCGACCGATCCGCCCACGTCGAGCGACCGGGCGCCGGAAGGGCCGTAGAGGTCGAGGGCGAACGTGAACCCGTCGGTCGGCGTGGTGCCCGACAGCACGGCGGAGGACACCGCACCGTCGGCGTGGTCGACGGTGAGGACGGTGGTGCCCGACGAGGTCGTCCTCCGCTCGATGCCCACGATCGGTCCCACCGCCGACTCGAGCAGATCGAGGGCGTGGGGCCCGAGGTCGTAGAGGGCGCCGTGCTCCTGGCGCCAGGACGAGTGCGAGAACGGACCGTCGAGGAACCCACCGGACACGACCCGCACATCCGCAGCCTCGACCGCACCACCAGCCGTCAGCAGCGCGCGCACGGCCGACGTGAATCGGTAGGTGAAGGCCACCAGCGAGCCGACTCCGGCCTCCTCGACGGCAGCCACGATGCGCTCGGCACCAGCCACGTCGAGCGCCAGGGGCTTCTCCAGCAGCACAGCCTTGCCGGCCCGGGCGGCGCGCACGGCCAAGTCGGGCTGCACGTCGGGCGGCAGGCAGAACGTGACGGCGTCGCACCGGTCGAGGAGCTCGTCGAAGTCGGTGCTCGCCGTCGCGCCGTGGCGGGAAGCGAGCTCGCCGGCGGCCTCGGCCCGGCGGGCCCACACCGCCGCCAGCGTCGTCTCCGGTCCAGCAGCGAAGACGGGCGCGTGGACCATCTGGGCCCACGGCCCGGCGCCGGCGATGCCGACGCG
>Ga0105047_10010116_pt1 | contig 15441 bp, 17 predicted proteins | sample MAT04_FD_78384 | JGI IMG/M metagenome (GOLD analysis project Ga0105047, IMG submission 78384) | Freshwater microbial communities from Lake Fryxell liftoff mats and glacier meltwater in Antarctica - MAT-04 (megahit assembly) | ecosystem: Environmental > Aquatic > Freshwater > Ice > Liftoff... | reverse complement strand
GTGCGGGCCGCGACCAGTGATGTGGTGCACGCGAGCGGTGTGGTTGGTTTCGCGTCGATGCCGCGGTACGTCAGTTATCTGATTGCGTCACGCGGCATTGATGTCGTGCTGGTGAGTCATTCGTTGGCGGGGTATCGCATGTTGCCGTGGTTGCGTCGGCAACATCCGAATGTCGCATTTGTCGATTACGTGCACACCGATTGGTTTGAGGCGCAGATGTACGGCAGTTATGCGGCCATGGGTGCCGCGCATGCGGAGTGGTTGGACGTACAGCTGGCGAGTAGTCAGGCGCTGGCGCATGATCTCGTGCAGCGCGGCGCGCGCGCGGAAACAACGATGGCACAACCCATCAATCTCGATGTGACTGATTGGGATCCCGCGCGGTTTCGTGCGGCGGAAATTCGCACGTCGTTGGGATGCAGGCCTGATCAGCCGCTCATTCTGTTTGCCGGTCGCTTGTCGAGTGAAAAGCGTCCCTTGTTGGCCGTGGAATGTTGGAAGGCATTAGTGGAGTCTGGAGTGGATGCGAAGTTTGCATTCGCGGGGCAGGGCCAGTTGCTGGGGGCAACGGTCGACGCCGTGCAGAAAGCGGGTCTGGCCCATCGCGTGGAGTTTCTGGGTGAGTTGGATGGTGACATGCTGCGCTACGTGTACAGCGCGGCCGATGTCTATCACGCGCCGTCGGAGATTGAGGGTATTGCGCGGGCGTTGTTTGAAGCGATGGCGATGCAGTGTGTGCCGGTCGTGGCGGATGTTGGTGGCCAGCGCGAGTTGGTGAGTGCGGAGTGTGGTGTCCTCGTGCCGCACGGCGTTGATGAGGTGCAGCGGTATGTTGTTGCGTTGCGTGCTGCGGTTGATGGGGCCAACATGCGCCGGATGCAGAAGGCGTCGCGTGCGCGAATTGTCCAGCACTTCACATCGGCGCAATGTGTGGCGGGATTTGAGAAGGCGTTTGAGTTGGCGATTGCACAACGTGTGGCGTCGAGTGCGGCCGGTGCGGCAACGGAGTCACGCGCTGCGGCGCGCGAGTTGGCATTGAGTGGGTTGGAGACGAATCGCCGGCATTATTGGAGGGCGCGGGGGAAGTAAGGCAGTGATGCGGTGGGAGGGTGTGGTGTGCAGTGTTACGATGCTTCTGCTTGCGTTGTGCTCGATTATGCTCATGACATGAATCGGGGAGACCTGCAATCACTCGCTGAAACTCGACTGGCTGATGGAGCACTGCTCCTCGAGAATGGTGGACATGCGGGCGCATACTGCATGCTTGACCACTCCATCCAATGTTCGTTCTGCACGCGACTCGAATCGCGCACCAGGTCTGTTTGATCAAGCCGATACCGAATCGAAGATGCACTGAGACCAAACTGAAATCCAAAATGCGAACCCGAATCGGTTGGTGGAGCCATGTGTTCGAAACCGAACCGCATGAGTGAGTTCGAAAAACGAAACGTGTTGTCGACCGTGTGACCGCCAGCGAGGATGGTCGTGCCGCGCGCGGTGACCGTATCGCGCGCTGCCTCAGCCCACGTCGTGCTGTACATCGGCTCGAGTACGACATCGAATCCAAACGTCGCGTGTGCGATTACGCGCGACATTCCGACGCCGGCGTTATACGCCCACGTGTGTCCAGGATCGCGCTGTACTGTCGGAACATCGTTGATGCGATAGTCGGGAATCTTGGGATGCGAGAGTCGATTTATCGTTCCCAGCACGCCCACTCTCCATCCTTGTGTGCCCACAGGTCGGGAGTACTCGGTGTGCGCGCCCCACTTCGTGGTGCGATCGCGGGTGTGTTCTGAACGTGCCGGCACGGGCGTGCGCACGTTGGGCGGCGTGAACTGAGTGAAGTCGGCCCAGTGCACATCGTGCGTCATGTCGAAGCGACTCTGCAGCAGCATCACTTCGAAATTTTGCCCTTCTCCAAATGCTCGGGTAAGGCCCACGCGCACGTCTGATGCCGAACCGTTCTGCAGAATGCGGTCGCTCCCCGAATACAGTTGATCGACTCCCTGCTCGGCCTCAAGACTGGCCGTACACGCAGATGCGCCAACTGCAAATCCGCGGCCGAGTCTGCGCGCCACCATGCCCATGACGTATTGGTTGGAGGCGGTTCGCTCACTGAGCGGCGCATTAAACGTGAGCCGCGCGCGATCCAGTTGCTGTATCGCAAACAGGCCGCCAAAGGCCCACTTTCCGACGGAACCAACACCGCTGAGCGGCAGTGTTTTTCCACTGCCACGCGAGTCGGACTGGCTGTGAAAATATGGTGCTATCGAAAGGATGCCCGTCTTGAGGTGTACCGACTTGGCGGGATTCACAAATGGATCCAGCAGCGCATCGTCAAGCGCAATACTCACACCGCCCATGGCGGCGCGGTCGGACGGAATAATGTCGAACTGGTGACCCATCTGGACCGGAACGGTCCGCGGCGAAATCGACTGGGCGTGGAGTGGCGATCCAGCACCAACACTTCAGACAAGAGTCACGCCGAGAATGAAGGCGTGATGTGAGCGGGGATCGCGAACTGCGTGCGAACGAGGCAGGGCCATACGCACTCCTGGCGTATTGAGAGGCGAGACAGTGCGCCGACATCGTCGACGATGCGGAAACGTACTCTCAGCTGTACCCCCAGGAGGGCGCGCGGCGTCACAGCCCGGTTTCTTACGTTCCCAACTCCTGCGATAGCTGCTGTTGCGCTTCACGTTCATTTGCAACGCCATCGCGCGCCGCTGCGCGCGTTGCATGGATTCGGTGGCCCCGGATGGGCGCCGGAGACGACGATCCGGCCCTGCCCTGCACAGGCGAACTACGGCGCCATCCGCACGCACCCAGGTAAAGTATTGTCAATACTGGCGTATTGACATTACCGACTGACCGTGGCAGGTTTCCTGGATGTCCCTCAAGACCGGGCAACTCCAAATCCGGGTAACCGCACAACAAAAGGCGGCGCTCAAGCGCAAAGCTGCCGCCGCTGGACTGGACGTGTCCAACTACGTGCTGGCGCGTGTGCTACCGACAACCGATGGTCGAATGGCGGCCATACTTGGTGCGCTGGCCGCCGAAGCTGATGTGTCATTCGCGCTCGCGGAGTTGAACGACCTGCTGTCGGCCTGCCCACCAATGAATTTCGCGGACAGCGTCAGCGCTATGGCATTTACGCCGCGCAAGATCGGCGCACTTACACCGTTCGCGCAAAACTACGTGGCGGCAATGATTGAACAGGCCGCGCATCAGAACCACATTCGACCGCCGGAGTGGGTCCATGACATTCCGCCGCTTCGCGAGCCGTATTTTGCGACTTCGTTGCTGAGTCTCCGCCAGCATCTGGTAGCGGCGTCACCGGTTCCGTTCAAGCGACGCAATCTGTTTGTCGATGCGGCCGTCGGCGATCGCGTATGACGTGCCCTCGCTCTCCGGCACGGGATGGTCGTCGTGAGTGAACCAGTCAGGCTGACCGTCGCCGATATCCAGCATCTCTTCGAACTGCTCAATCAGGAATTGCGCTCGGCCGACACGTTTGCTGAGCTCTGTGTGGTTGGTGGAGCCGCAATGTGTCTGGCACTGGGTGCACGCAACGCAACGCGGGACGTCGATGCCTGGTTCAAGCCGTCAACATTGGTACGTCAGGCTGCGGCGCGAGTCGCCACACGCGCAAACGTTCCGGAAGATTGGCTGAACGATGGGGTGAAAAAGTTTCTGAGTGACCACGGCTCGTTCGATCCCTATCTGGAACTGTCGCATCTGCAGGTCTTCATGGCGTTGCCGACGTACCTGCTGGCCCTCAAGTGTATGTCCATGCGACTGGGCGCCGAGTTTCACGATCTTGACGATGTGCGCTATCTGCTCCGTCATCTCGATATCAGAAGCGCAGATGCGGCAATGCAGGTAGTGACGCAATATTTCGACGAGGCGCGCGTCCCTCTCAAAGCACGACTGGCGCTCGAAGAGTTGTTGGCTTGACCTGCGGGCCGGTTAGTCCGCCGGCTTCGGCCGCGCCGACTCCAACGCATTCGCGCGCGCACTCAATTTGTCCGCGCGCGCGACATCATTGGCCGCGCGTGCCGCATCCGCCTGCAGACGAATGAGCTGCACCCACAATTCCAGGCGTTCGTAATCGCCCGCCAATGCTGATGCCGAGCCCGCATCCAGCATTTCCATGAGTGAGCGTTGCGGACCAAGCAATTCGCCGATGGCTGCGCCCGCGTCGCGCGTGGTCTCATCGGGCAACGCGCCATCCATTACGCGCTCACGCAAGCGGCGCAGTGTTGCGGCCACTTGCTGGATCAGTCGCAGGAGATAGTCGTCGCGGGCGCCGGGCATGCAGCAACATAAACGATTTGAGTCGAGGAGACGGCCGGGCGAGCCGCAAATCGATTGATATTCCTATCGCACTTCCACTGGCACCGGTTTCCCTCCGGTACGCAGAAACTCCGCGAAATCTTCCGGTAGCTGTGCCGCACGCACACCAGCAATCGCGCCACCAACGTCGTATGCAATACGTTTGAACTGCACTGCCGGCAAGTCTACTCCCAATTCCACCAGAACATACCCGGCACGCGGATCTCCGTCTTTCGGTCGACCGACGCTTCCGGTATTCACAAAATGAATACCGGCAATCTCGCGGTACCACGGTTTGTGCGTATGTCCGAACGCGATCATGTCGCCGGACTTCAATCCAACGGATTCCGCCATTTTCAGGCAGAACGCGTCGGTACGATCTTCCGTCCAGTACAACGTATTCAGCGTTGGAGTACCGTGTACCAACACCAGGCGCGGGCTACTTGTGTGTCCACCAAGCGGTCGGATGTCGAGTGAAAAGGGCAGCGTGGCGAGAAACTTTTTGGTCTCCGCCGTCACTGCAGACTTGGTGAATTCAAAACTGATGTGTGCCAATTCTTCCTGTCTGGGGCTCTCGCTCTTGCATCCGCAATGTTTGTAGTCGGTACCGACTGCCGAATCATAGTTGCCGGCGATGCCCGCAATCGCACGGCGACGAAGCTGTTCCACGACCTCATTCGGGAAGGCGGAGTAGCCGACCAAATCACCCAGATGATAAATGGCATCGACGTTGTCGTGTTCGTCAATTTCTGACAACACGACATCAAGTGCATGAGGGTTCGCGTGGATATCTGAAAGGAGCGCGAAGCGCGCTCTCGTAAGCACGGTCATGCAGTCTCGGGTTTTGTCGCCCTCACGAAAGCCGCCATGAACTTGCCGTCGATGTCACTCAAATTGCTGCCTTCGCTCAGCCCTGCTTCTTCGAGGAACACACGGGCATCTTCACTCTGGTAAATGCGCGTCGGCTCAATGTCTGCATCGATGAAACCCGCTTGCGTCAACAACGACTTGAATTCGGTTTCTTCCAGTGCACCGGCCACACATCCGACCCAAAGTTCCATGCTGCGACGTATGGCGGCGGGCACTTCCCCTCGCACGACAACATCACTCACCGCAAATCGACCGCCTGGTTTCAACACACGAAACGCCTCTGCCAGCACTTGCGGTTTGTCACCCGACAGATTGATCACGCAGTTGGAAATGATCACGTCAACAGACGCATCTGGAAGCGGAATACTCTCGATCTGCCCCTTCAGGAATTCAACATTTTTCACTCCCGACTTGGCAGCATTTTGCCGAGCCAACGTCAACATGTCGTCGGTCATGTCGAGGCCGTACGCTTTGCCAGTCGGACCAACGCGCCGTGCGGAAAGCAGCACATCGATACCGCCGCCCGAGCCCAAATCAAGCACGATTTCGCCGGCTTTCAGTTCTGCCAATGCGGTCGGATTGCCGCACCCCAGTGATGCGAGCATCGCGGCCGATGGCAGCTCATCGCTTTCGCCGCTGACGTAGAGATTGCTGGTGATTGGATCAACGCTTCCGTTAAACGCGCTGCCGCCGCAGCATGAATTCACGGGACCACAACAGTTGGCGGCTTCTGGAGCGGCTGCCAGGACACGTCGCGCGGCGTCGCCATACCGCGCGCGAACGACTGACGCAATTGAACTGTCCGTTTCGGGACTAGTAGGCAATGTCATGGATTTCTTTTTCTGGGGAGTGTGCCGTAATTGACGGATCGCAGCAGATGGGGTCGCATCCGGCGGTATTGCCCTGACAGCAATTCTCTGTCAAAAACGCCAGTAGCTCGTTCATCACGCCATAGTCGGCGACATAAATCAGCGATCTTCCGGCACGACGACTCGAGATCAGGCCGACGTTGCGCAGTTGGCTGAGATGGAATGACAAGGTGGGTCCAGGAAGCTCAAGGGCCTTGCCTATCGCACCCGCTGCTAATCCGGTGGGGCCAGCCTGCACCAGAAGTCGGAAGACTTCGAGACGGGAGCCCTGCGCTAGCGCTCCAAGAGCTTCGACTGCTCCAGTTAATTCCATAACTCCAAAATAATGGAAATGATTACTGGCGCAAGGGGAAGTGGTGCCGAGCGAAGCCGAGGTCCGTCAGGTGCGGGTGATGACGAGAACACTGGCGGTCAATTCGGTGACGAAGCGGGTGAGCGGCAGGAGCGCCGGTCCGACAAGATTGTTGCCCAGGCTATCGAACTCCGAGCCGTGACACTGACAGCGCAACCGCCAGTTGGTGAATTCGTAAATTCCGCAACCCGCATGTGTGCACACGTTTGAGACGGCGCGAAATTCGTTTATCCCGGTGTGCATCACCATGATGTTCGCGGCCGGCACAACCAGCGATGAACCGATGACCGCCAGTGATGGCGTCCGTTGCAAATCAATACGAACGAACGCCGCTGTGACTTCGACGCCGTCCGCGGGCGGAGTTGCGAGTGAAGGATCCCCAATACCACGACCACACGCGGTCAAAGTTGGCAGAATAGCAAGTGAGCGGGACAGAAACCCGCGACGCGAAAGGTGATCCATGCATCACATTCGCCGGAAGCAACCCGTGTGTCTGCCGACAGATTCGTTCGCGCACATTTCGATGCAATTCCGTGACACATTCGTCGCAATGCGTTGCACCTCCTCTGGCACTTTCCGGTACTGCACAGGCGATCCCGCCGACCTGTGCATCTACACACATCGGGGACCGTTGGTCCGGAGGATTGATCAGGTGAAGTCGTCAATTATTCGCGTGGGTGCGCTCGCACTCGCCGCGTCCGCAGGAGTGTTCAGTGCCGCGTGTGACAGCGATGACAGCACTGGACCCATCGCGAATCCAGTTGTGCTGAGCAATCGCTCGGTCACACCGGCTCTCGTCAAGAGTCTCGTTTCTGGAGTGGAAATCTTCACACTCGTGGGCAGTGATGACGTGTTGCCGAATTCTCCGTCGTTCATTTTCGGTGGCTCGGCCGATGGAACTGGACTGATTCGCAACGCGAACGGCACTTTTACCGCGTTGGTGAACCACGAAGACAACTATGCAGTCTCGCGCATCACGCTTGATTCTACGTTCAAGCCGGTGAGTGGCGAATACGTTGTCAATTCGACCTTTGGCAAATACCGCTTATGCTCGGCAACGCTGGCCACGGTTGCGGAGCACGGATTTGGGCCGCTGTTCATCACGGCTGGTGAATCGAACGAAGAATCACAAGTGTTGGGGGTAAACCCGTTTGGTGCCGTTAACACGCCGACTTATCTCACCGGGTTCGGGCGCTGGAATACGGAAAACGCAGTTCCGCTGCCAAAGACCGCCTACGCCGGGAAGACGATCATTCTCCTGGGCGACGATGACTCAGGGGCGGAGGGCGGTCAGCTGGTGATGTACGTGGCGAACACAGTCGGTGATCTGGACAACGGAAAGTTGTACGCGATGGCGCGCACGAATGATGCCACGCGCGAGCGCGACATGGTGGTGGGGCAGAGTTATCCAGTTGCATTCAGAGAATTGGCGAATCACAAGACGCTGACGGGCCGCCAGCTCAATCTGGCCACCGTCGGTGTGAAGGCCATGGCGTTCGGCCGAGTGGAAGACATCGACTATCGAAAGGATGGTATTGGTCGCGAAGCCTACTTCACGGTGACGGGACAGAACAACACCGGCGTGAATGCAGACTACAGTCGCGCCAAGTATGGTCGTGTGTACAAGATCACGCTTGATGCCGCGGACCCTCTCAAGGGAAATCTGGAAGTGATCCTGGACGGTGACGATCGCAACGGACCCGCAAAGTTGTTCCAGAACCCCGACAACATTTTTGTTGCAACCAACTACGTGTACGTGCAGGAAGACGACAACGGGTACGGCGATGAAACGCATGACGGGTATGTCTATCAGTACAACATCTCAACGAAGGAACTGAAGCCTGTTCTGCAGCTTGACCACCGTCGGACGGCCAGCGATGCGGCGAAATACAATGCAGTTGGCGGTCGTCCCGAAGGCAAGGCCGGTTGGGAATATGGAGCGATGATCGATGTTTCCGAGCAGACTGGAAGCGCGAGTACGTTCATGCTGTCACTGCAACCGCACTCATGGCAGGCGACGAAGTATCAGGCGGCAGATGGCGGCACGGTGCGGCCGGCAGAACAACAGGCCAGCCAGCTTGTAATCGTGAAGGGTTTGCCGCGTTGATTGCTGCGAGTAATGATCGGGGAGCCGGCGCGAAAATGCGCCGGCTCCTGTTGACCGTCCGAACATTCGCCGCCGCTTGCCTGCCACTGGCAGTGGCCGCCGGTTGTGTTGCCGGTTGCGTCGCCGGTGATGCTGCGCCCGTGAACGCCGCTGACGCGTATTACAGTCGCGATGGCGTTCCGATTGCCTCCAGTGCACGCGATCACTGGGTGATGGAACTTGACACCCTGTTTTCGTTGCTCCTTTCGCTCGATACGGCGGCGCAGCGCGTGAACGGCTCACAGAAGAACATTGAAGCGGCGCAGCAACAATTTCGCGCGGTGCGCCTGGCGTTCAAACGAGTCGAATTTGCAATCGCCTACTACGAACCCAGCACGACATCAGCGCTGAACGGCGCTGCGCTACCGCGCGTGGAGCATCAGGAGGGTCCGGAAGTTGTGTTTCCTCCCGAAGGATTGCAGGTCATCGAGGAGTGGTTGTTCACAGGCGCTGACACGGCACGCCGCACAGCGCTTGTCAACGAAATTCGCAGCGCACAAGCACTGGTACGACGTGCGCGTACGGCCACCGCTGTGCAAACCGTGACGGACAATCGGGTGTGGGACGCGGCCGCGCTCGAAGTGGCGCGCGTATCCACGCTGGGCATTGTTGGTTTTGATTCCCCACTCGCGCAGCATTCACTGCCGGAAGCGGCCGCTGCGTTGCAGGGCATACGCACCACACTCGCCGGGTATGCGTCAGCACTCTCCGCGAACAACAGGCCCGCATGGCGCACGCTCGATTCCGCGTTTGTGAACGCAATCTCGGCGTTACGCACCGACCACACTTTCACAGATTTTGATCGACTGCAGTTCATCGTCGCGTTCGCGAGTCCGCTGTCCCGCGCCGTGCAACAGGCGCGCAGCGCGCTCGCGCTCACACCACCCGATGAGCGGCGCGCTTTCAGCAGCATCGCCGGCACCATCTTTGATGCTGCGGCCATCGATGCGCAGGGATTCGCCAATCCGATGACAGCGAATGACACACCAGAACAAGTCGCCCTCGGACGTCACCTCTTCTTCGAGCGCCGTTTGGCGGGCGACCAGTCGCAATCCTGCAGCAGCTGCCACGATCCGGCGCAAGCATTTACCGACGGGCGTGCGCGCGCCGTATCGCGCGTTGCCGCACACGCCGGGAACACGCGAAACACACCAACCATTATCAATGCCGGGTTGCAGCACGGGTATTTCGCTGATCAACGAACGTCGTATCTCGAAGACCAGGTCGAGGCTGTCCTCAATAGTCCAAACGAGATGCACAGCAATTCCAACGAAGCGGCGACTCGGCTTCGAAGCGATTCTGCATACCTTCGCATGTTCACGGATGCATTCAAAGGCACCGGTGACACCATCGTCAACAGCCTGAACATGCGAAGGTCCATCGCGGCCTACGTGCGCTCACTCAACGCGATCAACTCGCGAGCCGACCAAGCACTGCGCGGCGATCAGTCCGCCCTGTCACCGCAGGAGAAACGGGGTTTCAACCTGTTTGCCGGCAAAGCAAAATGTGCGACTTGTCACTTTCTTCCGCTATTTAGCGGAGCAGTGCCGCCAACGTATCGCACCAGCGATGTCGAGGTATTGGGTGTGCCTTCGCGTCCGGTCATTCGGAACGGTCGCATTGACCCTGATTCGGGGCGGTTTCGGATCACGCACGCCAGGCCACATTTGTTCGCGTTCAAGACGCCCGGGCTGCGGAACGTTGCGCTGACCGCACCGTACATGCATAACGGCGTGTATCGCACCCTTGAAGAAGTCGTGGACTTCTACAATCGCGGGGGCGGGAAGGGAATTGGAATCGTGTTGGAAAACCAAACCTTGCCATTCGATTCGTTGCAGCTTTCGCAAAGTGAGCGGCGCGATGTCGTAGCGTTTCTGCACGCGCTCACGGATACCGTTGGTACGACGCCGCCTGTTAGTCCCCGCGCTTTGTCATCCGCGCGACGTTAACACGAGGCGGGGCTGAGCTCAGGCGGGGACGGGCAGCGGAAAACATGGCACGGGCAACGACTCGAAACCAGGTCGCGCGATCAGATATCCCTGAAAGAGATTTACGCCATGATCCACAAACCAACGAAACTCGTCCATTGATTCAACACCTTCGGCGATAACCTCGATGCCAAGGTCTTCGCACACTTGCAGGATGGCGCGTACTATGGCCTGACGTGGTCCCCGACTCGCGATGTCACGTACAAGGTTCATGTCCAACTTGAGCAGGTCCGGCTGAAAATCTGCGAGCAGATTCAATCCGGAATGACCCGCTCCAAAGTCATCGATGGCAATTTGAATGCTTAGACGCCGATAGCTGGATGCAGCCGCGATGAACCGAGGCACATCGGCGATCGCTTCTGTCTCGGTCACTTCCAGAATCAGCCGCGAAACCGGAAAATCTGCGGCGGCAGCGGCGTCCGCGAGCGCTTTCGCATGTCCATCGCTATCGACACTTCCGGGCAGCGCGTTGACACTGAGACAGCTCGTCATGCCGACCCGGGCGGCCGTTGTGATTGCCTGGATGGCACTCGCGCGGTCGATCTGGTGCAGTGCCTGTGCAGTGAGGTTCGCCAGAACCGAATGCGCACCTTCACCGTTTAAACCACGGATCAACGCTTCGTGAGCGAACACTGTGCTCGTGCTGACGTCAACAATCGGTTGAAACGCATGAGTAAACGTCAATACCGCCGAAGGCGCGCGTTTCATCGTTCGTGGTTCAATTCGCTACGAGCGAACCCGTTGCGTTGGCCGACGGCCGAACAAGCGTATGCCACCGCCCGGCGCCAAATGCCTGCAGCAGCTTGCGTGCGCGTCCGGGATTCATCGACATCAGGCAATTGCGCGCCGCGTAGAAATCATTGCGCCCGACAATGTCGTTGGCTTCGCTGTCGTTGATCTGCGCGTACCCCATCGTCCATTCCGGAAATGATCGCACGGCGATGGGCTCCCGAATGATGCACGTGGTGTGCGAATGCCGTGAATCCGCATCAATGCGGGCAAAGATTGCATCAACGGCAGTGGATGGACCCTCAAGGACCTGAAAGAAACTGCCTGCAGAATAGAGCAGGATGCCAGTGACGTTCACCGGCGCATTGTTACGCTGCGATGCCACCAGAATCGAATCCAGCTCTGCCGGTGACAGGTCGCGGGTGGCGCCGCTGGCGTAAATGAGATGAACAAGATCCTGCATGGCTGGACAATGGATTGGGGAGCGATCGGGTGTCCCCTACTGACGAACTCATCGTGCCTGTGTTTCAGATTCGTCGGGTACTGTTGCCGCAACAACCAGCGCAGCCGCTAGTGTGCCCGCTTTGACTCACTCATCGTCATTTCAGCCGCTGGTGTGCCCGCTTTGACTCACTCATTGCTATTCCCGCGACGGCAGCGCTCCTCAGTGTAATCACAGTGATCTCCGGCAACGCGCCAATGCGAAACGGAATGCCCCAGGAACCAGTGTCCGGACTGACATACAGCAGGGAATCTCTGATCTGATAAGTGCCAATCGCAGACTGCAGCACGCGCGACGCCAGACTCCATCCGCGTTTTGGTATCGCGAACTGGCCCCAATGCGAGTGACCGCTCAACGTGAGTGCGACGCCGCGCCCCGCGAGCGACGGAAACAGCGTGGGATTGTGTGCGAGTGCAATGGCAACGGTGTTGAGCAGAACCGCGACGGTCACAAATGGCAGCGTGAGCTGCGTATACAACAACATACGAACGACGAACACACGAAACAATGCGCCGGGATAGAAGCTCCAGCGCAACCGACGAATAAACAAAAAGATTGGGGCGGCCGAGTAGATGGCGGCGGCGCCAACGAGTGCCGTGGCGCCCGGAAACAGGCGCCACGTGTTGGCAGCGATCACCGACCAGCACAACAGGAGATAAAGCGAGAAGTAGGTGACACTGGACAATATGCGAACGGAGGTTGTCTCGCGCTCCGCCGTTCGGGCGATAGATTAGCGCGAAACACTGATCCCCGCCCTGGAGCGAATCGTCGTGCACACAATGCCGCAGCGTTGTCGTCAAAGTGGTTTGATATTCGCGCTGCTCGTCTCGGTCGTGTATGGCACGAACGCCTTGCGAAGCGGCAAGCTGGATGGAACGGCGCCGTTGCTGATTGACGCGTACGGTGCGTTTGCTGATATCAACGACGCGGCGTTTAGCCCACTGGTGCAGCATTGGGTCTCGCTTGGTGGTATCTACGCGTACGCCGCGGTGCGCGGCGGGGGCGGACTTGGCGAAGCGTGGCATCAGGCGGCCACGCGCGAAAACAAACAGCGCAGCACCGACGACATGATTGGTGCCATCGAGCATCTCATCGCGAAGCGTTACACCTCGGCCAGGCGTGTTTCCATCATTGGCATTTCGTTTGGTGCGAACATACCGGGACTGATGATGCTGCAGCGTCCGGATTTATTGGCCGCGGTGTTGTACGAAGTGGGACAACCCGATGAAATTCGCGGTGCCGCGTTTGATCCAACGGCCGCGCGCAATACAGCGGAGATCGGTGATCTCGATACGCCCGCGGGTATTCACAGTTTGCTGAAGATGTCGCCGTATCATCAGATACCGGCGCGTGTTGAGTTGCCCGCCGTCATCGTGCACACCGCCAAGGCCGACTACAACTTTGGTTCTCAGATGCTCACGGCGAAATACGTAGCGCGTCTGCAGCGAGCGAATAGCGGAAACCGTCCAGTGTTGTGGGTGCAGACCGACGAGGGACATCGCGCGTTGTTTGGTTCGGGACCGAAGTGGGCGGGTGCGGCGTTGGCGTTTCTGTTGTGGAATTCGGGGGTGGAGCAGTATCAACCGGGGCCGGGGTAAGCGTGCGCATATATTGGAGCGACCTGGCAATAACCTATCGACCCGAAAAACCGGCTACAGGTTGTCGATGAATGCTCCCCAGCGAGAATCCCAGTATCTCTGGCTGTGCCTCTCAGCCAGTTTCGTGACCTTCCTCCGATTTTCTTCCACCTACTTCGGCCCCATGATCGCGGGCGAGTATCCCAAGGTCTCGCCGACGGTGCATCTGCATGGCTGGACTTTCTTCAGTTGGTACCTGCTCCTTCCCCTCCCGGCAGCACTCATCGCGGCAAGCCGAATCCGTGCAATCCTCGTCGAACGGCGTCGCGGCGAAGGTGTGCATCCGGTTTATCGATGGGGCCTTCCCCTTTCGGTGCTTGCCGAGGGCGTCTTCATTCTCGCTACGCCGACGCCGACAGGGGAGGCACTGAGTTCGGCGCTGGCATCGCTCGGCGCGCTGCTGGCGCCGTTGTGCTGACCCTGCTGTAACAGCAGCGTCAACCGAAAATCGAATCGAAATCGGTCGTTCTCGTTCGCGGTGCCAGTTTGTCGAACGTTCCCAAACCCGCCATCTCCTGCGCCGCATTCACAAACGCGCTGTACGCCGTGCGCGCAAGCGCGCCACCAACGCTGATGCGGCGCACACCGATGTCCGCCAGCGCCGAGACTGTCGTGAAGTTGGCGTTCACCAACACGTTGATGGGTTTCGGGGCGAGTTCTCGTACAACCGTCGCAATGTCGCTGATTGACTTGATGCCGGGTGCGTACAGGCAGTCGGCGCCAGCTTCGGCATAGGCGGCCAGCCGTCTGATCGTTTCGCGAAGGTCGGGCCGATTCGCAATGAAACCTTCCGAGCGACCGCTGAGCAGGACGTCGGGCGCACTTTCATCAATCGCATTGCGTGCGGCGCACATGCGTTCGACCGACAATGTGAAATCGAACAATGGATTCTCCGCGCTACCCGACGAGTCTTCGATGGAGACGCCACAGATTCCAGTGCCGGTCGCGGTTATCACATTCCTGAATACACCATCGGGTTCAATCGCAAACCCGCCTTCGAAATCTGCATTAACGGGAATGTGGACCGCCGCGCAAATTTCGCGCAGATGATCGAGTACCAACGGCAGCGTCACCTTGTTGTCGGGCATTCCGTTTGACCACGCAAACCCAGAACTGGTGGTCGCGAGCGCCTTGAACCCCATATGCGCCAGTAGCCGCGCGCTGCCAACATCCCACGGGTTTGGAATGAGAAAACATCCCGATGCGTGCAGGTCGCGAAACTGCTTTCGTAGCGTCTCGAGCTCGTTCATGGATGCACGCGTGTGGAAATGTGCCGGTTTGTGCTGCGCTATTCTCCTTCTGCGAGCACCGCGCGAATGTCTTCGCCCAGGCGCTCAATATCCAACGGAAGTGAACCCGTGTACACCCCACGCAGGCGCCCCGCCGAATCTATCAGCACAAGCGTTTCCGTGTGCGCGAGATCGGATACCCCGTACGAACGTCCGTTGCTGAGATTGACATAATACGAATCGCGAGCCAGCGCTTCGATGGTGTTCCGAGCACCCGTCAGCAGGTGCCAACGCTCAGGGTCAATCTGGTGCAACCCGGCATACATCTTGAGCATTAGCTGCGAGTCACGCTCTGGCATGACGGAATGCGACAGCACTTGCACGCGTGATTCGTTGGGCATCTTTGCCAACAGTCGAGCGATGTTGCTTTGCGTCGTGGGGCAAACTCCCGCGCAGGTGGTGAAGAAGAAGTGAATGATGGTGGCGTGTTTCGCGAATGCAGATTCGGAGATGTTCGCACCATTTTGATCGGTGAGTGTGAACGCACCGACGTGATGCATACTGTTCGCGCTGGCCGTCTTCGCACTCAGCCACTCTGGTGTCAATTCGGCCGTTCGATAAAACGGTACGGCCAGTTTACTATCGTAACACGCGGCCAACAGGCAACACGCCACGGCGAAATGTATGGAAGCAAAACCGCTGGCACGTTTCATAACTCACCTCGACAGCCGACACTACCGGGCAGGCCGTACCGACGGCCCTCGCGAATGACGTAGTTGGC
>Ga0105047_10010114_pt1 | contig 15443 bp, 12 predicted proteins | sample MAT04_FD_78384 | JGI IMG/M metagenome (GOLD analysis project Ga0105047, IMG submission 78384) | Freshwater microbial communities from Lake Fryxell liftoff mats and glacier meltwater in Antarctica - MAT-04 (megahit assembly) | ecosystem: Environmental > Aquatic > Freshwater > Ice > Liftoff... | reverse complement strand
GCTCAAGCCAGGTCTCGAAGTGCTCGGCCACCGTCTTGTACAGCAGGGTGCGCTCGGGGTGGCGGGGGTTGTAGGCTTTGGGCTTGTTGGCTGCGGCAGTGGCCTGAGACGGCTGGGCAGATTGTGCAGGCTTGGGACGCAGCGGGGCATACTGGCTCCCACGCGGGTGTTGGTGAAAGTGCTGTGGCGAACGGTGGGGCGAGCCTTGCATGGGGCAACGCCAGTCTGGAGGGGACTGGAGTTGCCACTATAGCTGTTGTTTTATACAGTATTAGACTGACAGGTTCAGCGGCTCGCGTCGCCTTTTGAAGCCTTACCAGTTGCAGGAGCCACGCGCTCAAACCCAACAGCAAGGTCGGCCAGCGCAGCCGGGCCAGTGCGCCCCAGACCGCGCCGCTGCGGACGAACATCATGCCGATCAGGAAGATGCTCAGCGATTGCGCATGGTTGTACCAATCCCAGACGAGCTGGCAAGCTCACCGGGATTGACAGAAAGGTCGTGAGCGCTGAGCAGATGGAGATCAGCCGGCTGCGGGCCGAGTTGGCGCGCGTGAAGATGGAACGTGACATCTTGGGAAAAGCGACGGCGTACTTCGCAAAGGCAGCGAAGTGAAGTACGCCTTCATTCAGCGACACCGGCGTGAATGGCCGATTTCGGTGCAGTGCCGGGTGCTTGAGGTGAGTGTGGCCGGATTCCACGAGCACTTCGTGCGTCGCGCAAGCGCTTCGCAGCGGCGCCACCTGAGCGACGACGCGCTGCTGGTGCATATCAAGGCCATCCACGCCGAGACTCGCGGTGGCTACGGCTGGCCGCGCACCTGGAAGGAACTGCTGGCCAGGGGCATCCGCGTTGGCAAGGAACGCGTTCAGAAGCTCATGCAACTGCACGGCATACGTGCCAAAGGTAAAGGGTGAGTCGAGCCTCACGGATTCGCCACGTTTGGGCAGGTGTGACTGCATCGAACGTCCATGCCCGCGCGTACCGTCGCGCTGGCCTCGAGGCGCTCGGGCAGCAGCCTGGCAGCGCCGTTGCTCGCTGGCTCCTTTGCCCTGTTCGCTCTTGCGCCCAAACACGCGCTGGCGAAGATCGCGAATCTGGGCCTGCGCCAAGGCCAGTTGGGCCAGCAACTCGGCCTCGCGTTTGCCAGCCTGTTTCTTGATCTGCTGAACTATGCGCCCAAAGCGCTCGTGGCGCCATTGCTCGCGTCGCACCGCCCGTGCGTGCAGACTTTGGAATTGCTTGGCCTGCGATACCAGTTCGATGTGCTGCGCCTTGGTAATACTCACCAACTCTTGAGAGAACGACGCGCCATCCTCACTGCCTCGTGCAGGCTTGGATTCGCAAGGGTTTGGCACCGCGCTCATGGTGCGAACCATAAAGAAAAGACGGCGAAGTGTTCAGCAGTTTTTTTACCAACCCCAAAATCGACCTACGTGTTCACCGAATACTTACTGTTGGCGATCAAGTCCGTTCTTCAGGATGGAGGTGACGCTTTGCAGGTTTGGTGAGCGGATGGACAGCGCTCGGGCGCAGGCCGCCTCCAGTCGCTCTGGCGTGTACTCGCGCGCCAGGCGCTGCATGCCAAGACAGGCCCGGTAGCCCTGCTCCGGATGCGGGCGATGCTCAAGTTGCCAGGTCACCACGGCGGCGGTGCTCACGCCGATGCGCAGGCCCCAGTCGATGAGCTTCTGGGGCGTCCACTCGAGGTGGGCCCGGTGGGACGCGGGCATGTGCTCGGCAATGGTGGTCTGACGCCCGCGCTGATGGCTCAAGGCGTGACATGCCACACGTTGGTTGGCGGAGAAACATTCCACCAGGCTGGCAGTGACGCGCAACTCGACGCTGGTACGCACCAGGGCATGCGGCACGCTGTAGTAGTGGCCCTGGTACGCCATTCGCACACGATCACCAGGGGCCCGGGACCGGTCCCGGGACTTCAGTCGCGTTGCAATACTTCGCGCGTCGACCTAGATTAAGGTCTGGCGAGGCGCCGTGCTGTCGCCACCGTCGACCTCAGGGCCGGCGGCGAGCAAGCCCATCACACATCGAAGGAAACCACCATGTCCCATGACCAGAAATCCACCTACGCCTCCGGCGGCGAACTCAGCGACCAGCAACTTGACGCGGTGGCTGGCGGCGGCGGCAGCGAGATCGCGGCCGGAGCAGGCGGCTCAACCTCGATCGGCGGAACCCTCACGCTCGGCGACGGGGGTTCGTCCGACCCGTTCGGCGCGAGCGACCCTCTCGCGCTGGACGGTCTGGGATTGCTCCAGGGCAATGCCAGTGGCGAAGGCGGCAACCTCCAGGCTGGCTAGCAATGGTCGGCCCCGCAACACCCTAGACCAGCGCCACCCACCGGCACCTCGCCTGTACAAGCCCACGTGATCAGGGCATCGATGATCACAACTTTCATTTGGAGAACAGCATATCCACCAAGAATCAAGAGAAGCCCCAGGAGCAGTCCACGGTCGCCAGCAATGAGCTGGCCGACCAGCAACTCGACGCTGTCGCCGGGGGCACGCCGGGTGCTGCGCAGGGATCCGTTTTCGTCGGCTCCGGCGTCGTGGTGAACACCAGCACCACGACCACCCCCTGACAAACCCAAGGCGCTACGCCGTCTGGCGTAGCGCCATCTCCCGGAACGGTCCGGCCACCTGGCTCAGCGAGCCGTAGCTCCCGTCCTGCACGATCTTCCCCCCCACCAGAACCAGAATGCGGTCCGCCTCGCGGATCGTCGACAGCCGGTGCGCGATCACCACCCGCGTCACCCGAAGCCGCGCCAGGCTTTCGGTGACGATCGCCTGGGTGCGGTTGTCCAGCGCGCTGGTGGCCTCATCGAAGAACAACACCCGCGGATGGTGCACGATGGCCCGCGCGATCAGGATGCGCTGGCGCTGACCGCCCGACAGGGTGCTGGAGCCTTCGCTGATCACGGTGTGCATGCCCATCGGCATCTGGCGGATGTCCTCGTCCAGGCCGACCTGCTGCGCCGCGGCCCATGCCTGCTCCAGGGTGATGACCGTGCCGCCCGCGATATTGGAGAAGATGTCTCCGGCCAGCAACTGGCCATTCTGGAGCACCACGCCGAACTGGCGGCGCAAGGCCTGGATGTCGACCTGCGCCAGGTTCTGCCGGTCATAGTGGATTGTGCCGCACTCCGGCTGCTCGAATCCCAGCAGCAGACGCAACAGCGTGGATTTGCCGGAGCCCGAGGGGCCGACGACGGCCAGGTAGCTGCCGGGCGCGACGGAGAAGGACACATCGTCCAGAATGGGCGTGCCCGCGGCATAGGCGAAACCGATGTGCGACACCTCGATGCCGCCCTGAAGCCGCCCCGGATGGTGGTGCCGCTGCGCGGCTTCGGGCAGAGTCTCCAGGATGGGGCGAGCACGCTCGTACACCGGCACCAGCACCAGCAGCGCCAGCACCGTGTCGGCCAGCCCCATGACGGACGCAAAGACTACGCCCAGCGCGGCGCTGAAGGCCACAAAGGCGCCCGTGCTCAGGCCACCGGCCTGGCCCTGCAGCAGCCCGAAGCCGATCAGGCCGAACACCGCTGCGCTCTGCACCAGCTGGTAGCCGCCAAAGGCCGTGCGCTCAAGGTTGGCCAGCTGCTGCGACTGGACGGTGCGCGTGCGGATCGCGCCGAACAGGACCGACCAGTTGGCGAAAACCCGCGCTTCCGCGGCCGCCACCCGTATCTTGGCAATGCCACGCAGGTACTGGTAGGTCAGCGCAGCCAGGCGACCCGTCGATTCGGACAGTGCGCGCTCATGCCCCAGTTTGAGGCGACCCGTCACCAGCACCAGCAGCAGCGGCGGGAACAGCAACAGCAGCGCCAGGCCGGCCAGCGCCGGGTTGATCCAGAACAGCATCGCCGTATTGAAGAGGCCGAGCACGAGCAGGGTCGTGGCGCGCGTTGCATGCGTCCCGACCATGCGCAGGATCGTATTGACGCTGTTCACACGGACCGCCAGGTCGCCCGTCGCATACTTGCGGAAAAAGCCCACGGGTAGCTTGAGCAGGCGGTCCCACAGCGCCGCCTGCACCCGGTGCGTCATGCTGCTCTCCAGGCGCAGCATGCCCACCGACACTCCAATGCCCAGCACCGCCGAGGCCAGCGCCGCCAGCATCAGCGCGCCCACCATCTGCCACATGCCGGCAAGGTCGGCCGTCGGGATCAGCGTGTCGATCAGCACGCCCATGGCGATCGGCACGAGCACGCCGAACATGCCGAGCAGGAGGTTCAGGACCACGACATCGCGTATTTCACGCTGCAGGCCGCGCAAACCCAGGCGCAGCAGGTCGCCCAGCCCCAGCGCAGTGTCCGGCAGACCCGGGTAGAACTGCCAGCCGAAGGCGCCCAGGGTGTCGGCCAAGGCCGGCGTCAGCGGCTGCGCACCCCCCCGGTCCGGGTCCAGCAAAAGGTAGCCACCACCCGGTCGTTGCAACAAGGCAACCCATTCTCGACTGTCGCCGATGCTGCCCAGCAGCGGCCCGCAGTCGTGGCGCCACCACTCGGCGCCGAGCTTCACCTGGCGCCAGCGCACCCTGGAGGCCGCGCAGACCATCGGCACTTCCTGCTCCGCGAAAGCTTCGGATTCCGCCCGCGGCGGCAGGACGAAGGACACACCCAGCGTGCGACCGATCGGTGCAAGCGCCGCCAGCAGCCGACCGGTGCGCGGCGACGAAAGTGGCGCGGTGTCGTCGTCCTCGGCCGTCAACAGCAGTTGTGCCAGCGCCTCGCCCGTCAGCCGCGCGGCAGCACCGGATTTCTCCAGCAGCCGCCGCTGCTCCAGTGCTGCGATGCGGGGCTGGGCGTCAATTCGCGCCACCAGCACCTGGGCGAACTGCTGGCGGATCGCGGCCCGACAGGCCGCGGCCGTCGCCACCGCAGCCTCCGGCCGGTCCGCGGCCAGGGACTGCAAGGCCTCGCAGACCGCCAGCGGCTCCCGACCATCGGACAGCGCCTCCAGCCACAGGCCGACCTGGAGCGCCGACACGACCTCGTCCTGCACCCGCAGCCTGGTGCCCGGCAGGGGTACGGCCACCACGCCCCATCCATGCAGTGCCTCGACCCGCCAGGCCGACACCATGCCTGGAACCAGCAGGCCCGCTGTTGCGCGGTACAAGGCGTGGCGGGCGCCGGCGGGTGCGCCGTCGACGCCGCGCCGTTGCAGGAAGACGTCCAGCGCGCCTTGCTCCACCACACGCAGGTCGTCATCGGTATCCAGCCGGAACGGTGCGGTCACGGCGGGCGCAGCGTTGTCGGTCAGTGGCGCTTCGGTCACGACATCCCCCGCGGTGCTCAGTACTGCCCGACGAGACGGCGGTAAAAGCCGTCATCGCGCTGCATCAGCCCGTCATGCCGACCGCGCTCGACCACGCGGCCACGTTCCAGCACCACGATTTCGTCCGCGTCGCGGATCGTCGACAGGCGGTGCGCGATGACGACGCAGGTGCAGCCCCGCCGGCGCAGGTTGTGGTCGATCGCCAGTTCGGTTTCTGCATCCAGTGCGCTGGTCGCCTCGTCGAGCACCAGGAGGCGCGGATTGCCGACCAGGGCGCGGGCGATCTCGATGCGCTGGCGCTGTCCGCCGCTGAAGTTGCCGCCGCCTTCCGTAACCGGCGCGTCGTATCCGCCTGGCCGGGCCATGATCACGTCATGGATGCAGGCGTCGCGCGCCGCCTGGACCATGTCCTGCTCCGAGACGCTGCCGTCCCACAGCGTGAGGTTGTCGCGGATTGTGCCCTCGAACAGCAGGATGTCCTGGTCGACCAGCGCCACCGAGTTGGCAAACGCAAGCCGGCCGAAGTCCTCCCGCGGACGTCCGTCGAAACGAATGGAGCCGCTCCACGGCGCATACAGCCCCAGCAGCAGCTTGGCCAGCGTCGACTTGCCGCATCCCGAGGGCCCGACGACGGCGGCGCGCTCGCCCGGCCGCAACTGCAGGTCGAAGGCCTGCAGCAAGGCGGGCTCCCCGCGGCTGTAGCCGAACTCGACCTGCGACAACTCGACCGCGCCCTCGAGCCTGGCCACCGGCGAGCTGCCGTCCGCAGCTGCCACATCCGCCAGCCGGGTCATCGGATCCAGTGGGTATTGCAGCACGTCATCGACGCGCATCATGTCGCCCCTGACCTCGAGAAGGCGCCGCGCCAGACTGGCCAGCGCCTGCACCGGCGCATTGAAACTGGCCGACAGGCTCTGGAAGGCGACCAGCATGCCGATCGTCATCGCCCCCTCCATCACCCGCATGCCTCCGATGCCGATCAGCAGTCCGGCATTGATTGCGCCGAGCAGCCCTGGGATCGCACCGAAAACCCATCCGACCCGCGCAACGGCCTGCGCCGCATTGACATATTTCGCCTGATGGCCGGCCCAGCGCGCGAAGAACGCGTCCTCGGCGCCACTGGACTTGAGTGTCTCGAGCGCGGTAAGTCCGTTCAGGGCCACGCCGCTCAGCCGGCCGGCATCCATCGCGAGCACCTGGTGGGCGTCCTCGGTGCGACGCCCGACCACGCGCATGACCACCAGATTCAGCCCGGCGATGGCCACGCTCACCAGTGTCAATGTGAGGTCGTAGGCAAGCATCAGCGCGGCGAAGAACACCGTCTGCAACAGCGCCAGGGCAGCGCCGGCCAGTTCGCCCGACAGGAGCGAGGCAATGCGATCATTGATTGCCACCCGCGCGCCGATCTCGCCCGGCGCGCGCTGCGTGTAGAACTCCACCGGCAGGCGCAGCACATGCCAGAAGAACTGGGCAGAACGGGTGAGCGCGATCCGAGTGCGGATGCGCAGCAGGTATTGCCCTTGCAGCCAAGTCAGGAGCATACGCAGCACGGCCGTCAACAGCATGCCCAGCAGCAGCGGCCGCAGCCAGCTGTCGAGGCCACCGACCAGCACCTTATCGATGAACACGCTGGAAAACACCGGTATCACCAGGCCCGGGACGACCAGCAGCATGCCCAGCGCGACAAGGTAGGCCACAGGCCCGCCCAGACCGTCGAAGCGGCGCGCGAGCGCGTCGAAGGTGCTGGGCCGCTGCCCGCCGGGCGCAAACCCCTCGCCCGGCTCGAAGGTCAACACCACCCCGGTGAAGGCCTGGTCGAACTCCGCTTCGGAGACCACCCGCCGGCCGGCCGCGGGATCGTTGACATGGACCTTGCCGCGCGCGAAGCCCTCCAGGACCAGGAAGTGGTTGAAATTCCAGAAAACCACCGCAGGCAGCGGCATGGCGCGCAACTCGCCTGGCTCCTTCTTGAAGCCACGTGCGGTCAGGCCGTATTGGCGCGCCGCACGCAGCACGTTGCCCGCCTTGCTGCCATCACGCGTGACGCCGCAGCGCAGGCGCAGTTCCTCCAGGGGCACCCAGCGCCCGTGGTAGCCCAGGACCATGGCCAGCGATGCGGCGCCGCATTCGACCGCCTCCATCTGCAGCACGGTGGGGGTCGCGTGTACCGCCATCAGTCCAGCCCCATGCCGTGTTTCAGGATCGGGATCACCAGGCTGAGCGGGCGCTGACGCTCCAGCGTGATCTCGGCCTGGCACAGCGTGCCACTGCGCAAACGCAGGTCCGGGCCCTTGCGGGAGGACCAGTGGTAGCCGCTGGGCGTGTCGGCCGGCGTCAGCACGGCGCGGATCTCGGTGGGTGGCGACAGCCCTGCCAGTTCGCGCACCAGCACCTCGTTCTGCAGCAGCAGCAGCATGCTCTGCGGCGTGGCCGGGTAGTCGGACACGGAGCGCACACGTGCCTGCACAAAGCCGCTTTCCTCGCGCCGCACGGTGCTGGGGACGATCTGGGTCTCCATGTCGGGCCGCACCTTGCGCCCTTCTCCCACCGGGACATAGATCACCGCCTCGACGGCTGTCGCAGCCTGGCTGTCGAGCTCCAAGGTGAGCAGTGGCGAGCCCTGCTCGACCAGCATGCCCACGCCGGTCCGGATCTCGGTGACCCGACCCGCATAGGGGCTGTGCACCGCGGCGACGCGCTTGCGGGACTCCTGCAAGCCTTCCACGACCCGGCGGGCCTCGCTCAGCTGGACCTGCACGCTGTCGGTGTCGCTGCGGCCCTGCTTCTCGCGCTCGAGCAGCGCAAGCCCGAGTTGCCTGATCTGGTTCTGCTGGCCTTCCACCTCCAGCAACGCGGCCATTTCGTCCTGCCGCGCCTGGGCTTCCTCCTGCCGTACCGCGATCAGCGATTGGCTGGTGACCAGGCCCTGGGCCAGCAACTGCTCCTGCACCGCTGCCTTGTCGCGCGCGATCTGCACCCTCTCGCGGGCAAACCCGGCGCGCTCGCGTGCCGCCCGCATCTGCTGCTCGAGCAGGACGCGTGCCTGCCCCTGCCCCTGCTGCGCCAGCCCCATGCCCTGCTGCACGAAACGCTGCACCACCTGCTGCTGCGCTTCGATCTCGCGGACACGCGCCTGTCCCTGCTGGATGCGGTCGTCCAGATCAGGCTGCGCCACCTGGGCCACCTGCGCACCCGCCGCCACGCGGTCGCCCACCTGCACCGTGAACTGCACCACCCGCCCGGTGGTACCGCTGGTGACATTGGCCAGACCGACCGGGTTGATCAGAAGGCACTTCGCGCTGCTCACCTTGGTCGGCAGGCTGCCGAACCAACCCCAGACCAGGGCCGCCGCGACCGCAGCCGTCAAGGGCACCAGCATCAACCAGGCCTTGGTCGTGACGACCTGCGGCAAGGCGTCCAACTGCTCGGGCGAGGACAGCCGATCGAGCGCCACCTTGCGGAACAGCTGGTCCTTCAGCGCCGCCATGGGCCACCCTGTTCCCGGCTCATGACGGTGCCATCCCCAGGGACTGCACCGAGAGCAGCCGGTGCGCGTCCACGGTGAATTGCGCGCCGTCCTGGCGCACGATCTGGCCGGTCTCGAACTGCAAGGTCGCAATGCCGGCGGCGTACGCCCATTGCGTCTGCACCTCCTGCAGCAGGGCGTTGTCCAGCCGGTCCTGCACCGCCAGCAATTCGATCAGCGTGGTGCGCGCCAACCGGTGCCGTGTGCGCTCGTTCTGCAGCGAGATCCGGTAGCGCTGCACCGCCTCCTGGGCCTGCTGCCGCTGGGCGGCCGCGCGCACCAGGCGTTGCGCGACAGTGGCGATGTCCGTACCGATCGCCGACTGCAGGTCGCGCCAGCGCAGGTCGGCTGCGTCACGCTGCGCCGCCTGCGCGAGATACTGTCCACGCGCAGCGGAGTTGTCCAGCGGCCACTGGTATTGCAGCGCCACGCCGGCCACCAGACCCTGGCGCGCCGTCGGAACGAAGGCGGAGAGCTGGGTCAGGCCACGGCCTTCGACCAGCGTGCGGTAGCCCAGGTTCAGGTTCAGGTCGAGCCCGGGCCGCAACTGGTCCGCGCTGGCGGTGACGCGGTGCCGCGCGGCGGCCATGCGCTGGCCCGCCGCTGCCAGGTCGGCGCGGGTGCGCAAGGCCAGTGCCGCCAGGTCCGCGGTGCGTCCGGCCAGCGCAGCCACCGCGCCGTCGACCGGCGGGAACCCGTCACCGGGCAGGGGCAATGCGGCGGCCTGGTCGACCGACAGGCCCATGCTGCGCGCCAGGTCCCGCAGCGCCTCCTGCAGCGATTGTTCCGCCGCCAGCCTGGCTGCGGTCTTGTCGGCCCGACCGGCATGCAGCAGTTCCAGTTCGGAACGTGGGACCTGGTCTGCCTGGACCAGCTTGCCCATCTCCTGCAGGAGCTCGGCGGCACGGCGCTCCGCGTCGCTGGCAATGCCCAGCCGCTGCACGCTGGCCACACAGCCCCAATAGGCCAAGGTGGCGTCGAGCACGGCGCGCGCATTGGCATGCACCAGGTCGAGCTGTGCGGCGGCCTGCTCTGCATCGGCCGCCAGCAGCGGCGCCCCGACCACCTCCGCGCCGCGGTTGCGCAGCAGCGGCACGCGCAGGCTGAAGTCAACCCGACCGGTCGTCTGCACCGGGATCCGGACCAGTCGCAGCAGGTTGTCGGCCCCCTGGTTGACACCGAGGCTGGCGCTAGCCACGCTGCCGTCGGCCAGCTGTTTGTGCGCTGCGACACGCAGGCCGAGCGTGTCCACGGTCTGCCGCCCCGCCGTCTGCAGGCCCGCACGGTCGTAGGCGGCGATCTCGTCCTGGCGCAGCGGCTGCGCTTCGCGGCCCAGGGCCAGCTCCGAAGACAGCACGGTGTCGAAGGGTGCACGTGCCTGCACACTGGCCCCCGTGCTGAACGCCACCGCCTGTTGCTGCAACAGCACTGCCGGGTTGCGGCGCAAAGTCTCGTGCAGCACGTCGACCAGGTGCACCTGCGCCGTCCCGGTCGGCACCTGCGCCGCGCACGGCAGAGCCGTCAGCACGAGCACTGCCGCCAGGGCGCTGCCCAGCCATTGCGCCATCAGCGGGGGTGCCATGGGCCCGAACTGCTGCATGGCCGCCCTCACCCGGCCAGCGTCTTGAGCATGCGCTCGAAACGGGCACCGGCCAGGTGCAGGGTGTCCAGCACGTTGTCGTCCAGTTCGTCCGCATCGGCCGGCGTGGCCGTGACGTCCAGCGCTGCCGCCTCCGGGTTCGCCTCGTAGCCCAGGCGCCCGATCGTATTGCGCATGCGGTCGGCCAGGAACAGCGCCAGCGCGCGGTAGAAGCGGGCCGCAAATCCGATGTCCGACTGCAGCTGGTCCGCCAGCTGCTGCCGGGACACCGCCAGCACCAGGCTGTCCTGGGTCGCGATGACCGATGCCGCCGTGAGCCCCGGATCGACCAGGGACATCTCACCCAGGATGTCGCCGCTGCCGACCACGGCGAGCGGCAGACCCCGGCCGCTGCGCACGTCGAAGGCTCCCTCCAGAATGATGTAGACAGTGCTGATGCGCGTGCCATGCCGGATCAGGGTCGTACCGGAAGCAATGCGCTGGCGCTGACCATGGCGGGTGAGCCAATCGGCGTCGGAATCCGACAGCTGACCCAGGATGAACAGGACTTTGCGCATGGATGAAACGGGCTGCGGTCGCACAGGCCGGCAAGGGCACCGACTGCGGACAATGATAGGAGTGCCCGTACGCGCGCACAACGCGACCAAAGTCCCGGGACCACGCATAAGCGGCGCACGCGGCGCATTCCGGCAGCAAAATGGTGGCCTGCCCCACCTCCCGAAGCCATCGCATCCCCTTGCACATGCCGTACACACCGCAAGCCAGCACGACGCCGACGACCGGCACACTGTCGTCCAAGGTACTCGTGGACCAGGCGATGGCCTTGCAGGCCAACCTGCTGCCGCTGATGCTGGGCAACTTCTGCATCTCGACGATCGTGGCCTGGATGTTCCGCGCGGGCCCGCATCCGGGTATGCTTGCGCTGTGGTATGGGGCGCAGGTCGTCAACACCGGCTTCAACCTGTGGGCCGCCGCGCACCTGCGCCGGCGCCCTGCCACGCTGCGCAATGCGCATCGGCGTACGCGCGCCGGCGCACAGGCCTCGCTGGTCAGCGGTGCGCTGTGGGGGTTGGGGACGGTGGTGTTCTGGCCGGCCAACCGGTTCGAGTTGCAGGTGCTGCTGCTGTTCATGCTGACCGGCCTGACTGCCACCGCGCTGCATGCGCTTAACGCCTGCCTGCCGGCCTACCGCGGCTTTCTGCTGCCCTGCGTACTGGGCGTGATGGTCGCCGCCATCCAGCACGGCGGACTTCTCAACGGCTTCGTTGCACTGACCGTCGCCATCTATGGCGCCACCAGCTGGCATTTCGCCGGGGCCATGAACCGCATCCTGCTCGAATCACTGCGCCGGAGCTACGAGATCCAGGAGCTTGCCGCCGACCTGCAACTGCAGCGCGACCGTGCCCAGGAAGCCAGCCTGTCCAAGAGCCGGTTCCTGGCCGCGGCGAGCCACGACCTGCGCCAGCCGGTGCACTCGCTCTCGCTGTTCGTGGGGGCCCTGGAACACCAGCCGATGGGTGCCGAGGCGCGCCGGCTGCTGGCCCATATGAGCGGCTGCGTCGGCGCCTTGGGTGGCATGTTCAACGCACTGCTCGACATGTCCAAGCTCGACGCCGGCATGGTCCAGCCCGATCTGCAGGCGCTGCCGCTGCACGACCTGCTGCGCCAGGTATGTGCCGAGGAGCAGGCCCAGGCCCAGCCCAAGGGGCTGCAACTGCGCCAGCACATCCTGCCGATGGTGGTCCGCAGCGACACCGTGCTGCTGGACCGGATCCTGCGCAACCTGGTGCGCAATGCGGTGCGTTATACCGACCGCGGTGGTGTGCTGGTGGCGCTGCAGCGCCGCGGCGGGATGGCGCTGGTGTCGGTGGTCGACAGCGGGATCGGGATCCCCGCCGACAGCCATGAACTGGTGTTCCAGGAGTTCGTGCAGTTGCACAACCCGCAGCGCGACAACGCCGAGGGCCTGGGCCTGGGGCTGGCCATCGTGCGCCGCCTGTGCCGACTGCTGGACATCGCCTTGACGCTGCGCTCGCAACCTGGACGCGGTACCCGGTTCACCCTGCGCATACCGCTGGCGCCAGAGCGCACGGTCGCCGCCGAAGCCCTGCCCAGCCCGGCCGGAGGTGCGCCGGAAATCACGGCCCCGGACGGCGCGCTGGTGCTGGTGATCGACGACGATGAAGCGGTGCGCTCGGCCATGCAGGCCCTGCTGAGTGGCTGGGGCTATGGCGTGCTGGTGGCCTCGGGCTTTGCCGACATGCTGCCCAGTCTGCACCACGTCAAGGCGGTCCCCGCGCTGGTTCTGTGCGACTACCGCTTGCGCGACCATGAAAGTGGTTTGCACGTGGTGGAACAGATCGCGGAACAGTTCAACGAGACCATTCCGGCCATCCTGATCACCGGCGACACGGCACCGGAACGTCTGCAGGAGGCCCACGCGAGCGGCCTGACACTGCTGCACAAGCCGGTGAGCCCGGAGGCGCTGAGGACGGCCATTCGACGCGCGCTCGGCGCCAGCCCACCTGCGCCGTAGCGACCCGGCCTGGCGCGGCGCAGTCAGCGGACCAGACCGCGCGCCCGGGCGGCAGACACCGCCTGCACACGGTTGACCACACCCAACTGGCGGAAGATGCCGCTCACATGGCCCTTGATGGTCTTCTCCGTCAGATCCAGCTTGCGCGCAATGTCCTTGTTCGGGCGTCCCTCGCACACCATGCGCAGCACCTCGAGCTGGCGCTCGGTCAGCCCCGCCGCGGGCGCGCCGGGTTCGCCTTCATATTCCGCGCGCAGCATCAACGGAGGGAGGTAGATCTCGCCTGCCAGGACAAAGCGCACCGCCGCCACGATGGTGCTTCCGGCGAGTGACTTGGGGCAGTAGCCGCGCGCCCCGGCCGCCAGCGACCGTCGCACGTCCGCCGGCGCCTCCGAGGCGGAAATGACAATCACCGGCAACGCGGGATGCTGCCGGACCAGGGATTCGACCGTCTGCAGGCCGGGCAACCCGCGCAGTTGCAAGTCGACCAGGACGATGTCCAGGTCGGCGTGTTCCGCCGCCAGCCGCAGACCGCTTTCACCATCCGGCGCGTGCAGGACCTGCAGGTGCCCGTCGGCCTGCGCCAGGAGCGAAGCCATGCCGTCTCGCACCAGGGGATGGTCGTCGATGATCAGGGCTTTCATCGGAGAAAAAGACGTGTGCGGCAGGCTGGGGACATGGATGTGACAGCATAGCCGACCCGGTCGGTGGCATGACGGGACACCTGCCGGATCGGACCCGGAGCGCCGGCGCCCGCCTCACCAGCCGCGCCGCACCTCATTGCTGGTCGCGCGGGATCCGCTGCTCCCAACGGCGGTGAAACACCTGCTCTTCACCGTCCCATGCTGCCAGGCTGGCCTCGACCAGGTAGGTGTCCGCATTGCAGCGCAGCACCGTCTGCGCCTCGGTGCGGATGTGCCAGCCCGGTCGGCCCATGGTGGTCTGGAGATTGATTTCCTGCTCGGCGCTCAGGGGGTCGTCGGCCTGGATCGAGAAGCGCATCTCACCGGTGGTGTCGTATTCCTCATCCGTGTCGACCGTGCGCCAGGCCCCGCGGTCGCGCGTGCGGCGCAGATCGACCCGCCCCTCGCCAATAAGCTCCTCGAGATGGTCGAGCGAGCGCGCGGTGTTGCGCGGCCGTATCTCTTCCAGGGCCCCTGGAGCGGAGCCCTCGGGCTCGCCGAACGGCGCCAGCACCGGCTCCTGCGCCGGGTCCACCACACGCCGCGGCAGGCGCAGCAGGCTGCTGCCGCAGCGCACCGTCACCTTGGCAGGGACAGGAGACGGCCAGGCAATCGGCCAGTACGTGGTGGACAGCGCCAGGCGCAACCGGTGGCCGGGTTCGAGGCGCTGGGCCACGCCGCACAAGGGGATACGCACTCGGTACCACTGCCCCGGCACCAGCGGCTGTGGCTGTGCATCGGAGTCACGGTGGGTGAGATTGAGCAAACCGTAGCCCAGCCGGAGCGAGTTGCCGTCGGGTGGCAGTCAATAGCCCCACACCGGGAATCTGGGCTATCCGCCGCATCTGGGGGTCAAGCTTTAGCTGCAGTTGCAGGCGCTGCTCGATGGCCTGCATATCCACCTCGATCGCCTTGATGCGCGCCACCTGTTCACGCAGGCTGTCACGCACCATCTGCGGCAACGTCTCAGTCAGCCCTTCCAGGGTGGCTTCAATCTCCTTGAACAAAGTTCGGTTGCCTTTGGCAAAGGTGGCTCCAAACTCGTATAGAAGACTGCGCAAGGCGTTGGTCTGCATGATGCGCATTTTCATGAGAAGCTCGCGCTGACGGTGCAGGGTCAGGGTCGCTTGCTGTGCTGCGGACTTGGTGCCCACAAACTTCACGCCAGGCTGCTGCACCGCCAACCAGATCGCGCGGGCGTCAGTCGCATCGGTCTTGTTGCCGCTTACAAAGGGGCGCACTATCTTGGCGTGTAACAGTCGCACCGTACGGCCCAGTTTGAAGGATAGGAATTCCAACCGCATGAAGGGCCCTGGTTCTGCTGTGGGCGCTGCGCCGTCATGGCGGCCGCCTGCTGGCACAGTGCGGCCTGGCGCCTGGCCGCGCACAACTGCTGGCGCGTGCCGCCCCGATCGGGGTTGTCGCCATGTCGATCGCGTGGATCGCCTGGATGCCTGCGGCCAATCAGGGGGTGGCCCTGTCCGGAAGCATCCGCCTCGCCGACGGCCTGTTGTTCGCCCCCGTCTGGCAGGCGCCGCTGCCGGTGTGGCTGGCGCTGGCGCAGCCGGCGGTCCTGCTGGCGCTGGTGGCCTATGTGGAAAGCCTGGCGGTGGCGGAGGCCCTGGCGGTGAGACGCGGCGAGAAGGTCCTGGCGCGGCGTGAACTACACGGGCTCGCCGCGGCCAATGCGGTCGCGGGCCTGAGCGGCGGCATGCCGGTGACCGGCGGGTTTGCGCGCAGCATCGTCAACTTCGATGCCGGGGCGCGCACCCGGATGGCCGGGGTCTGGACCGCGCTGTTCCTGGG
>Ga0105047_10010112_pt1 | contig 15445 bp, 15 predicted proteins | sample MAT04_FD_78384 | JGI IMG/M metagenome (GOLD analysis project Ga0105047, IMG submission 78384) | Freshwater microbial communities from Lake Fryxell liftoff mats and glacier meltwater in Antarctica - MAT-04 (megahit assembly) | ecosystem: Environmental > Aquatic > Freshwater > Ice > Liftoff... | reverse complement strand
CTGGGACTGGCGGGTCAAAGCCCTCGCCAGGGGCAACCGAAGCGGCACGTAAAAAACGTGCCCCACGACAGTCGGCCTAATGCGCCGAGTGCGTCACCTTCTCGGGCAGCGGGCGGCGTTTGCGACCGGTGCGGGCGGGGCGGAGGCTGCGGATTTGGCCTTCGATGCGGCGGAACCAGAAGACCGTGACCACGACCACCTGCTCGGAAAAGACCGGCATCGGCGGGTGGGAGGAGGGCTCTTGAATCCGGCGGACCATCGGCACAGCTCCGAATCGCAGCAGCATGCTGAGCGCGAACAAGACATGGTAACCGGTGATGGTGCTCTGGCCGAATGGAATCGACAGACCTTCCATCTGGGTCAAGGCGTAGCCCGAGATGATGGCCGTCACTCCGCCCACGATCCCCGCAATGGCGGTGCCCGAGGCGATGAACATCGTGCGATTCTCGGTCGGGGAGTTCTTCAGCAAGAACCCGTTGTTGGCAATCAGGATGCCCGCATTGAGCGCCGCATCGAGCATGAACATCGGCAGCAGCGTCCAGAACGCCAGCGTCGCATCGCGCGGAGCCAGTATCAAACAGAACATGTTGATCGGCTTCAGCATCACGCAGATCTGCAACACGGCCTTGTTGCCGTGCAGCTCTGCCGAGCGACCCAGGAGCTGGGAAAACACCGCTCCCCCGACCCAGGCCACCGTCCACAGGGCCAACACCTGCCACAGCTGCATCCCGACATATTCGAGCAAGTACAAGCTGATGAACGGAGCCCCGACCATGCTGGCGACGTGCCAATAGGTCATGAAGCCGATGTAGGAGCGGAAGCTCGGGTTCTGCATCGGGGCGAGGAACGACTCCCACAGCCCAATGGCTTTGGAAGGCGTGACGGGCGGTTCGTCGACCTTCCGAAACAGCATGATGTCCGCGATACCCAGGATCGCCGCTACCGACATGATGACCGCAAACCCCGCCCGCATCTGCGAGGCCCCGTTCCAGAAGAACAGCGTACAACCCAGCATGCAAGCCGCAGCTGTGAACTGCTGCCAGCGGTGGCGGGTTCCCCAGTATTGATTGAGTCCCTGGTGCGGCAGGTAGTCGCCCATCCAGGACATCCAGAGCGGTGTCGAGAAGTGGGCCAGCCCTTGCTCGACGACTGTGACCGCCAGGAACGCCCAGAGCCAGACGAGCGGAGAGACGCTCGGAAAGTACCAAGCTCCCAAGGCGATCGGCAGGTAACAGACGCGCTGGGCGTAGCACGCAGCTGCCCAAAGTGGCCGACGGTACTGCACTCGGTTCGCGACATAGGCGGCGACGAACTGCATGAAGAGCATGCCGGTCGGCAAGGCTCCCAGGATTCCAATATGCAGCCCGGTCGCTCCCAGGGATCGTGCAAACTGAATCACGACTGCGGATGTCGTCATCTGGGTGTAGGCCATGCCCAGACACCCGGCGACAGTGATGGCGACTTGCGCCTTCTTCAAAGACCACACGGAAAACTGCTCCAGCGGTCCCCCTTGCGTTTGGTGTGCAAGGGATTCCGACTAGTGCTCCGTGTACGGGGTCGTCGCGAGTTTCGCCTCGGGAGCAACGACACCATTCGGAACACGTTCGATGGGATCGGCGGGAGCATCTGCTCCGCTCGCCGACCTTTTGGGAATCCTCTGGTATCGACCAGTTGAGGTGGTCTGCTCGATACGATCCTGGCGGTTTCCCGACCGCAGGGATTTGCCTGAAGTGTACGTTACACCCGGACCGCCGATCGGGAATTCTCAAACATTGGGATGCTGAGAACCCCCGTTCGACGAGGGAGGACTGTGACCGGATTGCGAAGCCCAGACAAGTCCGGGTTCCATGCAATCTGGCCGATCCGAACGCCGCCCCGGCAGGAACTCCCGCCTGAACCAGAGGTTCGGACACCGGGCGGACACCGCGGGAGGCCCCCAGGTTCGGCGGATTCTGCCCGTTCCCCGTAGTAGAAGTCGTCAAACTTCTGCCGCCCGGCTGGGATCGTTGGCATGTAGCCGGGTGGCCTAGTCTGACGGCTTTGCGGAAGGCCCCGAAAAGGTGGCGTGTCACGCGGGTTCCCGCCCGGTCCGTTCGCTGCGCTGCTGACCCTGCCACCCCGCCGGGAGCACGTGTTGTCGTGGGGCGTTTTCTACGTGCCCACCCCAGCATCGCGCCGGGCGAGCGGGTTTGGTCGGGATAAGTGGTCGGACGTCCCAATGAACAGCCATGCCAAAGCGACGAGACAGCTGCTCGTGTTGTGCGGCGCACCAGACGGGCACGAAGGAAACGTGCCCCACATCCACGCAACCCCGAACATGATCACAGTGGGAACGGCTCAGCCGGAGCATCGCCCTCCCGAGGGCTGCGGTTCCCTCGCGGAGGGGGCCAACGATCAAGAGGCAAACCGCCCTGAAGCGGGCCAACTGGTGCCACTCCTCGCATCTCACGCCGTGTAAAAGCGTGCCGTCGTTCTCTCAAGATTCCTTTGTATCTGATCGATCTGGCGCTGCCAAACCGGCTGGGCGAGCTGGCTGCGGGGTTTGTCGGTTCTTCTGTCTGCGTTCGGTTCACATGAACCAGAGTCGATGCTACAGTTGGCCGCTTCCCAACCCAAAACCCGGACCCTTCATTCATGATGCTTCAGCCGTTGCCCGCACAGCCTGAAACAGTTGGTTCACATTTCCAGCGTCTCCGAGGTGTCACGTTCTTGTCGAGAATGTCAGCTGTGACCGTCATGGGAGCGATGCTGATGCTGTTGATCTCGGGATCGCAGTTGGTTGCCGCTGAAACTCCACCCCCGTCATTTGATCCCTCGGCGGCTCATGTCGGCGGGGAGGCCGGCCTGAAGTTGCCCGACCTGAATCAGGTTCTCTTCCTGGGCGACCGCATCGGCGGCAAGACATTGCTCTGCAGCGGAATTGTGATCTGCCTGTTGGGCTTGGTGTTTGGGCTTCTCATCAGTCGGCAACTCAAAAATCTGCCGGTCCATGCATTGATGCTGGAAGTGTCCGAACTGATCTATGAGACGTGCAAGACCTACCTGCTGACACAAGGCCGGTTCCTGTTCAAGCTGTGGTTGTTTGTCGGCGCAATCATTGTCTTCTACTTTAAGTATCTGCTGCTGTTCAGCACGCTGAAGGTGGGGGTCATTCTGGGCTTCAGTGTGATCGGAATTCTGGGCAGTTACCTCGTGGCCTGGTTCGGGATGCGGGTCAATACTTATGCCAATTCGCGAACCGCGTTCGCTTCGCTGACCGGCATGGCCTATCCCTGCTATTCGATCCCACTCAGGGCCGGAATCAGCATCGGCATGCTGCTGATCAGCGTTGAGCTGCTGCTCATGCTGATGATTCTGATCTTTGTTCCGGGGGATTACGCGGGGCCCTGTTTCGTGGGATTCGCGATTGGCGAATCACTGGGCGCAGCTGCCTTGCGTGTGGCGGGCGGGATCTTTACGAAGATTGCGGACATCGGTGCCGACTTGATGAAAATCGTCTTCAAGATCAAGGAAGACGACGCCAGAAATCCGGGCGTGATTGCGGACTGCACAGGCGACAATGCGGGAGACTCGGTGGGCCCGTCTGCCGATGGATTTGAAACCTATGGAGTGACGGGTGTTGCCTTGATCACTTTCATTTTGCTCGCCGTGAAAGATCCTCAGGTGCAGATCCAACTTCTGGTCTGGATCTTCATGATGCGAGTGATGATGGTCGTGTCCTCTGCGGCGTCGTATTTCGTGAATGAGAGTCTGGCACTGAAGAAGTATGGTCAGGCCAAACACTTCAATTTCGAGGCACCGCTGACCTGTCTGGTCTGGCTGACATCCATTTCGTCGATGCTGCTCACGTATGCTGCGTCGGCCGCTCTCATTCCGGGTCTGGCGGGTGACAGCACACTGTGGTGGAAGCTGTCGACCATCATTTCCTGCGGAACACTGGCAGGGGCGATCATCCCCGAAGTCGTGAAGGTGTTCACGTCGACGGAATCAGCGCATGTCCAGGAAGTGGTCTCGTCCTCTCGCGAAGGCGGAGCGTCACTGAACATTTTGTCGGGTCTGGTGGCGGGCAACTTCAGTGCCTACTGGCTGGGCATGATCATTTTGCTGCTGATGGGGGCCTCGTACGGCATGAGCACGACCATCCCCGAAGATCTGATGCTGGCCCCGGCTGTGTTTGGATTCGGGCTGGTCGCTTTCGGCTTTCTGGGGATGGGTCCGGTCACGATCGCTGTCGACAGCTATGGGCCAGTGACCGATAACGCACAGTCGGTCTACGAATTGTCCATGATGGAAACGACTCCCGGTATTTCTGCCGACGTGCAGCGAGAGTTCGGATTTACCCCGGACTTTGAGCTCGCCAAAGAAAACCTGGAGAAGAACGACGGAGCGGGCAACACGTTCAAGGCGACTGCCAAACCGGTGCTGATCGGGACAGCTGTTGTCGGTGCGACGACGATGATCTTTTCGATCATTCTCGAACTCACCCATGGGCTCGATCCCGCGTTGTTGGGCAAGCTGTCGATTCTTCATCCGCCGTTTCTGCTCGGCTTGATCGCGGGCGGTGCGGTGATCTATTGGTTCACGGGGGCCTCGATGCAGGCTGTGACCACGGGGGCCTATCGCGCCGTCGAGTTCATCAAGCAGAACATTAAGCTGGATGAATCGGTCAAGAAGGCCTCGACCGAAGATAGCAAGAAGGTCGTGCAGATTTGTACGGACTATGCCCAGGCCGGGACGTTCAACATCTTCGTGACGGTGTTCTTCTCGACGCTCGGGTTTGCATTCCTCGATCCGTACTTCTTCATTGGCTATTTGGTGTCGATTGCACTGTTTGGACTGTACCAAGCGATCTTCATGGCGAATGCCGGGGGAGCCTGGGACAACGCCAAGAAGATCGTCGAGACCGAATTGAAAGCCAAAGGCACTGCGCTGCACGAAGCCTGTGTGGTGGGCGACACCGTGGGCGATCCGTTCAAGGACACCTCTTCGGTCGCGCTGAATCCCATCATCAAGTTCACGACGCTGTTTGGACTGCTGGCTGTCCCGTTGGCCGTGTCGCTGAAAGAGAAAGAGGGATCGGTCGTCACGATCGGGTTGTCAGTGGTGTTCATCGCGATCTCGATGGTCTTCGTCTACCGGTCATTCTACGGGATGCGTATCAAGTCCCCGCATTGATCGCTGGAGCTTCAGGGAGGCGTGGAACGTAGAACGGACGCCTCCGTCCGTTCGAGTTTCGTCTAGACTTGGGGAGCCCGACTACCGCCGCTCCTTCCCCTGCCGTCTTTTCCCTGATAGCCTCATCACGCTCGACGGTCGGGACACGTCTCATTGCTGAGGAGTCCCTTGCTCCGGCGAGGGACGGCTTCTCAGACTTCGATCGACTTTGGAGTCACAAGCTCCAGCATTGCCCGAGGCAGCATGCAACGAAAACCACTTCTGATAGCGTGTGGCGCAATTGCTGCCTGTATGGTCGGCGCGTATTTTTGGCTGAACTCCGCGCCGCCGGTCAACATCTTGTTCATCACGCTCGACACGACGCGTGCGGACCGGATTGGCTGTTACGGATACGGCCCTGCTCAGACGCCCCAGCTGGATGCACTGGCTCAACGAGGAGTGTTGTTTGAGCGAGCCTACGCACCCGCCCCGATGACGTCCCCGTCTCATACGTCAATGTTCACCGGGTTATGGTCACCCGAGCATGGCGTCACCACCAATGGACGCGATGGCCTGGCCGAGGATATTCCCACTGTCGCCGAAGCCCTTTCCCAGCGGGGTTACTCCACAGCTGCCTTCGTCGCGGCGTTCGTACTCAATTCGAGATTCGGCCTGAATCGCGGGTTTGATGTGTATGACGACAATCTCTCGGCTGAGCAAACGACGACCGACCAACTGCATCAGTCACGGGATGGCCGAGAGGTCATCGATTCCGCCGTCGATTGGCTGACGGAGCACCACCAAAGTCACTCCAGCCAACCGTTCTTTTGCTGGGTCCATCTGTACGATGCGCACGATCCGTACGTGGAGCATCGGGACGAGTTCGGCGAGACGTTCGCGGGCCGCCCCTATGACGCTGAAATCGCCTATACGGACCGGTTGGTGGGTCGTCTTTTCGACCTACTAAAGCAGCAGAAGATCGACGACAACACGCTGATTGTGGTTGTCGGCGACCACGGTGAAAGCCTGGGCGAGCATGGGGAGATCACTCACGGTTACATGCTGCACGACTCGACTCTGCGAGTACCGCTGATCATCTCCGATCCCCGCCGCCCTGCGCTCCCGAAGAAAGTCGCGACACCGGTCACTCTCGTCGATCTGTTCCCGACGCTGTTGAGTGCTGGCGGCGCAAAAGTCCCGGGAGATTGCAGCGGCCAGAGCCTGCTGCCGGCCCTCAACGGAACTCCGCTCGCACCACGCACCTGTTATTCGCGGACGGAAGAACCCTACTTGCAGGCGTTCTGGTCGCCGCTGCAATGCATCACGACCGAACGCTGGCGCTATGTACGCACGACGAAGCCCGAGCTGTATGACCTGTCGAACGACCCCCAGGAACTCGTCAATTTGTTCGCCACTCAGCCGGACCAGGCTCGTGAATTGGAGAAGGTATTAACAGTCTTTGAATCTGGACTGAAAATGCGATCGGGGACGAATGTCGCGATTTCCACCGAGGAACGCCGCGCGCTGGAGAGCATTGGCTACGCCGGTGGAACCTCGTCCCCCACCAATTCACCCGCAACCGATGCCGGGAGCCCGCTGCCCGATATCAAGGATATGATTGGGGCGTTCAATCAGCTGGACGAGGCGACTCACCTGATGGGCGAGGAAAAATTCGATGCAGCAGCTGTCATCCTGGAACCAATCGCCCGCGATGTCCCCAATTTCCTGCGCGCCCGGCTGAACTTGGGCCGCTGCCGAATGCGACAGAACAACTACGAGGATGCCGCACACTGGTTCAAGTCTGCACTTGAGATCGACCCCCATTCCGACCGAGCGCACGACATGCTGGGATTCTCGTACCTGAAGCTCGGCAAACTCGATCTCGCCGCCCAGCATTTCACGACCCTGTTAGAAATCCAGCCGGAGTCGGAAAACGCGAGGCTCTTTCTCGGTGAGATCGCCCAAAAGAGCGGAGACCTCCAGCAAGCCATGCGCTACTACGAGGAAGTGCTGCAAATCAATCCCGGCAGAACCGCCGCCCGGCAAGCGCTCGACGCCCTTCGCGCCGCCCAAGGGCAGCCGTAGTCCTAGACGACGCTTAGAACGGTCGCTGGAAAAAGACTAGAAACGCGGGGTTCCAATCCGGGAGCGACCCCCATCGAAATCCGATCAGACGGAGCGGCATATCCAGAGCCCAAAACGAATCAGGGGCGAGTCCTGCGGACACGCCCCTGATTGATTTCCGATTCACTCACCGACCGGCCCTATTTCAGAGCGGCCATCACCTGTTCGGTGATCATTTTGACGAGCGTTTCCATGTCGACGTTGCCAGTTCCGCTGGAGCTGGCGTTGCCGCTCTCGTAGGCGGGTTTTTGCAGATAGCCGGGGAACGAAGGGGGCGGTTCGAAGGCCGAGACCTTGGGGGCGGTGCCTTCCTTATATCCATCGCGGAACGCCGTGTTGCTGCACAGGTCGCAGTTCTCGTCGTGGAAGCGGGGATCATCGAACCCGAGACGCTTCTTAAGGTCGAGCAGCTCGCGCGACTTCTTCTCGTTTAGGTAGGTGATCCCACCGAGTTGTTGCGAGAGGATCAGGATGCGGCAGTAGGCGTCGAGGATTTCGGTCTTCCAGTACGCCTCTTCGAGCTCCTTGCCAAAGGTCACGGTCCCGTGGTTGGCGAGGATGATCGTGTTCGACGACTTAAGGAACGGGACCACCGTATCGGCGAATCCCTGAGCACCGGGGGTCTCGTACGGAGCGAGTGGCACCTCGCCCATGAAGACTTCGATCTCGGGCAGCACGCACTGTGGAATCGCTTCGCGGCACACGGCAAACGCTGTCGCGTGAGGAGGGTGGCAATGAACCACAGCCTTCACGTCCGGACGGTGCTTCATGATCGTCAGGTGCAGCAGGATTTCGCTGGTGCGTTTCCGCTTGCCCGCCAGCTGGTTTCCGTCGAGGTCGACCATGCAGATATCATCGGGGGTCATGAACCCCTTGCAGATGTATGTCGGGGAGCAAAGAACTTCGTTCTCGCCGACGCGGTACGAGATGTTCCCGTCGTTGGCGGCTGCGAAGCCCTTGTTGTAGACCCGGCGACCGATCTCGCAGATCTGCTCTTTGATGCGGGGGTTGTTGAAAAGTGGGTGGTAGGACATGGGCGGTTTCAGTTTGAGATTGAGGTTGTTGGTAGTGAGATCGACTGTTCGGGCGACACGGCTAAGAGGATTTCGGAGTTTCCAAATCCTCTTGGTAAGGCGGCGGCAACGAAGCCACAGCTTCATCGTAAATCGCTTGAATTGGAACTTGGACATACTCTCCGGAGGCCAAGAACAAGGGCATGTCCGGCACATTCTGCCCGATGGCAACGGATTCGAAATAAGCCACTGGTTGGAACTGGACGTTGTTGACAGCTGCCAGATAACTGGCGATTCCGACCGGCTCTTGTGTGGTCACCCCATGCGGTGCCTCCGAATACCGCGTCCAGAATGTGCAGTGCATTCCTTGAGGGTCGTGCGGACCAGGGCGTAAGAAATCGGCGACAAGAACGTTGCATCCTGAGTTCAGTGCCTTCTCCAGCTTGTTGCCAAAGGCTTCGATCGCGTCGGCTCGGTCCTTGTTCCGGGGTGAGACGATCTCGACGATCGCGACGAGTTTATCTCCTCGCTTGCTTCGAACTGCGACATGGCTTTCTCGAAGAGCGTTCCAGTGATCCGCCTCGTCCACAAAACGTGTGTGCGGACTGGTTTGATTGATCTGGCGAATCTCAGTTTGAATGGCGACTCCGCCAAGCGATGGGGGCGACGCTTCTCGGCTCAGGCCTCTCTGGAACGCACTCGTGTCCGGCTCGTACCCCATGATTCGCCCCTCGGCAGATGCGTAGTAGTCTGTCGGTCGCAAAATGCGATTAAGGGTGTTGCGGAGAGTTGTCACGAAGCCGATGTGAAAGTCGTGGAACTCGCTCAATGCGACGAGCCGCTGGAGATCATGCACCGGCATGGCGTTCCTCCAGATTGATGGAATCGAGGATCGCCGCATTATACGCATCGACAGGCTTGGTGTCGGGGTGAAATGGATTGGCAGCTTCTGCCGACTCGCTGAGAGCGACAAAGCTCCCCTCCCCGGCTCCGAGAGCATCGAACATCACCAGAGGCTCGGTCCGACCGGCCTCGTCCCCTTCCAAACCTTCGCGGGTCAATGGCACGACGATCTTGAAGGACGCTCCTCGGAGAGAGGAGTGACCTCGCAGAAGCGTCACTTTGCCGATGACTTGGGCGATTCGCATGGGACTCACTTGGCCGGGGCGGTGAACGCCCCGAGGATGTTCTTGAGTTCGAAGTAGCTGCGATTGGTCGGATCGATCGTGATCACGTTCAGTCGCAGCTGTTCACGGGCGGTCTTGACCTCGGCAGGACTGCTGATGGAGGCCGCTCGGACCTTGTCGTTGCGATTGGCTCGACAGGCCGCCCGGAAGTGTTGTTTGGAGAGGATGACAATCCCACCCGCGTCGCCTCGGCAGATCGCACTGATCGCCAATGAGGCCGCGTCATCCGGGCACCCGAGGATCTCGCGGCTCCATCCGGCTGCCAGTTCGCTGCTCAGTCGAGCCACAGCGGGGGTGCTGGTGACGGTGATGAGTTTCCAGGTGGTGAGCGAGACCTCGCCGGTCTTCACCGCAGCCGCACTGCCCTCGCGAACGATCTGAGCCCGACTGGCCTTGAGGAAGTCATGGGCCGTCGGCGTAAGGATCGCCTTGGCCGAGATGATGATCTGCGTGGCGCCGGAGGCTTTTTCCGTGAGGAGGTCGCCCGTGATGATGCGATCAGAGAGATGAGCGACGAGAGAGGAGGGAGGAGAGCCGGAAGAAGACGGAGAGACCAGAGACGAGAGACGAGAACCAGCAGACTTCTCTGGCACTTGTCTCTCGTCTCTCGTCTCTCGTCTCTCCACCCCCGCGCTGAGTTGCTTCAGCACGTTGGCGACGATCTGGTCTACGGCAGAGGAATCAAGCATGGGGGGAAGTTGTCAGTTCTCAGTTGTCAGTTGTCAGTGAAGATGTGGTCCGGTGGAGGCAGTCACTTCACTTAAGTAGGGCAGACATTCCTGTCTGCCTTCCTCGTCGGTTCTGGTGCGGAGCAGACAGGAATGTCTGCCCTACTTTTCTCTGTGCCTCGGTCTCTCCGTGGTGAATCTTGTGGCCTCGTCGAACAGAGCCGGCGGCTAACGCTCTGCCGCTCACAGCCGCCTACTCCAGCCACTCTGACTGAATACTGACGACTGAACACTGAAAACTTCTCCTCACTCATCCACCAATCCAATGATGGCGAATCGCACTGGGGTGTCGGGGCGGCCCATCATGTCTTTCACAGCGGCTCCATCAGCTGTGAACATCACCTTGCCCCCCATCGAGGCTCCGAGGTTGTCGATCGCGATCACTGGCTCCCCATCCGCCCCCTCCGCCAGATCGAGCGGTTGCAGGATCAGAAGCCGCCAGCCGTTGAGGGCCGGGTGCTTGATCGTGGCGTTCGTTCGACCGATGACGGAGGCAAGTTGCATGAGGGAAAAGACGAGAGGGGGAGAGAAGAGAGAGAAGAGCCAAGCCCGAGCTATTCGTTATCTCTTGCCCACCAAGGTGAATCGGAGTCCGCTGAGCATTCGGGCGATTTCATCGGCCAGAGTGAGAGCGTTGTGAAACGGTTCCTCGGAACAGTCGCTCCGGCGGCGTGCGATGTGCAGTTGAGTGACGGTTTCCATGAGTGAGCCGTAAGCGATCTCGACAAACCGTGCGAAGTCGATGTCGGAACTGCGGCTGTTGCCTTCGGCGATGTTGGAGGGGACTGAAACTGCGGCTCTCTGAATCTGTTGAGCCAAGCCGAAGTTCTCACGAGACGGAAATCCTTCGCTGATTGTGTCGATCAGGTCGGCGTGTTCGATCGCCCGTTGCCAAACAACGAGTTTCTCAAACTGGAACATGGATGCCTGCCTTTCCGGGAGGAGAGGTGGGAGTTCAGAGGAGAGAGCCGGAACTCGTGGATTCCTCTTTTCTGGCTCTGGTCTCTCCACACTCGTCTCTCCTCTTGATCACACGATCCGCAGGTCATCCACCATGCAGCACCGCCGCACGCGGGTGAACGTCAGCGGGTTGGTGACCCCTTCACCGGTGGGTGTCGCGATGCTGAAGGACAAGTACCCTTCTCCACCGAGACCCAGGCCAGCGGGCGACGCCCCGTTCTTGATGAACAGCGTCGTGTCCATCGCGTGGGCCATGATGCTCATGTTCCGCACGTTGCGACTGTGGATGATTGCGGTGTGCCGGAACCCGTGTTCGAACTCCACTGCCAGATCGACCGCGTGCTGGAAATTCTTGGCTCGCACAAACGGGACGAAGGGCATCATCTGCTCTTCGGGAACGAAGGGGTTGTTGGTGTCGGTCTCGCCGTACAGCAACTGCGTTCCGGCGGGGACTCGCAGGCCGATCTTTTCGGCGAGGACAGCGGGGTCCTTGCCGACCAGATCGCGGTTGAGCACCCAGTGGTCGCCCGCCTTCGGAGGTGGCGAGAAAGCGATCTTGGTCAGGGCTTCAATCTGCTGTGCATTGAGCCGGTACGCTCCGTGGCGGCCCATCGACTCCATCAGCGAATCGAAGATCGGCTGCACGGCGAAGACTTCCTTCTCGCCGATACACAACAAGTTGTTGTCGAATGCAGCCCCAGAAATGATCGACTTGGCTGCATTATCGATGTCAGCGGTCTCGTCGACAACGACGGGCGGGTTGCCGGGGCCAGCGACGACGGCCTTCTTGCGACTGGCCATCGCTGCGCGGGCCACAGCCGGTCCGCCGGTGACGCACAGCATCTTGACGCCGCGATGTTGGAAGATCGCATCGGCGGTTTCGAGGGTCGGCTTCTCGATGATCGTGACGATGTTCTCGATGCCGATCGCGTCCGCGAACAGCTTGTTGAATCGCCGCACTCCCTCGCACGCGATCCGAGCCCCATTCGGGTGGGGGTTCACGACCATCGTGTTTCCGCCCGCCACCATGTTGATGATGTTTCCGGCCAGCGTCGGCAGCGAGTGGGTGACCGGAGTGATGGCTCCGATGACGCCGAAGGGAGCGTATTCTTCGACGGTCAACCCATGGTCACCGCTGAAGACGTTCGACTTCATGTACTCCGTGCCGGGGACCAGCTTAATGATCTTGAGCTTCTCGATCTTGTGATCGAGGCGTCCGACCTTCGTCTCTTCGAACTCGGCCCGGCCGAGTTCTTCGGCCTGCTGCTCGCACATCGCCTTGACGATGCGGCAGACCTCAGTGCGAGCGGCCATCCCCTTCTTGCTCAGTTGAGCGAAGGCATCAGTCGCAGCTGCAACGGCTTCATCGACGGTCTGAAAGACCCCCCAGTTGCCGCCGCCCGAGGGGCGATAGCCGTTGGAGGAGGCCGAGACGACAGGGATGCCGTTGGCCTTGGGAGTCGCCGGAGCCGGTCGCTTGCCGAGTTGGGCGAGGACTTGTTCGACGACGGAACGAATGGCGGTTTCGTTGGTTTGCATAGTTGTGGAACCTGTGTGTCAGGTGGTGTGGTGTGTTTATTCTGGGCTCGCCAGTGGGGCAGACATTCCTGTCTGCCGGCTTCGTCTGTTCTGGTGGGGAGCAGACAGGAGTGTCTGCTCTACTGTTGGTGCGGAGCAGACAGGAGTGTCTGCTCTACTTTTCTCTGTGTCTCTGTGTCTCTGTGGTGAACCTCTGCTGGTCGCCGATCAGAGCCGGCGGCTAGCGCCGGGCCGCTCACTCGTTGTTCTTGAAGATCGTCTTGTCGCCGACGGTGACGACATCGACGATCCCGATGATGGTGCAGTCGATGGGGAGCTTCTTGGTCTCTTCAGTGAAGCGGGCGCTGGAACCTTGGACGATCAGGACCACTTCGCCCTCACCGGCTCCCACCACATCGACGCTGATGAACGACCGCCCGGTGCCGACCAGTTCGCCCTTGGTCTTCTCGTTGACGCGCAGCGGTTCGACGATGACCAGCTTTTGGCCAATCATGGAGTCGACTTTCGTCGAGGCGACAACGCTGCCGGTAATGCGAGCAAGGAACATGAGGGAGGCCTAGGGGCTAGGGCCTAGGGCCTAGGGCCAGAGAGGGAGCGTTCGAGGCTCGTTCTCAGTCCGCTAAGCATTCGGCCGATTCGCTCCGCGCGTTCGCGGAGGCACTTGTGATCTTCTGGTGGAAGGAACTTTAGTCGCAGTGAGACTTCCAGATGTGAAACCGTTTCCGCCAACGAGGCATACGCAATCTCAAGGAATCTGATGTATTCTCGATCTGTCGACCGGCTGCACCCTTCCGCGATGTTGGCTGCCACTGAGTTTGAAGAGCGACGCACTTGATTGGTAAGACCAAACCGTTCATCCGAAGGGAAAGGCTTGGTCTTCAGGTAGACCTCGCACACGAACAGAATGGCCTCCTGCCAAACATCGAGTCGCTCGTGCTTGAACATCGCACTTCTCCTCGCGTCCTTCCTCCCCCCTCTGGCCCTAGGCCCTAGGCCCTAGGCCCTTGACCGCTTCTACACTCTGCCTCGCCACCACGATCTCTTCATTCGTCGGCAGCGTCCAGATCTCGGTCTTGCTTCCGTTGGTGGAGAGCTTGGCCTCTCCCTTGCCCGACTGGTTCAGAGCCTCGTCGAGCTTGATCCCGGCGTAGTCGAGGTTCTGGGTCGCGTGGGTGCGGACCCACTGGCTGTTCTCGCCGATGCCGCCGGTGAAGACGATCGCATCGGCTCCGTTCAGCACGGTCAGGTAGGCCCCGATGTACTGGCGGATGCTGGCGGCGAAGACGTTCATGGCCAGGGCCGCTCGAGCGTGGCCCTTCGCAGCTGCCTCCTCCAGGTCGCGACAATCAGCGGACAGTCCGCTGATCCCGAGAAGCCCGCTCTTGGAGGAGAGGTCTTCGAGAATCTGCGGAAACGTCTTGCCGGTCGCCCGCATGATGACCGGGATCGCGAACGGGTCGAAGTCGCCGACGCGGTTGTTGTGAGGCAACCCCGTTTGCGGCGTCATCCCCATCGAAGCTGACTGCGAGATTCCGCCCTGCATGGCACAGATCGAGTTGCTGCCGCCCAGGTGACACGAGATCACCTTGAGGTCACTGCGTCCCAGAATCTGACCCATCCGCGTGCCGATGTAGCGATGGCTGGCCCCGTGATATCCCCAGCGGAGAATCCCGAGGTCTTCCGTCCACTCGTGCGGCACCGCGTACGTGCGGTACTCCGCAGGCACCGTCTCATGGAACCCCGTCTCCAGGGCCGCCACCAGGGGCATCTTTGGAAAGGCCGCTCGCAATTGCCGCATCGCTCGGGCGTACGGCGGGTTGTGAGCAGGGGCGACATCGGCCAGAGCCTCCATCGTGTCGAGCAGTTCGTCATTGACGATCCGCACTCCACTCAGCTTCCCCGCGAAGACCGCCTTGAACCCGATGGCCGACACTTCGTCCACTGACTTGATGCAGCCGGTTTCGGGGTGGGTCAGCTGTTCGAGACAGATCCGTACGGCTTCCGCGTGATCAACGATGCGGCGAGAGACTTGCTCCCGCTTGCCCGCGATCTCGACAAAGCACGTCCCCTCCGCGTCCTGTCCGATCCGCTCAATCCCGCCGCGAGCCAATTGGCTTTCGTCGGTCATGTCGTACAGACGGTACTTGAAGGAGGTGGAACCGAGGTTGGCAACGAGGATAAACATAGCTGTCAGCCATCAGCTTTCAGCCGTCAGCTCTCAGAGGCAGAGTCGTGACGGACCTTTTGAATCAGAGAGGACAACATCCGTTTGACTTCAATCACGCGGTCTTCAAGTGGGCGAACAATTTCAGGGACGAGGTCGCCCAGGTCAGCAGCCAGCAAAATGTGGTATTCCGTCTCGCGCGCTGAACCGAGTGCGATTTGGAGAAACCTCGCGAAGTCTGGACCGCTTCCGCGACCACAGCCTTCCGCCACATTTTGCGGAACACTCGCCGCACTTCGTCGCAGCTGGCTTGTCAGCCCATACAACTCGTGCTTAGAGAAAGAGGCTGTGGCCTTGAAGAGATCGAGAGTGATCGAATGGCTTTTCTGCCAAACCTTCAACTCACGAAAGCTCCGCATGACTGACTCCCCGCTTTCCATCCCTCTTCACTGACAGCTGATGGCTAAAAGCTGACGGCTATTTCCTTAGATGAAGTTCTTCATCAGCCCGGCTTCTGGGCGGGGGATGACGTGGGCGGAGATCAGCTCGCCGACGCGGGAGGCCGCTGCGGCACCG
>Ga0105047_10010109_pt1 | contig 15448 bp, 11 predicted proteins | sample MAT04_FD_78384 | JGI IMG/M metagenome (GOLD analysis project Ga0105047, IMG submission 78384) | Freshwater microbial communities from Lake Fryxell liftoff mats and glacier meltwater in Antarctica - MAT-04 (megahit assembly) | ecosystem: Environmental > Aquatic > Freshwater > Ice > Liftoff... | reverse complement strand
CCCTGCGACGCCGCAGCCGCAGGCAGGCGCGTGACGTTCGGGCCCAGCAGGCGGCTGCGCGGCCACAAGCCGGCGGCCGTGAGGCCTGCATGGTTGAGCACGACGCCGGCCAGCGCCCAGGGCGCGGCGCCGGGAATCAGGAGCGCGGCCGCGCCCGCCACCGCGTGCAGGCCGACACTGGCGCGCAGCGCTGCGGGCCAGGGCCAGGGCCCGGCCGCCGGGGGCAGTGCCCTGGGGGCGGGGGTCATCGGGGCGATGGGCTGCATGACCGGCTCACCCGTGGTGCCGCGGCCGCGAGGCAAAGGCCGCCGCCAGCAGCAGCGCCAGCAGTGCGCCGGGCGCCACCACGCGCCCGATGGCCGACAGCGCCGGGATCTGCGACATCGCGATGAGCCCGAAGGACAGCACCGTGGTCAGGTTGGCCAGCAGCAGCGAGGCCAGCGTGTCGTCGCTGGCCGGCGTGCCCGTGGCATCGCCCTGGTGCAGCAGGTCGAAGAAGAGCGCGTAGTTCGAACCCACCGCCACCACCAGCAGCAGGCCCACCAGGTGCAGGATGCCCAGCGGCACATTCAGCAGCGCCAGCCCGCCCAGCGTCAGCAGCACGGCCAGCAGCAGCGGCTGACATACCGCCAGCACACGCCGCGGCGCGCGCAGCGCCAGCGCCACCAGCGCCACCACGCCCAGGGCGCCCAGCAGGGCCTGCGTGCGCGCCTCGCCCAGGTAGCGTGTGTACATGCGGCCGAGTTCGCCGCCGATGTCGAGCCATTGCGTCTGCGGCAGGCCCCGCAGCGCCGCCGTCACCACGCCGGCGTCGATGGTCTGGCCCGCTACGGGCTGCAGCGGCAGCAGCGCCGACCAGCTGCCGTCGGCGCGCTGCAGCATCAGCGCATTCAGCAGCGGCGCGATGGCGCTGCCGCGAGCGCTGTCGGGCGTGTCCAGCGGCTGGGTGCGTGCCGCGGCCACCGCGGCGATGAAGGGCTCCAGCCTTTCGGCCTTCAGCGGCCCGCCCGCGGTGGCCTCGGCAAGCGCGGCGCGCAGCGCAGGGGTCTCGGGCAGCGCGGCGCGCCGCCGTTGCTGCGTCTGCTGGCTGGGCAGGAAACGCGTGATGCTGTCGAAGCCGGCGATGACACGCCGTTCGACCAGGGCGTCCAGGCGCTCGGCCGCCGCTTCTGCGCGCTGCAGCACGGTCTCGGCATCGGGCCCCTGCACGACGATCAGTGCGCCGCCGTCGGCACCGGCGGTGATGTCGGCGCGCAGGCCGGCGTCGAGCGCCAGCGCCTGCTTGGACACCGGGCTCAACGACGACAGCTCGGCCTGCCACAGGCCGGTGCGCTGCCAGACCAGCACGGCCGAGGCCAGGCTCAGCAGCAGCCACAGCGCACGTGTGCGCGGCAGCACCGCCACCGCGGCGCGCGCGGCACGGCCCAGCTGCCGGCGCAGGCCGATACCGCGTGCGCCGTCGGGCATCAGCACCGGCAGCAGGAATCGCGTGGCCAGCGCAGCGCCCACCAGGCCGGCGATCGAGAACACGCCCAGCTGCGCCAGCCCCGGGAAGCCCGAGAACAGCAGCGCCGCGAAGCCGCAGACCGAAGTCAGCAGGCCCAGCCGCACCGTCGGCCAGCCGTGAGCCAGCCAGTGGCGCCAGCCTGCGCCGGGCTGGCCGCGCGCCTGGATCAGGTAGTAGATGGCGTAGTCCACCGACTCGCCGATCAGCGTGGCGCCGAAGCCCAGCGTCACGCCGTGCACGTTGCCGAAGATCAGGCTCACCGCGACGATGCCCGCCAGCACGCCGGTGGCCACCGGCAGCAGGGCCGCCCCCAGCGCCACCGGCGAGGCAAAGGCCAGCAGCAGCAGCGTGCTCATCAGCAGCGTGCCGGCGATGGCCAGCCATTTCACTTCCTTCTCGATCTGCGCGCGGCTGTCGACCGAGAACACCGGCGAACCACTCACTTGCAGCGTCAGCCCTGGGGCCTGGGCCTGCAGCGGCGCGAAGGCGGCCCGCAGCGCGGTCAAGGCGGCCTGCTGGGCATCGAGATCACTGCCTTGGGCCTGGGTACTGGCCATGATCAAGGCGCGCCCGGGCTCGGCGCCCTCGCCGCGCGCGACCCAGACGCCGTCCTCGCTGCGCGGCGAGCGCACCGGGATCAGGGTCTCGGCGATGCGCTGCACCTCGCCCGTCGGGTCCTGGTCCAGCAACGGCTTGAGGGCATGGCCGGCCGGTGTACCCAGCAGCGACAGCGTGTCGGCGATGGCCTCATGCAGGCCTTCGACGCCAAAACGTTCGGGCGCGACGGCCGGGCTCAGCAGGTAGCGGCGCTCGAATATCCAGCTGCCGACACCGGTCCAGGCGTCGTTTTCGCCGTTGCTCACCTGCTCGAACCGGCCGCTGGCGCGCAGGGCCGCGGCCAGCGCCTTCGACGCCGCGACGCGTGCTTCGGTGCTGCCGCCGGCGATGCCGATGAACAGCGTGCGCGCCGGCGCGCCGCTCTTGATCTGGTCGATCAGCACACGCTGCTGCGTGTCGGTGGTGGCGGGCAGAAAGGCCGAGAGGTCGGCGGTGAAGGGGGTGCGCGTGATCTGCAGCACCCCCAGCGCCACCGCCGCCGCCCACAGCAACAGCACGGTCGCACGGTGGCGCGATGTCAGTGCCCCCAGGTTCATCGGACGGGTGCCGTTGTGGCTGGTGCCGCCAGCGGTGTCACCAGCATCAGCGAACGGTCGCCGCCGGTCAGTTGCAGGTCGACGCTGCGCACGTCGCTGCGTGTGCCGGCGATCTCGATCTGCCGTACGCTGCGCGCCAGCCGCGTGTCGATGGGCGTCAGCAGCAGCACCCACCTCGCCGGCGCACCCGAGACGGCGGTGTGGAAGTGCCTGCGCAGCACCTGCGCGTCGCCACCCAGCGTGCCGCGCATCGCGTCGGCCAGCGCGGCGAGTTCGGGGATGGCGTCCAGCGCCATCGTGCGCGTGCGCGTGCCGCGCCTGAGCACGACGCTGTTGCCCTGCACCTCCATAGCTTCGGGCCGCGGTTCTTCGGTGTAGCGCGCGAACTGGTCGGGCGCGCGGAAGCTCAGGCGACCGCTGGACTGCAGCGTGCTGTCGAGCGTGCTCACGGTACGTTCTTCGGTGAAGCGCGCCTCGCCGCTCTGGCGCTGGGCCAGCAGCGCCATCAGGGCGTCGAGGTCAAAGCCCGCCCACGCCGGCCCAGCGCCCAGCGCCGGCAGCAAGGCCAGCAGCAGCGCGGCGCGGCGCAGCACGTCAGGCAGCCGCGTCTTCCTGCCAGTAGTCATAGAAGTTGAACCAGTTGTAGGGCGCTTCGCGGCACAGGGTCTCCAGCCGCCGCACGTAGTCGGCCACGGCCGCCCGCACCAGGCGCTCACGTTCGGCCAGATCGTCGGGTGGGTCGCGGAAGTCGGCCAGCGACTCGAAGCGCACGTCGTAGCGCTTGCCGCCGCGGTACAGACCGACCATGAAAATGACGTGGCTCTTGAGCATCATCGCCAGCCGCATCGGGCCGTCGGTGAATTGCGCCGGCAGGCCGAAGAACGGCTGTTCGAGGCTGCTGCCGTGCACGGCCTTGCTGGGGGTGAAGCGGTCGCCCAGCAGACCGGCCAGGCCACCACCTTCGACCCAGTCGCGGATGGCCAGTGCCGAGCCGCGCTGGCCGATGGGGATGATGCTGAGCTCGAAGTCGGGAGACAGCGCCTGCAGCACGCTGTGGATCATGCGGGCGTTGTCGGGGTACATCACCATCGCCACGCGCAGCCCGGGATGGCTGGTGCCGACGGCATGCAGCGCCTCGAAGCTGCCGATGTGGGCGCCGACCAGGAAGCCGCCGCGGCCTTCCTCGAGCGTGCGGTCGACCAGCGGGCTGCCGCTGATGTGCAGGTCGAACACGTCCAGGCGACCGCTGGCGAACCAGATGCGGTCCAGCGCCACCGAGGCGAAGGCGTGGACGTGGCGGTACAGGTCCGCCACCGTGGCCGGGCGGCCCAGGGCGCGGGCGAGGTAGCGGCGCGACTGTCGGCGCGGACCGGGCGCGAATAGCAGGTAGTACAGCGTGATCGGGTGCAGCAGCGCGCGCGCGGCCGGCCGGCCCAGGCGCGTGGCGATCCAGGCGATGGTGCGCAGGGCCAGCAGGTTGCTGCGCTCCTGGGTGGCGGTCCAGTCCTTCGCGGCGGCGCCGCTCACGGGTGCACCCCGGGGCCTGCGGCCGCTCCCGCCAAGCGGGAATGAGGCCTTTCGGGCGGCCGGGTGGGGCTCATGCGGCGAGCCCGGGGCCGAGCTGCCCGCGTGCCACCACGGCGTCATCACGCTGCACCTCGAAGGCAACGCCGCTGCCGTGCTCACGAAGCTGCACGCGCAGGCGCGCCCCGGGGCCCACGGGGCCGAGGAACTTGACCTGCACGATCTGCGGCGTGGCGCCCAGGCGATGGCGCAGTGCGGGCCGGGTGTCCAGCGTACGCATCACCAGCGACAGCAGCACCACGCCGGGCAGCACGGGTTGGCCGGGAAAGTGGCCGGCGAAGGCGGGGTGGTCAGCGGGGATGTCGAAGTGTTCACCCCCGTTCAACGCGTCGCGGGCAAAACGGGCCAGGGCGCAAGCCGTCAGCTTGCCGGTGGCTGCACGCGGCAGCCCCGCCACGTGCACCACGCGGCGCGGCACGAAGCTGGCTTCCAGGTGTTCACGCAGCGCCAGCGTCACTTCGTGCGCCGACAACGTGGGCGCGACGACGAAGGCCACCGGGCGCGTGATGCCGTCGACCTGCTCGTCGGGCATCCAGAAAGCGCCGTCGTCGACGCCCGGGATGCGGTTGAGGTGGAAGTCCAGGTGCGCCAGCGAGCTGCGCTTGCCGGCGACGTGGATCAGGTCGTCGGCGCGGCCGAGCAGGCGGAAGTGCTGGGCGTCGTCGAGTTCAAGCAGGTCGGACAGCGGCGTGGCCTCGGTCACGTGACCGCCCTGCACGAGGTAGCGCTCGCCGTCGGCGCCCATTTCGCGCCACAGGCGCAGTGCACCCAACGTGCGCCAGGTCTCGCCGGCCGTGGTGCGGCGTGCGGCCACCTGGCCGGCCTCGGTGCAGCCGTAAATCTCGACCAGCCGCCCGCCGAAGACGGCTTCGGCCTGCGCCGCGAGCTGCGGCGATAGCGGCGCAGTGGCCGACAGCACCAGTTCGACCGGCGGCAGCGCCACGCCGGCCCGCAGCAGCGTCTTGAGGTGGAAGGGTGTCGTCACCAGTGCGCGCGGTGCCGGCAGGCGGGCCAGGGCGGCGGCGATGTCGGCGGGGTAGAAGGGTCGGCCGGCGTCGAAGCTGGCGCCGCCCAGCAGCGCCAGCAGCACCGTCGACTCCAAGCCGTAACTGTGCTGCGCCGGCACGGTGGCCAGCAGGTTCAGGCCCTGCAGGTTGGGCCGGCCGATGAATTCGGCCAGGCGTTCGGCTTCGGCGGCGATGTTGGCCACCAGCATGCCCCATGGCTTGACATGCGGCTGCGGCGCGCCGGTGGAGCCGCTGGTGAGCAGGCACACGGCTTCGAACGCGCAGGGGATCGGTGGCACCGCGGTGACCGCGGGCGCAGCGGCCGGCGGCGCGACGAACACACGCCGCAGGCCCCCGACGTCGAGTTCGGCGTCGTCGACCAGCGCATACGGCGCGCTGCCTTCGGGCGGCAGCGTGCGCAGCGTCTCGGGCAGCGCGTTGGGGGGCATCAGGCTGGTCTGGCCGCGCAGCAGCGCCGCGGCCAGGCCGAGCGCGAAGGCGTAGCGGTCCTGGCACAGGTTGATGGGCCGGCCCCGTGCAGGCAGGTGCTCGGCCAGCGCTGCGGCCTGCCCCAGGAAGGTGGCGGCGCTGACGGGCAGGCCCTGGCGCCAGGCCAGCGGCGCGGCCAGGTCGCGCGCGGCCAGCAGCGGCAGCGTGGCGTTCATCGGCCGCTGGCGCGGTAGGCCTTCAGCGCCTGGGCCAGCGACGCACGTTCGAACTCGGGGTGGCGGCGGTAGCGCACCAGGTACTCGCCGACGAAGAGGCTGGTGGCCGCCAGCGGCGTGAGCACGTTGCAGAAGAAGGACCACCAAGGCCAGGGCGCCAGCACGTAGAGCGCCAGCGAAAGGACGACCATGCCCACGAAGTAGGCCACCCAGACGCCGGTGAGCCAGCGTGTGTAGGCGCGCATCGCGGGCGTGAAGACGTCGTGGATGCGCTCGGCCATCAGCGTGATCAGCGGCGTGGCGCCGCCGCGCAGCGTGATAGCGAAAGACAGGCCCAGGGCGGCGTGGATGGCGGCGTGCTGCAGCACGTAGAGCCGGTTGAGGTCGGGGCCGCCGCGTGCCACCAGCCCCACCAGCAGCAGCGTCGCCGCGGCGCAGCCCAGCAGCGTGGGCGCGTGCCGCCGCACCCAGCCGCCGATGGCGATGGCCACCAGCAGCGGGCCGAACAGCAGGGCCACCGACCAGGGCCGGTCGGGTGCATAGGCCATCAGCGCGTACGACAGCACGGCATACGCGGTCAGCGCCGCCGCGACGGCCACGATGCGCCAGTGGGGCATGCGCCGCTATTGCGTGCGGTGCTGGGCCACGTGGGCGGCCAGCGTGCGCAGGGACTGGAAGATCTGGTGGTTGTTCTCGTCGTCGGAGCGCAGCTGGAAACCGTAGCGGTGCGACACCTCCAGCGCCACTTCCAGGATGTCGATCGAGTCCAGGCCCAGGCCTTCGCCGAAGAGCGGGCTGGCGGGGTCGATGTCTTCGGCCGCGGTTTCGAGGTTCAGCGCCTGTACGAACAGGGCGGCCAGCTCACGCTCCAGCGAGGGCAGGTCGGACGGCATGAAGGTGCCGGTGCCGGTGCTGGTGAGGGTGCTGGTGAGGGTGCCGACAACGGCAGAATGGGCTGGGGACACGGGCACGACCTTCCTTGCGGACGGCACCGATGCGGGCGTGCCGAGAGGTGCCGATTGTAGGCCGGCGGTCCTGCGGCACCGGCTGCTGCGGCGCGCCGCCGCAGCAGCGGCGAAGCGCTGGCCTATTTGCCTTCGATGCCCAGCAGTTCAACCTCGAACTGCAGCGTGGCACCGGGCGGGATCTCGCCGCCGGCCCCGCGGTCGCCGTAGGCGATGGCCGCCGGGCAGGTGAGCTTGGCCTTGCCGCCGACCTTGATGCGCTGCACCCCTTCGGTCCAGCACTTGATGACACGGTTCAGCGGAAAGGTGGCGGGCTGGCCGCGCTTGTAGCTGCTGTCGAATTCACGGCCGTCGGGGAAGGTGCCGCGGTAGTGCACGCGCACGGTGTCGGTGGCCTGCGGGCTGGGGCCCTTGCCTTCCTTCAGCGAGCGGTAGATCAGGCCGCTGGGCGTGGTGGCGGCGCCCGGCTCCTGGGCGGCCTTGGTCAGCGCGTCCTGCGCGTGGGCGGCCGTGCCGAGGGCGAGCACGGCGGTGAGCAGGGCGGTGTGCGTGAGATTGAGGCGCAAGGGAGCTGACTCCGTCTGGGGATGGGTGGGGAGGCCGGTTGCGCTCAGCGCCCGGCAAAGGTTTCGTCGAACCAGCGGCGCACCATGCGCTTTTCGTAGGCCAGTTCACCGACCGCGCGGTCGCGGCCGCGCAGCGAATACATGTAGCTCAGGTCGGCCAGCTGCGCCTCGCCCGACTTCAGCGTGCGGCCTTCGGCCTGCAGGCTGTAGCTGAGGTAGACGTGGGGCCAGTCGGCGCGGCCGCGCAGCACACGCACCTCGTCACTGCGGTACCAGCCGAAGGGCTCGATGTTGCCGGCGAGGTCGATGTCCCGCACCTCGACGCGCAGGGTCTGGCCCACGGGCAGTTCGCGGCCCAGCGTCTGCAGGTAGTCGCCCAGCGTCTGCAGGGTGCGCTCGCGGTCGCGGTTGCTGCGGCCGGCGTCGGCGAATTTGTCGGGGTCGATGAACTTGACTTCGACCTCGCCCGACCAGGCGGGCAGGGCGGCGGCGCAAGCCAGAGTCAGCGTCACGAAGGTCGCTCCCAGCGGCTTCGTGGCTTGCAGCAGGTGCAAGGGCGACATGTGCAAATCCTTCGCGAGCACGGGGAACTTCACTCTACGCCGCCCAGCTGTCCCTGAGCGTCGTGATGCGATTGAAGACCGGCGCGCCCGCCAGGTGCTCGACGCGGTCGGCGATGAAGTAGCCGTGACGCTCGAACTGGAAACGTGCCTCGCGCGGCGTGCCGGCCAGCGAGGGTTCCAGCCAGCCCTGTGCGACGACCAGGTTATTCGGGTTCAGCACCGTGAGGTGGTCGCGCCCGCCGGCCTCGGGCTGGGCCTCGGTGTAGAGGCGGTCGTAGAGCTTCAGCGTCACCGGCAGCGCATCGGCCACGCCGACCCAGGTGATGGTGCCCTTGACCTTCACGGCGTCGGCGCCGGGTGTGCCGCTGCGGGTGTCGGGCACCACGCGCGCCAGCACCTGCTTCACGCGGCCTTCGGCATCCTTCTCGCAGCCCGTGCATTCGACGACCAGGCCGTACTTCAGCCGCACCTTGTTGCCGGATACGACGCTGCCGTCAGGCTGCGTCTTTGGTGGATACAGGCGGAAAAAGCCCTTGGGCGGTGTCTCGGCGAAGTCGTCGCGCTCGATCCAGACCTCGCGCGCCAGCATGAACTGGCGCTGGCCGAGTTCGGGCCGCTGCGGGTGGGCTGGCGCGGTGCAGGGCTCGAGGTGGGCGTCGCTGCCGTAGACCTCGGCCCAGTTCGTCAGCACCAGCTTCAGCGGGTCGAGCACGGCCATCGCGCGTGGGGCCTGGGCTTCGAGGTCGGCGCGCAGGCAGCCGTCGAGCACGCTGTAGTCGAGCCAGATGTTGGTCTTGCTCGCGCCGCTGCCGTCGGCCATGGCGCGAATGCTCTCGGGTGTGTAGCCGCGCCGGCGCATGCCGAAGAGCGTGGGCATGCGCGGGTCGTCCCAGCCGCTGACGTGGCCCTCTTGGACCAGCTGGCGCAGCTTGCGCTTGCTGGTCACGATGTAGCTCAGGTTCAGGCGCCCGAACTCGTGCTGCCTGGGCAGCGGGCGCGCCAGCAGGCCGAGCTCGGCCAGGTGCTCGAGCAGCCAGTCGTAGAAGGGCCGCTGGTCCTCGAACTCGAGCGTGCAGATGCTGTGCGTGATGTGCTCCAGCGCGTCCTCGATCGGGTGCGCGTAGGTGTACATCGGGTAGATGCACCAGGTGTCGCCCGTGTTGTGGTGCGTGGCGCGCTTGATGCGGTAGAGCGTGGGGTCGCGCAGGTTGATGTTGGGCGACGCGAGGTCGATCTTGGCGCGCAGCACGGCCGCGCCGTCGGCCAGCTTGCCGTCGCGCATCTCGCGCAGGCGCGCCAGGTTCTGCTCGGGCGTGCGGCCGCGGAAGGGGCTGGCGGTGCCGGGTGTGTTGAAGTCGCCGCGGTTGGCGCGCATTTCCTCAGGCGTCTGCTCGTCGACATAGGCCAGCCCGGCCGTCACCAGCGCCTCGGCGGCGCGGTACATGAAGTCGAAGTAGTGGCTGGCGTAGTAGAGGTGGCTGGTACCGGCCACGGCCCAGTCGAAGCCCAGCCAGTGCACGGCCTCGATGATGGCGTCGACGTACTCCTGCTCTTCCTTCTCGGGGTTGGTGTCGTCGAAGCGCAGGTGGCAGATGCCACCGTAGTCGCGCGCCAGGCCGAAGTTCAGGCAGATGCTCTTGGCGTGGCCGACGTGCAGGTAGCCATTGGGCTCGGGCGGGAAGCGGGTGCGGATGCGGGCCGTGTCGAGCGGGCCGGCGGCGTGGTGCGCGGCGTCGCCCGGGCTGCCGCCGAAGTGGCGGCCGGCGTAGGCGCCGGACTCGAGGTCGCGCTCGACGATGCCGCGCAGGGAATTGCCCGGCTTCGGCGCCGACGCGTTTGCAGCGGCTGCGGGCTTGCCGGCATTCGGGGAAATCGCTTCTGTGGCCATGCGCTCGCCGGGTCTACGTGAGCCGCGCATTCTATCGGCCGCCCCGCGGCAGGCTGGTGTCCGGCCCGGCATCGCGCGGCGGCGGTGGCCGCTGTGCATGCGCCGCTTCGTCCCGTGCGCAATCGCACCGACTTGTGGCCCCTGTGGAACTCAAGTTGCCGTGGAGACGCGCCGAAAGACACCAGACACGGCCGCAAAGGCCGGCGAAAGTACCGGCCCTGGCGCAGCAGTCCCGCCCCAGGTTTCCCCGGGGCAGCCGCCATCCTGACCATTCGCCCCTTCATGGAAAAGTGCACATGTACAACTTCAGCAACCTGAGAATCGGGTCACGCTTGGCGCTCGCCTTCGGTGCCTTGATCGCGCTGGCCGCGGCGGTGGTCTTCGTCGGCATAGGCCGGCTGTCCGAGATTTCCGAGGAACTCACCGTCATCGGCGCCGACCGCGTGCCCAAGCTCGTGCATTTGAACGGCGTGATAAAGGACGTCGGCTTCATTTCCATCGAACTGCGCAATGCGGTGATCGCTCGCGACGACACAAAGATGAAGGAGGGACTGGCCGCCGCCACCAAGGCCAGCGAAAACGTGACCAAGACGCTTGAGTTGCTGGCGCCGATGATGGTGAGCAAGGTTGCGAAATCGCGTATGGACGAGGTCATCGAGCGCCGCGCGGCCTACCTGCCACTCGTGAAGCGCTTCAAGGATATGGTCTTGACCGGCGAGCGTGAAACGGCCATTGCCCTGCTCGACGAACAGCTGCGGCCGGTCCAGATCGCCTATATGGAGGCGGTCAGCACGCTCAACGAGATGCAGATCGACCTCGTCAGCAAGTCTGTCAACGAAGGCGAGGCCCATTACACGCAGGCCAAGATCCTGATGTTCGGCCTGCTGGCCGGCATGGTCGGCATAGGCGCGCTGCTTGCCTGGTGGATCACCCGTTCTATCACCCGCCCGATCAACGAAGCCGTGACCGTGGCCGAGAAGGTGGCCGAGGGCGACCTGAGCTCGCGCATCGTGGTGCGCAGCAGCGACGAGACCGGCCGTCTGCTCGGCGCACTGAAGGCCATGAACGAGAGCCTGGTGCGCATCGTGGCCACCGTGCGCAACAGCAGCGACAGCATCGCCACCGGCTCGGCGCAGATCGCCAGCGGCAACGCCGACCTCAGCCAGCGCACCGAAGAGCAGGCCAGCGCCCTGGAGCAGACGGCTGCGTCGATGGAGCAGCTGGGCAGCACCGTCAAGCAGAACGCCGACAACGCGCGCCAGGCCAACCAGCTGGCCATGAGCGCCAGCACCGTGGCGCTGAGGGGTGGCGAGGTCGTTGGCCAGGTCGTCGGCACGATGAAGGGCATCAACGACAGCAGCAGGAAGATCGTCGACATCATCAGCGTCATCGACGGCATCGCCTTCCAGACCAACATCCTGGCGCTGAACGCCGCGGTGGAAGCCGCGCGCGCCGGTGAACAGGGCCGTGGTTTTGCGGTGGTGGCCAGCGAGGTGCGCAACCTGGCGCAGCGCAGCGCCGAGGCGGCCAAGGAGATCAAGAGCCTGATCACGGCCAGTGTCGAGCGTGTCGAACAGGGCACGGTGCTGGTCGACCAGGCCGGCGTGACGATGGAAGAGGTGGTCACCAGCATCCGCCGCGTCACCGACATCATGGGCGAGATCAGCAGCGCCAGCACCGAGCAGAGCCAGGGCGTGGCCCAGGTGGGCGAGGCCGTCAGCCAGATGGACCAGGTGACGCAGCAGAACGCCGCGCTGGTGGAAGAGAGCGCCGCCGCGGCCGAGAGCCTGAAGCAGCAGGCGCAGCAACTGGTGAGCGCCGTGGCCGTGTTCAAGGTAGGCAGCGATGCTCGAGGCCACGAAGCCGCGCCGGCTTATCCGGTGGTGGCAGCGCCGGGAAAACCGGTGGCACCGGTGGAACGCCGCAGCCCCGACCGTGCGACCAACGTCAAGCGCCCGGCCTTTGGCAAGGCCAGGCCGGCGGCGCCCGCAGCGCCGCATACGCCCGCCCAGCCGGCGCCGGCAGCCATCGCTGCACGCACCGGCACCGACGACTGGGAACAGTTCTGAGCGCCGCGAGGGCCGGGCTGCGCGCGGCCCGCCCCCGCGTGTGATGCGCCTGCGGCGGGCCCGCCGGCATCGGCGACCGACGCCGCAGCCCGGCCCGACGTGACACTTCCGGCCGCACCATGGTTATGATGCGGCCGCAATGAAAGCGCTTTCAAATACCCCGAGGCCACCCTCCCCGGCAGCCACGATGGACGCCGCCACGCCTGCCGGCGGTTTTGTCACCGAGGCCGACGAGACCTGGTACCGCATCGACGGCTACGACCGGCAGCCGCCGTTCTTCATGACGCTGGCCGGCGACAGCGACCTCTGGGCGTTCGTCTCCAGCGCCGGCTCGCTGGCCGCCGGCCGGCGCGACGAGGAGGGCGCCTTCCTGCCCTACGAGACGGTGGACAAGATCCACACGCGCTGGGAACACACCGGGCCGCGCAGCTGGATCCTGATCGACGGCCCCGCGGGGCGCGAACTGTGGGAACCCTTTGCGCCGCAGAACGCCGGGGCGGCCGTGCAGCGTTCGGTATGGAAGAACCTCTCGGGCACGCGCATCCGCTTCCGCGAGCTGCATGCGTCCGCCGGCCTGTCGTTCCAGTACGAGTGGTTCACCGCGGCGGCGCTGGGTCTGGTGCGGTCGGCGCGGCTTGCGCGTCTGGACGGCAGCGCCGTGCGCGCGGTGCAGGTGCTCGACGGCGTGCTCAACCTGCTGCCCCCGGGCGTGGGCGTGAAGGTGTCGTCGACGATGAGCAGCCTGACCGACGCCTACAAGTGGAACCAGGCCGCCGCGGGCGGGCGTCTGGGGCTGTTCACGCTCTACGCGCAGATCTGGGACCGCGCCGAGCCCAAGGAGTGTTTCGAGGCGCTGACCGCCTGGCATGCCGGCCTGCCGGCAGGTGCGCGCACGTTGCTCTCGGCTTCGCAAGTCGCTGCTTTCTGCCGCACCGGCCAGGTCGAGGCCGAGACGCTGACCCGTGGCCGCCGCGGCGCCTTCCTCGTCCACTTCGAGGCCCTGTTGCAGGCCGGGCCCTGCGAGTGGCACATCGTCATCGACGGCCCACGTTCGCAGGTCCAGGCCTATGAACTGGCGCGGCAGCTCGAGGCCGGTGGCGGCACGGTGCAGGAGATCGTCGCCGCGCGCCAGCGCAACACCGCAGGCCTGGACGAACTGCTGGCGCGCGCCGACGCCTTCCAGCAGTCCGGCGACACGATGGCCGCGGCGCACCACCGCGCCAACGTGCTTTTCAACGTCATGCGCGGCGGCGTCTTCGTCGACGGCACACGTTTCGACCGCGACGACCTGGTGGCCTTCGTGCACCAGCGCCACCACGGGCTGGGCGCGGCGCTGGCGCAAGTGGCCGCAGGCTGGCCGGCGCAGGTCGAGCGCAGCTTCGCCCTGCAGGCGGCGCGCGACGGCGGTGGCCTGCAGGCCGAACGCCTGGTGCTGGAATACCTGCCGCTGACCTTCAGCCGCCGCCACGGCGACCCGAGCCGGCCGTGGAACCACTTTTCGATCCACGTGCGCGACGCCGCCGGCCGGCGCGTCATCAACTACCAGGGCAACTGGCGCGACATCTTCCAGAACTGGGAGGCACTGCTGCCCAGCGCGCCAGCCTACGCCGGTTCGATGATCACGGCCTTCCTTGGCGCCATGTCCCCCGACGGCTACAACCCCTACCGCATCGGCCGCGACGGCATCGACTGGGAAGTCATCGAGCCCGGCGACCCCTGGAGCCACATCGGCTACTGGGGCGACCACCAGGTCATCTACCTGCTGAAGTTGATGGAGGCCGCGCAGGCGCACGACCCGGCACTGCTGCCGGCGCTGTGGGACCGCGCCGTCTTCAGCTTCGCCGACATTCCCTACCGCCTGAAGCCGCACGCCATGCAGGTGGCAAGCCCGAAACACACGATCGACTTCGACGAGGCCGCGCACCAGCGCGCGATGGCGCGTGCGCAGCAGCTGGGCAGCGACGGGCTGCGTGTCTGCGACGCGAGCGGCCTGCCGCTGCTGGCGACGCTGGGCGAGAAGCTGGCGATCATCGTGCTGGCCAAGGCTGGCAGCCTGCTGCCCGGCGGCGGGCTTTGGCTGCACACCCAGCTCCCGGAGTGGAACGACGCCAACAACGCGCTGGTCGGCAACGGGCTGTCGCTCGTGACGCTGGCGCACCTGCGGCGCTTCCTGGCCTTCGTGATCACGTTGCCCGGCGCCGAGCGCAGCTTCGCGCTGGCGGCGCCGACGCTGCAGGCCTTGCTGCAGTTCGGCGCGCTGGTGCGCGCCACGCCGACGGATGCGGTGCACGACAGCGCCGCGCGCCGCGATTTCCTCGACCGTGCCGGCGCCATCCTCGACCCCTGGCGCGCCGCGGCCTACGCCAGCGCGGCCGGCCGCGCGCCGGCGACCGCGCCCGCCGGCCTGCTGACCGGGCTGGCGCGTGAGCTGCTGCCCCTGGTCGACGCCACGCTGCAACGCGCCCGGCGCGACGACGGCCTCTTCGACAGCTACACACTCGTGCACTTCATGCCCGGCGGCGCCGAGGTCGGCCGCCTCTATCCGATGCTCGAAGGCCAGGTGGCGCTGCTGTCCTGCGGCCTGCTTTCGCTGGCCGAGGCGGTGGCGCTGCTGCAGGCGCTGTTCGACAGCGCGCTGTACACGCCCGGGCGCCAGTCCTTCCTGCTCTACCCCGACCGCGCACTGCCCGGCTTCTTCGAACGCAACCGCCTCGACGCCGCAGCGCTGGCGCTGCCTGTGGTGCAGCGCCTGCTCGCCGCCGGCCGCAGCGAGCTGCTGCAGCAGCAGAGCGACGGCACCGTGCGCTTCGCCCCGGCGCTGGCCAATCGCGGCGACCTGGAGGCGGCCGCGGCCGACCTGGGGCCGGCGCTCGTGCCGCTGGCCGAGGCCTACGAGCGCCTGCTGAAACACCACGAATTCACCGGCCGCTCGGGCACGATGTTCGGCTACGAGGGCCTGGGCTGCATCTACTGGCACATGGTGGCCAAGCTGCTGCTGGCGGTGCAGGAGCGTGTCTTCGAGGCCGCCGACCTGGCGGCGCCCGAAGGGCCCGCGCTGCAGCACTTCTACCGCCGCGTGCGCGACGGCCTGGGCTACCGCAAGAGCGTGGCCGACTACGGCGCCTTTCCGGCCGACCCCTACAGCCACACGCCGGGCGAAGGCGGTGCGCAGCAGCCGGGGATGACGGGGCAGGTGAAGGAAGAGATCCTCACACGCTGGGGTGAACTGGGCCTGCGGGTGCGCGATGGCCTGGTGCACTTCCAGCCCGTGCTGCTGGACCTGGCCGAGATCCCGCTCGATGGCGCGTTGCGGTTCACCTGGGCCGGTATGCCCTGCGCCTGGCGTCGGGGTGCAGCGACCACCTTGCGCGTGAAGCGCGACGGCGTTTGGCACGACTGCCCGCAGCGCTGTTTTGCGCCGCAGGGCGTCGAAGCGGTCGAAGCCGAGGTCGGGCCTTAGCGACCGCTTAGCGACCGCTT
>Ga0105047_10010108_pt1 | contig 15448 bp, 8 predicted proteins | sample MAT04_FD_78384 | JGI IMG/M metagenome (GOLD analysis project Ga0105047, IMG submission 78384) | Freshwater microbial communities from Lake Fryxell liftoff mats and glacier meltwater in Antarctica - MAT-04 (megahit assembly) | ecosystem: Environmental > Aquatic > Freshwater > Ice > Liftoff... | reverse complement strand
TTCCTTCCAACCGGATTAGCCCAATCGCCGCCGCCGCCATCAAATACCTTCCCCCGCCAACGTCAGCCGGCAATGGTCCCGCTCAAGTTCAGAATTACCCGTTCCCATCCCGGTGGGTCGCCGACATGTTCCAATGGTCGGGCCGTCTCGACTATCAGGTGAACGCAAAGAACAACACCAATTTCCGCTACGGTCAGAATCCGTTTAGCGAATACCGCGGCCTCGTATTCGTGCAGAACGTCAACGAAGCCAACCCGGCGGAACCGACAGGCAACGCCCCCTTGCTGCGCAACGGCCGGACGATCGGCTTCAATTGGACTTCTACCATCAATCCAACCACCACATTCGATCTTCGTCTCGGCCTGAATCGTTGGGAAGAATCCGGCGGAAACTCCTACGGCGACGGTTTCGATCCGCGTCAACTTGGCTTCGACGGCAATCTCGTCAGCCAGTACACCAAGTTGGCCTTCCCACGTTTCGATTTCGGCACGGCCTACGCGCCGATCGGATCCACCTCGGTGGCAAACTCCGGCAACTTCGATACCTATACGATTCAGCCCAATATCAATAAGGTGATCGGCCGGCACTTCCTCAAATTCGGCGTCGAAGCCCGGCGCTATAACAACAACACCCAGAATCCAGGACTATCCTCGGGCCAGTTCAACTTTGGACGCAATTGGACACAGCGGCTCTCCACACAGGCCGACGCGACATCGGGCAATGAGATCGCTACCTTCCTGCTCGGTTACCCGAGCGCCGCGTTCGTTGACCGAAATATCGATCCGGCCGTTTCTAACTTCTTCTACGCCGGCTTTTTCCAGGACGACTTCAAGGTCACTAACCGGCTGACCTTAAATCTCGGCCTCCGTTGGGACTACGAGTCGCCCTCTGTCGAACGCTATGACCGCATGGTGCAGGCGCTCGACTTCACCGCGTCAAGCCCCATCGCGGCCCAGGCAACCGGCCTCAATCTGAAGGGCGCGGTTCGATTCGCCAACGTCGGCGGCGCTCCCCGCGGATCCTTCATTCCGGATAAGAACAACTGGGCGCCGCGAGTCGGCTTTGCCTATCGCCTCGGCGAAAAGTGGGTCGTTCGCGGTGGCTACGGGCTGTTCTACCTCGGGCAAAGCGCCACCGGCTCCAATCAAGGCTATAGCCAGCGCACCAACGCCATCGTCACCGTCAACGACCTCACACCCGCCGTCAATCTGGCTAACCCCTTTGCCAATCAAGTCGGCGGCCGGCTCCTCCCGGCTATTGGCAACGCCGAAGGCGCAGCCAGCTTCCTCGGGCAGGGTCTTGCAGTTAATTGGCAGGATCGTCCACTGCCCTACTCGCAACAGTACTCCTTCGATATTCAGCGCGAGCTTCCGGGTGGCGTCCTGGTGGAGGCCGCGTACGTTGGCAACCTGACCAGCAAACTGCCCATCGTTAACACGCCAAATGTGAACAACACGAACGTGAACTACATTCCAGCCAGCGAGTTGGGCCGCCGTACCTCCACCGGCGCAATCGACAACGCCTACTACAACACGCAGATCCCTAACCCGATGCGTGGGCTGATCCCGAACAACGCCGCCTTGAACGGCGCCACCATCACGCGCCAGACGCTGTTATTCACCTTCCCGCAATACACGCCGCTCACAGTCAACAATCTGCCTATCGGCAAGCAGCGCTACGATAGCTTCCAACTGAAGGCCTCCAAACGCTTCGCCGCAGGGCTCACTTTTCTAGCCAGCTATACGGGCGCCAAGACGCTGGAACAGGTTAGCTTCCTGAACCTTCAGGATCTCAACCTCGCCGATCCGGCCTCCTCGAAACTCGTCAAACAGTCCGCCGACAATATTGACATTCCGCGTAAGTTCAACCTGGCCGCGGTTTGGCAACTTCCTGTCGGCAAAGGAAAACCCTTCGGTTCCAACATTAACCGTGTCACCGACTTCTTCGTTGGAGGCTGGGAACTAAACGTGAACACGACCTACATGAAGGGTTGGAACATCAATTACCCTAACGCCAACCAAGTCTCCACTGGGAGCGCGGCGCTCGATAACCCCACCGTCGGCAAGTACTTTAACACCGACTTGTGGGTAAATCCCGGCACCGGCCGTTTCGTTCCTGCGCAGGAACCGTTCACCCTCCGGACATTTCCGCAACGCTTCGCTGATGTCCGCCTCCCCGGCTACCAGAACTGGGATGCGTCCATCTCGAAAATGTTCCCCATCCACGAACGCCTGAAGGCGCAGTTTAAGTTCGAAGCGGTCAATGCCATGAACAAACCGTGGTTCACGGCAATTCAGTCGGTTGACGTTACCAACGCGCAGTTCGGTCGACTCAACCCGGTGCAAGGCAACTTGCCCCGTTTTCTTAAGCTCGGTTTGAACTTACAATTCTAACTATGCGCTCACTCCTCCTGCTCGCTCTCGGCGCCTCGCTCGCGAGCGGGCAGGACACTCACTTCGAAACCCGCGTTCGCCCCGTGCTCGCAGCCAAATGCTATAGCTGCCACGGTCCGGATCGCCAATTTTCAGATCTCCGCGTCGACTCACGCGACGCCATCCTCAAGGGCGGTCAACGCGGTCCAGCAGCCGATCTCATCCGCGCCGCTATTCGCCATGACGGGCCTTTAAAGATGCCGCCCGCAGGCAAGCTGACGCCCGAGGAAATCGTCGCCATCGACGCTTGGCTCGCCAACGGCTTCCCCTGGCCCAATACCATTCCCGCCCGCAAATCCGAAGCGCCCCATTGGGCCTTCCAACCGCTGAAAAAAATTCCCGCACAATCCATCGATCAGTTTCTCAAGACAACGCCAGTTCCTGCCGACAAACGCACCCTCGCCCGGCGCGCCGCTTATGCCGTCACCGGCCTTCCCCCAAAGCCCCGCGACCTCACAAGGTTTCTCGACGACAAATCCCCCTCCGCCTGGCCCAACTTCATTGACGAACTACTCAGCAGCCCCCGCTACGGCGAACGCTGGGCTCGCCATTGGCTCGATCTCGTCCGGTACGCCGAAACCTACGGCTACGAATGGAACTACGAAATCAATGGCGCTTGGCGCTATCGCGATTATTTGATCCGCGCTTTCAACGATGACGTTCCCTACAACCAATTCGTCAAGGAACACATCGCCGGCGACCTGCTCCCCAATCCCCGAATCAACTACGGTGTAAACGAATCGGCACTCGCCACGGCCTTCTACCGCCTCGGCGAAATGGGCCACGACAACTGCAATCAGTTCCCCGAGATCCGCACGGATGTCGTCGACAACCAGATCGACACCCTCACCAAAGCCTTTCAGGGGCTTACCGTCTCCTGCGCCCGCTGCCATGACCACAAGTTCGATCCCATTCCCACCGAAGACTACTACTCTCTCTACGGCATTCTGAACAGCTCTCGCCCCATCGTCCAGACCCTTAATTCTGTCTCAAAGCCAAACCTCAAATCCCTAAAGGACAGAATCCGATTCGAACTCGCCCAACGCTGGCTCGCCGAAGCAGCCAATAAAACCGCACCCGTCCCCAAACTCCCCCCACCCTCCATCGATTTCGCCAAAGGGCTCCCGCCGGGCTGGTCCGGCTCCGGCCTGGGCCTTCAACCCGTTGAAGCTGGCGACTTCGCCATCGGTTCAACAATCGAGATCATCTTCCCCAACGGCCTCGCCACTAACGCCATAACCAGCAAATGGAACGGCACAATTCGTTCGCCATTTCTCCCCCGCGATAAGAAGTTCCTAACCCTCGAAACCGCGGCCGGCTTTGCGGCCCACCGTACGGTCATGGATCACTGCGTCATCGGCGAGGATCACAAACTCATCGAAGGGTCAAATATCCATCTCGAAAAAGTCCCGACTCGTACCGATCAACCGCTCCGCACCTACCTCGAACTCAACACCATCACCGACAATCCCCGTCTCCCCGAACGCCCGGGAAAGTTTAAAACGAACCCGAGTGAATCGAATCCGAACTCCTGGTTCGTCGTCAGCAAAGGTTGGTTCCACAATGACGACGACGCCCCCAAGCCCGAAACTACTCAACATCCCATCGCCGAAGCCGTCCGCCGTTGGGCCGCCGGCACGCCCACCGACGACGATGTGCATGCCCTGAATTGGGCCCTCGCCAACAAAGCGCTAACCAACTCCATCAGCGCCCCCCTAGTAGCTGAGTATCACCAAATCGAAGCCTCGCTCGAATCACCCGCGACCGCCCACGCCATGGCTGATCTCGACCCTGGCGCCGATTTCCCCATCCTTCTCTCCGGCAATGCTCTCAGCCCCGGTCGACCCGCGCCCAGGCACTTCCTCAGCCTTATGCCCGAGTCCCTCCGTCAAGTCGACAACAAAGGATCCGGCCGCCGCGAGATGGCCGAAGCGATGGCCAGCCCCGAAAACCCGTTAACCGCCCGCGTCTACGTCAACCGCGTCTGGCACCACATCTTCGGCCGCGGGATCGTCGCTTCAACGGATAACTTCGGTCGCCTCAGCGATCCTCCTTCCGATCAGGACCTGCTCGATCATCTGGCTGCGCAGTTCATGAAAAACGGCTGGTCGACAAAGAAGCTAATCCGCGAGCTACTGCTGTCGAATGCTTTCCAGCAGGAAAACCAAATCCGCCGCCTCGACGCCGAATCATTGAGAGATACTCTTCTCGCCATCTCCGGCCGGCTCGACCAAACTATGTACGGCCCCAGTATCCAGCCCCACCGCAAACAGCCCACAGAATACCGCCGCCTCTTCCAAGGTCCGCTCGATGGCGACGGCCGGCGCAGCATCTATTTGAAGGTGACGCGAATGGAAGGGCCGAAATTCCTCGAAATCTTCGACTTCCCCGCCCCCCTCCAAACCCGTGGCAATCGCGATGTCACCAACGTCCCTACCCAGGCTCTCACCATGCTTAATGACCCCTTCATCCACGGCCAGGCCGAAGCCTGGGCCGAGCGCTTAGTCCACGATCGGTCAGACGACACCAACGCATCCCGCATTGAGTACATGTTCAACATCGCCATCGGACGCCCGCCTTCGCCGGAGGAACTCCAGGCCTACCTCGCATTGATCCCCAAGTTTGCGACGCACCAAGTCCCCAATCGTGATCCAAGCGTCTGGCAAAAAATGGCCCACACACTCTTCAACAGCAAAGAATTCCTTTACTTGCGGTAGCGCGTGCTAACCGGGAACGTACAATAAAGCCAACCTATGACCCGCCGCCGTCTCCTCCAAACCGCCTCCAACGGCTTCGGCTACCTCGCGTGGCAAGCCCTCGCCGCTCAGCCCCGCCTGACCGCCAAGGCCAAGAACGTCATCTTCTGCTTCATGCCCGGCGGGGTCTCCCACATGGACTCCTTCGATCCCAAACCGAAACTTACCGAACTCGATGGCCAACCAGCGAAACTCGTCAGCTACGTCTCCGGCCCCAAACGCAAATACCTCGGGTCCCCCTGGAAATTCAAACAATACGGCCAATCCGGACTTACCGTTAGCGAACTATTCCCCCACATCGCGCAGGTAGCCGATGAGCTCACCGTCATCCGCTCCATGAAATCGGAGTTCCCTCTCCACGCCCGCGCCAACATCTTTCTCCACACCGGCCGCAACTTCGGCGGCTTCCCCAGCATCGGTTCCTGGGTCAACTACGGCCTCGGCAGTGAGAACAAAAACTTACCCGGCTACCTACTCCTGAACCACGGTGACAATCCTCCCGGCGGCCTCGAAAACTTTTCCAACGGCTTCCTCCCCGCCACTCACCAGGCCATGTCCGTCCGCGCCGACGGCGTTCCCGTCGCCAACATTGTCCCCGCCGCTGCCGACAATATTCAGCGAGCCCAAATGGAGGCGTTGGCCGCACAGGACAAAGCCTTTCTCGACAAATCCCGCAACCACGACGCCATTGAATCCGCCATTAAGAACGCCGAAATGGCCTACCGGATGCAGGCACTGACGCCCGATGTCCTCAACCTCGACAAAGAATCCGAGGCGACGAAAGAACTCTACGGTCTCAACAGCAAGAACGAGCATCAACGCGCGTACAGCTTGCAATGCCTGCGTGCCCGTCGACTGATCGAATCCGGTGTCCGCTTCGTTGAAATCACTCCGCCAAACCTGTTCGGCGGCAACAACGGAACTTGGGATCAGCACGATAAACTCAAGGAGGGCCACCAGACCAACGCCCTCGTCACTGACCAAGCCGTCACCGCCCTGATTAAGGACCTTAAAGCCCGCGGTCTGCTAAAGGAAACGCTTGTCATTTGGGCCGGCGAATTCGGCCGCACTCCGGACACAGGCAACGGCGACGGTCGCGATCATCACCCCTTTGGCTTCACCATCTGGATAGCAGGCGGAGGCGCGAAGCCCGGTCTGATCTACGGCGCTACCGACGAACTCGGAAATCACGCCGTAGAAAATGTGATGACCGTGCATGACCTCCACGCCACCGTCCTTCATCTCCTCGGGCTCGACCACAAACGCCTCACTTACCGCTTCGGCGGGCGCGATGTAACCCTTCCCGACGTGCACGGCGAAGTAGTTCCCGCACTGCTCGTTTAGACGCCGCACTTGCTAGTAAGGTGCATCGACGACGCCCTTCCCGCACCACAAACTGCCAATAAACTCTCCTCGTGGGTGGACTTTCGGCACTTTCTGACGCTATCCTATAGCAACTGGCTTGCATCTGGTTTAGCAAGCGGAGGCGCATGCGAAAACTTTTCTTCTGGCTCCATTTGAGCGCGGGCGTGATTGCCGGCGTGGTTATCTTCATCATGTCGGTTACCGGCGTCCTGTTGATGTACGAAAAGCAGTTGATCTCATGGTTCGACCTTCGCGATCTGCCGCCGGTAAGCAATTCCCCGCGATTATCCGTGGAAACTCTATTGACGCGGGCGCGAGCAAGTCGCGCCGGGATGCCCTCCGCGATCGCGATGAACGCGGACCCGTTGGTACCCGTTCAACTGATATTTGGGCGGGAAATCGCCTATCAAGACCCTGCTAGCGGCCAAATATTGAGCACCGGAAACACCAGCGTCCGCCGATTTTTCCGCGTTGTCACGGATTGGCACCGCTGGCTCGCGACGAGCGATCAGAACCGGGCCGCGGGCCGCGCCACCACGGGCGCCGCCAATCTCGCCTTCCTCTTCATCGTACTCAGCGGCGCCTATATTTGGGTTCCCAAGGTCTGGACGGCGGCAAGTGTCCGCGCCGTTACCCTATTCCGCGGCGGGCTCTCAGGCAAGGCCCGCGACTTCAATTGGCACAACGTCATCGGGATCTGGTGTTTCGTTCCCCTTGTATTCGTAGTTGCAAGTTCCTCGGTCATCTCTTACCCCTGGGCGTCCAACCTCGTCTATACACTGGCGGGAAGTCCACCGCCCTCTGCGCCCGCCCCACGCCAGGAACAGGCCCGCACTGAACGCCACCCCGGCGCTCGATCAGCAACGGAGGTATATCTTACCGGCTTTAACGATCTCTGGCAACGCGCCGCTTCTCATGTAAATCAATGGCGTGTTCTCACCATGCGCCTGCCCGCATCGGATCGCGCTCCGGTGGCTTTTGTAATCGACCAGGGGTACGCCGGTCAGCCGCAGAAACGCATCACCCTTAATCTGGACCGCCGGACAGGCGACATCACCAACAGGGAAGTCTACAGTGACTTCAATCAGGGTCGCCAAATCCGGACGTGGCTCCGCTTCGTCCACACCGGCGAATACTACGGGATACCCGGCCAAACCATCGCGGGCATCGCCTCAGCCGGAGCCGCTGTCCTGGCCTTCACCGGCATAGCCTTGTCACTGCGTCGCCTCGCGGCATGGCGTTCCAGAAGACAGCGCGCCCGTGAGAAAGTACTCGCACCGCAGGCATCTGCCTGAACTACCTTCGATTCATTACCCAATACGCCCAAGCCGCGCATAGCGCAACCAAACCAAATGCGCGCAGGACCGGCCAAACTGCAGCCCACCGCAAACCCGCCCGCCCCCGTTCGTCCAACCTCACAATCCCTTCTCTCCACGCCAACGCCTCCGCTATCTTCTTCGCTTCATCTTCCATCGCCGGGTCCGGTGGGCAACTGATGGCGATGTCCAGACTGTCTCCATTCCGCAATTCGACCCCGGCCGTACGGAACCGGCCGCCGTGTTTGCCCGTAAGCGTAAAACTCCGCACGTAAACTCGCGCCACCGTCTCCTTTGGAATCCACCTTTCTCGTTCAAACGCCGGTAGAGGTCCGGTCCGCAGCCTGAGTCCCTCCCGCGTCACGCTTATTTCGTGTTCATTCCGCCAAAGTAACGCCGCTCCGTAGCACGCAAGCACAATGACCGGAATGCTGGCCGTCCATACGCCGCTGCGCTTCTCCCCTGTAAGGATGGCCAGTCCCATCACGATCCCGATCGCGAACAAAACGGCAAATGCCTTCCCGCCCGCTGGCCGTTTCACTCGATACTCACTCATCGAAACACCCACAGCACCCAAAACCCGCTGAGTGTAAACGCCACTAAAATAGGCGCACCCGACGCAAATCCCTGAACCTCTCGTCCCGGCAAGGATCCCTCTATTTCCACGGCGGCCTCCCGCCATTCCACCGCGCTCATGTATCGCCGGGCTGTCTGCGCCATCGCTTTGGCAGGCAATTCCTCCCGTTCGAAATCATGCGCATACCCGGAATGCGTTTGGATCCCCACGGCTTTGTAGAAACCTCCATATCGCGATCGGTCCACGTAGCTCCTGACATAGAACCGCGCGACGGCGGATCTTGGAAAATGCCGGTTCCGCGCGCCAGATGGCAGCGGACCATACGTGAATCGGACTCCTTCGAGTCCAATCTGCACCTTTGTCCGGTTGAGCCAAATCAGCGCTACGCCATACCACGACATCGCTAACCCGGGTGCCCAGGCGGTCACAAACTCGTGCCCAAAGCTCAGCACCTGCGCCGTTGCTACAAAGAGGGGAACGCTGAAAAACAGTCCCAATCGCCAACCGCCCCAACCCCAACTTTGCTCTATCGCCGTCACTACTTCCGCCACAACTCCGGCAATAGCTTCACGCCCAGCAGATGCCGCCAGGTCGCCCAATCGTGCGCTCCACCGCCGCCCTCGTAATAGACAAACTTGACATTGTGTTTCTCCAGCATCGGTACCGCGCTCAATTCCATCCGCTCGACATCCAATTGGTAGTTCTGTTTCGAACACATCACCCAGAAGCCGCTATCCGCCGGGCTAAGCCGGCATGCTTCGTCCAATGAAACACTTTTAGTGGTCCCAGTAGAGTCAACGCGAACCAATCGGCTGACTGGGAGATCCTCAACGAAAACATATCGTCCGGAAACTCCCACGATATTCACCGGCTCGCCCAGGGCAACCCGGAATCCGCGCTCAGGTTGGTAGGAAGCAAGGCCAGACCTATCCGACGAAAACCTAATCGTCCCGTCGCTTGTCTTTCCAATCGCTTTCGCGAGATTGAACGGATAACCCGGCAGAGGCCGGAACCAGTATCCGTCAAAACGCAGCGGAGCTTCGCCTCCCGATAAATAGAAAAATTTGCCCAGCCTCGCAATACCGGAGATTGGCGAACTCGCTCGGAGATGCGGTAACACCCTATATGCCTCGGCATACAGGCAGGCTGCGGCGAAAACGGCTGTCCACGGGCGCATCGGAATCTATCTAGTATGCGAGAGACAGCGGCCAAACCCTCAGAAATTTTTCAAAAACTTTGTTCCGTCGCGCGCATGCCCCTATGTATGAGAAAAACGGTGCTGCTCCTTTCCGTTACAGCCCTATCAGCGCAAACCGCCTACACCCTTATTCAAAATGGCCGCGGACAAGCGGGCGCCGTCTTCGCCAACGGTGCCGAGCGCGTCGCCCCAGCCGGGGATAACGGCCCATTCCCGGCCGGCCGCCGGTGATGCCATCGTCATCTACGCCAACAGATGCTCCGAGCAGGAACCACGTGGCCGGTTCTGGCGTTGCTCCCGAATCCGGTGACTCCTCAAAAATCCACCTGGGCCTACCCGCGATATCTACAGTTATTCGGGCGGGCCCGGCTCGCGGCGCTACTTGTTCCCCTTGCTCAATCGCCGGTAGTAGTCGGCCACCTGTTCGGCGTAGCCAGGAGGAATTCGCTCTCCGGCCCCGCTGCGGACGTTGCCCGACTGCTGCTCTTCGATCTGCCGCCGCAGCTTCAATTCCAACTGCTCCAATTGCGGCAGGAATTGAGCACGAATTCGATCCACCAGTTCCGGATTGCCCGAGAACTTTCCGGGATCCAGACGCTGCATGTCGCGAATCATCTGCTCAATTTCCTTTTGCATTTCCGGAGATTCGCCGGCGGCGCCGCGCAGTTCGCTCAACGCCCGCATGCCCTCCTGCCACGTACGGTTTCCGCCACCGGCCATTCCGGAGAAATCGCGCGTGCCGTCGTTGGTTGCGTCACCGCCTTCGCGCAAGCCGCGCTGTCCATTGAACTGCTGTCGGCCGTTGCCGCCCATTTGGTTGCCGCCGCCCTGACCTCCGCCCTGGCCCTGCTGACCACCCTGCTGGCCCTGGCCCTGACCTTGACCTTGACCCTGTTGCCCTTGCTGACCTGGTTGCTGTCCTTGCCCCTGGCCTTGACCAGGCAGCTGTCCGGCCTGTTGACCCTGGCCTTGTTGGCCTTGTCCCTGCTGACCCCCCTCCTGTTGCCCTTGCTGGCCGGGTTGTTGCCCTTGACCCTGCTGGCCCTGCTGTCCGCGCTGCCCCCGCTGGCCCTGCACCATCGATTGCAACTGCTCGCGCAGTTTCTCGACGCCAGCCAGATTCCGCTCATTCTTTCCGCCATCCTGGGCATTCGGATCCATGGACTGCTGCGCGCTCTCAATCGCTTTCCGCACCTTCTCCATATCGTTCGCCAGCGACTGCTCCCGCGAACCCAAATACGGCGCCAGTCCTTGCCGGTAATACCCGCCAAGCATCTTGTTGCGCAGCGTCACCTGATCCTGCTGCATCTGGCCGACGGCCTCCCGCAATTTAGACGATGTTTGCCGTTGCGACCCCTGCATCTGCCGGCTGGCATCCTGCAAGTCCCGCTCCAACCGCGCCGTCTCCTGCGTCATTTTGTCCTTCTCAGCCGCGAGTTGCTGCTGCGTTTCCATCTTCTGGCCACGCATCGCCGCCGGATCCTGCGCCGCCTGGCCAGCCTTCGGGCCGAACTCCTGATTCACGCGGTTGGCAAAATCCCGCTGCTGTTCAGCCAACTGTTTCGCCCGTTCGGCCAAGTCGCCGACCTTGTTCGTCGATTGATCCTGGCGCATTCCGCGCAGCGCGTTCTGCGCTTCGCCAAGGCGTTCCGCCGCACGTTGGGAATCGGCCGACTGCTGGCCCGATTGACCCTGTTGCTGCTGCGCCCGCTGCATGTCCTTGGTGGCCTGTTCAAGCCGTTCCAACGCCTGCTGTAACCGCGGATCCTGCCGCTGTTGCTGCTGGCCGGCCATCTGCTTCAGCCGGTCACGCTGGGAGGACTGGCCCTGTTGCCCAGCCGACTGCTGGCCCTGCTGGCCTTGTTGACCGGACTGGCCCTGCTGGCCTTGTTGGCCTTGCTGACCCTGCTGGCCTTGTTGACCCTGCTGCCCTTGCTGGCCTTGTTGACTTTGCTGAGCCAACTCCTGCAGCTTCTTCTTCAGTTCCTCAGCCTCGCGCCGCAACTGTTCCTGCTGCCATTTCTGCTGGAATGTCTGCTTGTTCTGCCGCTGCTGCTGTGCCAGTTCCTGTTGCCGCCGCGCCAACTCCTTGAGCCGCTGCATCGCCTCATCCACCTGCTTCTCGCGGCTGTCGCCGCCGGACGCGCTCTGCTGCTGACCCGTCTCGTATTGGTTCTTTTCGGTGTCCAATTCCAGGTCGAACAAGTTGTCTAAATCGCGGGAAGCCCCGCCACCGCCACCACCGCCACCGCCCTGGGATCCAAAGGCGACTTGAATCTGCTTCTGGAGCGCCTCGGCACGCATGAGATGTTGCAGCGCCTTTTGCTCCGGCGGCAGCGAGTCCTTGAACTTCTCCGCCTTCAGTTTTTCCGCAGCTGCCGACATCGCCGTCGACGCCGCTTCCATCTCTTTCGTGAAATTCTTGAACTCGTCATTCGATCCGGCAAGTTCACGCTTCGTCATGCGTTCGGCCAGCGACTTCGCCTGATCCTTCAACTTCGCCTGCATTTCCGAAAGGAACTTGGCGTTCTCGGCGATCGACTTCTTGTCCGCAAACCGGTTGCGGAGTTGATTCCAGGTGGCCGCGATGATTTCTTTTTGCCGCGCGGAGATCTTTCCGCCCTCTTCCTGTTCTCCGCCACCGCCGCCCCCGGACTGTTGCGACTGGGTGTACTCCAACTCCCATTGCATTGCCTCGACGAACACCATGTCGGTCTGGACCGTGTTCCGCGCGTCGCGGCCGACCGCGTACAGACTGACGATGTCACCGGGCTGCATCTTGAAGTCCTCTAAGGAAATCAGCGTTTTGCCATTGGCCTGCTTCACGTTCTGCCCCGGCAGCATTTGAATGGATTTTTCTTCGCCGCCGTTCACGGAATATCGCAGGGTCAACTCGCGCAGACCGAAGTCGTCGGAAGCTTCCACTTCAATCGGTACCTCTTCCAGCGGGTTTACCTTCGCATCGCGACCCGGCCGCTTGATCTTCAGCACCGGCTCGCTGTCGTCCTGGGCTTCGATGAAGTAGTCATCCGTCAGCCGGACGGTCTCGTTCAATTCCCGGCCGGCCAGGTAATAGACGCCGCTCTTGTTGACTGTGATCTCCGCCTGCGCCTTGTTCGGCGCCGTCATCAGAAGGTTCCGCGACTCATCGCCATTGACGACAATCATGCCGTTCTGCAACGCCTTGTCGAATTCAATCTCCAGCTTTGCGACGGTGCCGGTTACGGCGCGCACGTCGCCACCGTGCTCTTCGGTCACGGTCGGCATGCCCAACTGCGGCGGGTAAACGTAGGTCACCTTAATGTTCTTAACGCCCGGCAGGTCGACCGCGGTCAGCTTGTAAACTTTGGACTTCACCGGCCCGGATTGCACATAGTACTCAACCGAATCGGGCAACCCGGCAAAGACGAACTCGTACCCCGTACCCTGGGGCATCATTGGGGACTGCTCCCATTCGCTCGCGCCTCGATATCTCGCGAATATCTTTACTACGCCCGTTTGCAACCCGACCAGATTCGCGGTTATCGTCACGTCGCTCCGTTTGCGAACTGCCTTGTTGCCCGGCTGGACTTGGATGTCGTAGAAGGAACCCGCTTCTATGCGCGGCGGCCCGAACCACAGTAGATTCGCGCCGTATCCCCAATAGCCGGGGCCCCGCTGGAGCAACCAGAACATGGAGGCGACGCCGATAAAGGCCAGCGTTCCCATCATCATCAGATGGCGCGCCGGCACAATGGCGCCGGCGCCGTTGGCCATGGCCACGGGCAGCGCGTCCGCGGCGATCAACTCCAGAAATGGATCGGCGTCATTCCGGTGTTCGACTACGGTCAGGAGACGGTCGCCGAATGGCAAGGCCGACTCGGCACGGCTCGCCGCCCGCTTCCGGTTGACCTTCAACAGGGGGATGATGATGCCGAACGTCAGCGCCAAAGCGAGAACCAGGAACAGGACGAACCGCGCGATGAGCACGGAGCGGTCCTCAAAGGCCGTCGAATTGGTATAGAGCACCAGCAGTGCGGTGGCAATGAGGGCGCAGAAAGCCGCGACGGCCACTCCGCGAGCCCATGCGGCCAAGCGCATCTTGCGCTCTAATTGCTTCAGAAACCCGTCGAGACTCTCTAACGCGCTCATGCGGCCTCCTTACCAACCAACTCGGCCGCGGCCTGTTCGCCGACGCCGGATCCATACAAGTATCGTGACGCCAGCACACCTTCGGCCAGCGTCAATAAAAGGACTAAAAGCAACAGCCACCACCACGGGCTGACCCGCTCCGTGCGTTCCCCGCTCGCATTCACCGTCTGCGCTTCGCCGGGCTCACCGGTTGCTTTCCACAGACTCAGTGTCTCCGGTTCCATGCGGGCAAAGTCAGACTCGCGACGGTCGGCGTTTACAGCCACCAGGCTTGATCGTCCGTTTCCGCGCCGGATCTCATAATAGCCCTCAGCTCCAGGCGCGAACGACGTTGCCTTAGCGGCCTGTTCCAACGTCAGCGCCCGGTCGCCTTTGGGGTCGAGAACTTCGACGCCTGTCGCCCGGTCCGCGGCGGCGCGCAATTCCACGCCGTCGCCCACAGCGACGATTCCCGTCGATTCCTGTTGGCGCGACAAGTACTGAGCCGTTCGCTCAACCAGCGGAATGAAGGCGGGGTGCAACGGCAGGTTGTTGCCCAGATTATCGAGCGGCGAGGCCAATACCAGAACGCGGCCTTCGCCCATGGCCTGCTCCAGCATCACCGGCACGCCATCGGCCGTCTTCGCCAACACCTTTGTCGCCGCCACCGGTTCAACCGCGACTAACTGATAAAACTTGACCGACTCCAGCCCGATGGCCCGTTCAATTACCGGGTGCAAGGGCTCCTTGGAGGCCACCGTCTCGAACATCTCCCGGGCCCGCGAGGCCATCCGCTTTTCCTTGATCGCCAGTCCCACGACCGGCAGTTTCGCCTGGGCGCCGGTGTAACCGCCGGCAGCGATCCAAAGCGCTCCACCCTTCTGCACATAGTCCTTCAGCGATGCCTCCAACGAGGCTGGCAACCCGCCAGGATCAGCCAGCACCACGAACGAAACGTTCGTCAGGTTCGGTGTCGAAGTGGTCTCAAAAGAGGCGGTCTCGATGCTGTATGCATTCGGTACCGCTGCGTCCAGCGCGGCCTTTACGTAGAGGGCGCTCCGCGTGTCGCGAGCCGCGTGCAGATACAGAACCTTTCGCGGATCCGAGCGTTCAATGGAAAAACGGAACGTATCGTCATTGGGAAACGAGTCCCCGGCCCCGTCGATCCGGATTTCGCCCTTATGGAAGCCGTAACCTGTATCGAGCCCGAAGAATTCGACAGATGCACGGCCGTTTTCGGGGATTTCAACTGGCTTGGTGGCCAGCACCTTGCCGTCCGCCACCAGGGAGATGGTCTTCGCGGCTTTTGGCGTATGCAGTCCGGCGATGGTTGCCCGGACACGCGCCTTTGCCGTGTCGAAGATCCGGCCCGGCGGCGTGACAGATTCGACGGTAAAGTTCGGCAATTCCTTCGGAGCGAGGTCGTACACTTCCAGCTTCGTGTCAGCCGGCAGTTGCAAATCGGCGAACCGGGCCGGCATCCCGGCCTTCTGCATGTCCGTGTAGACATGGACTTCGAGCGGCATCCGGTGCGCTTCGGCCAGACCGCGCAGGACGCGCGACAATTCCGCGTAAGAAGTGCGTTCATCGCCGGCTACGATGGCGTTCACATTGTTCCGGAACGTGCCGGCATCCTCAGCCTTTTGTCCGATTTCGTGTGCTCCCGCGCCAAACGCGACGACGATCCCGGGCTC
>Ga0105047_10010107_pt1 | contig 15448 bp, 12 predicted proteins | sample MAT04_FD_78384 | JGI IMG/M metagenome (GOLD analysis project Ga0105047, IMG submission 78384) | Freshwater microbial communities from Lake Fryxell liftoff mats and glacier meltwater in Antarctica - MAT-04 (megahit assembly) | ecosystem: Environmental > Aquatic > Freshwater > Ice > Liftoff... | reverse complement strand
TCAGTAGCCCGGCGCTTTCAGGTTCCAGTGCTCCAGCAAATCCTCTGGAATCTCGCGCAGAAACCGCGATGGCGTCTGGAAGGCATCGCCGCCGCCGTAACCGAAGCGCATCATCGGATGGCTCAGGTAAAGCTCGTTGCGGGCGCGGGTGATGGCGACGTAAAACAGCCGCCGCTCCTCCTCCTCGCCGTCCTCGGTGTCGAGCGCGCGGCCGTTGGGCAGCAAGCCGTCGCACAGCATGATCACGAACACCACGTCGAACTCCAGCCCCTTGGCCTGGTGAATGGTCGAGAGCCGCACGCGGTCATCCTCGTCCGGCTTGGGCTTCTCGTCCTCGGCCTCGATGTTGGTCAGCAGGGCGAGTTGGGTGAGGAATTCCTCCAGGCTGTTGAATGGGCGGGAAAACTCCGCCAGCGATTCCAACTCGTCGAGCCGCCGCTGGGCGTTGTCGTAGTTCTCGTGCAAGTAATCCTCGTAGCCCGCCTCGATGATTACCCGGATCATCTCCGCGGGCGAGTGGCAGACCGGCTCGGCTTCAAGCTGCTCGAAGGTGTCCGCGAACTGCTGCCAGTCGCGCGCCGCTTTCTTCGGTGCAGCGGTGGCCATTTTGCGCAGCGCGGCGGCAATCTGGGCGCGTGGCGCGGGCGGGGCGGGCGGCAGCGCCGGAGCGTCTTCCATCGTGCCCTCTGGGTTCCAGATGGCATCCACCGAAACCTCAGCCGGTGGCGGCGTTGCAGGGATGACACACTCCGCGGTGAAGGTTCGCCAAAGCTTGTCCGCGCCTTTCGCGCCAATGCCGGGGAGCATCAGTATCAGCCGCTTGAAGGCCAGTTCGTCGCGCGGATTGACGGCCAGCTTGAGCCAGGCGGTGACATCCTTGATGTGCGCCTGCTCGAAGAAGCGGATGCCGCTCGTGATGCTGAAAGGGATGCCCCGCTTCGTCAGTTCAAGCTGCAACTCCAGCGCGTGAAAATGCGAGCGGTAGAGCACCGCGATCTCCCGCAGCGACTGCCCTTCCTCGTGCAACTCCACCATCCGCTGCGCCACGAAGGCGGCCTGCTGCTGCGCATCCTGGCAGCCCACCAGCGCGGGCTTCGCGCCGGGCTTGCGCGCCGGCACGAGTTGCTTGGGATGCTGATGGATGTTGGCGGCGATGGCGGCGTTGGCCACCGCGAGGATGTCTGGCGTGCTGCGGTAATTCGTCTCGATGCGATACACCTTCGCGCCCGGGTGGCGGTCGGGAAACTTGAGAATGTTGGCGAAGTTTGCCCCGCGCCAGCCGTAGATGCTTTGCGCATCGTCGCCCACGACCATGACGTTGTGATGCCGTCCGGCCAGCAGGTCAATGATCCCGCTCTGGAGGAGATTGGTGTCCTGGTACTCATCCACCAGCACGAACTGGAAGCGCCGCTGGTAATGCTCGCGCACGTCGGCGTGGTCCGAGAGCAGGCGGAGCCATTGCGCGAGCAGGTCGTCGAAATCCATCGAGTTGTTCGCGCGCTTGCGTTCGGCGTAGCGGCGGGCGAGGTCCAGGATTTGCGGGCGCAGCGCCTCGAAGTAACTGAACTTCCTTTCCAGCAGCGCGGCGATGGGGAGGTGCGTGTTCGCGGCCAGGGAAAAGATTTCCGCCAGCACCTCCGGCTTGGGAAAGTGGAGCGCCTTGGTATCAATGCCCGCCTCGCCGACCGAGGCCTTGATGAGGTCCAGCGCGTCCTCGCGATCCAGGATGCTGAAGTCGCGCTGCCAGCCCAGCAGTTGCGCGTGCTGGCGCAGGACGCGGTTGCCGATGGAGTGAAACGTCCCGCCCCAGAGCGCGGGCAGCGGGCGACCGAGCAACTCCGCCACGCGCCGCATCATCTCGCGGGCCGCCTTGTTGGTGAAGGTGAGCAGGAGCAGGCGCTCCGGCGGGATGCCTTGCTCCAACAACCACGCCACGCGGTAAGTCAGCGTGCGCGTCTTGCCGGAGCCGGCACCGGCGATGACCAGCGAAGGCCCCGGCGGCGCGGTGACGGCGGCGTGCTGCTGCTCATTGAGTTCCCGCGCGTAATCAATCTGCGGGCCTTCGTTGCCGGGGCTGGGCTGGAGAACGTAATCGCGCGACATCGCCAGCATTGAACGGACAACCCGTCGCGCGGGGAAGGAAAAAAGCCGGGCCGCGCGGGCCTGCTCGGTTTGCGATCACTTTCGCTGGCACCTTCCGCACTCAACGGGGTGGAGCCTTCGGTCCTCGACTCGTCTGCACCAGCTTGTAGCGAATCGTCAGTTCAGTCGGGTTCTCGGTGCGGCCGGTGATTTGCAGCAGGCCAAGCTGGCCTTTGGCGGTGCGGAAGGCCCAGGTTGAAGGTAAATCACGATAGGGATAAAGCGTCGCCGGACGGACTTGAGATCCCACGGTCCATCGTAGGCAAGGCTCGATCTGGTCGGGCTGCATGGCATCCCAGTCGCTGGGAGGTCTTCCGGAAACAGCCAGGTCCGGTCCTTGCAACATTGCATTCACTGCCAGGAGGTCACCGCCGTGCAGGCGCAGCCACGCGGCCAGGTTGGTGCCAGTGACCGCAGGGCCGGGCAAATCCAGCAACACCCCGGTGACGAGGTCGAGGCATTTGCCCACGCCACGGGCCGACTCGGGAATGACCCGCTCAATCACCGGGCCGAAGGTGAAGTCGGAACTGCTCCTGAGGCTGGCGGAACCGATCTTCAGTTCCCTGGCCATGTCCTCGACTCGGGTGATGACCCGGAAAGGCGCTTCTGTGTGAACGACGAGTTCCAGCCACAGGTTTGAGTTGCCGGCGGCCAGTCTGCGCAGCTCCGTCTGCAAGGCATCAGCAGTCAGCGTCTGGCTGTTGTTCCCCAACTGCAAAGCGCCGGTGCGCCCTATCAGCACGGTCACTTTATCCCCGTCAGAGCGCCGCGGGTTAGCAGGGGCTGAGAGAGTCGCGCCTTGGTTGGTCAGTGTCCGCGCGGTATCAAGCGGCACCGGCTGATAGCCAGGTTGCCGATGGGAAGACGATGCGACCAACCACAACCCGAGGGTGACCAGCAAGGGCAATCCCGCGGTCACGAGCAAGGTGTTCCGCACCCGCCGGCTCGGAAATGCCAGGACAAGCCCGCCCGCCAGGAGTCCGGCGAGGAACCCGACCAGCGCGCCCAAGGCGATGTTGAGCGGCACATTGGGACGGATCGGGTGTTGCGCGGGAAAGGCGAACTCCACGATTTGAACCGGCATTGCACTCGGGAGCGTCAGGTCCAGACTCTCCGTCAGCAGCGCGGGCACGAGGATACTGCGAAAACGAGTCTGCTCATCGAGTTCCCGCCGCTTTTCGAAATACGGACGAAGCTGCGCCTCGCGTTCTGGATCGGTAACACGGGCCTCCGTTCCGCTCGGCTGGTTGGGAACCAGCGGATAAACCGCGGCCAATTCGGCATCGGTGATTGCCCGAACTTTGCGCAGTTGAAGCAACTCCCCTGCAAGCCGCCGCAGCTTGGCATCGAGCGCATCAAGTTGTTCTTTGAGCCTAGCGGCCCCCTCGCGCTTCTGTTCCACCCGGAACCCTTGATAGGCCTCGGCGATGGCGTTGGCGAGTTGCGCGGCCTCGTCGGGTTGGTCGCGGAACACCTGAATCTCGATGAGCAAGGTGCTGCGCACCGGCCGCAGGCTCAGGCATAGGCGCAGCAGTTGGAGAGTGTCCTCGTCGTTGAAGCCGCCGGGCACGCCGTATTTCCGACCCCAAGCTTCACTGAGCTTCAGTTGCTGAATCACCCGGTTGAGCACCACTTGGGACTGGATCACCTCGAACTCGGTCTGGATGAAATCCGGGTCGTGGGCGGCCTGCCCCGTCGGCCAGGAACCGGAAAGCTCACGTTCGACCTTGATGCGCGCGGTGCTGACGTAGCTTTTCGGTTGGAGGAACGTCCAGACGGTGGCGGTCAGCGTGACGAGGAGGAAGACTGCCAGCGCGGCCAGCGCCGCGCGCGCAAATGGCTGCGGAGCAGGCCGCGACGGCGGGGTCGGCGGGCTGGCTGACCCTTGAGGCGGGTAGGGCAAGTGGGTCACTGCCAGCAATCGCAGCGCGGGGGCCAGCGCGAAAACGGGCAGCATGAACACCAGGAGCAGCAGCGGCGGCGCATCGCCGAGGACAACCATCATCAGCGCGTTGGTGAGCGCGGCGAGGTTCACCGCCAGCAGCACGAAGAACCCGGCCACCAACAGCAGTCGGCCCCAGCGGACGCGTTTCAGGCCGCCTGGCCAGTCCACCACTTGCAGGAGGAAACCCGGTGTGCCGCGTTCTGCGTTCAGCAGCGCCCCCGCCAAAGCAACAGCAGCAGGCTGCCAAGGCCCGCCGCGAAGGCCTCGGTTTGAGCATGGAGTTCCCGCCAGTTTTGCTGGTGCGGCGCGAAGACCTTGACCTCTTTCCACCACGGTGTGCCCCAGCCAAAGGTCCAGGTGTCCGTGATCTGTGGTCCCGTCGTGACCACTTCCCGATGGGGCCAGAGAAAACAGACCAACAGCGCCGTCGCGCCCAGGCCCAGGCTGGCGCAGATCAGTCGCCGCCACGACTGCGGCACTGTCTGCCAGTGGCGCTCCCACTCGCGCAGCGGACGCGGTGGGGTCACGACAGGGACCGTTGGTTTCGCCGCTTTCGCCAAGCCGCCGCCTTCTCCGTTCCGGGAAAAAAATCCCAGCTTCCATGCGCCGAAGATGATCCCGGCGAGCGCCAATCCCCACACGACAGGTTGTCCCAACGCGAGGCCGATGGGCAGGCCGATCACCGAGACGATGAAGCCTTACCAGAGTTGCCGCGGGTGGCGTGGTTCCACGGCTGCCGACCGGGCTTCCCCTTCGGACTTCGGAGTTCGGACTTCGGACTTCGCACTTCCCGCCGTGATCGTTTCCACGTCTGTCTTCAGTCCGCTTGCCTGCTGATAGCGTTGCTCCGGCTTCCGCTCCAGCGCGCGGAGGACGACTTCATCCAGACGCACGTCAATCTGGACCTTGCGCGAGGGCGGCTGGAGTTCTTTGCCGGGCAATTCGCCGGTGAGCATTTCGTAGAGCACCACGCCGAGCGAATAGATGTCCGCGCGGTGGTCCACCTCGCCGGGCTGTTCCGCCTGCTCGGGCGACATGTAGCGCGGCGTGCCCATGACCTTGCCCGCGTCGGTCAGTTCCCGGAGCGCGGGTGGCTCACCCGCAGCAACGGGTGTTTGCCCATCAGCTTGCAACCCGTTCGCACCGGCAACGTGCGCGTTGCTGCGGGTGAGACACCCGCGCTCCGGCTCGATGATTTTTGCCAACCCGAAGTCCGCCACCTTCACCCGGCCCCGGCGGTCGAGCAGGAGGTTCTCCGGCTTGATGTCGCGGTGGACGATGCCCTGGTCGTGGGCGAACTGGAGCGCATCGCAAATCTGCGGCACGATGGCCAGGGCCTCGCGCGGCGGGACGCGGCCGGTTTGCAGAAGCTGGCGCAGGTTCACGCCGTCCACGAACTCCATGAGGAAGAAGTAGAGCGGGGCCGGCACTGCGCCAACTTCCCCGCGCTCGTCGGGTGCCTGCCCCACGCTCCCGAACTCGTAGAGCGTCACAATCCCCGGATGATTCAGCTTGGCCAGCGCCTTGGCTTCGCGCGCGAAACGTTCCGCGAAAGCCGGAGCTTCACCGATGCTGGGCGGAAGAATTTTCAGCGCCACCCAGCGGTCGAGTTGCTTCTGCCGCGCCTTGTAAACCGCGCCCATGCCGCCTTTGCCGATGAGTTCGAGGATTTCGAGTCCGGGGAAGAGGCGGGCCAAATCCGCCGGCGCGGGCGGATCGAACGGGGGCAGACGGCGGGCGGAGTCGCCGGAGAAATCGGTCGGCGGGCTTTGCAGCAAACCGGCGGCGCAGCGCGGGCAGATACCGCGGCACCGGCGGGCAGTTCGGCACCGCAGCGGGCGCATTGGGATGGGACAGATGCGTTCATCACCCTCGTAATAAGCAAAGCGGGCGGACTGTTACCGCGGCAGCGCGAAATTCATCCCCGGCTCAACACCTCCAGAACGTAGCGCAGTTCGGCGTCCGCCTCTTCCGGGGTGGCCACGGTGTCGGCGATGGTTTGCCGGAAGAGTTCGCGGAACCTTTTGCGCAGCCGATGCACCGCCACGCGGGCCGCGCCTTCGGTGGCGGCGAGCGCGGTGGCAATTTCGGCGTAAGGAATTTCGCCGTGACTGGCCGTGAGGTGCGGCTTGAGCGCGAGGAACTCAGCGCCGCGCCCGCGGGTCGCATATTCGCGCTCCAGTCGGACCATCGCTTGGTCGAGCAAGGTAAGCGCCCAACGCCGTTCGTAGAGGTGATCCGGCGGGAGGGTGTCGGCGCGCTCCTGCTGGAAGCGGGTCTCGGCGAGGTTCGTGTCGAAGGCGAGCGGAGTCCGGCCGCCACCGCGCTTCTGGGCACGCCACCGATCCCATTCGTTGGCGAGAAAACGCTTCAAGGCCATCCGCAGGAAGGTGCGGAAACGGCCCTTCTCCGGGGTAACCACGCGGAGGTAATCCTTGGCCAGCAGACGGGCGAAGAATTCCTGGGTCAAGTCCTGCGCGTCTTCCGGCGTGTGTCCGGAGCTGCGCACGAAGGCGTAGAGCGGATACCAGTAAGTCTGGCACAGCGTCTCCAGCGCCTCGCGGGAACCGGGCGCGGCGGGGTCGCGGGCCGCCAGCACCACCGACCAGCGGGTGGTGACAAACAGCGGCGGCGAAGCGGGGGAATCGGCGGTTCCGGGCGTGGACATCCGACCGTGTAATAAGCGAAGGGGTGGGTTTGTTACAGGCGATTCCGCGGCCAAGCGAGTGGCGGGCGTTAACTACCCGCTGGCCTCGCCATTAGCACCGGGCTGCAGCTTGGCCGTGCCGGCCCAGCGGGTGAGCGGCAAGGAAACGTTTTACACCGTTCCCACCCTGCTCACCTACACCCGCCCGGCTGAAGCCGTGCCCATGCTGTAGAAGTCCGGGAGCGCACGCGTCCCGCGTGCTGCCGACGGCGTCGCGCCGTCAGCTTCGTTACGCCAACTTCCTTCGCTACTTCACCGAGGTGTGGATACAGTGCGGCGGTGAAAAAAATCATGGCGCTGTTCCTGATTCTGTTCGTCGGTATCGCCCTCGTGCTCGTCGGCTGCAAAGCCACGCGCTCGGGCTACGAGTCCGCGCCCTACCAAGTCGTGCGCTCGGCGGGCAAGTTTCAGGTGCGCGATTACCCGGCGCTGACGGTGGTCGAGACACCGATGGCGGGCGGCGGGAACGGCTCGGATGGGAGTTTCAGTCGCCTGTTCCGCTTCATCACGGGCGGCAATGAGGCGAAGCAGAAGATTGCTATGACGACGCCGGTCTTCATGTCCGGCAGCGATTCAACCGCGACGATGGCCTTTGTGCTGCCCGCGAAGTTGAAGGCGAGCGGAGCCCCGAAACCGACGGATGCCGCGGTGCAAGTGCGGGACTTGCCGGCGGGGCAGTTCGCCGTGCTGCGCTACAGCGGCGGGCGCAATGCCAGGAAGGAAGCGGAGACGCTGGGCCGATTGAAAACCTGGATGGCGGCGGAGGGGCTGAGCGTGTTGTCGCCGCCGGTGTATGGCTACTTTGACCCGCCGTGGACGCCGGCCTTCCTGCGGCGCAACGAGGTGATGCTGCGCACCAAGGCGGCTCGGTGAGTGGCCGCGCAAACCAAGCCCAGCCCAGCCAAGGGACCGCGCCCGCTGAGGCTTTGCGGCTGGGCCTGTGCTGTCAATTCATCGCCCAACCTATCAAGTTTCATACCACCACCGCCACCGCGCTGGCCCGGTTGCCGCGGCGCGCACAACTAAGCCGGCTGGCAGCCTTGTGCTCAGCCAATGCCGAGTCGCTGCTCGCGGCGCTGCAATTCTGCGCGGCCCACGCCATCGGGTCGTTCCGTATCCTGAGTCCCGTGATGCCCATCAAGACGCATCCAAGCGTCGGCTATCGGGTCGCGGAGTTGCCCGGTGCGGGCGAGATCGTGGCGCAATTTCGCCGGTGCGGAGAGTTCGCGCGGGCACAGGGCATCCGCACGGGCTTTCATCCGGACCAATTCGTGGTCCTCAACTCACCGGACGCCAACATCGTGGCCCGCTCCGTCGCCGATATCGAGTCACAGGCAGAGCTCGCGGAATGGACGCACGCCGACACCATCAACATCCACGGGGGCGGCGGTTACGGTGACAAGCCGGCCGCGCTGGAACGCTTCCGGCGCAACCTTGCACTGCTCTCCTCCCGCGCTCGCTCGCGACTGACGGTGGAGAACGATGACAAGACTTACACCCCAGCCGACCTATTGCCGCTGTGTCGCGCGGAAGGGGTGCCGCTGATCTATGACGCTCACCACCACCGTTGCTGCCCCGACGAGCTCTCATTGGAGGAAGCCACTGCCGCCGCCCGCAAGACTTGGCACCGCGAGCCGCTGTTTCATGTTTCCAGCCCGTTGGAAGGCTGGTCGGGGCCAAAGCCTGAGCGCCACCACGACTATATTGATCCCCACGATTTCCCGGCCGCCTGGCGGGGTTGGAAGCTGACGGTTGAAGTCGAGGCCAAGGCCAAAGAGTTAGCCGTGGCGCGACTGCAATTCAGCTTGGAGCGCAAGCCTTGATGCGATGTCTCATACCAAACTCATCCTAGTCACCGGCGCCACCGGCTGGGTGGGCGCGCGGCGCGATGGGGGGATATTCCAGCAACTGGCAGGAACGGTTGAAACTCGACGCCCGCACGTCGCCAGTGTGATGCGCGGCGGCGGAGAGAGCAGCCTCAAGTCGAGCTGCCAAACCGCCGCCGCAGCGTCCGAAAATGCAAGCTGCAACCCCAGCGCCGTCGGACGGTCGCGCAGCCTCCCTGACCCTTCACCAGGTTTGTTGAAGTCCAGCACTCGCAGAATCGGCCCGCGGATTTCCTCCTGCATGACCGACGCATTGCACGCCGCCGGTGCGGAAGCGGGCCCGTTGGCGCTCGAGGGTGCGCCTCGAAATCCATAATCAGATTGGTGGAAAGTCCATGCGAGGTATAGACTCGTTAAGCAATGAGCCGTTGGCCTGCCAATCTTATGCTGTTTACCGCGCTGGGGGAGTGCAGTTGTCGCCCCTTCATCGGGCGGACCTGCGAGTTGCTTGGCCAGCGAACGGAAGTGGCGGAGTATTTCCGCAAGGCGCTCGCCGAACAGCCGGCGGATCACCTGGCCAAGGCAGGCTTGGCGCGTGTCGCGGTATAGAACCGAGGCCAACATGAACAAGAAGCGAGTCATCGTCATCGGATCGGGTCTGGGCGGATTGTCGGCGGCCATCTCGCTGGCGCAGGAAGGCTACGCCGTCACGATTCACGAGAAGAACGCCAAGATCGGCGGCAAGCTCAACGTGCTGAAGGAGCGCGGCTACAGCTTTGACCTTGGCCCGTCCATTCTCACGCTGCCGCACATCTTCGAGCGGCTGTTCGAGCGATCAGGCAGGAAGATGAGCGACTATTTCTCGATCCGCCCGCTGCGACCGCACTGGCGCAACTTTTTCGAGGACGGCAAGGTCGTGGATCTTTATCCTGAGCCCGACCGGATGGCCGAGGAGGCGCGCAAGGTCGGCGAAGACCCAGACAACGTGCGGCGCTTCCTGGAATACTCCGCGCGGCTCTACGAGCTGGTGAACGAGGGCTATTTCGAGCAGGGCCTCGACAATTCGGACGACTTCGCAAAGTTCTACGGCCTGTGGAAGTTCCCGAAGTTCGACCTCTTCCGCACCATGCACGGCGGCGTGAAGCGATTCCTCAAGACGCGCCAAATGCAGGACATCTTCGATTACTTCATCAAGTACGTCGGCTCGTCGGCGTATCACTCGCCGGCGTTCATGAACAGCCTGCCGACGATCCAGTTCCGCTACGATCTCTGGTATGTGGACGGCGGCCTCTACAACATCGCCCTCGGTCTTCAGCGCCTCATGGACGAACTCGGCATCACCGTCCGCCTCAACAGCGAAGTGACCGAGGTGCGCACCGCGCCGTCGCCCGCTGTAGGCCGCGTGCCCTCACGCGGCGACCGCGTGACCGGCCTCGTGACAAAGGACGGCCAGTTCCACGCCGCCGACATCATCGTCTCGAACATGGAAGTCATCCCGGCCTACGAGAAGCTCTTGCGTGAAGACGAGAAATTCATGCGCAGCCTCGACAAGTTTGAACCGGCCTGTTCCGGGCTGGTGCTCGAACTCGGCCTCGACTGCCAGTATCCACAGCTCGCTCACCACAACTTCTTTTTTTCCGAGCACCAGAAGGAACATTTCCATACCGTCTTCCGCAAACGCCAGTTGCCGCCCGACCCGACGATCTACCTCGTCGCCGCGTCGCGGACCGACCCGACCGTCGCGCCGCCCGGCTGCGATTGCCTGAAGATCCTGCCGCACATCCCGCACATTGACGACGCCCACCCGCTGACCCGCGACGACTACCTCGCCTTCAAGGAGCGCGTCGTGGACAAGCTGGAGCGGATGGGCCTGAAAGACCTGCGGAAGCACGTCGTCTTCGAGCATTGCTGGACGCCGCTCGACATCCGCGAGCAATACTACTCGAACAAAGGCTCGATCTACGGCGTGGTCAGCGACCGCTTCAAGAACCTCGCCTTCAAAGCGCCCAAGCAAAGCACGCTTTATCCGAACCTGTTCTTCGTCGGCGGCTCGGTGAATCCCGGCGGCGGCATGCCGATGGTGGTCCTCTGCGGCCAGAACGTCGCGAAGAAGGTCGTCGCGTGGGACCGGGAGTTGGCTCAAATCTCGGCATGACTCAGGACGCCACACTGCAACTGCTCCGGCAGATGCTCGGCCCGTCCGCGGAATTCCGCGACGGCCAGTGGGATGCCGTGGACCGAGTCGCGAACCAGGGCCAACGGCTCCTCGTCGTGCAGCGCACCGGCTGGGGCAAGAGCGTCGTCTATTTCCTCGCGACGAAAATCCTGCGCGACAAGGGCGCCGGGCCAACGCTCCTCATCAGCCCGCTGCTGTCGCTCATGCGGAACCAAATCCTCGCGGCGGAGCGGTTGGGCATTCGCGCCGCGACGATTCACAGCGACAACTTCGAGGAGTGGCCGGAGGTCGAGGCGGCGTTGCGCGAGAATCGCTGCGACGTCCTGCTCGTGTCTCCGGAGCGCCTCGGCAACGCCCAGTTCATGCAGAAACTCCTGCCGCTCATCCAGGGCAGCATCGGGCTGTTCGTCGTGGACGAGGCGCATTGCATCTCGGATTGGGGCCATGATTTCCGGCCCGACTACCGGCGCATCGTCCGTGTGATGCGCTATCTGCCGCCGCGCGTGCCGGTGCTCTGCACGACCGCCACCGCCAACGACCGCGTCGTTCGCGATGTCGAGACGCAGATCGCCAATCTTCACACGCTGCGCGGGCCGCTCGTGCGACACTCGCTGCGGCTCTTCAATATCCGGCTCGACGATCAGGCGGAGCGGCTCGCCTGGCTGGCGCATTTCGTTCCGCAACTTTCCGGCAGCGGCATCATTTACTGCCTCACCATTCAGGACGCGCGCCGAGTGTCGGCGTGGCTTCAGCGGAAAGGCCTTGCAGCCCGCGCCTATCACGCCGACCTCGACGGCGAACTGCGCATCGAGGCCGAGCAACTGCTGCTCGATAACAAAGTGAAGGCGCTCGTCGCCACCGTCGCGCTGGGCATGGGCTTCGACAAACCGGATCTCGGCTTCGTGATTCATTTTCAGCGGCCCGGTTCGGTGGTCGCCTATTACCAGCAAGTCGGTCGGGCCGGGCGCGCGGTGGACAACGCCTTTGGCATCCTGCTCAGCGGCGTGGAGGACGACGAGATCAGCGACTACTTCATCCGCACCGCGTTCCCGCCGCTCGAAGTGATGCAGGGCGCGCTCAAGGCGCTGGAGCAAGGCGGCGCGATGACCGTGGACGACATCGGCGCGCAGTTGAATTACGGCCGCGGCGCCATCGAGAAAGCGCTCAAGCTCCTCGAAGTGGACGGCGCGGTGCAGCACGAGAAACGCGCCTGGAGCCGGACGCCCAATCCGTGGGCGCCCGAAGCGGATCGCTGGGCGCGGGTCACGCAGCATCGCCGGGACGAACTCGCCCAAATGCAGCGCTACGTGGCGCACCCCGGCTGCCTGATGGAATTCCTCTCCCGCGCGCTCGACGATCCTGCGGCGGCGCCGTGCGGCAAGTGCATGAATTGCTCCCACCACGCCCAGCGTCGTCCCGCGCCGCGCGAGCTGGTGCTGGAAGCCGTGGATTTTCTGCGCGGCGACGCGCTGGTGCTGGAACCGCGCGAGCGCTGGCCCAAACCCGCGTTGTCGCAGCTTCAGCAAGCCTGGCCGCAAGCGGTCGAGGCTGGGCGCGACGGCGACCCGAAGACGACCATTCCCGCCAGCCTGCGTCCGCAGGAAGGTCGGGTGCTTTGCATCTACGGGGACGCCGGTTGGGGGCCAGTCGTCGCGCGCGGCAAATACGAAACCGGCAGCTTCGCCGACGAACTGGTCGAGGCCGCCGCGCGATTGGTTCGCGAGCGCTGGAAGCCCGATCCGGCTCCGGCCTGGGTTTGCTGCGTGCCGTCGTTGAACCGGCCCGAACTGGTGCAGGGTTTCACCCAGCGCCTGGCGCTGCGGCTGGCGTTGCCTTTCGCGCCGGTCCTCCGCAAGACCCGCCCGACGCCGGCGCAAAAGGAGATGCAGAACAGCTTCCAGCAAGTCCGCAACCTGCTCGGCGCCTTCGCCGTGGAAGGCACGGTGCCCCGCGGCCCAGTGCTGCTTCTGGACGACGTGGTGGATTCCGGGTGGACCCTGACCTTGCTGGCCGTCATGCTGCAACAGCACGGCAGCGGGCCGGTGTATCCGTTAGCGCTGGCCAAAGCCTCGCCGCGCGGCGGGTAAGCGCACCACGACCACCGACGACATGAACACACACAACCTTCTCAGCGACGACGGACTGGCGATGCTGCTGCTTTGCTCGCCATTTGGCACGGCCCAACCGGCGCCGCCTGACGCGCCCGCGCCGTTCACGCTCTCGGAGTGGAACCAACTGGCGCGGAAGATCCATGCGTCCTCGCTGAAGCGGCCCGGCGCGCTGGCTGGACAGGCCGCGGCGAACGTTGCCCGCGAACTGCAAGTCGCCCCGGATGAGGCGGAGCGGATCGCGCGGTTGCTGGAGCGCAGCGGACGTGTCGCCTTGGAACTCGACGGCTTGTTCTCGCGCGGGATGTGGGTCGCGACGCGCGTGGACCCGCACTACCCCGTCCGCCTGCGCGACACGCTCAAGCACCAGGCGCCCACGGTGATTTTCGGCGCCGGCGAAATGGCTTTGCTCTCGGGCCGCAATGTTGCGGTGGTCGGCTCGCGGAACATTGATCCTGCCGCCGCCGCTTTCGCCCAGGAATTCGCGCGCCACGCGGTCGGCGAAGGATTCGCCATCGTCTCCGGCGGTGCGCGCGGCACCGACTTGATGGCCATGAACGCCGCGCTCGACGCGGGCGGCAAGTCCGTGGGTGTGCTGGCGGACAGCCTGGAACGCACCATCCGCGCGCCGGAGATGCGGCAGTTGCTGCTCGATCGCCGCGTCACGTTGATTACGCCCTACGCGCCCACGGCCGGCTTCTCGGTCGGCGCGGCGATGGGCCGGAACAAAGTCATCTATGGTCTGGCCGAACTCGCGTTGGTCGTGAGCAGCGAGCACGAAAAAGGCGGCACCTGGGCCGGCGCGGTCGAGGCGCTGAAGGCCGCGTGGTGCCCGGTGCTCGTGCGTGCCACCGACGACGCGCCCAACGGCAACCGCGAGTTGCTGAAGAAAGGCGCGCTGCCGCTGGCCGAACCCTGCCTGCCAACGGCGGAGCAACTCGCCGCGTCCCTTCCGGCTGCAACACCCTACACGCCAGTCGAACCAGATCTGTTTGCGTTTCGCGAAACAAAAGCTCCCAGCGAACCTCGTTGAGAACCGCCCACCCTGGGCCTCGTCTGGGTTGGAACTTGAACAGTTCACCCCACTTTCCCCGCCGACGACGTTGGTTGTCCAACCGACTCGGCCCTGGTACAAGAGAACCGTCGGATGGAAATTGAAACCATCATCCTGCTTCTGGCCCTGGTCCTATTGCCGGCGGGCTGCTGCCTGCTGGGTCGGCTCCGGCCTTGTATTGCGGCCGGCGTGCCGGGGCCTCCGCCATCCGTGAGTGTCATCATCCCCGCCCGCGACGAAGAGCATAATCTCCCGATGCTGTTGCGTTCGCTCGCGTCGCAGCCGGTGAAGCCGCCCGAGATCATCGTGGTGGACGACGGCTCGACCGACCGCACTGCGGAACTGGCCGGGCAACTCGGCGCAACGGTGATCGCATCAAAACCGCTGCCCGAGGGCTGGCGCGGTAAAACCTGGGCCTGCCATCAGGGCGCGCAAGTCGCATCCGGCGAGCTTCTCTTATTCGTGGACGCCGACACGTGGTTCGAGCCGGATGGCCTCGCCCGAGTTCTTTCCGGTTACGAAGGCGGCGCGCTCTCGGTCGGTCCGTTTCACGTCGTCCAGAAACCCTACGAGGATCTCTCGTTGTTCTTCAACTTCAACATGACCGTCGGCACGGTGCCGCAGGGTTTGTTCGGGCAGATGCTGCTGGTGGATCGCGAGAGCTACCGACGCGTTGGCGGGCACGAAGTTGTCCGGGGCCGGATTTTGGAGAACTTCTGGCTGGCGGCACAGTTTCGCGCGGCGGGAATCGCGGCGCGGAGCGTGACCGGTCGAGGCGTGTTCTCCTTCCGCATGTACCCGAACGGGCTGCGCGAGTTGATCGAAGGCTGGACCAAGGGCTTCGCCTCCGGGGCCGGCCAAACGCCGCGCGGGACGCTGGCCCTGGTCGTCGGGTGGATGGTCGGGCTGATGTTGGCCCCGTCAGGTTGGGCGGTGACCGGCGACTGGCTTCGGTGGGGCGCGCTCTACCTGTTGTGCGCCGCGCAGGTGGCGTGGTTCAGCCGACAAGTGGGAGCGTTTCGTTGGTACTCGGCGCTGCTCTATCCGGTGCCGCTCCTCTTCTTCTTCGCCGTGTTCGCTCGTTCCGCCATGCGCTCAGGCAAACAGGTCACTTGGAAAGGACGCAACATCCGTGCTGATTGAACTGCCCATCGCGTGGGTCATCGTGCTGAACGTCGCTGGGTGGCCGGTCATCCAACTCGGGCTCGCGTGGGCTTTCACGCAGATGCCGGTGAGCTGGTTCAATCCGGGCGGCACCCGGTCGTGGGAACGCAACGGTCGTTTCTACGAAAGCGTCTTCGCCATCAAGCGCTGGAAGGATTGGCTGCCCGACGCCGCGGGCTGGTTTGGCGGCGGTTTCGCCAAGGCTGCGCTGGCCGGCTCGAACGCAGATTACCTGCGCCGCTTCATCCGCGAGACCTGGCGCGGCGAACTCTGCCACTGGGCCGCCCTGGGCTGTGCCCCGGTGTTCTTGCTCTGGAACCCCCTCT
>Ga0105047_10010106_pt1 | contig 15449 bp, 10 predicted proteins | sample MAT04_FD_78384 | JGI IMG/M metagenome (GOLD analysis project Ga0105047, IMG submission 78384) | Freshwater microbial communities from Lake Fryxell liftoff mats and glacier meltwater in Antarctica - MAT-04 (megahit assembly) | ecosystem: Environmental > Aquatic > Freshwater > Ice > Liftoff... | reverse complement strand
GGAACGTGAAGTTTCACGTTGGGGAAGTCAGTGGCGACCCGCGATTAACGAATTTCCAGTTGTTAGAATGCTCTTGTAACCGCTCGCAGGATCGAAGTCAAATTGAATAATAGAAACGATTGCTCTTGCGTCAGAAATCGCGATTGTGACATCATCCACACGAATACGCGAAGTCAAAAAATCGCAGGCGATTTGACGTAAGTCAATTTCGCGAGCGCGTCGTCTCACGTCGCCAAAATGTCATGTGATGTCGTGTGTCGGTCGCCTCAATGTCGTGTGTCGGTCGCTTGACGCCGCAAATTTGTCAGTACTTACGGCAAGTCTCGAATCGATGACAATCGACGTAAACCTCCATATGGGTTCGTGATACGGCAAACAAATCAGTGAGTCGCGATCGAAAAATGCGACTTATTGAACCTCCAAAACCGGAAAAACACCCCAAAAACCGGTTTTACAGCCTCCGCAATTCGGACTTACGTCAATTATGAGAGCGAGATTTCGACCTCGCACACGTTCGTTCGGTTTCGTGTAGAATCAGTTACACGACCGAAACGGGAATTTCCTTCATGCGGGAGCCGATGCTCATGCGAGTACGAATCGTTGGTTTCGCCCTAGTGATCGGGCTACTATCTTTGGCGGCCACGAGTGCGACCGCACAAGACAAAAAGGCCGTCAAACCGACGCTGACCGTGATCGTGCCGAGTGACGAAGCCGAGTTGACGATCGAAACCCAAATCATGAAAACGACGGGCAAATCGAGAGAGTTCGATCTGCCAATGGTCGAAATCGGCAAACTGTACGAGTACGATTTCACGCTGAAGTTCGCACCGAACAACTACACGACGATCACGCGAAAAAAGACCGTGCAGTTTAACGGCGGCGTATCGCTGATGGTCGATCTCACGAAGCAAGACCCGAGCGATAAAGCCGTGATTCGCTTCGTGCCGACGCCGGACGATATCGTGCTCGCAATGCTGAAACTCGGCAAAGTTGGCAAGGACGATGTCGTTTACGATCTCGGCTGTGGCGATGGCCGCATCGTGATTGCGGCGGTCAAATCGGGCGGCGCGAAGAAGGGCGTCGGCGTCGATCTCGACCTCGAGCGAGTCAAGGATTCCAAGCAGAAAGCTAAAGATGCAAAGGTCGACGACAAAGTCGAAATCCGTCTCGGCGATGTGCTAGACATCAAGGATCTATCCGACGCAACCGTGGTGATGTTGTACATGAGCGACGAACTCGGCAAGCTCCTCGAACCGGTGCTGAAGAAGACGCTGAAGCCCGGTACCCGCGTCGTCTCGCACCGCTTCACGCTCGGCGACTGGAAACCCGAGAAGACGATTACGGTCACCGGAGAAAACCAGGAAGAGTACACGCTCCACCTATGGACGGTGCCGAAGAAGTAACGAGCGATTTGGCCGTTTGCCGAAAAGGACCACCGAAACTTTGATTCTGGCGTGAATCCCGTAGGCCAAAATCGGACGTAAGTCGTTGGTGGGTTAGGTTGGTTCCGAAATTCGGGAATGAGTCCAGGGATGGGTGGGTGGGTAGAGCGTGGAGTCAATTCGCGGCTACCCTACATCGACGCGATTGGAACCATACCAGCGATTTCCTACGATTCCTCCAACGATTCCGAGACACGATTATGCGTTCGTTCGCTTCGCTTTTAATGTTCGTTGTGGCCGCACTGCCTGCCATCGCCGGTTCCGCGAGTTCCCTGTTAGATGTCTCCGCCGATGGCTCGCGGTTGCTCGTTGCCAACACGGACACGGGAACGGTGACGGTGGTGGACACCGCAACACGCACAAAAGTGTGCGAACTGCCCGCGGGGGATCACCCCGAAGCGGCGGCATGGGCGGGTAGCGTTGGCCTCGTCACGGTTTACGGCGACGACCGCCTGTTGTTCCTCGATGCCGACACGAAAGCGATTACGCACATCCTGCAAGTCGCCGATGAACCGTACGGCATTGTGACGACCAAGGACGGCAAACGCGCCTTCGTGACGCACGATTACCCCGGTACTGTCAGCGAAATCGACGTGGCGTCGAAGCGGGTGGTGCGGACGTTTAAAGTCGGCGACAACTGCCGCGGCATCGCGATTTCCCACGACGAAGCCACGCTGTACGTGACCGAGTTCTTCACCTCGAAACTGATTGCCGTGGATGTTGCGAGCGGGAAAGTGACCGACTCATGGGGCGGGTACGAATCGGATAACCTCGCCCGGCACGTCGTGTTGCACCCGAAGCGACCCAAGGCGTACCTGTCGCACATCCGCAGCCGCGTGACGCATTTCGACGCACGCGGTTCGATCTTTCCGCAAATTTCGTTCTGCGATTTATGGACGAAACCCGATGGCGAAAAGCGTCGCCGCTCGATTGCACTCGATACGTACAACGGCGTCTACGTGACCGCGAACCCGTGGGAATCGGCGTTCACCCCCGACGGCAAAACCCTTTACACGATTTACGCCGGTACGAACGACATGAACGTATCGCGAGTTTACGATGACGACTACCGCGAGATCGAATCGGCGGGGATCGTACGACTCGGCAAGCACCCTCGCGCCATCGCCGTGCGGCCCGATGGGAAGGAAGTGTACGTTTACAACACGCTCGATTATGCGGTGACAATCCACGACGCGAAAATGCGGAAACTCGGCAGCGTGGCCGTTTGCGAACCGGCGCACACCGCCGAATGGCGACGCGGAAAGGAACTGTTTCAGACGGCCCGCGCACCGATGGGCGGCACCGGTTGGGTGTCGTGTTCGTCGTGCCACCCCGACGGCATGAGCGATGGCCGCATCTGGCAGAACCCAGAAGGCGACCGCCGCACCACGCACCTGTTCGGCCTCGCGCACACGCACCCACTACACTGGTCCGCCGACCGCGACGAGGTCCAAGATTTTGAGTACACCGTACGCGGAAAGCTGATGCAAGGTCGCGGCCTCACCCAGGGGCAAATGAAACCGCGAACGAGCTTCACCGAGTTTGCCGAACTCGAACAGACGACGCGCGGAATATCGAAAGACCTCGATTCGCTGGCGATTTACACGAATTCGTTCCCGTTCCGGTTGTCGCCCCACGCGGCGGGCGAAGGGAAACTCACTGCCGAAGCCGAACGTGGCAAGGCGATCTTCGCGAGTTCGGCCACTCAGTGCGCCACCTGCCATAACGGGCCGTACTTCAGCGATAGCACGACCGCGAAGCCGTTCCAGTTGCACGACATCGGCACCGGCGATGGCCCCCGCGAAAAAATCGGCCCGAAGTTCGACACGCCGACACTCCTCGGTGTCTACCGCCTCGGGCCGTACCTCCACGATGGCCGCGCCAAAACTTTACACGACGTGCTCACAGTTCACAACAAGACCGACAAACACGGCAAAACCAGCCACCTGAAGCCGGCCGACCTCGACGACCTCGTGTCCTTTTTGAAGTCGTTGCCGTACGAACAGCCACCCGACGAGACGCCGAACACCGTGAAGGATCGCGTGAAGCTGACCTTCCCCAAACCGACTGTGCGATAGGAGACGAGCGATAAGATTCTTCACCAACTTCGAATCAACTCTTGTCAGCTACTGCAATGTATCGGCGACTTGCTGACCTCGCTTCGTATGCGCGTCGGTATCTATCCTTAATCCACGTGGTTCCTGATATGCCGACGGAAACGATTGAGTTTGATGTTCGCACTGATGAGATGCTCATCAATATGGGGCCGCAACATCCGAGCACGCACGGTGTGCTGCGGTTGGTGCTTCGTACCGATGGGGAAGTCGTTCGCGATGTCGTTCCGCACCTCGGCTATCTGCATCGGTGTGCGGAGAAAATTGGCGAGAACGTGACGGTTTTGCAATTCATCCCTTACACGGACCGGATGGATTATCTTGCGGCGATGAACATGAATCTCGGGTATTCACTGACCGTCGAAAAACTGTGCGCGATGGTGATACCCGAAAAAGCACAAGTCTTGCGCGTATTAATCTGCGAGTTGAACCGCATCGCTTCGCACCTTGTTGGTATGGGCGCGTATGGCCTCGACCTCGGCAGTTTCAGCCCGTTTCTGTATGCGTTTCGTGAACGTGAACATATACTCGATTTATTTGAAGATGCATGTGGTGCGCGTCTCACATATAGTTACCTCACGGTCGGCGGTGCCCACGATGATCTGCCCGATGGCTGGCTGAAACGCTGCCGTAAGTTCCTCGAATACTTCAAGCCGCGCATCCCCGAGTATCACGCGATGCTGACGGACAATCACATCTTCGCGAAGCGCACGGCGGGCGTCGGCGTGCTCGGTCGCGACATGGCGATTAACTATGCTTGCACCGGCCCCGTGTTGCGGGCTTCGCTCGACCGGACGAAAGGCGACCCGCATTGGGATTTGCGCAAAACCGAACCGTATTCCGGGTACGAAAACTACACGTTCGACGTGCCCGTTCCGCCGTTCGACCGCGCTCCGCCGGGCGCGATCATCGGCGATTGCTGGCACCGGTTTTACGTGCGAATGCTGGAAGTCGTCGAGAGTATTCGCATCTGCGAACAAGCGATGGAAAAGTACCCGGAGGCAACCGGTTCGCACCGGATCGAACCGCCGCGCACGCTGACGCCGGGCGAATGTTACCTCGAAACCGAGTGTCCGCGTGGGCAGATGGGCTTTTATATCGTCGGTCGGCCGGGCAAGGAATCGGTGCCATTGCGGGTCCGCGCTCGCTCGGGTTGCTTCTCGAATCTCAGCGTCGTCGAAGAACTCTGTCGTGGCTGCCTCGTCGGCGACATCCCCGCCATCCTCGGTAGTTTCGATGTCGTCATGGGCGAAATTGATCGGTAACGTAAATCCCGAACGATCGCGAACGAACAATGAGACACCGCTTACTGACCCTTTCAGGAGAGTTCCATGATGTTCCTCCGTGCCCTGTTGATGATGGCCGTTGTGACGGGCGTTGCGGTTGCGGGCCGTGATGTCGTTCTGACCGCACACGAATCGGCGAGCGGTCGGTTCGTGGCGGACTCTCCTGGCAAGCCAAAATCGGCATCGCGCACGGTGCCATCGCCGGCGGGCGGGCTTACGGTGACGACTGAGACGGCGACCGCAAACGGGCAAGCGGAGATCGTGTTTGCTGTCACGTACACCGATTACCCGGCGACGTTTGCGAACCTCGATGCCAGCAAATTGTTGATTGCGGTGCGCGATGGCATGAAGACCCGCGAAGGCACCATCTCGAATGAGAGAGACCTTATCGTCGATGGCGACCGCCCCGCCGGCATCGAAATGCAATTCGACTACGGCAAAACCCATACCCGCGCCCATCTCCACCTCATCGGCACGCGGCTTTATCAAGTAACCGTCACCGGCACAAAGGACGATGTCGAATCAAAGGCCGCGTCGTTGTTTCTCGCATCGTTCAAATTGCGGAAGTGAATCCCGATGGGGACCGCAGCCTGAAACGGAGCGAGGCCGGCATTTTTTGCTACAGCCGTATTTTCTAATGGAAGTTTAATACAAGGTTTGGCAAAGTAAGACACGTCGATTAGTCAGTGTTAGCTACTCATGAATGAGGATCAACGCGATGAGTCGCCCGATCCGCGTGTTATTCGTTGAGGGATCTCCCGAAGATGAGGAGCGCGTCCTCCATGCGCTTCGGCAGGGCGGGCTGGACCCCGTGTGGAAGCGAGTCGAAAACGCAGATGGGACGAATGCGCCTGCCGCAGGAGTCTTCGTCCGTATCAACGATCCCGATCTCACGCAGTTCCACGACCCGTCCACACGCGAGGCACAGTATCGGCTTCTGTTCGAGTCCAATCCGCACTCGATGTGGGTCTACGACATCGAGACGCTCCGCTTTCTCGACGTGAACGAGACTGCAATTCAGCATTATGGCTATTCCCGAGACGAGTTCCTCGGGATGACGATCCGCGACATTCGCCCTCCGGAAGATGTACCCAGGTTGTTGGCGGAGATGTCTCGACTGACCGGTCGCCCCCACACGCAGTCCACGTTATGGCGGCACCGGAAGAAAGACGGCACGCTCATCGACGTGGAAATCAGCAGCAACGACATCCGGTACGGTGTTCGTGCCGCGCGGTTCGTATTTGCGCTGGACGTGAGCGAGCGATTGCGATTGGAAGCGGAAATGCTGCGAACGTCGAGCCTGCTGAAAGCGGTCGTCGACGGAACGCCCGATGCGGTATTCGTCAAGGATCGGGCCGGCCGCTATTTGCTGTTCAACGATGCCGCGGCCTCTTTCGTCGGCAAGCCCGTCGAGGAAGTCATCGGTCGCGACGACACCTTGCTGTTCGATCCAGCGGGCGCGCAACTGGTGATGGATTACGACCGCCGAGTGATGGAACTCAACCGGATTGTGACTTACGAGGAACCGCTGACGGCCGCTGGCGTCACGCGGACGTATCAGGCGACGAAAGCACCTTACCGGGACGGCGACGGCAACGTCATCGGTGTCATTGGCATTTCGCGCGACATTACCGAACAGAAAAAAGCGGAAGTGGCGTTGCTACAGGAACGCGAGTTCATGCGGTTGGTGTTGGACACCGATCCCAATCTCATTTTCGTGAAGGATGCCGATGGGCGTTTCGTGCTCGCTAACAAAGCGATAGCGGATCTTTACGGGACGACGCCCGAGGCGTTGGTGGGCCGACGTGCAGGAGAAGGATTTCCCGATCCGGCCGAGTTCTCCGAATATCTCCGCGTCGAGAAGAAGGTACTGCAAACGGGCATACCTGCGGCACTGGACGAATCGAACACACGGTCGGACGGACGAGTTTACTGGTTCCACACGAAGAAAGTCCCCCTCGTATTGCCCAATGGTACCACTCACGTTTTAGGGATCTCTCTCGACATCACGGAACGGAAGCAAGCCGATCATGCACTGCGATTGTTCCGCGAATTGATTGATCGTACCAGCGACGCGGTCGAGATTATCGATCCGTCGACGGGGCGTTTTCTCGACGTCAACGAAACCGGTTGTCAGATTCATGGCTATACGCGCGCCGAGTATTTAGCCCTAACGGTCCCCGATATCGATCCCGCGATGGCCTCGCAGCCCTGGAACGAAATTCACGAGGAATTGCGAAGGTCCGGCGTCCGCGTTTTCGAGACGCTGCACCGCCGCAAAGATGGCTCGATGTTCCCCGTGGAGGTGAACATCACGTATGTTCGTTTGCAGCAAGACTACATGCTCGCAGTGGTCCGCGACATCAGTGAGCGGAAACGGATCGAGCAATCCCTGCGTCAAAGCGAGGCCCATAAGGCGGCAATTTTAGAGACGGCCCTCGACGCCATCATCACGATGGACCATGAAGGGATGATCGTCGACTTCAATCCTGCCGCCGAGCAGATGTTCGGGCATCGTCTCGAGGAGGTGGTCGGGAAATCTCTCGCTACCACAATCATTCCGCCTGCGTATCGACAGGCCCACCGCCTCGGGATGGCGCACTATCTTACCACTGGCGAAGGGCCGGTACTGGGTCAACGGCTCGAGGTATCCGGGTTGCGTGCGGACGGAACCGAGTTCCCTCTCGAACTGGCGATCACTCGCATTTCCACGTTCGGCTTGCCAATGTTTACTGCTTACTTAAGGGACATCTCGGATCGCAACCGAAAACAAGATCAGTTACGAAGGTCGGAATCGTTTTTGCGGCTGATTTGGGAGAGTTCCGCAGACGGAATGCGACTGACCGACCGGGCCGGGGTGGTCCGGATGGTGAACGAAGCATTTTGCCGCATGATGGGGCGACCGAGGGAATTGATCGAGGGCTTCCCTCTTTCCACCATATACGAACCCGCGAATAGCGAGGCGATCCTGCAGAAACACTGCGAGCGATTCGCGGCGAAGGCAATTCCGTCACGCATCGAGTCGGAAGTGCTCTTATGGGACGGTAGACGAGTCTGGTTCGCGGTGTCCAACTCGTTCCTTGAAGTTCCAGGCGACGAATTATTATTGTTAGAGGTGTTCCGCGACGTCACCGCTCGAAAGCGGGCGGAGACCGAGCGGGTCGAACTGCTGAACCGATTGACCATCCAGATCGAGCGATTGCCCTTAGCCTACCTGCTGTGCGGCCCCGACTTCTGCTACACCCGTTGGAACCCCGCGGCCGAACGAATGTTCGGATTTACCCAGGCCGAGGTTCTCGGCCGACACCCGTTCGAGGTGGTCGTTCCGGCACATTCCATCGCCCGCGTAGCGGTCCTTTTCGCTCGATTGAAGGTAGGGGACATGATCGCCCACGTCACGAGCGAAAACGTTACTAAGAGCGGGACGACGATCGTCTGCGAGTGGCACAACACCCCCTACTTCGGCCCAAACGGCGAATTCCAGGGCGTCCTTTCTATCGCCCAAGACGTTACGGCACGACGAGATGCGGAACGCGTGCTGCATCTGCGGGATCGTGCCATCCAGGCGACGTCCCAAGGTATCGTCATTACCGATCCGAACCAGCCGGACAGCCCCATCATTTACGTTAGCCCGTCGTTCGAGCGTATGACCGGGTACGCTTCCACAGAAGTGATAAGTCGCAACTGCCGCTTCCTACAGGGCAAAGACACCGACACCGCCGTTGTCGCGCAGATGAGAGAAGCGATCCGAACCGCTCAGTCTTGCAATGTCGAGCTACTCAATTACCGGAAGGACGGTACGCCGTTCTGGAATGAATTATCGCTAACGCCGGTGCGGGACGAGGCCGGGCGATTGACGCACTTCATCGGCGTGCAAGCCGACGTGACCGCACGGCGAACCCTCGAAGAGCAGTTCCGACAGGCGCAAAAGATGGAAGCGATCGGGCAACTGGCGGGGGGCGTGGCGCACGACTTCAACAACCTCCTCACCATCATCAACGGCTATAGCGAACTGCTTTTGCAGACATTATCCGCAACCGACCCGAAGCGGGAAATGATCGATGAGATCCACAAGGCGGGGGAACGATCCGCCGCTCTGACGCGTCAATTGCTGGCGTTCAGCCGACAACAAGTGATGGCGACAAGGGTGCTCGACATCAACGAAGTCCTCGCCGACACCGATAAAATGCTCCGCCGTCTGATCGGCGAAGACATCCGGTTCACGACGACACTGGCCTCCGATATTTGGGCCGTGCGGGCCGACCCCGGGCAGATCGAGCAAGTGCTGCTGAACCTTGCCGTGAACGCCCGCGATGCCATGCCACTCGGCGGTCGATTGACGATCGAAACCCGGAACGTCGAACTCGATGATGAATACGTTCGGAATTACCCGTACGCGCACGTGGGTCCGCACGTTCTCCTGACCGTGACCGACACCGGAAGCGGTATGACACCGGAGGTACAAACGAAGATTTTCGAGCCGTTCTTCACCACGAAGGGGTTGGGAAAGGGCACCGGCCTCGGCTTGGCCACCGTATACGGGATCGTCAAGCAGAGCGGCGGCCACATTGGAGTCGTCAGCCATGTGGGGGACGGAACGACGTTCCGGATTTACCTTCCTCAAGTCGAGAAAGCCAGCGAGTCGAATCGGCCCAGCGGAATCCCGCTTCCTCCGCAGGGTACAGAAACGGTCCTTTTGGTCGAAGACGAAGACGGCGTGCGCACGCTCACCCGGCACGTACTCGGCGGGTGTGGATATACGGTACTGGAAGCTGCCAATGGCGATGAAGCGATGCGGGTGGCCGCCCGACACGATGGACTGATCCACTTGTTGATTTCCGACGTCGTGATGCCTGGAGCAGGCGGTCGCATCGTTGCCGAACGGATGGCGGCACGGTACCCCGCAATTCGCGTCCTGTTCGTGTCGGGGTACATGGACGACGCCATCATCCGTCACGGCATACTCCGCGAGGGAGTTCACTTCCTTCAAAAACCATTCTCCCCTGCGGCTCTTGCCTTCAAGGTGCGCGAAGTGCTCGATACCATCATTGACCTCGATTAGTCGCCGGGTCAGGAACGATTCTTGCGGTCGAATTCGTGTGCTAGAATTACAAGCCGCACAAATCCCCGGCCTTACCGGAGCCGTTGCATGTCCTCACACGAGCCGAGTCGTCGAACCATCCTTGTTGTGGATGACGAACCGGCGATCACCAAACTGTTGCGGATCGTTCTGGAAATCGAAGGCCACCAGGTCCAGGTTGCGGCCAATGGCCAGCAAGCGATGGAGTGCGTCGCCACGCGTCGCCCCGACTTGATCATTCTCGATGTCGATATGCCGCACGTCGGTGGTTTCGAGGTCTGCCGTCGCCTCAAACTTGCGCCCGAAACGCGACTGTTGCCGATCCTGATCCTGACAGGTACCGGAGCCGCCAACGCTCGTCTGCGCGCGTGGGAACTGGGGGCCGACGAGTTTCTGACCAAGCCGTTCCAGACACTGGAAGTCGCCGCCCGTTGCCGTTCGCTGTTGCGGCAAAAAGAACTCGTCGATGGCCTCGACTCCGCCGAGTCAGTCGTCTTCACGCTGGCCCGTGTCATTGAGGCGAAGTCGCAGTTCACTCACGGCCATTCGGATCGCGTGACGCAGTACGCCATCACGCTCGCAAAACAGATCGGCATCGGCGAGGCCGACCTCGACATCCTGCGTCGCGGTGCGGCACTCCACGACATCGGGAAAATCAGCACGCCCGACGCGATCCTCGATAAGCCGGGTCCACTGTCTCCCGAGGAATTCGACGTAATCAAGAGGCATCCGGCCGATGGCGCGCGAATCGTAGAGCCGCTTCGCTCGGCACGCGATATCCTTCCGCTCATCCGCTGGCACCACGAACGAATCAACGGTACCGGTTACCCGGACGGCCTCGTGGGCAACGCGATACCGCACCTCGTACGAATCCTGTCCGTGGCAGATGTGTACGACGCATTAGCCAGCGACCGACCGTATCGAACGGCCATGTCCTACGAACGGTGCCACGAAATCATGAAGAACGATTCGGAACGAGGCGGGTTGGACCCCGAACTCGTCCAGCACTTCTTCGAGATCGTCACAGGTAAAATCGCCATCGATGCGCGATAACTTTCGAGGGATTACAACCGGATCATCGGCAGTCGTATGGCCTTTTTTGTCCCATTCCTTGCAATTTATGTAACGTATCCGTGTCGGGTGGGAATAAAACGAGGAATGGCCCACCCGTTCGCACGGTGCTTTCCAAATGGCTCACGTTCTTGACCCACCACCGACCATCGCCGCGCCCGACCCCGTGCGGGCGGCGCTCAGCGACCCGCTGGTACTCCAAAAGAATCTCGAAGCGGCGAGGTTCCACCTCCAGCCATTGCAGCGATTTCTCCACCTCACGGAATACGAACTTGAGGCCGAAGACCTCGCTTCGAAGGCGCAGGAAATTGCACTTGCGAAATCGGCATCGTTCGACTTGAACCGCGGCGCGGCGGTCACGACCTGGATTCAAGGCATTATTCGCAATCTGGCGATGAAGATTCTCGCGAAACGGAGAAAGAGCCGAAACCGCGAGTTGACGAATGAAGTGATCGATACGGCCGCGCCGGTGCTACAACTTTTGATTCGCGATACCGATCGCGAGCAGGTTCGCATTGCGCTCGACAAACTCAGTGCGAGCAATCGGAAACTGGCGCGACTTCGCTACTTCGACGACATGCCCCATTCCGAAATCGCGGCAATACTCGCGATCTCCACGGTGAGCGTGCGTGTCAAACTGCTCCGCATTCGCAACGAACTCCACCACCTGCTGCCTGCGGCCTTCCAAGGGGGCCAATCATGACCGACCGCGAACTCGATCACCTGACCGAAGTATACCTCGACGCGATGACTCGCGAAGACTTCGCCGAACTCGACCGAATTTGGGAAATCGCCGCATTCGATAAACCACTCGAAGACGCGCTCCACGAACTGCATGCGGCTGTCAATGCGGACAATCACGAACGCGCAACCGAGGCGTCAACTCGTTCGATTACGGACTCCGTGCAGTCGCACCTCAAAAGTGCGGAGATCGTTACGCCTTCAATCGGCCCCGTGACGGTTGGCGATGTGGCTCGCGAACTGTTTTTGCACCCGCCGGATCGCCTCGCTGCCGAGGCCCATCAGTTGAACCAAACGCTCGAAGCGTCCCGGGAAACGCTCCCCGAAGAACTCGGGCTGACGAAGTTGATCGAATGGGCGGAGGGTCAGTTTGGCTCTGCTCCTTCGGAGTACTGGAAGGTGTTCCGGCTGGCGGCGCTGAAGCTCGAACGGCTACGTGGCTCAGCGATCGAATACCAGTTGGCTGCTCGCCGCTCACCCAAACCGGAGGAACCGAAGTGATCGCCGAGACCATCGCCAGACTTCGCCGGGACAACCAGCTACCGGTCGATTCGCAGATTCGCGGGCCAGTGCCGTTGAATCGCTTTTTTGAAAACGGCAATCTCTCGCACGTTGCTCTGCCGGAGCTGACGTGTGGCCGCGTGACGGAATATTTGCTCGCCGAGGGCGGTACCGTCGAGCCGTTCGGCGCGCCAGACGAACCTCTCGCGGGGTTCCTGTATTTCGCGGGAAGATCGGGGCAAGCGTTCGTGAATGCCGACGACATGTTGCCGCGGCGGCGCTTCTCGGCGGCGCACGAACTCGGGCACGCGATGATGCATCGCGAACGGATGGGCCGCTTCCGTGCCGACACGAAGGAGACGCTGCTCGAAGCCGATGATTCAACCGACGAGATCGAACGCGAAGCGAACCAGTTCGCGGCAGAACTCCTGATGCCCGAAGCGGTGATACGGGCACGCGCCGATGAACTGCGAACCTCGCACAAATGCTGCCCGTTCGGCGTACTCGCGTACCGTCTCGCCGCCGAATTGCTCGTCAGTCGGCAGGCGATCGGTTATCGTTTGAAGAACCTGGGGGTCGCCGATGCCGAATGATACCGCCAGCCATTTCCTGAAGAAGTACGGCGCGTCGACCGTCGGCGAAACGCCGCCACAACCGAACGTGCCGCTCGAACCCGACGATGCCGACGACGACAAAAAATCGACTGTGGATCGCACGATCGAATTCGCCGAAGCCGCGTGGAAGCCGATCATCGTTCCCGAAGCGCCAGCCCGCGAAGGCGAGTTTCCCGTGCGTTTCGTCGATGGCTCGCACGCGGGGTTGCCAGTGTTGTGCGTGCGGACCGAACGCGGTTGGCCGATCCCGCTGATGCTCTCCGAAGTCGGTGCGGTCGCGCTCCGCAGCGTGGGCCGCGGCTTCGAGCGCGAGTTCGTCGCCGTGGATCGCGTACTCAGTTTCGTCGCCGATCCGTTCCCGTGGGAAGATGTCGAGGCGTTCGCAATCGACCTTGCCAACAAGCCCGAACTGCAACTTCGCGTACTCTCCGCCAACCTGCCGGACCTCGCGCAGCATAGCCCGTTCGATTACGAAGTGATGCGCTCGCAAGCGCGGGCACGGGCCGTGCAAGAGATGGCAAACCTCGAACGCCTTGCGCTCGCGGTGGATCGCAGCAAGGCGACGCTCGTCGATGGGCCGCTGAGCCGCGTGACGGGAAATCCGCTATCCGGTTCGCCGTTACTCGTCGGCATCGCGAAGCGACAAGCCGCTGCATACTTGCACCCCGAAGGCTGGCGTGCGCTGTTGTCGCTCCGCCCCGGACAGCGCACGCCCGTGTTCAAGATCGTAGGCATCGACGGCAAGAACGAAGGCCGCATTTCCGTGGCGACGTGGTTCCTCAAACTCTCCGGTGGCTCGCAACTCGCGCCGAACTGGGGCTACGTTCGCGTCGAGGTGCCGTGGGACCAGTTCGCGGAGAAGTTCCCACAAGACTTCTCGTTCGTCGATCGCCTGTCGCGCTGGCTGATCGATGCACGCTGTCGCACCAGTAGTTACGCACGCATGCCCGTTTCGCTCGAGCCGATCGTGCGGGCCGAAGATGCTCTCAAACCTCTCTTTACTCCGTTCCCAGTGCTGGTCAATCGGCTGTACCGCACGGCAGGATTCTTTCGCGGAGGCGAACTGTGACCGAAGACATCCGCGAACCCATTGGCCGCGTGTCGGCCCCGCCCGAACACGAATCGACGACGGGCGAATTTTACTTCTGGGTTCACCGAGACAAGACCGTCGAGCGCACGCAGATCGTCAAAACGCAGAGCACGATCGGCCCGCGCAGCGTGACGTTCATTGCCGTGGTGCAAGAGGTGTATCGTCGCAGCCGCCAGAAAGATGTGAGCGAAGAATCGGACCGCTACGATGGCGGGCGCGGCTCGCATCCGCCGTTCGACAGCGAAGGCGTGACGTACGCGAAAGCGTCCGTGTTGCGTACCGATCCCGTCGCGTACACTCCGCCGACGGAAGAATGCGAAGTCTATCTGGCCAGTGCAAAAGAGGCATCGCAGGGGTACGGCGTCGATCGCGTCGAGAACCCGATTGATGTCGGTTTGCTCAAGAACGGCGGCACCGACTATGCGGGCAAGGCGACGCTCGACCTCGATTATTTGCTCGGCGAAAACGGCGGGCACATGAACGTCAACGGCATCGCCGGCCTCGGTGCAAAATCGAGCTTCCTGCTCCACGTGTTATGGATGTTACTGCGCGAAGCCGACCGGCAGAAACGGAGTATGCCGAGCGACAAGAACCGCTTGCAGATCGCGCCAATTGTCTTCAACGTCAAGAACTACGACCTGTTTTTTATCGACAACTGGAACAAGAAATATCGCGAGAAGGAAGCCGAGTACCTCGACGACTGGAAGAAGCTCGGCGTCGAACGCCCGTCGCCGTTTCGCGATGTGAAGTTCCTCGCCCCGCAAGAGAAAGACAAGACGACACCCGCGAACGTCGGACGCGCCGACGGGGCCGTGAAGCCGTACAGTTGGTCGCTCTCGCAAGTCATCGAGCAAGGGTTATTCAGGTTCCTGTTCGCCGACGATGCGGTGTACGAACCGAACTTCGGCGGGCTGGTCGATGAGTTGGCGGAGTTCCTGACTAACGACACACCGAGCGGGCCGAAGCTGAAGATCGCCGAAGGCGTGCCACAGACGTTTCAAGAATTGCTGAAGGAATTCAAAGAACTCGAAGCAGTTACCAAAAGAGACTTCGCGAAAGCGACGCAAGGCAAAGTCTATCGCCACTTGAAGTTCATCTTGCGGCAGGGTGGCGGAGTATTGCGGCTGAACGACAATCAGGGCCACCCGATCGTGCTGACGAACGGCGAACAAGCGGGGCCGACGGTCATCGACTTGTTCGGCTTGCGAATGACGCCGGGGTTGCAGCGGTTCGTGGTCGCGGCGGTGTTTCACCAACTCGTGCGGCTGCGTTCCGAAGACCCGACGCCCGGCCTGCGCTTCGTGGTCATGCTGGACGAACTGAATCGATTTGCTCCGCGAAACAGTTCCGACCCGATCACGCAGATCATCGAAACCGTCGCCTCCGAAATGCGCTCGCAAGGCGTGATTCTGCTCGGTGCGCAGCAACAGGCGAGCCTCGTCGCGCAGCGCGTGATCGCGAACTGCGCGATCAAAGCGATCGGTCGTAGCGACACGCTCGAACTCGGTTC
>Ga0105047_10010103_pt1 | contig 15450 bp, 18 predicted proteins | sample MAT04_FD_78384 | JGI IMG/M metagenome (GOLD analysis project Ga0105047, IMG submission 78384) | Freshwater microbial communities from Lake Fryxell liftoff mats and glacier meltwater in Antarctica - MAT-04 (megahit assembly) | ecosystem: Environmental > Aquatic > Freshwater > Ice > Liftoff... | reverse complement strand
ATGGCGAAGATCTCCACGTCATCCAAATCCAAAATCAAAATCTCATGACAATAGTCGAAACCAAACCGCTTCTTCTCTTAGATGTCTGGGAGCACGCCTACTACCTCGACTACGCCAATGACCGTGGCAAATATGTCGACGCCTTCTGGTCCCTCATCAATTGGGACGACGTCGCTTCTCGTTTGGCCTAATTTTCATGTTAAAATAAGCATGTTCTTAACATCTAAGAACAGCGGGGTGTCGTATAATAGTAGTATCTGCGGCTGGGGGTCGTAGGGCCTCGGGGCAGTACCGAGCACCCCGAAAGTTTGATTTAATGATACAAGATCAACTATGAATATCTTTCATATTTTCACTCACAAAAAACAGCAAAAAGAGACACTCTTTCGCAACTTTGTTTTTGGTGTCGAGGATTCGCTCGTCTCCACAGTTGGACTCCTGGCTGGGGTGGCCTCGGGTGGGATCGTAGGCAAATCCATTGTTACCACAGGCATAGTCCTAATTTTTGTCGAAGCTTTCTCGATGGGCATCGGCTCGTTCCTCACTGAGGAAGCAACCGAAGAGCTCGACGGGGGCGTGAGCAACCAGTGGGAAGCCGCCAAAGGCGCACTCACCATGTTTGGCTCGTATCTCCTAGCAGGTTTTATTCCCTTAGCCCCCTATATCTTTGCGCCCAATGACCAGGCAGTTATTTACTCTGTCGCCTCCTCACTCATCGGGCTGGCAGTCCTAGGCTATAGTAGCGCCAAAATTTTCCGCTACGGCTATCCCATGCATCGCGCAATCAAAGTGGCATTGCTTGGTGGTGTTGCAGTCATGATCGGGATGCTTGTTGGGCGTATTTTCCAGGTATAAATCTAGCTTTTTTACCTTTTATAGCATAGAATATCTACATGATTAATTGGCTCAAAACACACAAATTATTGCTGGGGATCCTCATCCTTGGAGCTTTGGCGATTTGGTTTTTCTTTGGTCGCAAACCCAAAGTGAGCTACGACGAATTTAGTGTAAAACGACAAGATATCAGCGAAACACTCGAATTATCAGGCAAAGTCAGAGCCGAAAATACTGCTTCCCTCAAATTCTTGGCTGGGGGACTTCTGACTTACGTCGGAGCGAAAGAAGGTGATACCGTCAAAAAGTGGCAAACTCTAGCTTCCGTCGACACCAGACAGTTGCAAAAAGCGATGGAGCAAAAGCTCAATCTCTATGCGATCCAACGTGGGTCTTTTGAACAGACTGTCGATGATAACAACAATGCTGTACCAAATGGCGACCTGGGTCGTACGCTCGAGAGATTGCTGTCCAAAAACCAATATCAGCTCGAAAATACAGTCAAAGATGTCGAGTATCAAGATCTCTATCTCAAACTGGCCAGGATCTCGAGTCCTATCGCAGGCGTCCTCGTCCAGTCTCCTACGAGTGTGTCTGGGGTGCAAGTTACAGCAGTAGATACTTGGGTGGTAGTAGATCCAGACTCACTTTATTTCTCCGCCGATCTAGACGAAACCGATCTCAAAAGAGTCTCTATAGCACAGCAGGCACACGTCAATCTCGATGCTTTCCCGGGTAGAGAGATAAATTCGCTCATTAGTACCATTTCTTTCAGCCCCAAAGAAACTAGTACTGGTACCACCTACGAAGTGAAAATCAAATTGACCAAAGTAGACTCAGAAGATCTCCGACTAGGGCTCAACGGTACGGTAGAGCTCGTGATGAAAAAAGTAACAAACGCTCTCACGCTCCCTCAAAGCTCGATAGTCAGTCAAAATGGCAAGTCGACCGTCATGATCAAACAAGGTGACAAATACCTCGAAAAAGACATCCAAACTGGCATCGAAAATAATGGCATAGTCGAAATTACTGGCGGTTTGGGTGAGGCAGAAAATGTCTACATCAAAAAATAAAATTAGTCAGCCAGTCCTCGAGCTATCGCATATCACCAAGTCCTACGAGCTTGGCGATCAAACCCTCGAAATTTTGCGTGACATCTCGATCACCATCCGTGCTGGAGAATTGGTTGCCATCGTTGGCCCCTCAGGCTCCGGCAAATCGACGCTCATGCACATCATGGGCATCCTCGACCAGCAAACAACGGGTACGGTCAAACTTGCTGGCAAAGAAGTTGTTAATTTGAGCGAAACAGAAGCCGCGGTCTTGCGCAACAAATATATTGGCTTTATTTTCCAGCAATTCAATTTGCTACCACGCACCTCAGCTCTCGAAAACGTTTTGCTACCTACTATTTATAGCGGTAATGCGATAGAGAAAACTCCCTACGCTACCAAGCTTTTAAATGATCTGGGACTTGGTGATCGACTCCAAAATGCTCCCAATCAACTCTCGGGTGGCCAACAGCAGAGAGTCGCCATCGCGCGCGCATTAGTCAATGATCCGGCCGTGATTTTTGCTGATGAGCCCACAGGCAATCTAGATAGCAAAAGTGGGCACGAAGTGGTTGAGATCCTCAAACAATTAAACAAAGATGGTCGCACGATTGTCATCGTGACTCACGACTTGGAGCTCGCCAAAGTGGCCAATCGCACCATCAAAATATTTGACGGTAAAATAGTTTCGGACCAAACCAAATGAAAATATCCATCCTCGCACGCTCAGCTTTTACTTCAATATTGCGCAACAAGACTCGTTCATTTTTAACCACGCTGGGCGTCATCATTGGCGTACTTTCGGTGATTTTACTCACTTCTATTGGCAACGGTCTTACAGTCTTTATCGAAGAGCAATTTCAAAATTTAGGTAGCAATCTCTTGATCGTTTCTCCCGGAGAAATCGTCAACGAAGAAGGTGGATTTAATCAAGAAGAAGCTGCTCTCGCACTTGCCACTTCCAAGCTTTCTCAAAGCGATGTAACAGCCATCAAACGTATCGGCTATCCCGTGGGAGACGTCGTACCACTGATCCAAGGTAGTGCTGAAGTCAGAAATGAAAGAGGCAAGCGCAGAAGCATCTCTATCGCCACCACCAAGGAATATAGTCCCATGCGCAATACCAAGGTCGTGGTAGGTAGATTTCTCACAGATTCTGACGTGACAGGCAACCGCAAGGTAGTCGTGATCGGGAACAAAATAGCCGAAAAACTTTTCGCGGGACTAGATCCCCTTGGCCAAAGTGTCACAATCAATCGCGTCAGATTTGAGATCATCGGGGTGATCGAGAAAAAGAGTGATGGCGGATTTGGTGGGCCCGACTTTGATAGCGCTGTCTATATCCCAGTCTCTACTGCTAGGAGTGCGCTAGGGCAAGATAAAATGACCAACATCCTTGTGCAAGCGGCGAGTAAAAAAGATATTCCTCTCGCCATCGATAAAATTAAATCAACCCTAGAGAAACGTCTCAACAAAGAGGATTTCTCCGTCACCGACCAAAGCGATATTTTAAAAACAATCCAAACTATTCTAGGCACCCTCACAGTTGGTCTGGCCGGTATTGCTGCTATCTCCCTCTTTGTCGGAGGCATTGGGATCATGAACATTATGCTCGTGGCAGTCTCTGAGCGCACCAAAGAGATTGGACTTCGCAAAGCGCTAGGGGCTACCCCCAACAATATCATGATTCAGTTTTTGATCGAGTCCGCCGTTCTCTCCACCCTTGGTGGTATCGTAGGTATTATTCTCGGTGTCCTTGGTGCCATGGCCATCCACCCGTTCTTCCCTGCCACTGCCTCGCTCAACTCGATCCTCTTGGCATTTGGCGTCTCTCTCGCCACAGGTATTGTTTTTGGAGTATTTCCAGCGCGAAAAGCCGCCAAGCTCAGCCCAATCGAGGCCTTGAGATACGAGTAATTAGCTTAGTCTGATATCATGTAATTATGAAACGATTATTGGCTTTAATTCTTATCGCTGGACTTGGTTATTTTGGATACCTATACTATCAAAATTCTCAACGCATGATCTCTGCGAGTCCCGAAGGTTTTGCTCAAGGTAGTTTGGTAATTAATCAAACGAGTAATAAACTTAGCGACCTTGCCAATGTGCTTGGTAGCAGTATCGAGAATTTATACGAGAATGGTAAGGATTTGTTAAATGACGCAACAGCTGGCAAATCGGATCCAATTATTAATAAAGCTCTAGAAAATATTCAAAAAGAAGTTAAGGACTTACCCAAAGAAGCAGTTGATAAAGTGAAGTATGAATTTTGCAAAGATGTAGTCACTCAATATGAAAGTAAATAGATGTATCGGTGGCCATGTCTCTTGCGCGGGCGGGCTACAAAATGCCATTATCAACGCGCAAAACATCGGTGCTAACTGTCTGCAGATTTTTGCGGGCAGCCCGCGCATGTGGGCACGTTCCCTCTACCCTACCAAAATCTGTGAAGAGTTCAAATTATTGGTCAGTGAAAAAGATTTAAATCCCGTCTATATCCATGCACTCTATTTAACCAACCTCGCAAGCGACAATCCCGAGCTCTTAGAAAAATCTAAATATGCCCTCAGCATAGACATGCAGAATTCTTCAGCAATTGGCGGTGCTGGAGTAGTCCTTCACATTGGCTCTCATCAGGGTAGGGGGTGGGAACATGATCGCGACCAGGTTATCTCTGCTATTAATGAGATATTGGATAAAACTCCAGAAAGTAGTGTTCTTTTGCTCGAAAATAGCGCGGGTCAACAGGGTAAAATTGGCTCACTTCACGAGCTAAAAGATATCTTAGATGCGATCCCAAGTCCTCGCTTGCGCGTGTGTCTTGATACTGCTCACGCCTTTGAAGCTGGCTACAATTTTACATCCCCAGAGGGAATAGAGCTGTGGATCAAAGAGATAGAGTCGACAATTACCCTGGCAAAAATCGAATTGTTCCACTTAAATGATAGCAAGACTCCCCTCGGGAGTGGTCGCGACAATCATCAGAATATCGGTGATGGGTTTATCGGCGAGGCAGGACTCAAAAATCTCATCAATCACCAAAAATTTGTCCATCTCCCCCTTATCCTCGAAGTCCCCGGCCTTGAAGGTCTGGGTCCTGATACTGCCAATATCAATCGCGTGAAAAACCTGCTACTCAACAACTTACAATCATCGGGGTTATAAGTAGGATCTTGCAATTGACCCTGGTACAATACGTTCATGTCAGATTACGCCTCTCGTCTAGCCGATGTCAAAGCCAAACTAAAATTGGATGAACTTTCTGCAGAAAAAACTGCTTTACTCAAAGAAATGGAGTCTGCAGAGTTCTGGGGAGTTCCTGGTGCCGAAAAGAAAAGTCAACGACTCTCTGAATTAGGCGAAATTATCGAAGGGTTCCTCCATGTTAATTCCGTCATAGGCGATGCTGAAACAGCTTCAGAGCTAGGTGATGAAGTAAGTAAATATGAGGGCATAGCCGAAAGTGCCCTTTCCAAACTAGAGTCGCGCACCTATCTTTCTGGTCGCTACGATAGTCTTGACGCCATCCTCTCGATCCACGCCGGTGCCGGGGGTACGGAAGCGATGGACTGGTCGGGCATGTTATATCGCATGTATCTGCGCTACGGAGAGCGTCAAGGTTGGGGCTACGAAATCCTCGACGAGACTGCAGGGGATGAAGCAGGGATCAAGTCCGCAATCATACGTTTCAAAGGCAAAAACTCCTACGGTATACTCAAGCGCGAATCAGGAACTCACCGCTTGGTCCGCCAGTCACCTTTCAACTCCGACAATCTTCGCCAAACTAGTTTTGCACTAGTTGAGGTTGCTCCGGCCGTAGAGGCCGATGATGAAAATGATATTGTGGTGAGAGACGAAGATTTGGAATGGCAGTTTTTCCGCGCCGGGGGCCACGGTGGTCAAAACGTCAACAAAGTCTCGACTGCGGTACGTCTCATCCACAAACCCACTGGGATCACAAATGTCAGTACTCAGGAGCGTTACCAGGAAAGCAATCGCAAGATTTGCCTGGCCGCCCTCAAAGCCAAACTGTGGGAACTAGAAGAAGCACGTCAAAAAGCCGAGATGTTGACTGAGAAAGGTGAGTATCGGGTTGCTAGCTTTGGTAATCAGATCCGCTCATATGTGTTGCATCCGTACAAACTCGTCAAAGACGTCAGAACCGGTCACGAAACTAGCCAGGCAGAAACTGTGCTCGACGGCGATATTGACGATTTTATCCAAGCCGAGCTGAAAATGCTTTTCTAGATATGATATAGTGGAAAAGTCGTATATAAACTTAGTGGAGGAATCTATGGAAGATCTTGTTCAAATCAATCTATCAGAGCCAAGTATTAATGAAGATATTCAAATGGGGGGAAACGTCATGGAACCAGTTAAAAAATCTAAAACCATGCCTCTGATCATCTCAGCTGGTATTGTAATTGGTCTAGTCACTGGTTTCTTCATAGCTCAAAAACAACTCCTCCTAGCCAATGGCGGGGTGAATCTTACCTCACAATCAACCCAAGAACTAACCAGTGCGACCAATGTCAAAGTTGGCGATGTCTTTGGCTCAGCTGACGAGAAAACCTTTAGAGATCAAGCCGAAGGTATTCTGATGGCTGGGGGTATCGAGGGAGAAGGTTCTCATCACCTCGAACGCGGTGCCAACAAAACTCAGTGGGTTTATATTACGTCTTCTGTAGTTGATCTAGATTTGCTGGTAGGTGATCGGGTTACGATCTGGGGAGAAACTAATCAGGGTAAAAAAGCTGGTTGGCTCATGGACGTAGGCAAACTTAAAGTTCAAGAATTGAACGTGGCACCCGCAGTTGAGTCAAATGGTAACGAGTAAAACTTTAAGGACGTCAACCAACATATGATAGTTTTTGACAATGTCACCATCACATTTGGAAATGGAGGTAAGGCTCTCAAAGATATTTCTTTTGCAGTAGGTGAGGGAGAATTTGTCATTGTCGAGGGTCACTCTGGAGCTGGCAAAACTTCTCTGATGCGAGCCGTCATTAAAGATCTTCCCATTAGTCATGGCAAGATAGTGATCGAAGGTGATGATATTAGCAAAATCTCCTCTAAAAATTTACCCCTCCTGCGACGTAAAGTTAGTGTCATTTTTCAGGATTTTAAGCTCTTGATGGATCGAACTGTCGCCGAGAATATCGACCTTGCGCTCGACATTATTGGGCTAGACGATGACTTGATTACCAAGCGTCGGACTGAGCTACTTGATCTAACCGGTCTTCAGGGCAAAGAGAATTTCTTCCCAGTTCAGCTTTCAGGGGGGGAGACCCAGCGTGTAGCTATAGCAAGAGCTCTGTCATCTCAACCCAAGGTGTTATTTGCCGACGAACCAACTGGCAATCTTGATGCCAAAACCGGTCTCTCCATTATTAAGTTATTGCAGGATATTAACGAGTCAGGCACTACAGTGGTGATGGCTACACATGATCTTGAGCTAGTTAAAGATCTGAAACTGCGTCGTCTCCGCCTCGACCAAGGTGAGCTCATTCACGACTCATCAGTTCATCATCACCATGGCAAAAAAGAAGAGGTAAAAGCTGATTAAATCTGATACAGTGGACTTTAGTTATGTCACATAAAAACACCGTTCTAAAACATATTCGCCGTTCTCCATATCAGTCATTGGCCGCTGTTTTTATGACTACGGTGACTTTTTTCATTGTTAGTATTTTCGCTTTAGTCGTACTTGGTGCCCACAGCATGCTGTTATTTTTCGAATCTCGCCCTCAAGTTACAGCTTTCTTTAAAGACGACGCCACAACCACTCAAATCGAGTCGCTTAAAAATGAAATATCTACCACCATTACAGTCGAAAATATGCATTATATCTCCAAAGATGATGCCCTAGAAATATATCGTAAGCAAAATGAAAATAATCCTCTTCTTTTAGAAATGGTTACCGCCGATATCTTGCCCGCTAGTCTCGAGGTCAGTGCCAAAAACGTCAGAGATCTCGAATCCATTGCTTCGCTGATGCAAAAAGACGACAGTGTCGAAGAAGTAGTATTTCAAAAAGATGTCATTGATACTCTGCGTAAATGGGTAGGAGGCATTAGAATAACAGGCATAGTACTTTCCAGTTTATTGATCCTCGCCTCGCTCACTACCATTGTTATGATTCTAGGGCTCAAATTTACCGCTCGTAAAGCTGAAATCAATACTCTCTCGCTTCTTGGAGCAACGTCATGGTACATTCGTGGTCCCTTTGTAAGCGAAGGTATTATCTATGCTGTCATTGGTGCACTTGCTGGCTGGGGTATCGCTTACTTGTCTCTACTATACCTAACCCCAAATCTTGTAAACTTCTTGCAAGACATCGCGATACTACCTATCCCCATTTGGGTCATGTTATCTATGCTTGGTGGCGAAATTATCTTAGCCTGTTTGATCGGAGCGTTTGCGAGTCTGATAGCAACCAGACGCTATGGCCGATGAAAAAATTATTTATATTTTCTTTCATATTTTATTCTCTATACTCCATACTCTATACGATCCCTGTGGCAAATGCCACAACCTGCGGTGAGGATATTCCCAATGACCCAGATCAGATTAACAACTACATTAACGACTGCAATTCGAAACTTGGGACACTTGCTGGGCAGAAGCAAACACTTGCTCAAGCTATTGATTATCTAAGTACTCAAATCAGGTTGACCCAAGCCAAAGTCGCCAGTACTACCACTCAGCTAGACAAATTAAATGTTGAAATTAGTGACTTGTCCGGCAGGATAGAGAGTATCGATTACTCTCTTGACGATTTAACCAAATTATTTGTCTCTAGAGTCAGAGAGGCGTACATGCGCCCGGATAGATTTGACACAGCAATTATTGCTCAAAGCTCTAGGATATCAGATATTCTTCGCAATATCGAATACACCAAGAAGATCCGTGATCACGATCGCACAATCCTTCTTTCTTTAGAAAAATCTCGCCTTGATGCGAGTGCTCAAAAAGGTTTAAAACAAGAAAAACAGACAGAGATCTCTGCCCTCAAAAATAAACTGGACGCTGACAAGTCGGCTCTAAATAGCCAAATTGCTTCCAAAAACAAGCTCTTGGCTGATACCAAGAATGATGAAAATAAATATCAACAGCTTAAATCCAGTGCTCAGGCCCAACTAGCTGCATTCACAACATTTGTCAGTAATCAGGGTGGTGCGAGTATTCTAAATGGAAGCACAAAATCAGACTCCGGCTGGGGAACATACTATAACCAACGAGATAGTCAGTGGGGCAATCGGTTATTGCCTGGATCAAATTACACAATGGCCAGCTCAGGTTGCTTGGTTACTTCCATGGCGATGGTGCTGAGCTATTATGGTAAATCAATCAAACCAGGAGATATTGCCAATCAATCCGAGCTTTTCTCATTTGGAGATTTCCGTCTGGGTAGCTGGAATATTGGTGGGTCAAATACTACTCGCACTCGAGTCGGGTATTCTCGCAGTGTTCTAGACAAGGAGCTTGTTAGTAATCCAGGTAAACCCGTGATTGTGGGTATTATTCAATATCGCTCTAGTCGTCCAGAGCATTTCCTGGTGGTAAAAGCCAAGGTAGGTGATGATTACTTAATTAACGATCCTTTCCCAGAGGGTGGAATTTCTAAAACTTTTAGTTCTCACTACTCACTTTCATCAATCGCAACCGTCGATCGCGTCACTGTAAATTAGTCAAAAAAACCTTGACTTTAATTTGACAAACTGTAGTATTAAATTATGCAATCAAAAAATAAAAATTTGATGAAATCTAAGTCTCAAAAAACTTTATTCATCATCGTCGCGTCCGTGTTGTTCATAGGTATTAGCGCAAAAATAATACTTCGTAATATTTTAGTTCCAAATAATATTAATCTCGTATCAGAGTCTACACCCTTATCTCCACCACCACCGCCTCCTGGATGTGATTATGAGGGGTTGCAATACAGAGACCCAAAAAAATTAAAGTTGATTTGTAAATGTCAGCAACGACCCGCCTGTTTAGATGAGAACCCTGCTTGCATGCTGAAAATTAGTTCATATACTGTATGGTGCTCTCCTACGCCAAAACCTTCTCCATCAATTATAGCAACCGTAAACGGAGTCTCACTTTTCAAATCCAGCGAACCCTGTGGTGAAAACAAATTTTTGAACATTACATATACATGTAATCAAGACAATCTGGCTGCAATTACGTTGGCAAATGGGGTTTGTACCGACTTGGTAGCGAGTCTAAACAAAGCTATTTCGTACTGTGAGGCCAGCTCTACTGCAGTAGGTATCGGAACTGGAAGATAATAAATATGAAAAAATCTTTACATTCTCAATCAAAATTTAAATATATTGCCATTGCTTTAATTTTTGTTGCCATCTTTATGGTACTTATCCGCTCACAAATTCGATCACCAAAAATTGCGCAGATTGATGGCGGTCCTGTCTTGGTCAATCAGTGTGTGAGCAATATCTCATCCTTTGTAGCCAGCGGTGCTTGCGGAAATGGTAAAGTAGAGAGAGTTGATTATGTTTGTTATTCTCCAGATAAAAAAGGTTATGAGGGAGATCCCAAGAATTGTGTCGATTTGCAAGTTGCCTATCAACATGCGAGTCAGTTCTGTGGAGTATCGTGCATTACTCCTCCAGCGACACCTACTCCAACCCCCACTTCTTCCCCAGCACTACCATCTCCCTCAGCTCCAATTGTCAATCAAATTACTTGTAATCTAAAAACTTACAAACGCCCATTCAATATGGATGGTTGGAATGAAAATCAGTTAATTAACCCCTCTGGTGCTAGTATCAATCCAGGAGAGCAATTGGCCTATGCTGTTGAGTTAATTAATCCAAATAAATCTAGCATTGTAGGTTCGCTCAAACTGAATACGATCAATCAGAATGGTGAAAATGAACCTGTTAAAGTTCGCTCATTGGGTGGTTTATGTCAACTTAGTACAGGCGGGAGAACCATGTCGTGCTATGAAGAAAAATTTCAAATTGATGGTTCCTCTGTCAAAGGGTTGCCCAGCATGACGATCGTACTTGAGGTGCTATCGCCGTCCATCACTGGAGTCAGTAAAACCGGCGTAACCTTTGCTGGAACACTCGCCAACGTGCCTTTTAAATGTCAGCCTGCGACCTCTATCGCCATCAATAGTTCGACGGCAATACCCATTTTAACACCAACTCCAACGTCTACTCCAAAAATATGCTCTAATGAAGTTGGATCGTGTGCTACAACCACGGGCACTTGTCTAGCCTATACTGATAGTTGCGCTAAAGCAGATTTTTGTGGTACACCATTTAAGACATGTCAATCATCAGTTCGTATCCAAAGAACCTTAAAATGTCTAACCGTCTTCAATCGCAGGTATTGCCTACCCAGTTATAGGTAAGCACTAGACATTGTCACTTTAATTCACTAAACTAAATTATAAATGTGTAAGTTTTGGCTTGCCTTCTTATTAGTTATTTTGTGCGCATCTCGTGTCCATGCAGTTGAATTGATGATCTACGATCCTATCGTTTCGGATTTAAGTATTACGTTCACCGCTTCACTTTCTGCCTCCAGCAATTATTATTTCCAAGGAGTTCTTCGCTCTCAGTCCAGTAGTAAATATTTTGGGGAAACCCAAAATAGTAAAGGAGATTGGATTGACTACATTAGCTCGCCAGAGAAAGAAAATATTGCGAGTAATTTTTTCTTAACTGACGTAAAAAATGCTACCTGGTCAGGAATCCTCAAACTTCGTTTTAAAACCGATGATTCTAATTATCAAGGACCAGGAATATATGACCTTAAGCTCCGTCGCTTTACCGGTGGGTCCTCTAGCTCGGCAGGAGAATCTAATACTCTCATAGTAAATTTGACCGCAATTATTCCCACTCCAACGCCTTTGCCAAGTCCAATACCCTCTCCATCCCCGATTGCCACCGCAACCCCTGCACATTCATTAGTTGCGATCCTTGCACAAGCAAGTGGTCAGAGTTTTACACCCCTTCCTCTTGCAAGTCCTGCGACCGGAACTGTGGCAGGCGAGACCACCCAAATTGATCTTTCAGGTTTTGGCGTTCCTCCCGCTCCCGTAGGGGAGAGCCATGACTCTTCCGCAAAACCCGTGATCAACAAATCCCGTGCCCGCACCACTATTCTTATTGGTGCTGGTCTCCTCATCTTGTCTCTGACCAGCTTCTTTGGCTATCGTCGCTACCAAAAACATCATATAATTACACAATGATCAAAAAAATTATCCTCTGGATCACGACTATCTCCTGGGCTATCTATACCTTTTATCTCACGACAGCCCCTAATTTCTCTTCCTCTCCAGATACTACGCTCAGCTGGATTTTGAGCAATGGTGGTCATTTCTTTTTCTTCGGCGTCCTGGCCGTTCTGCTCTATCTAATCATTAAAAAACCAGCCATCCCCTTTATCCTGACTAGTCTTTATGGAATTTTTATCGAATATCTTCAACTATCAATCCCTGGTCGAAGTTTTAGTCTCGAGGATTGGTTGCTCGACATACTGGGATCAGCTCTTTTTCTTGTTATAATACATAGATATGAAAATACTCGTGACTGGCGGCGCTGGATATATCGGGGCAATCACCGCTAAACATTTAGTTGATCAGGGTCACGAAGTCTTGGTTTATGATCACTTTGCGACTCATAATCCCGCAAAGCTCGGCGACATTCCATACGTCAAAGGGGGAGTATTAGATTCTCGCACCCTGGAAAAAACGCTCTCTAGTTTTCATCCCGACGTGGTGATGCATTTTGCTGCCTATATCCAGATGGGGGAGTCGGTGAGCAATCCGCGCAAATATTACGACAACAATTTTATCGGCACGCTCTCACTCGTAGAATCTATGATCAAAGTTGGGATTCACAAGCTAGTTTTTGCCTCTACTGCTGGTGTCTACGGCAATCCAATCCATATCCCCATCCCCGAAAATGATCCCAAAGAACCCGAAAATCCCTACGGGGAAACCAAGCTGGCGACTGAGCGACTACTTAGATGGTATGACAAAGCGTATGGATTTAAATCGATCTCGATTCGCTTCTTCAATGCGGCGGGCGCGACGCAGATGTTTGGTGAGGATCACCACGACGAATCACACTTGATCCCCAGTATCATCCAAGCGCAATTAGCCGATCAAGAATTTACCTTGTTTGGCAACGATTACGACACCCCCGACGGCACCTGCGTGCGCGACTATATTCACGTTTTTGATCTTGCTTCAGCATTTGAGCTCGCAGGAAAAAAATTACTGAATGGAGGTGATACCACCTCATACAATGCTGGAACAGGCGTTGGCTATTCAAATAAAGCGATCATCGAAATGGTGGAGCGTGTTTCGGGTAAACCAGTCAAAGTAAAATACGCACCCCGTCGCCCTGGCGACGCCAATCAGCTTATTGCCGACTCCTCTCGCCTTCGCGCCGACCTATCCTGGTCTCCCACCCACTCCGACCTTGAAACAATTATAAAAAGTGCCTATGATTGGCACTGCAAATCCTGAGCAAGTTTACACTGAGCCTGTCGAACGCGTCGAAGGACGACAAATCCGCTTTGTGATATCATGAGACCATGATCAATCAAAATAAAAAAATCAAAATTCTCGAGTATAACGCTGTTTTTCAGTCAGAAGATGACGGCGGATATTCCGCATGGGTTCCCGCACTTCCGGGATGTACTTCCCAGGGCGACACTTTCGAAGAGGCTACGGAGAATATTAAAGAAGCCATTGGCCTTTATCTAGAAGACGTCCCTGCGAGGAATAAACTACAAGACGAAAAAGGCGCGCGCCAGTTCTTAGTGCCGATCCAAATAAATTATGCCTAAATTACCGGTTATTTCTGCCAAAGAGTTGATTAAAATTCTGAGGAAAATTGGTTTCGAAATCGTTAGTCAGCGTGGTAGCCATATTAAACTTCGCCGTGAATATCGCCACAGGATTCAAACAGTTATTGTCCCCGACCACAAAGTACTCAAGCCAGGCACATTGCGAAACGGCATCCTCAAAGCCATCGATCTCTCTGTCGATGAACTGGTGAAATTAATGAAATAGGGCCGACAGCCCATTGCGTCTCCGCCATCTTCTGTTACAATACCTTTTACATCTGTGAATACACTCTTGCTTGTCTAGGGTAAGGATTTTATCCCCCTCGGCGAGTTTTTGCGTGTCCCACGGATCTCTAAAATCTGTACTTTAACATTCGAATAACTACACATCTAAATCAATTCAAAGAGATGGTAGTACCGTTTTTAACTTTGAGAAGTAAAGACTAATAATCTTTACGATAAATCTTTTGGATTTAACTCTTTTTGAGAGTTTGATCCTGGCTCAGGATGAACGCTGGCGGCGTGCCTTAAGCATGCAAGTCGAACGATTTCAGTAGCAATATTGTTTTAGTGGCAGACGGGTGAGTAATATATAGGAATCTACCTCTACGTGGGGGATAGCTCGCCGAAAGGCGGGGTAATACCGCATATGGCCTACGGGTTAAAGTCCTTAACTGGACGCGAAGAGAGGAGCCTGTATCCTATCAGCTAGTTGGTGAGGTAATGGCTCACCAAGGCAACGACGGGTAGGGGGTGTGAGAGCACGACCCCCCACAAGGACACTGAGACACGGGTCCTACACCTACGGGTGGCAGCAACTGGGAATCTTGCGCAATGGACGAAAGTCTGACGCAGCGACGCCGCGTGTGGGATGAAGGCCTTCGGGTCGTAAACCACTGTGGAAGGGGAATAAAAAAATGAAGGTACCCTTCTAGAAAGCACCTGCTAACTACGTGCCAGAAGCCTCGGTAATACGTAGGGTGCAAGCGTTATCCGGATTTATTGGGCGTAAAGCGTTCTGTAGGCGGTTTTGTAAGTATGTGGTTAAAGGCTTCCGCTCAACGGAAGACATGCTGTGTAAACTACAAGACTAGATGGTTATCGGGAGTATCGGAATTCTTGGTGGAGGGGTGAAATCCGTTGATATCAAGAGGAACACCAAAGGCGAAGGCAGATACTTAGGTAATTCATGACGCTGATAGACGACAGCTAGGGGAGCGAAAGGGATTAGAGACCCCTGTAGTCCTAGCCGTAAACGATGGACACTAGCTGATCGGAATTTTCTGGTCGGCGTAAGCTAACGCGTTAAGTGTCCCGCCTGGGAAGTACGGCCGCAAGGCTAAAACTCAAAGGAATTGACGGGGGAGCGCACAACCGGTGGAGCATGTGGTTTAATTCGATACAAAGCGAAAGACCTTACCCAGGTTTAATATATCTGCAAATCTAGCGAAAGCTAGACTTCTTCGAGAGTGATATACAGCTGTTGCATGGCTGTCGTCAGTTCGTGTCGTGAGACGTTTCTTTAAGTAGAATAACGAACGCAACCCCTATCGTGTGTTGAATTTTCACGCGAGACTGCTCTTGATAGTATCAAGGGAGGAAGGAGGGGACGACGTCAAGTCAGCATGACGCTTACACCTGGGGCCACACACATCCTACAATGGGAAGTACAATGGGTTGCCAACCAGTAATGGGGAGCCAATCCCGTAAAACTTCCCTCAGTTCAGAT
>Ga0105047_10010102_pt1 | contig 15451 bp, 13 predicted proteins | sample MAT04_FD_78384 | JGI IMG/M metagenome (GOLD analysis project Ga0105047, IMG submission 78384) | Freshwater microbial communities from Lake Fryxell liftoff mats and glacier meltwater in Antarctica - MAT-04 (megahit assembly) | ecosystem: Environmental > Aquatic > Freshwater > Ice > Liftoff... | reverse complement strand
GCCAGGATCGACATGTTGAAGACGTACGAGCCGTCGCCGTCCTCGTCCTCGAACACCAGGCCGATGAAGTCCTCACCGACATAGACTTCCGCCGAGTCCTTCTGGCGCGGCCGGGGCACCAGGGCGATCCGCGCATTGGCAAACGTCCCGCGCAGATGGCCTTCGATCTTGCGGATAGCTTTTTCGTCCACGCCGGGGCTCCTGGAAGCATCACTGAGTTCGGGCACTACCTAGCCGGTCACACGCCCTCGGGGAACCCTCAGATCACGTAGTCCTCATAGACTTCCTCGGCCAGGGTGTGGTCCATGCTGCGGGCCGGCTTGTCGTCGGTCGGGCAGTTGACCAGCCGCGCGGGCACGCCCGCCGCCGTGCATCCCGCCGGCACCGGCTTCAGCACCACCGAGCCTGAGGCCACCTTGGCGTTGTCGCCGATGATGATATTGCCCAGCACCTTCGCACCGGCTCCCAGCAGCACGCCATTGCCGACCTTGGGGTGACGGTCGCCCTGCCCGGACCCCGTGCCGCCCAGGGTCACGCCCTGCAGCATCGAGACATCGTCGCCGATCACCGCCGTCTCGCCGATGACGATGCCGGTGCCGTGGTCGATGAACACACCCTTGCCGATCCGGGTCGCCGGATGGATGTCCACCTGGAGCAGCTCGCTAGACCGGCTCTGCAGATAGAACGCCAGGGTCTGGCGACCCTCGTTCCACAGCCAGTGCGCCACGCGGTGGGTCTGCAGCGCCAGAAAGCCTTTGAAGAACAGGAACGGCTGCACATAGCCCTTGCAGGCCGGATCGCGCTCGAACACGGCCTTCAGGTCGAACTCGGCCTTCTCCACCATCGAGGGGTCGCCGTAGTAGGCCTCCTCGCAGATGTCGCGCAGGCTCATGGCCCTGAGTTCCTGGTCACCCAGCTTCCGGGCCAGCTGATAGCTCAGCGCGTCGCCCAGGCTCTTGTGGTTGAGGATCACCGCCGCCAACAGGCTGGCCAGCGCCGATTCCGTCTTCGCAGACGCCGCCGCCTCGTTGCGCAACGCCGCCCAGACGGGCGGGGCCTCGATGGCGTTCACCACTTCAAAACGCTGGCTCATGGTGTGTTCTCGACCCACTGGAAGATCCTCACCCTAACATCACCGGGCCAAACCCGACAGCGCGATGCTTCGAGGGTCATATGGGAACCCGCCACGACCACCGCCACTCTGCGGCAATCCTGGGTCCCGGGCCGTGAATGACGGTTGGATTCAAGGCTACCCCGGACTAGACCCTGCCCGGTGACCTCCGCCCTGCCCCCCGCTCCCGAATTCGGGACCGCCCTGCCCGTCGCCGCTGCGCCAGAGGTGCTGCGCTTCCTGGCGCTCCGCCGTTCCACCTCGGCATCAACCCTGACCACCCCCGCGCCGGACGCCGCCCGGTTGGCGGATCTGCTGCGTCTGGCGGCGCGGGTGCCGGACCATGGCAAGCTCACCCCCTGGCGCTTCATCATCCTCGAGGGTGCGGGCAAGACTGCTTTCGCCGAGCGTCTCGATGCCCTGGCGCGCGGCCGGGGCGACCCCTTGCTGTCGGCCAAGCTGGCCAAGCTGAAAATCCCGCCGATGGCCGTGGTGGTGGTCTCGTCTCCGAAACCCGCAGCTATTCCCCAGTGGGAGCAGCAGCTCTCCGCCGGTGCCGTCTGCCAGACCCTGGTCACCGCGACCCTTGCCATGGGTTTCGGTGCCAACTGGATCACCGACTGGTACAGCTATGACGCCGACGCCACCGCCATCCTCGGCCTTTCAGACGCCGAACGCGTCGCCGGCGTGATCCTGATCGGCACCCCCCGCGAGGCCCCGCTGGAACGCGAGCGCCCAACCGCGGCGGTGACGTGGTGGACGCCAGACGGCCCTTAGTTCCGACCGCGCTCAGCCGCGTCCCCGGTACGACGCCACGCCCTGATCGGGCAGCCACACCCCTTGCGGCACCGGCCCCGACTGCCAGAACACGTCAATTGGAATGCCGCCGCGCGGGTACCAGTACCCGCCGATCCTGAGCCAGGCGGGGGCCAGCTCGGCCACCAGCCGCTTGCCGATCGCCACTGTGCAATCCTCGTGAAAGGCTCCGTGATTGCGGAATGCCCCCAGGTACAGCTTCAGGGATTTCGACTCCACCAGCCAGGCGGCCGGCACATAGTCGATCACCAGATGTGCGAAATCAGGCTGGCCCGTCACAGGGCACAGCGACGTGAACTCCGGCACCGCAAACCGCACCAGATAGGCCGCATCAGGGTGCGGATTGGGCACGCGCTCCAGCACGGCTGTGTCTGGGCTGTCGAACCCGCGCACCTCGCGGCCCAGTTGGGTGAGATGGGTCTCTTCCATAGGCACGCCATTAGACGCTACAGCGTGTGGCAACAAGGTAGAGGGAGATGGGCATGGCCGGGCAGTTCAACGATTTCGTGGTGGTCGTCACCGGCGCGTCGACCGGTCTCGGCCGCGCCATCGCCGTGGAGGTCGCCGCCCAGGGTGCCAGGGCCGTGGTGATCAACTACGCGTCCAACCGCGACGACGCCGAAGAGACCGCCCGCCTGGTCAAGGCTCACGGTGCCGAATCGACGGTCGTTCAGGGCGACGTGGCCAACGACGCAGACTGTGTGAAAATTGCCGCAGCTGCCGCACCATATGGACGCATCGACGCGCTGTTCAACAATGCCGGAACCACCCGCTTTGCCGCGCACGCCGACCTTGATGCCGTGTCGGCGCAGGACTTCCTCGACCTCTATGCCGTCAACGTCGTCGGCGGGTTCCAGATGGTCCGGGCGTGCCGTGCTCTGCTGGAAGCCGCGCCGCAGCCGGGTGCCGTGGTGATGACCAGTTCGATTGCCGGCGTGGCAGGCATCGGGTCGTCGGTGCCTTACGCCGCGTCGAAAGGTGCTTTGAATACAATGACCGTCTCGCTGGCACGCGCCCTCGCACCGCAGATCCGGGTCAATGCCATCTGTCCGGGATTCATCGATACGCCCTGGTTTGGCAAGGGCATGCCGGACGCCGCCGTGGACCGGTTACGCACCAATGCCGCCGCTGGCACACCCCTTAAAGTCGCGTCCAAACCCGAGGATATCGCCACGGCTGCGGTGTTTCTGGCCTCACCTGCATCTCGCCATGTGACCGGGGAAACGCTGATTGTCGATGCCGGTTCACACCTTGGATTCGCGCCGCTTGTGGCCCGTTGACCTTGCCCGACGACAGATTTGCGACTACTTACCGGGCATCGCACGACAGGGATGCTTAATAATTTATCAGCATCTTTGCGACTTGGCTGATGGTAGCCCCTCGACTTGCGCTGAGGGTTCCAAAGACCACCATGACGGCGCCGCCCGCTTCGGCAGGACGGACACATAAGGGGATAAAAAGAATGAAAACGTTAAAGATCGCTCTGCTGGCCGCTGTTGGTTCGCTGGCGCTGGCCGGTGCTGCAAACGCACAGGACGAGACAAAGTTTGCCTTCAACGTCGGCGCGAACAACGATTACGTGTTCCGCGGCATCAGCCAGACCGACGAAGATCTCTCCATCTTCGGCGGCGTCGACGCTACCTTTATGGGTATCGGCTATGCCGGTGCATGGGCGTCGAACGTCGACTTCGGCAACGGTACGAATTTTGAGTACGACCTGTATGCGGGTGTGAAGCCGGTCGTCGGGGCGGTGACCTTTGATATGGCTGTGATCTTCTACGGCTACGCAGGCTCGCCCAATGGCTCCAACCAGGACTATTTTGAAGGCAAGATCGCTGCCTCGGTTCCGGCTGGCCCCGTGACTCTGGGTGCCGCGCTGTACTACTCCCCGGAATTCTTCGGCAAGACCGGCGACGCCATGTACACCGAAGTCAACTTCTCCACGTCCATCCCCGACAGCAAGTTCTCGGTTTCCGGCGCGCTGGGCTACCAGCAGGTTCAGGGTCCCGCAGACTACATGACCTGGAACGCAGGCGTGGGGTACGCCTTCACGGACAACCTGGCCGTCGACGTTCGCTACCACGACACCGACGCTCACGGCTTCGGCAAGATCTATGGCTCGCGTCTGGTCGGTGGACTGAAGTTCACCTTCTAGAGACTGGAATGCCGGCCTCTGGCCACAGCGAAGCCGCCGCAGTGTTGCGGCGGCTTTTCTGTTTCTAGCTGGAATACCCAAACGCCACGCGTGTCTCGTGCGGGCAAATCAAGTTTCGCTGGTGGTCAGCGCCCCGCCCACTATGGTCGGGAATCGGAATTTGAGCGGAGTTCTGCGAATGGAGCGGCTAGCCGCCCGGGCCCAGACAGTCGTGTTGGACACGCTCCTGGCAGCGATAGCCTTTGCACTGGCGTTCTTCGTAGCCCCGATTCAACCAGAGCTGGGGTTCGGCGAGGCCGGTGCGCTGTCGTTTTTCCAGTTTTGCGCGCTCTACGCCGCCATCGCAGGTGGTTTCAGCCTGATCTTCAGACGCCAACTCTCGCCCTGGCGATATGTTTCGATTCCGGACGCGATGGTGTTGGCGCAGTCCGCGCTGTTGACCGTCGGCGTGTTTCTGCTGGCCGTCTTCGTGCTCGACCGCGCAGAAGGGCTGCCGCGCTCGACACTTATCATGGCGCCGCTTTTCCAGATGGCCATCTGCATGGGTGTGCGGATCGCGCGCCGGGCGTTGCACGAACGCGCGCTCGACAGCCTCTCGCCCCTCCAGTCGATGACGGACCGGGCTTCCCAATCCTCGTCGCTGCTGCTCATCGGGCCGTCGTCTCTGGCCGACGCATATCTGCGCGGGGTGGCCCGCAGTCACGACCACACCTACACGCCCGTAGGCATCATCGGCACTGAGCGCCGCGACGTCGGTCAACAGGTTCGAGGGGTCTGTATCCTCGACGCCATTGACCGTCTGGACGAGGCCCTGGTCGATCTGCGCCGCTGGAACCGCTATCCGCGCGCCGTTCTGTTTCTTGAAGAGCCGGGGAAGCTGAAAGGCCTCACCGCTGAATTGCTGGGCCGGATGAAGAACGACGGCATCCGTCTGCTTCGCCTGCCCTCCATCGTCGAGTTGTCCCAGCACGACGGCGTCACACTGTTGCCCATGCGCGACATCAATATCGAGGAGTTGCTCGCCCGCGAGCCCATCGAGCTTGACCGGCGCGCTGTCGGTGGCCTGATCCAGGGACGTCGCGTCCTGATCACCGGTGCAGGCGGATCGATCGGGGCCGAACTCTGCCGCCAGGTCGCGAACTTCAACTGCGCCCGGCTGATACTGCTCGATTTCTCGGAGACCGCGCTGTTCGAAATCGAACGCGAGATGCGCGAGACGTTTCCAAATATTGCTATCAAGGCCGTGCTCTGCGACGTCCGCTCGGCGGCCCGCACCCAAGCCGTTTTTGCGCGCGAGCGGCCCGATCTTGTCTTCCATGCGGCAGCCCTGAAACACGTCTCGATGGTCGAGCGACACCCGGCCGAAGGCATCCTCACCAACGTCATCGGAACCTGGAACGTGGCGGAGGCATCGCGCGCTTGTGACGCTGGCCAGATGGTGCTGATCTCGACAGACAAGGCTGTGGACCCCACCAATGTCATGGGGGCCACCAAGCGTCTTGCCGAAGCAGTAATCCAGGCCCAGCAGACCACCGGGGACGGGGCCCGCTTCTCCGCCGTCCGCTTCGGGAATGTGCTGGGGTCCTCAGGCTCGGTCGTCCCGATCTTCAAGTCCCAGATCGAGCGCGGAGGTCCGGTCACCGTGACTCACCCAGACATGACCCGGTTTTTCATGACGATACCGGAGGCAGCCCAACTGGTGCTGCATGCCACCGCCACCTGTCATCTGGACGAGCGTCGCGATTCGCGCCTGTTCCTGCTGGAAATGGGCGAGCCCGTCAGCATCATGGATCTGGCTCAACAGATGATCGCCCTGTCGGGCCGCAAGAACATCGATGTTGAAATCACCGGCTTGCGTCCCGGCGAGAAACTCACCGAGGCGCTACTGGATGAAACCGAGCGCGCCCTGCCCTGCGCGCCCAAGGTGATGGAAGTCGTCTCCAGCTCGGCGCTTCGCGTCACAACGGACCATCTCCAGGACCTGGCCGCCGTCGTCGATACCGGCAGCGATGACGAGGTCCGCCGCGCACTCTTCGATCTGGTCGGTCAGGTCCGGGGCGAAAAGCCCGGCGCTGCGCCGGCACTTCGGATCGTCACCAGCGGCTGAGCCTCGTCACTCGGCCGCTGCGACTCGTTCTTGAGTATTGGCGTCCTGCAATCTCGCCACCAGGGCCTCGTACTCCGCCCACAACGCCTTGGGCGTGTTGACACCGAACCGCTCGTAGAACTCCGGGATCAACGAGGCTTCCTGAATCCAGATTGCCGGATCGACCGTCAGCAACAGATCGAGTTGGGCGTCGGTGAGGTGAAGGCCGGCGGTATCCAGGCTGGCGCGGGTCGGCAAACGCCCGATCGGGGTGTCCACAGCATCGGCCTTCCCATCCAGGCGCTCAAAGATCCACTTCAGCACGCGGCTGTTCTCGCCATAGCCCGGCCAGACGAACTTGCCGCGCTCGTCCTTGCGGAACCAGTTCACGAAAAAGATGCGCGGCAGTTTCGCCGCGTCGTGCGCCGCGCCCATCTTCAGCCAGTGACCAAAATAGTCACCCATGTTGTAGCCGCAGAACGGTAGCATCGCGAAAGGGTCGCGACGAAGCTCGCCAATCTTGCCCTCGGCCGCCGCCGTGCCTTCCGAGGCGACGTTCGAAGCCATGAAGACGCCGTGCTGCCAGTCTCGCGCTTCAGTCACCAACGGCACGGCAGTCGTGCGACGACCGCCGAACAGAATGGCCGAAATCGGGACGCCAGCCGGGTCTTCCCACTCCGCCGCGATCACCGGGGTTTGTGATGCCGGCACGGTGAAGCGTGCATTGGGGTGAGCCGCAGGCGTCTCGGTGTCGGGCGTCCAGTGGCGACCCTGCCAATCGGTCAGATGCGCCGGAGCGTCGGGAGTCAGGCCTTCCCACCAAACGTCGCCATCGTCGGTCAGCGCCACGTTGGTGAAGATCGAATTGCCCCACAGCGCATCGATAGCGTTCTTGTTGGTCTCGATCCCGGTGCCCGGCGCAACCCCGAAGAATCCCGCCTCCGGATTAATCGCATAGAGCCGACCGTCATCGCCGAATCGCATCCAGGCAATGTCGTCGCCGATGGTCTCGGCTTTCCAGCCCTTTAACGTGGGCTGCAGCATGGCCATGTTTGTCTTGCCACAGGCGCTTGGGAAGGCGGCTGCAATGAACTTGGCCTCACCCTGCGGCGACGTCAGCTTCAGGATCAGCATGTGTTCGGCGAACCAGCCCTCATCACGGGCCATCACCGAGGCAATCCGCAGGGCGAAACACTTCTTGCCCAGCAGCGCATTGCCGCCGTAGCCCGAACCATAGGACCAGATTTCTCGGCTTTCCGGGAAGTGGACGATGTATTTGATCTCGTTGCAGGGCCAGGCAACATCCTCCACGCCGTCGACCAGCGGCATACCCACGGTGTGCACCGCCGGGACGAAGAAGCCGTCAGAACCCAAGGCCTCCAGTGCGCCCTTCCCCATGCGGGTCATGATCCGCATCGACACCGCAACATAGGCGCTGTCGGTAATCTCGACGCCGATCTGGCTGATCTTCGAGCCCAGCGGACCCATGCAGAACGGCACGACATACATGGTGCGCCCGCGCATTACGCCCCGAAACAGGTCCGTCAGGTCCGAGCGCATCTCGTTGGGATCGAGCCAGTTGTTGGTCGGACCGGCGTCCTCGAACTTTTCCGAGCAGATGAAGGTACGGCTCTCGACGCGGGCGACGTCACGCGGATCGGAACGGGCGTAGAAAGAATTCGGACGCTTGTGCGGATTGAGCTGTTGCAGCGTCCCGGCGGCGACCAGTTCGCCAGTCAGACGTGTCCATTCCGCTTCTGAGCCATCGCACCAGACCACCCGGTCAGGCTGGGTCAAGGCGGCGATTTCACCCACCCACTTGATCAATCCGGCGTGCGGCGTCGGTGCAGGCTCAAGTCCCGTCACGGTCTTCTGGCTCATAGACGGCTACTCCTTGGGTCCCAAACCGGCACAGGGGCCACCCCTGCACGCGCTCACCGTGAGCGATTTCATAGTGCGTCTGCATGCGTCGGGCCAGAGAGAAGGCCGCGTAGCCTCGTCAACTTACGGATCGTCTGTGGAAATAGCTGCAATCAGCGAGGGGTCGATCGCTTCGCGAACGAATTCTCCGGCACCTGATGAGAATCATAGTGCCGTTCGAGTGATCCGGAGGTCTCGCCGCCCCGATCATCGATCGACTACCGTCCTTGGCACCGCAATCCACCCATTCCTCCGACCACTACGTTGGCCTAGAGTACAGAATGAGGCATGTATCGTGGGATCGTCATCCTGCAAGCCGCCATGATATTTTTTCAGTCTCAACTAACCGGGGACGCCGCCGCCCAATCAGGGCGCGACGGACTGTGGGCATGAGCATCGTCGCCGGCCACAGCCCCGTCACCATGCCAACCGACCCCCTGCTCGAGATATATCTCGAACGCCGCGCCAATCTGGTTCGCTTCTTTGCAGCCCGCACCGGATCGGTAAGCCGCGGCGAAGACCTGGCCCAGGAGCTCTACATCAAGCTGGCAAGTCGCGACCAGTCAGCGATAACGGTCGAAAATCCGGTGGCCCTGATCTATCGGGTGGCCACCAATGTCATGCTGGATCACGCGCGAGGCGACGCCCGCGCCGTGGCGCGTGATGCCGCGTGGCGGCGGCTGGCTCATGTGTCGGTGGGCGGCGAGGACATTGCGGTCGAGCCGGCGGCGGACGACGCTGCAGCCTCCAGGCAACGGTTGCGTCAACTGGTCGACACAGTCGCCGAACTCCCGCCGCAGATGCAGCGCGCCTTCCGTCTACACAAACTTGAGGGTCACAGTCATGCTGACACTGCACGGATCATGGGCCTGTCAGTCAAATCCGTCGAAAAGCACATCTCGGCAGCATTGAAGTCGCTCACCCTTAGGTTGGGTCGATGATCGATGCCGGCTCATCTGCATTGACATGGGGGCAGAGCCTTTCGGCGGCGTCTATGTCTGCAACGGGCAGTCGTACGCGACAGCTTGGGATGGATTTATGATCAGTATCTGGCGAAACAACGACGACATGCGGGGCGAGCGCGCTGCTGCATGGGTCGTCCGGCTTGAGGCCGATGGCCTTGGCGATGCCGAGGCGACAACGTTTGACGCCTGGCTTTCCGCCTCACCGGAAAATGTTGCTGCCTTCGACGCGGCGCTGGCGATCTCCCAGACGTTCACAGTCAACGCAGAACAGGTCGCCGAAGGGGTTTCCCAACGCCAACGGCGGACCGTACGCCCGGCCATGGATCGTCGCTACTTCGTCGGCGGGGCCGGGATCGCCGCGGCTGCCATGGTAGCCGTAGCCGTCGCACCACAGATTTTCACACCAACGTCGACCGATACCTATGTGACGGCCAAGGGCGAGAAACGCTCCGTCAGTCTGGCCGACGGCTCCCGGGTGGACATGAACGCCGGCACGCGCCTTACGGTGACCTTGGCCCGCAACAGTCGTTCACTCAGCCTCGATGAAGGCCAGGCGGTCTTTGACGTGACGCATGATGCCGACAGACCGTTCACCATCGCGGTGGGCGACCGGATGGTGCGAGTTGTCGGAACCCAGTTTGATGTGCGCCGGCGCGACGGGAAACTCTCGGTTACGGTGGCGCGCGGCGCTGTTGAGGTGCGGCCCCAGGACGGCGGTATCGGCAAGGCCTATCGACTTCGCCCAGGTCAGCGCCTTGACCACACAGAAGGCACCGAACAAGCCCGCGTCATGGCGGCTGAGCCTGCCGAGGTGCTGGCCTGGCGCTCGGGCCGAATGGTCTATCGCGAACAATCCCTCGCGGATGTGGTTGCCGACCTCAATCAGCAATGGGCCACGCCGATCCGCATAGAAGATCCGACTTTGGCTGCGACTCCCGTATCCGGCGTTTTGATCCTCGACAGTCAAGATGCAGTAATCCGTCGCCTGGCTTTGCTGGTTCCCATAAGAGCGGTACGTTCCGACGCAGGTTTGGTCCTGCAGCGCGATATAGCGTCGGACCGCTGATGAGGACGATAGGCCATAGTCAGGCGCAGCCTGCCTTTGCGATCTCTGTTGGGCGGCGTCGCCCTCGCTTGTCTGGCGGGGCGTGCTGAGGCTGCTGAATCACGCCTGAGGGTTGCGATCCCGACGGGTTCCTACGCCGAGGCTCTGATTGACCTGGGCCTGCAAACCAACATCTCTGTGCTGGGAACCTCAAACTGCGGTTCCGGCGGGCAGACGTCTCTTTCAGGTCGCTTCACGCTGGATGAGGCTCTGGCTCGGCTTCTGACCGGCGCGCCATGCCGCTACCGCATTGTCGATCCCCGCACCGTACGCATTACGACCGCACCACCTCTGCAGCCGCCCCCTACCCCGCCAGACCCCCCTCGCCCGCCGGCCTTAGTCGCCGAGATCGTCGTCACGGCGACGAAACGCCCGGTCGCCATGGATCGGCTGCCCGCCGGCGTCAGCGCCATTTCCGGGCAACAGATCGCGGCAACAGGTGCTGTCGACATCGGCCGGACAGTCGGACAGTTGGCAGGTGTGCTGACCACCAACCTGGGCCCGGGACGCGACAAACTCCTGATCCGAGGGCTATCCGATGGTGCCTTCACAGGCCGAACACGGTCTACAGTCGGTACCTACCTCGACGAGGCACCGATCAACTACAATGCCCCGGACCCCGACCTCAGACTGGTCGATATAGATCGAATAGAGATCGTTCGTGGTCCTCAGGGTGCACTTTACGGGTCCGGTGCCCTGGCGGGGGTCTATCGCATCGTGACTCGAAAACCGGATCTGCAACGTGTGACCGGTGGTATCTCCGGCTCCCTGGCGACGACCAAGGGCGGCGATCAGAGTTACGAGGTCGACGGCTTCCTAAGCCTCCCGATCCTCAAGGATCGCATAGCCGCACGCATTGTCGCCTATGGCGACGTTCAGGGGGGCTACCTGGACAACCTCAACCTGCGCATAGCCAATGCTGACCAAACGCGTCGTAGCGGTGGGCGTTTTGCGGTACGCGCGAAAATCTCGGACGCCTGGGATCTGGACATCGCAGCCGCGACGCAAAACCTCCACTCCAATGACACACAGTATGTGACGACGACCTTGAGTGCGGGTTCGCGGCCACTAACCGGCCCCACCCCCACCGTCAGGACCAACAGTGTGAGGGAGGCCCACAACAACGACTTCACCTATGCAGGCGCGACAGTCCAAGGTGACCTCGACTGGGGCACAATCACCTCATCGGTCAGCTATGTGCATCACGTATTCTCGAGCCAGTACGATGCTTCGGCGACGCTCGCAGGCAATTTCGCCGTCCGTAGCGGCGACATCGGTGCCTATTTCGAGGCCGCAAATGCCGACATGTTCGTGCAGGATCTCGTCCTGCGCTCGTCTGGAGCAGGTTCACTGGATTGGCTGGTTGGCGTCTATGCCGCCCGCACGATCGAGCGCACACCCTCTTCGCTTGGCATCCTTGCCGCCGACCGTGCGGTAACAACCGCCTACTCCGAAAACCGCAAAGATCGAAGGTTTGAGTATGCCCTCTACGGCGAAGGGACGTATGCGTTCTCGAATGGATGGAGCGTAACAGTAGGTGGTCGCCTGTTCGAGAGTCGCGTGCACACCACCGCCGATCTGGATGTCATCGAACCTTACGGCCCGCGGTTTTTCGACAGCGCCCGGACCTATCAAGGATTTTCACCAAAGATCTCGCTTCAGAAGGAGTTCGCGACCGGCGACCTGATCTATGCCCTGGTCAGTGAGGGCTATCGACCCGGTGGGTACAATACCGGTGGCTTTTTCGCCATTCGTCCCAGCCGCACCACCTATGCCCCGGATCGCCTGCGCAACTATGAAATCGGCGCCAAAATCCGCCGGCTGGACAACCGTCTGAACTTGCGTGCGGCCGCGTACTATGACGACTGGTCGCGTATCCAGACCGATCAGTACCGCCCGTTCGGCCTCGCCTATACCGCCAATGTGGCGGATGCCCGCATAGTGGGGATTGAGGCGGAGGCCAGCTATGACTGGCCCTTCGGTCTGTCGCTGAAGATCAACGGGTTGATTTCGGAGTCACGGCTCGATAACGCCAACGCTGACTTTGCGGCCCAGGTTTCTGGAGCGCTTCCAGGCGTGCCCAATATCTCAGGTGGCTTGCTTGCGGTCTATCAGCGCCCGCTCGGTGGCGACCTGACCCTCAGGTTGCTGGGCGAGGCCAGCTACGTTGGATCCTCGACACTCAGCTTCAATGCGGACCAGTCGCCATCAATGGGCCGATATCTGCGCGCACAACTTTCCGCGGAGATTGCCACGGCCGCCTGGCAAGCAACGGCGTTCGTGAACAACCCCTTGAATGACAATGGCGACACCTTCGCCTACGGCAACCCATTCAGCTTTGGCCAGGTTCGCCAGGTGACGCCGCAGCGCCCGCGAACCATCGGTTTACGCCTGTCAGCAACTTTCTAAACAAAATATGAAGCTTGGCCGGGGGGCTGTGCGTTCGTGTGGCGTCTTATCTCTTGACGGGTCCCGACTCGGGAACGCGGGGGGTAATCGTGGTCAGGCTTTCGGCACTGGTTTGCGTGCACAATCAGGAGGCGCAACTCGCGGAGTGCCTGCGCCGCCTGACCTTTTGCGATGAGATCATTGTGGTCGCTGACCGCTGCACCGACGGATCACAGGACATCGCCCGTCGGCACGGTGCGCTGGTGATCGACGGCATCTTCCCCTTGGAAAACCATCGCAGGATGGCGGGCGTTGACGCGTGTTCCGGCGACTGGATTCTCGAAGTCGAGCCTGATGAAGTCATCCAGGCCGCTCTGGCCTGGGAAGTTCGTGCCGTTCTACAGACCCGTCGCGGCGGCGACTGGTATGAGCTTCCCATCGACAATTACGTGGGAGATACGCTGGTTCGCCGGGGTTGGACCGGTGCGCTGAGCGCCCGCCGTGAGCCCCGCCTCTACAAGCGCGGCCTGAAGGCCTGGGCTCCCCGACGTGTAAACGCCCCGGTGGAGATGTCTGGACAATCCGGCGGCGCATTGACGGGGGCAATCCGGCGGATACTGGGCCAGGATCTGGGCGGTTTGGTTGAGCGTTTGAACCGTTTGACAGCGCTGCATGCTGAAGACATCGCCGATGGCGAACGCGGTGCGAGTTCCGCCAAGGGTTTGGCCCGTGGCCTGGGAGCCTTCCTCAAGGGTTACCTTGGACGCGGTGGATGGCGCGAGGGATCCTTGGGATTGCTCATTGCATCGCTATCGGCGCTGTATCCGGTATTGTCGCAGATGCGCGCCGGGCAATTGTCGAAGGCGCGCGCGCTGACGCTGACGCAGGCTGTCGAGGTGCCGCAACCCACACGTCTGCGTCGGGTTGGGGGCGGCTGACCCTTAAGCTCCTCGCAACTGAAAGCCCTGTAGGGATCGACCGGATCCGCAGAGCGGCATCTGTTCGCGAGGTACGATTTTGCCGATCCTGGTCACTGGCTCCGCTGGCTTCATCGGCTTTCACCTGTCGCGGCGGCTTTTGGATCGCGGCGAAACGGTCGTCGGGCTCGACAACCTGAATAGCTACTATGATCCGGCCTTGAAGGCCGCCCGCCTGGCAATCCTCGACGGCTATACGAGCTATCGCCACACCAAGATTGATCTGGCCGACCGCGATAGCGTCGCAGCATTATTCGCAGAGATGCGGCCTACGGCGGTCATCAACCTCGCCGCGCAGGCCGGTGTGCGCTACAGCCTGGAATGCCCGGAGGCCTATGTGGACTCCAATGTCGTTGGCTTCCTGAACATCCTTGAGGGCTGCCGCGCCACGAGGCCCAGCCATTTGATCTATGCCTCGACCAGCTCCGTCTACGGAGCCAATGCCAAGCTGCCGTTCAGCGTTCACGACCATGCCGTGCACCCGATCACGCTGTACGCTGCAACTAAACTGGCCAATGAATCCATGGCCCACTCGTACGCCCACCTGTTCGGCATACCTTGTACAGGCTTCAGGTTCTTCACGGTCTATGGCCCATGGGGCCGCCCGGACATGGCACTGTTCAAGTTCGCCGATGCGATGCTCAAGGGTGAGCCGATTGACGTCTATGGCCACGGCAAGATGCAACGGGACTTCACCTATGTCGACGACATCGTCGACGGTCTGGTCGCCGCCATTGATCGCCCGCCAACTGGCAATCCGATGTGGGATGCCGTCAACCCTGACCCGGCTACCAGCGGTGCGCCCTGGCGCGTGCTCAACCTGGGGGCCAGCCGGCGCGTGGAACTGATGCACTATATCGAGGTGCTGGAGGCGAAGCTGGGTGTAAAGGCCCAGCTAAATCTCTTGCCCATGCAGCCCGGCGACGTGGCTCGAACCGAAGCAGATACGGCAACGACTTTGGCCGTGCTGGACTACAGCCCCGGCACGACTGTCGAGGTGGGGGTCGGTCGGTTCGTCGATTGGTACCGAACGTACTTCAGCGTCTAGACAGGCTGATCGATCGACGGTGCAGGCCGAGACAACCAGACCGGCCTGTCTTCGTCATGTGAACACAGTCCTCGATCCGAATCCCGAACTCGCCGAGCAGATAGAGGCCGGGCTCGTTCGAGAAACACCACCATGACGTCACATCAAGGCCTGCGCCTTGGCGATCCGGCCCTCGCGTTCGGCCATCGAAACCGGTTGAAGTGCGCCGGACGGCTGCGTCAAAGCCGCAGCCGCCCAACTCATCCGCGCCGCAGCGTTTGCGCCGGTCAGTCCAAGCGCGGCCAACGCCAACAGCTCTCGTCGATTCATGCCGGCGTGAGTTGCGCGGTTACACGCCGGTCCCAAGGCACTATTTCGGGGGCGACTTGGCCGCCTGAACCTCGATTTCGGCATACATTCCCGGACGTACCAGCGCCGCGACCTGGGAGGTAATCCGCGCCGGCTTGGTCTTCAGCGGGCCATAGAACTGGGTATAGCCCTCCATCATGCCGGCGAAATCCATGCCGCCACCCTTAGCGGGATCGCCGACCAGCAGAACCCGCATCATGACCGAGTCGCTCAGGCTGTAGCCCTGTCCCTTCATGATGGCTTCGATCTTGGTCAGCACACTGATGACCTGGGTTTTGGTGTCGCCGAACGGCGTGGCGGCTGGCGCGCCGGGGACAACATCCGGCGTGATGCCGCTGACATACAGCATCTCGGAGCCGGCCGGGACCTTGACCGCCTGGGAGATGAAGCCGTTGCTCGGATTTACGTGGACGTTCTGTGCCTGAGCTGCACCAGACGCAGCCAGGGCGAGCAGCACGACGGGCAGAATAGTTTTGCGCATTGATGATCCTCTGAATGACGTGGGCGAAAGTTCGCTGACGACGGGCCTTAG